>Ga0213833_1000367_pt1 | contig 51585 bp, 43 predicted proteins | sample SWATP21_FD_160575 | JGI IMG/M metagenome (GOLD analysis project Ga0213833, IMG submission 160575) | Coastal seawater microbial communities from Marineland, Florida, United States - SWA TP2 #1 | ecosystem: Environmental > Aquatic > Marine > Coastal | place: USA: Florida | collected 2016-08-14 | reverse complement strand
TCGGGGCCCCCTCCCCCCCCCCCCCCCCCCACACACACACATGCCTTCAAATCGTTCGGCAAGAAGTTTATCCACGTCAACCGACTCCCCACTTGAGCCAGCAGCGATGCCAGCACGGCCTTGAGCGGCTGGTGCTGTGCGGCGACGCTTCAGGGCACGGCGTGTGCTCGGTGATGGTCGGGTGATAAACACCGACCCCGACATGTGCACTAGCCACCTACACATAGCGTCCAACACACCTGAAATGCCGCACAGACATGACCACAACCACAACCACATCTATTGTCACCAACCACCTTCGACAGCAACCGTGGAAGAACAATCACATGGGCGCACCGGGATAGTCCGCAACAACAACCTGCGACCGTGATGATGCGGTTGCCGCGGACAGCTGGCGCAGTGCGGCGATGGCATGCTCTGGTACGCCCGTTTCCAACTGATTCAGAAGTTCATGGGTCTCCGCACTGACGCTGGTGGCGGCACGGCGAAACAAAATCTGGCGGGCAGCCGCGGAGGGCACTCCAGGCGCTTGCAGGGTGGGGCGCGAATGCAAGCGTTTGGGCCACGTCAGAAGCGGCAACAGGCTCGGCGGTACGGATGGGATGGCGCGTGAGTGGTAGTGCTCTTTCTTGTCAACTACAACGACCTGCGTGCCTGGGGCAAGTGGAAGTGGGCGAGGCAAGGGGCACGGGAGCGAGGGCTTGGTTGCAGGTGCGGCGGTTGCGGTGGTGGCGCCAGTCGTAGCAGCACCTGAGACAGGAGTGGAAGCAGACGCAGCAGGGACAGCACCAGGCGTTGCAGAGGCTCCAGCCGGTGCGGTACTACTAGCGTTGCTACCTTGGGCAGACTTGGCGCTTTGCGCTGCGGCCTCGTACGCCGACAAGAACCTGCACAGCCTCGCCAGTCACGCGATAGTGGACACGAGCCACACTACCACACGCACATACACACAAAAACAAACAAACACACGCACAGTACGTGGTACATACCTATCGTACGCCACACGAAGCGTCATCGTGTCTGCTTCCGTGCTTGGAACACCGGCAGTGAGCAGCTTCAGCGCCTGCCCGACAGCAGTCCATTGCTTTGCCTTGCTAACCTGCGTGAGCGACATCACGGCACTCAGACCAAAGTACCAAGCACATGACAACGAGTAACTGTGCTCCACGCACCGCGACGGATCCACCACACGATAGCACCGTTCGAAACAACACATGAAGGTCCAGTGGGTTTCCCGCCATGCAGGGGATAGCAGAAGATGCGGATTCTGCGCCAGTGGCTGTCAAAAACTGAAGCAACGATTTGGCGAAACCGACGCCTACGGTGTCCCTACGCGCTGCATACAACTGTGGTAGTGTGCCTAGCGTCGCCGTGCCAGGTTGTGGCGCGGCAGAGCTGGTGGACTGCGGGGCGTTGGGTGCACTGGCACCAGCCACCGGCTGGGTGCTGTCGTTGGGGCGCGGCGCTTCTGCCATCGGGCCCGTGGTGTGTGGTGGTGGCACACCAGGCTGGGGTGCGGGGCCAGGGCGTGGAGCGGTGGCAGCGGAAGCAGGCGCAGCGGCCGTTGTTGCAGCAGAGGCGGACGGCGGTGCGGACATGATGATGCACTCAAAGGGCACGACACAACAGAGATCCGCGTCACGTGACTCAAGGCGTTCACCCTCGAGACCAGCGCAGCGCAGACGTAGCGTTACTGAGTCACCCTGCGTCCAAGAGCGGCACAGCAGTGGCGTCCAACGACTGTGACAACACGCTTGCAAGTGACGACCGCCCGTGACACTCGATCCGATGTCAGCGTGCGCGCCAGCAATCTTATTCTGAGCCAGGAAGCCGGTTTTCATCACGCCAAATTACGCCAAGCGGCGTTAGCGGGGAACCAATACACGCAGTTTGATAGGACACCCGAAAAACGTGGATTCACCATTTCATCACATTCCTGAAACCGTTTGGTGGCACTTTTGTGATTTTACCGGGATTGGCGACTGGTGCGCCAGTGGAGCTTGCTGGCAGCCATTTTGGTGTGTCCAGAAAGACCGAGGTTCATCATCCAGAGACCTGGAGCCCGGAGCCTCTGTGCACCACAGCAACACATTTCCATACGCAAGTTTGTGTGGGTGATCAGGCGCTGGAGCATCGGAACCATTGTGATTGGGACTATCGGTCCTGCTTGACACCAAAGACGTCCAGATTCGCAGGATGAAGGTGGAACGTTCAACTCGATGCGTGCGGCGCTGCGCTGCGTGTGGACAACGTGAAGATCCGACACACAGCCTTGCTGTCCACTACGATTGCCTCACTTGCATAGGTACGTCGTTGCTTGGCTGTCCGGGTGGGGTTTGCACCGAAGCGCAACTCGTGCACAAATTTATGCTCACCCCGACCGTTCCGTTGCAGCCTGCAAGAGTTTCTTCTACCGCTCAGGAAAGCAGCTTCGGGCTGCGGGTATCACCGATGCATACATGGCAGACAGCGATTGTTACACGAAGCACCTGGACAACCACACCAGATACGCACAATGTCTCGCTGCTGGCATGGACCCGGCTCTGGTGTTGGGTAAGTTTGGCCTGGTTGTGTCAGCCCCTGTCGAGGCTGACAGCCTCTCACCCCCGCCCCCCCACTCGCTCTTCGATTTCCTTTTCCAGATCCAGCAAAGCGTGCGCAGGCCAAAGCTGCGGCCAAGAAGCGTGCTGTCAACCGCCGCGCCGCGAAGAAGCGTGCCAAAGTCGCCAAGGGTGGTCCCGCTAATGACGCCGGGAATGGCAACGGGCACTTGCCGTACCCCGGCCGCGCACGGCCTCGTACACCACGCTCATGTCCCTCACGTCGGCGGTCCGCTGCGTCGTCAAGCCACCACCCACCAGGTGACAAGGCCACATCAACAGCGACAGTCGCGACACAAACAGAGCCTTGGTGCCCGCGCTTTACCCCTGCCATGATCACCCCCTCCATGCTGCAGACGATTGCCACTGCACTGCGCCGCAAGTGGCAACATGCCGCAGCAGAACCCGGTGATGTGGCCCTCAAGGCTTTGTTGGCGTCCTGTGGTGGCCAGCAAAGTCCTACCGTCATGTCGCGACCGGTCGTCCCTGCCGCCTTCCCCGCTCGAGACAGCGCCGCAGAACTAAGGTCCACGTTCCCAGATCCCGACACCGACCTCGATGCGCTGCAGGCCACCCTGGGTGCTGATGTGGGTTTCCATGGAAGCCACACTGTGGCCCAGGGCCCGCTGTTGGACGGCTGTGGCGAGGACCCCATGGAGTCTACGCAGCGGCCGCAACCTGTTGCAAGCGTGACCCAGCCAGGTGTACAAGATGGCCCTCGGTCAGACTGGCTGCTGGATACGATGGAATTGGAGTTCGGAACCATGCCTCAGAGCGCGTACAACACAGTGTCCGTTCCAAATGACTCCTTTGCGTTCATGTTTGACCACATGTGAAGCGGGCACGTTTTATTATCTCCATCACTTGTGGGCACCCCGTGGACGTTTGTGTGACGCATTTTCTGAACCCCCCACCCCCCCTCTCCCATCAGCTTTCAGTTTTCGTTGTGTTGGAGGCAGAAGGTTTTGTTGCCTTCTTGTTCTTGTTTTGTTTTGTGTGTTGAATCTGAACGGCATTCGTGTTCAACGCATGGCTTGTGTGAAGTGAGTTGCCTGAGTTGGTGAATTTTCAAGTCCTTTCTAACACTATTCTATCTGTGAACCGAAGGGCATGGCGCCAGTGACATCGATCGGGGGCAAGGACAAAGACATGCAAGAGGAATAGTGATATTTTTTTTGCCGCCACCCACACACCTGCGCTCAGCAGGCGCCTGCTGCACAGTTTGTTTCGGCTACACGTCTGCGCTCGCATCTGGCAGCTCCTCAGGAATCGTGGCGCCGCTGTCGGAACGTTCGGTTCGGACCGCATCTGCGGAGGACCCTGGTGGCTCAAGTGGCAGACGCTCCATCTGCTGTGACGAACCCGACGGACCGCCGCTCCCAGTGCCCTGGTCTTCATGCACGCCGTTCACATCGCCCTCGCCACCCTGTGTATCTTCCACAGGCTGCGGTGGTTCCCCTGCGAGGGTGCACAACTGTCGAAGTGTGACGTCTTTCGACTCTTGGCGCTTTAGAGGGATTCGCGTGCCACCAAGTGAGCGGTGGTACGAGGCGTCTTTCAACCACTCCACCAGCCACACCCACTCCTGAGCACACACATCAGAGACAATGAGACATGAGACAACATTTGCAAGCATGTCAACACGGTTCATGCGTGACACATGTCCATCCTTCCCCTTACATACCTCCTTGTTGGCTTCGAACCACTCCTTCGCGACATCCAGCGTGAACCAATCAATGATCTTCTTCACCACTCGGTACACATGGCGCGGGGCGAAGGAATCCGAAGGGAGCTGCTTTGCCATGTGAGCTGCATCCTTGGCCACCTTGAGCAGGCCACTGTCGGACGAAAGCGCCTGGTGCACTCGAGCGTTTTGCAACTCGTCTGGCAGTGCGATGATGGAAGCCAGCAAGTGAGTGCACTGCTCAAACTTTGTCGTGGCCATGGTGTCCACACGGAGTGCGCGCAAAATCTTCGTCGTGATAGCATCGCACAGCGTCGGGGAGCGTTGGCATGCGGTGACAACCAATTCTTCAGCGACGCGTCTGACTCGGAGAACGGGGAGACGTTAATCGCAGTAACAAAAACATAACAAACAAACAAACAAACAAACAAACCAACCAACCAAAACAACAAGAACAAACCACGCAACACACCTGTCGATTCGACCCGAAATGATGCGGTCGTACAGAATCCCCGCATCGAGCATCACACGTGACAGCGGTGGGAAACCACTTGCTGGGGCTCCACGGGTGAGCGCGACAAGCACCCGCAGCGTGGGACCAAGATCCGGGGACATGGATGACACGACGGTCGATCTGGTGATCCATGACGCAATACGCGGACCGGCTCGGAACCTGCCAGAATGGCACCGCACAAGACAGACACGGACACATCACAACATACACATGCAGACACAAGCAAGGTGTGCACACACCCAAAGTACTTCCGTTACATAGGTGCACAAGTGCAACGGCGGCCACACCGGCAGGTAGTGGGTCCCGTTCTTGACGACGGGCAAGCACCAACACAGGGCGGGACGGCACAAACGTACGGGGAGGCATCAGCCAAGAAGAAGTGAACCAAAAGAGCAACGGCGTCACGCGCAACCATGTAGTCACGCATGGCGGCCTCACTAGACAAGGCATGGAGAACAGCGAAAAACTGCGCAAAGTACCGCCACTTGGAGGCAGAGTATGGTAGCAGCTTCATCATGCCGATGTACAGCCGCGCCACGTGTGGAACGTCACACCCAGTGTCTAGCTCCGCCTGGCTGTCGACGCCAACGGTGGAGACGTACCCACCGACTGTATGCAGAGAACTACCAAGCCCAGCGGCGCCGGTGCCGGCGCCAGCGCCGGTGCCACTTGCTCCACTGAGACGCATACCGTGGCCTCGAATAGGTGGCAACGTCGCGCCGCCGACGCGACGGCGATACGTGCGCGACGTCAGTGCAGGCTGACGTGGAAACACCGACGATTGAGGCGAGCCGCTTGTTGTCGCTGTGCCGGCACCTGACCCTGCGCCAGGACCAGCACTTGAACTAGAACCCGCACCCGCCGTGGAACTGGAGCCTGAGGCATCAGGGTCGTCTGAATCGGTGTGGTTTGTTGGGGACGCAGCGACCAGCGCGCGAAGCCCCGCGGCACAAGACTCCACAGCTTGGGGGATGGCAGCGCACAGAACACTGGCGAAGGAAGCGCGGGCTGCAACATGCGTGCAGTCCAGCAGCAACGCTTGGACACGTTCGGATGTCGTCCGAGAGACGATGCCGTTGGCAACCGCGACCAGGCTCTTTGCCAACCGCGACAACGTGTCCACCCACAGGGTTTGTGCTTCATCAGAAGCGGACCTCAGCACCACGGTCACAAAGTAGGTACAAGCCGTCTCCACCACTTGAGTGGTGACGTCAGACGGTACGCGGATGGCCCCCCACGCCGGTGGAAACCCAGATGCAGCGACAGTGGACGTTGGGCTGGCAGGTGTGTCTGCCGTGCGGCAGCCGCGACTTGGTGAAGGCGAGGCTGGGGCCGTGGGACTAGCACCAGCACCAGCACCAGCACCAGCACTAGCATCTGTCCCAGCGGTCTCATCGACATCAGTCTTGCCAGCTGCACCGTCGGCTGCGGGGGTGCCACACCCAGAGGGGGTCTCCTCCATACCTGCGAGAGGTGCGGACGCGATTTCTGTTCCTCCCCGCGGCTGCGACTGCAACTGCGCCTGCGACTGCAGACCTGTCGGCAACGGGGTGCGTAGCGCCACTTCCACAAACCTCGCAAAGAACTTCATGAATTCGGGGTCATACACCTGGCGGCGGCGCACAAACTGCTCGTTGGCTGTCCACGCCTGCACCTCAAACGGCGACGGCATGTGACCTTCGGCATCGGCCACCCGGTCGGATACAAACTGCTTGAAATCCGCAATGTCATCGCCTGTTCCAGCAGCTGGCTGCGATGGGGAAGGAGTGAACGTGGTCTTGGTGGAGGAGGATGCCGTTGCGGCAGGTGCGGGGGCATGTTCACGGCGCTCGCGGCGCTCGTAAAACAGCAGGAACGCATTGTGGTCCACTTCTTCATCACTCAACACCTCCCAGCCGTCGTCATCCGTGCGTGCGGCAGAGGTCCCGGACGTGGAGGAAGAGCCACCGAAACACTCTGCAGCCATCTGTGAGGTATCGAACGGTGTGACGTTGCGATCGTCGAAGCGATACCAGGCTCCAGACTCCCGGTCACACACGAACGAGTAGTAGTGTCCGCTGGCGGCTGTCCCACGGTGTACCAACACACCCTTCAAGTCGTACCACTCGGATGATGGCTGCGGCTGCGGCTGCGATTGTGCCGCAGCAGGCTCGGTTGTCTTGGATTCAGCAGCACCGACACCGCTCAAACCGTCCGTGTCAGCTGGCACACTGGGTTTGTTGGCGCTCCCATTGCCATCTGCGTGCACATCGAGGTACGCCTTGGTGTACGGCCTCATGTCAAGTGACATAGGGAAGGAACAAAAGTCGTTGAGCTTCTTCGTCTCAAATGTGGTGTAGTCCATGTCAAAGCGTTTGAGGTGGATCAAAAGAAGGTTCGGCAGGCTGCCGATGCAGTCACGACGAACGTTGTCGCGTTTCTGCCCATTACAACCGTCGCACACGACTTGGTTCTCGCCCTGCATCGTCTCGCCAGCCACAAAGGCTTGCAGGGACTCCTGCAAGCTCGATCGGTCTTTGATACGCAACTCAAGGTGCACGAAGTGCTGCACGTTCTCTGTCTTGTGCACGCACCCGCGCCGAATGTTTTGGTTCACCACCTCTCCTTGCATTTCTTTGAGGATATCATTTGCGGAAGGCGACACGCCCACAGCCTTCAGTGCCGTTTCCAGAGTATCCACCAGCCCATTGCAGAACTCCGAAGCGTCGTTTTGGGCGTACACATCGTTGGCGAGTGGCACCACACGGCACGCTTCGACCAGGGGCCGTGGATCGTACGACTTCACCGAACTTGTCGCGAGGTGGAAAAAAGTTCGTTGCAGCTCACGCAAGACGGGCAGCGCCGCACGGGATGCCGCATCCACTTGGTCAGCACCAGAGCGGCCACTTGCAACAACACCATCAGCACCAGCACCGGCACCGGCACCGGCACCGGCACCAGCACCAGCACCAGCACCAGCACTAGAACCAGCACTCGTGCTCGTTGCTGTGCTGGTAGCATCCCCCTCCTTGGCGTCAGTACCGTTGCTGGCACCACCACCTCCCTCGGCAGGCTCTGAAGAAAGGGGCGGCACCGGGGCATGCAACACAAACTGGCGGATGGGGGGACACATGTACAGCTGCTGCAGCAGCGCGTTTTGGTAGCACGTGCAACCCTGGTTCTTCAACCCCACAAACCCAGACGACGCTCGGCTTTCGCCAGAGACCTGGTACCTCCACGTTTCATCCTGCGGCGGCGCTTGGCCCACATTCGTCGCAAGTCGCTGCCACACCGCCAGGAAAGTCGGAACGTCGTGCGTTGACATCAGCCACAGGCACTGAAACGCCACACGGCGACACGCATCGGTGTCGCACAGCGGCCACCAGTCTTGGTGGTCCAGGGTGGGTACCGCCAACAGGGCACGGTCCATGAAGTCCACCACGGGCCACACGGGAGCCTCCACGAGTGGTGCGGTTCGTGCACGCAACGCCACACGCAGCAGCGACAACAACAGCCGCAGCAGCGCCAACAATCCCTCGCCCGAGTAGCTCGACACGTCACCGAGAACCTCCTCACCACCACTGCCACTGCCACTGCCACTGCCACTGCCACTACTGAGTGCCTGTCGCCCCAACCCCACTCTCGCACTGCGCGGGTGCAGGTGCTGGAGCTTGTCAAAGCACGTCCACACCATCTTGGTCGCGGTGTGGGGGCTCACAAACCGGCTGCAGAGCTGCGACAGGAGGGAACAGTACTCCGCGCAGCCGCCGGTGAAGGCAAGGTCGACGTGGCGCAGTCGCGAGGACACCAGCAACACCGTCGCCTGGGCATGCTCCGCGGAAGCCACGTGCGCGACAAGCGACAGTAGCACATTCGACGCACGCGAACGCACCTCTGCGTGCGGGCTGCGGAGGAGCGCACCCACAAGGGGCGCACATGGAGCGGGGTTGCGCAGCATGACCTCACGCAGAGACGTTCGCACACGCAACACGGCCTCCAGGGTAAAGAGGGCGTCCACAACGAGGTGCTGCTCGGCGGTGCCTTCAAACGTCACGCGTGCCCCCACAATGGACAGCAGGTGCTGCAGCAACGCCTGGTAGTCCAACTCGGCACTGACGGCGCGTGCCAAGGAGAGGGTATGCTGTCCAGGCGACCGTGGCGTCGGTGAGTGCGCCGTATCTCCGACGTTGACGCCATCTCCATTGCCATCACCATCGCCATCGCCATCACCGGCACCATCACCGTCGCCACCGGTGCTACCGTCTCCATCAACAACCCTCTCGGGCTCCGCCCCAGCCAGGAGGCAGAACTTGATGATGCGCAGCGCGACAGACATGCCGACGACGGGCACCTTGCCCCGCTCCACCACTGAGTACTGCCTCAGCAGCTTGTACACCAACGCCAGCCCGCCGGAGTGAAGGAACGCGAGGCGCCACTCTGCGGCGGCGAGCGCGGCGTTGTCGTCGTTCGGCACCAGCAGGGAATCCACGATTTGCAGGGCGTACACCAGCTGCATCGGGGAGTACTCCTCCATGACGTCGTGCCACTCGGACGGGGTGGAGGCGCGGAACATGTCAGCGAGGGAGGCTTGCGTTGGCAGCAACATCAACAACCGCCACAACTGCGACGCCGCGTCGGCAGGCAGATTGTCCAGGAGGTTGAACATGACGGAGAAGACGCTGTCGCGCTGCGCCAAGATCTCGCCGAGCATGGCACGGTGCTTGGAGCCGCTGCCGCCGCCTGTGCTGTGCGATGAGTACGCAGATCGGTCCGCGACAAGCATGTCACCCGCGCGAAGGCTGAGCTCCGTCACGGTCTTGTCGTCGCCACGCAGCGTGGTGTGACCACGGGAAAGAATGAGCGCTTTGGAGGGCTGCTTCAAGGCGGCTACCGCTTTGGCGCGAAGAGAACCCAACGTCTCCTTGCTGTGTACCAGCAGTTCAAACGTCTCTGTGTCTGGGCACTGGTAGTTGTCGTTGACAAACACCGTCACACGCATCGCAGAGCCACGCCCCGCGCTGCAGTGGCTCTGCAGCGCAGATGTGCTGCCGTCAGCCGTCAACACACGCTCCAAGACGTGGACAGACCGCGAGGAGATGGTGGCTGCCTTGGCGACGTCGTCTGGGGGCGCGGTAATGCTCAGCAGCATGGACGCGTCCATGAGCCGATCAAAGACATGGTCGGCCACCTTCTCAAGGAAACGCTGCTGCGCTGTGTGCAACTTGCTGAACAGCACAAGCAGAAAACTTGTGGCAAGCTCCGCAACAGACTGCCCTGCGTCAAATATGACGAGCCACAACTGCTCCCAGCCAATCAGCCGCACGTCGTGCACCATGAGCACCTCCCCGGGTTTGAACTCGGCCAACTTCCCCGCCGCTTTGTTGAGACCAACAAAGTACGCTTGGAAGCAGCGGAAGCCAGCGGTGCCCAAGCCACTCAGGGTGCGGGGCGAGCAAATGAGCTGCTCAAAGATCCAAGTGCACATGCTGGGCGTGAAGGACAAACAGCGGGCACCTCGAACCGGGTACGCACACTGCTGCAACCATTCCAGACCCGCTTCTTGCTCGTCGGGCGTGTCGAGCGCACGCCAAAACGAAGCGACCTGGTCTCTTGTGACCTGCACGCGCGAGTGTTGCAGCAGGTAGCCGATGAAGGACAGTCGCGCTCGCACACCTCGAATGTACGCCGGTGGACACGTAGATGCCTGCGTCACGGACACAGACGTGGCAGGGGGGCGGTGCGCGGCACAAAAGGGCTTCAACTCTGCATCCAACTTGGCCAACAGGTTGTACCGGGCTTGCAGGTCGCAGATGGTGGAGTCGCGGGACTCTTCGCCGTACGCGTCATACGTCATCAGTATGCTCTCCACGATGGTGAGGGCGCGCTGCACTTGCGTGGAGCACAATCGAGCACCCGGCAGCGATGGGGTGTCGCCGGTGGGACCAGTGCCATCCGTGTCGCCAGAGTCCGTGGCAGTGGCGGTGGAAGAACAGGCATGGGCGGCGGATGTGATCACATCCATGGCCTCGGCAAGATAGTGACCTCGCAACGCCAAGCCATCCACACGCTGCAGGCCAGCCACAAACAGTCGCAAGGCAGACTGGTTCACACCTGCGTCCGTGGCAGCGGCTGCAGCGGTGGCAGTGGCAGATGTGGTGGAAGACGGGGTGGCAGTGCCTGTTCCACTGTCGCTGTTCGCGGCGGAAGCAGACACCGGCGACTTCCACAGCAGGCGAGACAGCATGCGCAGGGACAGGTCCACATGGTCTGGAGGGTGCACGTTCACGTTGTCGGCTGCCATGAGCTGCACCAGGGAGGCGACAGAGGCATAGTGGGACTCCGTTGCGCCCGCCATCAACTCCAGCAGCTGCTTGGCCAGTGTCGGGGTGAGTTCATCTGCGATGCGAACGATGAGAGCGTGCACGGCACTGGCCACATCGGCGTAGATGGAGAGTGCGGCAGCCCAAACGAGTTCCATGGAGGTGGCGTCAAACGGCACAGCGTGCGGCGTGGGCACTGCAAACACGGACACTGCCGCATATTCAGGACTGCTCTCGGGCTCGGCCGCTGCGTGATCACCGTCGTCTGCCGCATCTGCCGTGTCATCTGCTTCGCCAGGTGTCTGCTGAGGGCTTTCGACAGGAGGAACGCCATCCTCGACGAGAGCAGCACCAACACCATCAGCACCAGCAGCCACTGCCGCTGTCTCTTCCTCGGTGGGTACCCCACCTTGAGCTCCGGGTGGATCATGGTTGCCCCTTTCGTCACCACTCTCCACCTCCTCGGCAGTGGCGTTCACGTCGCCGCAACTTCCAGCACCGCCATCCGCGGCACCGCTGCCCTCCGCAACGGCTCCGGCATCACTGCAGTCCCCATTGGTACCGTCAGGACCACCGTTGGCATCACACCGTAGCAGGGACGATGTGGAGCGAACACAGAACAGCACCAACGGGGTGCTGCGCTCAATGAGATCGGCATGCAGGAAGCGTGGGTGGAAAATGGCGGACAGCACACCGCGCTGGTTGAACCACACGGCGAATGTGTCTTCAGCCAGCCATTGGTCCACACTCGTGGCGCGGCGCTGTGGAGGCAGTGAACCGCGTGGGGGTGAGAACACAGCGTCCCTGTCACCACATCACACACACGACAGGCACAGCACAGCCGCCACCCGCTGCAACCCACCGCTTTGGCATGGTGGTCCGCAATCCAACCCAACTGCCGCACACCAAACATGCGGTGGCGCAGGGACCGACTTTCGACAAACGCAGCACACATCTCCAGCCACATGGTGGAGAACTCTTCTTGGCGATTTCTTGGAGTCAATGCAATGACGTGCCCAAGCAAGTCTTGGAACGCGCGCTGGGAATATGAACCACACAAGCAAGCACAAGAACAACATGACAAACCGCGAGTCATTCAGTGAAGTGAACCCCGGATCAAGGAAACGAGCCGCCCACCCACCTCTTCTGCGTTCGACGTTGGCATGCGGTCTTTTGGCTCTGTATTCTTCAGCAAAGCCATGAATGTGGCGACCGCACGCGCCTGCAGGGCCTGTGGTACCGTGCGCTTGGCTTTCACAAACAACTTGAGCAGGCGCGCAGCGTCTGTGAAGCGCAGGGAGGCACCCTCCACGAGAGCTGGGAATTCGTTCGGCCCAGTCGCTTCCCTGACATCGACTTCGGCTGCAGCAGCTGCTGCTTCCTCCGACCCTTTCGCTTCCGCAGCCTGGCCATCGTCCGAGCCACCACCGCCTATCACATCGCTGGCAGCAGCAGCACCACCACCAGAGGCACCACCACCACCAGAGGCGCCGTCACCACCGTGGCCATTATCCATACCATTGACCACATGTGCCCGCAAAGGGTCCAGTATGTCAAACGGGCTGGATGTGAGGCCACGGATGCGCTCCGCTCCGACCGCTGAAGATGATGGCGCGGGTTTGGTGCCCTTGGCGTTGCAGATGATGACACGTTGCGCCGCAGCTGCAGCTGCAGCGTTTCCGAGGCGAGACAGTAGCATCTCCCACCCACCACCAAGCTTGAAACGGGAGGCACAGTGTACCAACACCTCGCGTGCGTCTGGACCAACCGTGGCCATGTTGGCCGTGGAACTGTTGGCACGCTGCTTCATCCCTGAGTAGAAGCAGTGCTTGTTGTCCAGAATCACTGCCAGTGCGACAAGCGCCGCCTCTGTGTCGTCAGGCTTGCTGCAATTGCGCAAGCGGGCAAGAATGACATCGATAGAGTAGTACAGGGAGGTGGCCACCAAGGCAGCTGAGCGAACCGTGAGCGACAGCTGGCGATTGAGCTTTTTCTCCAACATTACAGGAAGGTTCTTGAGCCACAGAGCAACAGGCGGGAGGGTTGGATTGGAAGCCGCAGCTGTGGCAGCGTCGCACAACTGTATGTCCGACACTGAGCGCACAAATGACATCGTGGTCAACACACAAACGCGGCACATGGCGGTTCATTCATCAGTCAGGATACAGAAGAACAAAGAACACTACAACCGAAACAACACACACACACACACACACACACACACACACACACACACACACACACACACACACACACACACACAACGTGGCGCGTGGCTACACCACCTCAACGAACCGTAAGTCATGAGGCGGAAGTAGCGCGTGCAGGTGGTGATTTTGTTTTTCGCAGAGAAGGCAGTCATGACCGGCGGCACAGACGGTGGTGTGAGAGACGGTCGCGACGAGGGTCGAGTGGGCGCCATGGAAGAGGACGCCACAGAGTGGCTGGGCGTGTGGGTGCGCCCAGGTGTTGCACCGATGCCAGCGTGCGTGGAGCGTACACCCCGCCGTCGCATTGCACTGCTTCCCCCCACACCCCCCACACCACGACGCCGCACGGTGGTCGAGGTTCGAGCGCCCTCCGCCTCCGACTCGTCATCGGCCTCATCACCCGAGTCCTTGTCTTTGTCCTTGGGGTTTCCCGCCCCGGCACCAGCACCAGCACCAGCACCCGCACCCGCACCCGCACCCGCACCCGCAACCGCGGCACCTCTGCCAGCACTACTCCCCGTCCCGGCACCGACCTGCCCACGCGGGGGAGTGGGAGGTGGTGGTCGCATGATCAACAGGTACTCCGCCGCGCGGTCGGCGTCGTCACCATTGAACCGCAGCGCGTCCACGCACTCGTCCAGGCTGCGGTTGAGTGCCGCGGCCAGGGTTTCTGCGGCGGCTCGGCGGGCTGCGGGCACAGCGCGGGCACCCACGTTCACTGTGCGGAGGTTGGACCCTCCCGAGGAGCCAGAGTGGTCCAGCGTCCCCGCCGCGGCCGCGGTCGCGTCCTGGTCGGCGCTATGGCCGGTGCCATCGCCACTGCCATCGCCATCGCCATCGCCATTGCCATTGCCGTCGTTCCCGGAGACGCCTGTCATTTCGGTTCCCCTCCCCGTGCCCGTGGTGGTTCGGGTGCCTGCACCTGCATCCGCACCCGCACCCGCACCCGCGCCCGCGCCACCAGAGCCAGTGGCAGCGCCGCTACCAGTGGGCCTGCCGAGACTGAACGTGTCCGGGCGATAGCCGTCCTCGAAGGCGGAGTGCCGCCCCCGACGCCCTTCCCGTGTGGGCGCCCCAGCCCGACCACGGCCTCCAGGATCTGCGTGACGTGACTCGGGAATGCTGGTGCTGGTGTCTGGCTGCGGCGCCCCGCACATTTCGCAGGTGACCAAGCCCGAGTTGACAAACGTGCACTGGCCACAGGTCCATGACTCATCACGAGGCCAAGTTCCGTCCGGGCGTCGTAGCTCCACAAGCAACGAGTAGGACTGCAGCCGACAGTCACACAAAACACAGCCACAAGCAGCAGGAGGGGCATCAGTTTGAGATGGGAACACAACATGCACGGCCAGAGAGGTGGCACCAACCAAGCAGCGTACCGACTTGAACACAGACGTAATGACAACGGACGAGTGGCGACGCTCGAACATGGCAAGCTTGCGCCAGTTGCTCACCCCAACTCTGGCGAACCAGGCACAGACCACCGAGAAGACATCAACAAACAAATCACACGGTGACATCACGAGCTCTCGCACCCACAAGCGCCACTGTGACACATCCACAACGTCGCTGTTCGCGTACTTGGACATCCAAATGCGTGAATTATCTTGTGTGAGCACCGTGTCAAACGCAGTCGCAAGCACGGTGCGCACAACAGTCGGTTTCTCCTTGCGGCTGATTTCCACGGTGCGCTTGGTGCCCATGTCCGGCTGGCCATTGGACTTCCTGGCCATGTACGCCGTAAGTTTGAGCTTGTGCAGCTCAACCTGACAAGCCAAAGACAGCGCCACCAGTCATTCACAACACAGCATACACGAGGTAAGAAAGGACAACCAAAGCCGGGGAGCAATGAAGACCACGGCAACGAACCATGGGGTTTGCTGCGGATCCCACAACCTTGCGCGGTATCGGAGGTCCCCCTCCAAACCTGTCAACGATGACAGCACGAGGGTAGGGAGATGAGACGACGTTATTATGTGGCGATGGCGATGGTGATCGTGATGGTGGCAGTGGCGGTGGTGGTGGCGATTCCAAAGGCAATGAACGCAACGCACTGACACCGCCCACGCACACCAACGAGTGCAGCACGTACCAACGCTCAAGTCGCTTCCAAGCCGTTTGAGAGAAGGTCATGAAGTCGATTTTGTCGATGAGGCCCGTACGGAGGGTGTTGGAGCCCGATACCTGCACGGGAAACGAACACACACCGACCACAAGCCATCCCAGCAACAACGCCGACCGCGCTTGACTGTCAAGCAGGGCATCTCATCTCACGTGACAGACACCACGTACCAGCAATGTGTGGTTAGTGATCGGGCCGGGGGAGGGGGCGGGATGCGCGCGGGCAAAGCCATATCCAACATGTGACTCCCAACGCTTCACCCAGTGCTTGTCAATCAGGTACACTGTGCTATGAAGCTTCAGGCGGTGTGGATGCTCCGTCGTCTGGATCATGCGCTTTTGTCTTGCCGGAGACGGCACAGGGGCCTTTTCAGGTGGTGGCCCGGGCGGGGGCTGTCGCTGTGACGAGCCGGAAGCAAGCACACGACCCGTGGCACCCACACGGGGTGTCCCACGATTCACCGGCGGGACATGTGGCGGGGCGATGCTGCCAGCATTCGCCTGTGGGTGCGATCCACTTGGTGCGGCCGGTGCTGGAGAGGGACGGAACATGGGGTTGGAACCGCCCTGTTTCGTTCGGTGTCACAGCGAAGAATGAACAATAGAGTGTCCAGGCAACACCACACACGCAACACCAAGTGTAGACAAACAAAAACCAACAGCATCAGCACTCGACGAAGCCAGGCGGGAACCACACCGCACACTTCCAGACCCACACACCCAGACACGTGCATGCATCGATACACACACGCACACACACACACACACACACACGGCAACAAGCACAGTGGGCACTCACAGCCGGGGCGACACGCCGCATTGAGGAAGAAGCGGACCCGCGGCCGTGAACAGCGCGCATCTCGTCCGGGTCCACCCCCTGCTCTTCGTTGCCATCATCCAGGTACCTCAAGGTGTACAGACCCTCTGGCGAGAAAGCCGTGACCCGGGCTTTGAACCACACCGAGTCCAGCTCGCGCTCGACCTCCTGACCGACCGTGAACTCCATGCGGACTGACTGTCACGAGACAGCACCAGGAATCCAGCGGCAAGTTGTGCGGGTGAGGCAACTCTCACCCACCTGTGTTGCCTATGCTGCCAACCAAGTGCAGTTGCACGGCGCAGCAACCACGACAGGGGGCCGTTGGCACCGGCTGTTGCGCTGGTGTGCCCGGGAATGACACCCGCCGTGACTGTCGCTCTACGTGCACCCAAACCCGCGCGGAAGAAAAAGAAGCTGCGCAGTTCTCCTGTGTAAAAGACTAAAATAGTGACATCGCATGTCAAAATTACCATCGGATCGCCGTGTGCGCGCGAGAACCGCGTTCGGTTCATGTGTTGCATGTGCTTGATTGAGAGCACTGCTTCCCGTTGGCTGCCTGCCGCACTGCCCCGCAGCTGAGGGGAGGTTGTGGGACAGCATCACAGTGGCGCAACTTTCTTGCAGCGTGCTTGGTGGGGTGAGGGACCCGCCGCTATGATACGCCACGTGGGCATGGCGACAGACCGCGGCGGTGGGCGTCGCACTAAGGTTGTCTCGCCTCAAGACATCGCCGATGAGTTTGAGGGCAAGCTTCGGAAGCTAATGCTGGACGTAATCCGCCGATTGGAAAGGACTGGTGGAGCAACCTGGTTCGCAGAGCCCGTGGATGCCAAGGAGGTGCCGGATTACTACACTCTCATCGAGGTGCCGATGGACCTTGCAACGCTTCGAAAGGTGCGTCGTTTCCGTGTTGCTGTGTGTACGTTTCCGTTGTTGCTGTGTGTACGAGCGCTCCCTAGCCACCTCCTAGCTGTGGTGAGCGTGTGTTTTTTTGCTGTGTGTGAGTGGATGGTCTTTGACCCACGGGCCCGAACCCACAGGCACTAGACGAGTCGCCTCTGCTGACGGTGGACACGTTTGCGTCAAAACTGCAACTTATCTGGGACAACGCCTTTCAGTACAACGAGGAGACATCCGTCGTGTATGAGGCTGCTGCAAAGATGCAAGGCATTGCCAACAACGCCGTGGCCCGGCTGCGCTCCCGTGCAGACCGACTGGTGCTGCAGCGCCAAGCGAAGCTGTCTGCGGCCATCCCGGCAAAAGCACAAGTTGTTCCCGCACCGTCGGTGAAGAAGCCGACAACCGTGACACTGTCGCCTGCTGCCACCTGCCACGTTGCCAGTCCTAGTGGTGTGCGCGGCGACGCGCTGCCCGTGGTGTACCAGCAACTGCAGCACAAACACGAGGAAAGCAAAGCGGCTGTGGCCAACGCACGGAAGGTTGTGGCTCGTTGCCAAGCTAATCTGCGGCGTGTTTTGCAAGAACCACGGCAGCGCCCACCGCCCTCGAAGGACGTGACCAAGGCGCTTGCTAGGGTTCAGGTCCTTTTGTTTCACCAAGACCCACACGGGTACCTTGCGTCGCTCAAGTCGCTGGAGCCGATTGCCAAGGTGGGTTGGCTGTCGCATTGCCACACGCCTTGGTCATGTTTCTTCCTCTCAGTTGCAAATGTCGTCGACCTGTTGGTGATTGGATTGTGTTGGGCTTGGCACCGCGCAGCAAGGTGACGTGGAGACATTTCGACAACGTGTCGCCCACATTTGCTCGGACGCCATGCAGGGCATCTCACCAGATTCCTACGTGGGCCGCATCGTTGCTAGCGTGCGATCAACTTCAGCCCACCACCTCACGAAGCTCGAAACATCACTGAAGTCACTCGGTATGCATCTAGTTCTGCACGTTGTGGTGCTCAGGTTGTGCCGGCGGTTCGGATCCGTTCACCCTCATGTGGATTGCGTGTCACCTGTTTGGGCACTCTGCTCTGTGTATCCTCAGCACTCAAGCGCACCATGTTCGAACAAAACTCCACAACACGTGCCACGGCCAAGGTACAAGCACAGCAAGAGCTTGATGAAGCGAAACGACTGCTGCATGAAGCCACAGAGCACCGTGCACAGTGTAAGAAGGCCTTGCGGTTCATCCCGGCTTCGCATCAACCTGTCTTGCCCGTACGTGAGCATCAGTTTCTACGTAGGCCCTCCTCTGTCTGCAGCTCGACGAGCGACGATTTGATGTTACTGTTGCTGTCGTTGTTGCATCCGCTGTGGTGTGCTGTTTGCTGTTTGCTGCTGTGGTGGTGGTCGCGCAGCTCACGCCACACCCAGAGGACACTTCACGTGGCAACGACGTCGACAGCCCATCTCCGTGCCCCAAACCGCCCGTTCCGTCCCCACACTTGCCAGATGGATGCGCCACCTCCACCACCCATAGCACCGCCATTTTAGCAGGCCCTGAGAGAGGCAGTCGCGATGGTGGCGATGTGGTCAGTCACGGCATGTCTTCTTCGGCGTTGCCACTGCATGCCACAATCGCCAGTCCCGTGCCTCCATCCCCAGTAGCTGCGTTTGACGCGCCTGGGCTGTCCAGCCTGGTCACTCCAGGTGGACAGCGTCAAGCTGCTGCTTCAGCTACTACCGCGGCTGTGAATGCTGTGCCCGATGCCACGACCATGCCCGTGCATGTGGCGTACCCTGCGGAGAACCACCCTGACGACGCGGCGTGCTCCGTGTGTGGTGACCCCGAGTCGCTGTCCGTGAACCCCATCCTGCTGTGCGAGTGCTGCAACACCGCCGTGCACCAGCACTGCTACGGTGTGCAGACAATCCCCGCCGGGCCCTGGTTCTGTGAAGCCTGCCGCGCCGGTGTGGACCCTTCCACCACGCCATGCGTGTTGTGTCCCAATATGGGCGCGCAGTGGGCCATGAAACCGGTGGCTCGTGGGCACGAGGTGCGCAAGCCGCGAGTGGCGTCGCTGCTCCCGCACTCCAAGCGGGGTGGTTTGTTGCCGTCCACGGCCACACCGCTGTCCACCACGCGCCCCGTTGCCTCCACGTCGACGCCGCGGTCTCGATCACGTTCACGAGCAAGGGCAGTCGGAGGCAAGCGGAAGCGTGGTGGTGGTGGTAGTGGTGGCAGTGGTGGAGAGAGTGGCAGTGGTGGCGATGCCAGCGTTGCCATGCACGCACGTGCCGCTCGACGGAATGGAACGCAGTGGGTGCATACACTGTGCGCGCTGTGGGTGCCTGAAACCACGTTCGCAGACGCAGAGGGGAGCATGACACCCGTGCAGCGCCTTCACAAGGTCGATCCTCGGCGTGTAGCGCTGCGGTGTTGCATTTGCAAGACCCGCGGTTGGTCTGCGGTGCAGTGTGCGTCGGGGTCTTGCCCGCGCCCGTTTCATGTCACGTGTGCCGCGCTGTCGAACACGAAAATGGTGATGGAACTGGACGCCGCCACGGACACCGTGACACGCCGCATGTTGTGCTCCCTGCATGACGGAAGACCCCGGGCGCGGCGACAAACGCACCTGAGCGGAGTAGGCGTGAGCGGCGGGGGTGCCATGGGTGGGGACGAGGAGGGGGTTCGTGACCGCGACGGCGCTGCCTGCCGTGGGAACGGCAGCGATGACGACTTCTTGCCACCGGGTGGCAGCAGCACGCGTCGCCGTGCCGCCACCCGCACAAATCGCCGAGGCACAGGGTTTGGTAGCCGTGCCAGTGGTGGTGGTGGTGCTGATGGCATGCGACACTTGTACGGAAAGAAGCGAGGACGTGGCGGTAGCAAGCGCTCCCCTGTGAAGAACACTACCAGCACGGTCGTCGAGGGTGGCGGTGAGGTGGCTGGACCATGTTGCATCACCGCGTCTTGCTCGCGGCAAGTGTGGAAGGCGCTGGACCAGGTGTGGTTCTCCACCGTGCAGCCCAGTCGCGTGAAGGCGGTCGCGCGCAAGTTGCTGCCGTGGAGTTGCATCCCGCCCTCGGCAGTGTCCAGCGCTGTGCCACCAACCCAGACTCCAACTCAGACAACAGCAATCGCCACCCCACTCCTGGGGCACCGTGGGAGTGGAATCTCTTCCACGTTGGCTGCCAGCCTGCCTGCACCCCCGAGTGTGACTCCCATGCCACCATCGACTGTGGCAGATGACCTTGCATCTCAGTCGACAGGGGAGTGGGCGCATGCCTTGTTGGGGCGTGGGGACCCCGCGTTCACACCCATGAATGCTGGGCACGACTACCTCGATGTGTGGCGAGCTGACGACAAGTGGCGGCAGGGTCGAAACTACGAGCAGGTCGTCATGGCGTACGTTTGCTTTTGTGCGCTGTGTGGGTCGCACGGATCATGTCGTGGGTTGCGCCGAGACTAACGGTTCCTGTTTGCTTTTTGGGCGTGGTGTTTTTTCTTTATTCTTTCACGGCGTGCAGCCATAATCCTGATGCGGACTTTCAACAGCCGGCACTGTTCTCAGGCTGGAATGTAGAGGACTTCAAGCAGCTGCGTGAAACAGTGGCTGGTAGCAAGGAGCTTCTGCCGCCGTTGTTTGAGCTGGTGTCGATGGCCAAGCCACAAGGCTGGTGCGCTGATACCACGTTTCGGTTTGCTACACCAGAAGACGCCGCCGCCCTCCATCGTCTGAACCTCGTGAATGACAATGTGCGTTAGGTTGGGTGGCGTTGCGTTGCATTGTGTTTCAGGGCGACAGTTTGTTGTTGTTTGCTCCTTTCATTCTTGCCGCCAGCCTTGGTTGGCGCATATGAGTTGCGAGGCCGTATGCAACCAAACTAGTGGAGGCTTATTGCATGCACTCACACGCCCCTGTCGTGGTGTTTGCTCGTGTACAGTACGAGTCTGCCAATGACTTCGTTGTGTCACTCAACACCAAGAACGAGTTCACCCTCGTCGCCGAACGTGGCGGCTACATCGTGGCCTTCATCAACTACTACATGATGTGGTTCCTTGACCGGACACTTCCGTCGCACCTGAGGCCACGCGCGCAACGCGTGGCGTACATCGCCACACTGCAAGCCGTAAAGCCTGGCTCACACCCCAAGCTCCAGGCGGACCACGCTCAACACCACGATGGAGCGCCGTACCCAGTGTCACAACCTCACACCGGCCTGCTCCTGGCCCTGCTGGCCATCCAACATGCGAAGGATAACCTGTTGGTGGCGTTGTTGTGCGACTCCACCGCCTCTGCCGTCTCGTTCTACGCCTCCAAACTGGGGATGCTGACGCGCCCCGTTCACCGTGGCCTGCCCGGCTTGTGTCCCATGCATCTGGATCTCCGGTGTTTCTCACCCTTTGTGACCATCACCAACGCCGGTGGGCGTGCTGGCTATCAAGCCACCGAACCTGCTACTCCCGCAGCACCTGCATCTGCTGACGTTGCTGTTGCTGCTCCTGCTACCTCTTCTGTTGGTGCCTCTCCCACGCCAGCCCATGCCTCGCCTGTCGCATCTTCCACGCGCTCTCCTGGGCCGGCGACTCTTGCCACCACACCTGCACCGACAACCGCGGTGGTCCCCCCTGCATCCTCTCCAACCCTTGGCGACAGCTGTCAAGCAGCGCTGCGACCCACATCCCTGCCGCCACCGTCACCACGAACCCCGGCAGAAGCCCACAGCGTGACGCAACCGCCGCGGCACCGGCACCCGCAGCACCAGCATGATGTTGCGCCCAGAGCGGCCGTCGCTGCTGCCCTCACATCGGATGCCCCCCACTCTGGCAGCGGCGATGCACCACGTGCAGACGAGACGGGGTGTGAGTTGGGGCACAAGCTCGCACTGTTGCGAGGCAAGTTGGCCGCGGCGATGGCACGCAACCGCATGGCTGTGGACACCCTGATGTCTGCCGTGCGCACCTCCAATCAAGCGTGGGCGGCGCGCGAGTCGCAGCGAGCGCAAGATGCAGCGGACATGGCGGCGTTCAAGTCCATGCAACGTGCGTTGGCTCAGGAGCGCGCTGCCGCGATGCAAAAGTGCAACGAGGACATGGAGGCGTGCTGTTGTGTCTGCGGCGGTGATGACTCGGTGCACCGAAACCTCATCGTCATCTGTGAGCGCTGCGAGTTGGGTTTCCACCAACGGTGTTATGGTGTGGCTTCCATTCCTGAAGGCGAGTGGCTGTGTGCGTGGTGTGCCACACCTGGGACCAATCCAAACGGTCAGCGGCTGTGTGAATTGTGTCCAGTGGTATCAGTACATCCCAGCGACAATGTGCTGCTTGGCATGCATGCCACCGAAGAAGGGAAGTTTGTGCATGTGGAGTGTGCACAACATCATCTGCGGGCAGGTCGTTTGACCTGGACGTCGCCTGCTGCCACTGGTGGTGGCTCCGAGAACAAAGACAATGACAGCGGCAACAACAGCGAACCTCGCAAGGATACCACCGCAACCCCCAGTTCTTGTGCCGGTGCCACTGCCACTGCCACTGCCAACGGCCCTCCCCATCACCCCGCCCTCACGCGGGTGCTGCGGGGCGTACCAGAGCTGTTGCAGTCATCCAAAGAAACTGCGACTGCGAATGCCTGTTGTGTGTGCGGCTTCGGGTTTGGGTCTGTGCTGCCATGTGAACACCCCACCGGCTGTGCCGCGGTGCTGCACGCCTCCTGCGCAGTGTCCGCTGCCGCCGCTGCGGCGAGTCTGGCTCCAGATCTACCTCGACCTGTGCGTCTGCAGCAGGATTCCTCCCTTTTATCGAGTTCCACCGCCCTGGGTACTGGTGCCACCACTGGTGGTGCTGGTGCAGCCAATGGTGTGGGCGGATTGGCGAGCGTCAGTGGGGCTGGTGTTCCACCGACCGGAGCCAGCAGTGCGGCATGTGGAAGCCCCTCCCCTAGTGCCCAGAGCTCTCCGTCTCCGTCATTGCCCTTGGTGACGACTCCGGCCATCACCTCCGTGTCCACGCCCACGACGTCTGCCATGACACTCTCCGCTCGCTCGAGGCGTTCCCGCGGCAACAACCGTGTGGTGCTCGTGGTGGACATCAAGTGCCGCCGCCACAACCCCGCAGGGCTGAAGGTCGAACGCGAACGCCGCAAGGCCCGGGCTCACAACCGAGCCCAGGCCGAGGCGCTGCACCGCAAGCAACTGGCGGTGTGGGCCCGCCAACGTGAGGGTGTAAGCAAGGCTGTGCACGCCGCCAGTCGTGCACATGCCGTGGGACCGCCGTCACCAGCGTGTGTGGACATGGACATCATCGACTTGACGGCAGGCGTGGACGCGGACATGGGAACGAGCGACGCGGTACACAGCGTGCGCAAGGTCGGGTCCAAGCTTAAGCTCAAAAAGAAGAAACGTGGGGGTCGCAGCCGCAAGGCAGACTCTGCCGTCCGGCAGCAGTCCACGGCAGTGGAGGTGCCCATGACGGCTAGTGAAGGTGGCGGGGCAGGGTCAAACGCTGATGAGGGTGTGAATGATGCCCAGGCCTCCGCAGCAGGCGTAGACGACACGCTGTACTGTGTGTGCCAACAGCCCTACACCAATGGTGCTTTCATGGTGGGGTGTGACGGTCCCTGTCAGGGTTGGTTCCATCCCGCGTGTTTGGGGTACCAGTTGTGCCACGAGCATCCACCCGAGTCCTGCTTGGTTCGTGGTGGGTTGGGTGTGCATGTCGACATCAGCAAAGCCTTCGTGTGCCCGTCGTGCAAGCCCAAGCCACGCCCCAAGTCGTCGAAGCCGAAGGCTGCAGACGCTGGCCCGACAAGTGGTGGTGCCACTGCGATATCCTCACGGAAGCGAGATCGCGCATCATCCGGTGCGAGTGCGGAAGCAGTCCAGCCGAATGCCAAACGCCAATGTGCCGAGCAACGAGCAGTGGGAGCGGTGTCGTCTGGCCCCGAAATAACAGCGCCTCGCTCGACCGGTGGAGCTGGATCACTGCACGCCTGGTTGAAGGCCTGATCGTGCGACAGTGCAGTGTTCTGACTGTGTCACAAAGTGTGTCGCTGTCGCATGTCGGTAAAATGTATCAAAAAGAGTAGTGTAAGCACCCTCCAATCAAATTGAATCAATGATTGAATCAATTGACCAGAAAAGTAACCACGCTGCGAAGGAGAAGTCTAACCTAGCCGTGCTCTTTTCCGCAAAGACCCCTTCTTCTTCTTGACGTTTCTCCGCTTGAACACAATGCCTGGGGCAGCGCGCGATGCACTGGGTGCAAAAGACGGGTCTTGTCTTGAATGAATCGGCGGCGTCGCTGCCGCAGACTCCACCTTCACGACTCCCTGTTCCTTCTTCACGACGTCCAGGCGCGCACGCACCCCTCCTCCGTCTCCTGCACCAGAAGCTCCTGCAACGGCACTTGGGCCGGCGCCTGCACCACCTGCACCTGCACTCACACCCGCACCTGAGCCTGCGGCGAGACCTGGCTCGTGCTTCACGACAGACATAACGGCATGCTGGTGGCTAAGCATCCTCGGAGGCGCTGGTGGGGGCATTCGACGCGGCGGGGGAGCAGGAACGATGCGACCACTGTCCAACATGACGTGTCCGGGTGGCACATCGAATGCTGGCGCAGCTGAAGGCTTGGCAGCTCCAGTATCGTCCTCATCGCCGCTGCTTGCGTCACCAGACGTCAAGTTGACACCACGATATGCGCCTCCCCACGGGTTCGCAACCTGGTATGCATCCATGGCGAATTGGTCGCCATCATCTAATGGTTTGCCTTTGGCCTTCCGTTTCTCCCGTGCTTCACGGCGCTTCTCCAGCTGCTCTGTCAGCTTCGCTGCTTTAGCTTCTTCAGCCTCGTCGACCACACGCACTGTCTCCCACTGTCCAAGACCGGTTGTGGGATCAATCACAACCGGCTTCTTCTCCTCAACCTCCGCTGGTGGGGTAGCTTCTGCCTCATTGCTTGTTTCGGGTGGCACGCCTTCCCCACGACCACTGTCTCCAGCGGCACCATCCTTGGAAACAGCAAGTGGAGGGCTGTCCACCGGGAAGCGCACGTTGGAAGCATTAACTTCCTCAAACTTGTTACCAGGAAGTTGAACGAACACCTTCCGGATGACGATGTCCGTGTTGGGCACCGGTATGGCTCGAGAGCTCATGATCGTGGCATCGACCCATTCGTCTTCGACTGGGTCAACCGCCTGCAGCAACAAACACAAGAGGAGGTTGGTCAAAGTGGTGAGAAATGGGAACCAAACACCCTGTTCTCCGTGGGAATCAGCGACACACCAATGCATCACCCGTACCTGGCATTTGTGACCCGGAACGATGCGGTCGTGGAAAACGTCCGCCTGGATGTACCACTGTCCGCGCACCTGATACTGCCCCTTTGGCTTCCCGTCATCTTTAGGGAGCTGCGGAACAAAATCAGACTCTTGCAGAGCAGGCATTGGGGCCTTTGCAACGGGCATCGAAGGTGGAGCCTGGCCGGGCTGATACGCGGCGTAGCCTTGACCGCGTTGGACCTGCTGCCTATCGGCCTGAAGAGACGCGCGCGCCGCCTCCTCGATCTCCCGTAGTTCTTTGCTCAATTCCCTCTCGTCATGTTGTTTCTTAGACTTTGCAATGCTGGCATCCTTCAGGAACTGGCGCACCTTTTCTTTGTGTCGGTTCCCGTTTTCGTGGTGCCGAATGCTCTGAAATGGGGAGCCATAAGAACGCAACCGATGCGCGCACCATCCATATCACACACGTACCATACGGTTGCCAGAACACCATACTTTACAAAACTTGCACCAATGGCGCTGTTGTGAGACCCAAAACTCGGTCATGGTGACAGAGACCAGCGCGAGGCGTGTGCGTGCATTCACCCCAAGCGGAACAAGCATCCGTCGCGAAGTACATGTCGCCAAAGCCGGGGCCCACGAATTTACCCAATGAATTTGCGCGCTGCCGCAGTGTCGGTGCGGCGTGGCGTATCCACAGCAGTCGTGATCTTGGGCTTGTCCCACTGCGCTTTTCGTCCAACCATCATGCTGTAGCACAACACCACGTGGGGCGTATTCCATAACGAAACCGTAGCGTATTGGGGCGCCGATTTGTGCGTCGCCATGCAGGCATGGATAGCGCCGACGACTGCTTAGCCTCGGGGTCGTTGAGGCGGCTGCGGTGACGGCAGTCGCGATGGCCTCAGGCCTCGAAGCTGTGAGAGCTTTCGCTGATGCCCACAAAGCTGAGGAAGAGAAGGCTGCAGTTAAAGTTCGCGACTTGTCGGTGCGTTCACAGTTGTGTTGTGGTGGTTGCGTCGAGCTTTGCTGATGTGCTCACTTTCCTCCAGCCCGAGCAGTTGAGTGCCCGACTGCGGGACGCAGCACTGAAGAACAAGTACCACGAGGTGGGCGAGCTTCTTCATGCTGGTGCCGATGCAGCAGCCGCAGACGACGATGGTTTCACGGCCATGCACGCTGCTGCCACCACCGGGAGTGTCAAGTTGCTCAAACGCCTTGTGCAACATGGAGCAACCGCAAACGTGTTGGACAAGGTGCGTGAATCCTCTTACATGACAGTTGTGTGTGCTTCCCTTTGTGTTACACTCTGCTTTGGCTCTTCTGCTCTCTCCTTTTGTTGTCTGCGTCTCGCTCTGTCTAACGGGGTTGGCATTGCTTTGTGGCCCTTTGCGAGGCACAGTTTGGAGACAGCCCGCTGCTGTATGCTGCGATGGCGAACAAGCCTCGCTCGGCCCAGTATTTACTGGAGCAAGGGTGTGACTACATGCACAGGGGACAAGATGGAAGGTCTGTGCTTGAAGTTGCTGAAGGAGACGGCAGCAAGCTTGTCGTCAAGTTGTTTGCGAAATGGAAACGGGACAAGTCGGTACGTGTTTCGAATGGTTGTTGTACGCTTGGGTGCGCCACCCCACTTACTTGACACGTTCTTTGCTCAGCTTGGAAACCTTGACCTATCATATGGCGTGCCTATCGAGGGCCGAATCAACATCAAGACGGATATGGAGCAAGCGAAATGGAAGCGCCGCATTATGGTGCTATCACGTCCCAACCAAAGTCTGTACTTGTGGGCGGGAACTCGAAAGTACCCAAAGGGGCCTGTAACAAGGGTACGTTCAAATTAGCTCGTGGCAGTGGGTTGTCTTTCGCGGTTCGGTCCAACGCTCAGATACCCCTGTGTGGCACAGATGGCCATGTCGAGTGTGCTTCGAGTTCACCGAGTGACGGCACTGGAAGAAACTGCTGGGGTTGTGTGGAAGTTGGAGCTGCGAGATGGTCGTGTGTTGTACACTCTTGTCAAGTCGGAGAATGAACGCTGTAAATGGGTACGTAGTGTGCGTTGTCATGGTTCTGGGCGCTTCGCCAACCCGTGGTTGTCTCCAGCTTCGGGCCATTCGTGCACATGCTGGTGAGGATGTCAATGCACGCCTCATCCAAGCATTTTTCAAGACGGTCAAGAGCCGCAAGCTCACGTCCGCCCTCATGACGAAGTTTCGTCAGGTTGTGACGGCGCTGTCCGTTAAGGTGGGATCTCGGAATGCTTGGGTGGGGCTGGCGCATGCCCATGACATGCCTCTGCTTTCCTGCTTGCCATTTTGTGGACGACCACGCACAGTCCAAACAAGAAGGGTACTTGATGAAACACAACAGAACAGGTCCCAAGTTGGTTGGCATGGCATGGAGAAAGCGCTACTTCGTCATTTCGGGACGCCACACTGCATTGGTGTACTTCACATCGCAAGTACGCCACGGGTCTCTCTGAGAGCGTCAGAGTGGTGCTTTGCTGTTGTTGTAGCCTGATACTGATGACCTGTTGTGGAAGCAGAAGCAGTTCCAGCGTTCTCCGGAGCCTGACTCCAGGCGAATGATCAGATTCACAAGCATTCAGTCGGTGCTAACTTCCTCAAAGTTTCCGAACTCGTTGGAGATTGTCCTTGTGGGTGGGGAGTCCTTGATTCTGAAGGCTCAAACACCGCTTGAGCGAGACACGTGAGTTGAGGTGGTGGTGGAAGTGAATCTACATGTGTTCGTGAGTCTCACAAACGAGGGTCACTCAGATGGGTTCGGGCGATCACGATGATCATCCCGCAAAAGACGCTTGCTGTGGTGACCATTCAGAGCCATTGGCGACGCTATGTGGTGTGTAGCTGTTCATGGTGCTGGCATGGAGTTGTGGGGGTTGGTGGTGGCCGCTGACAAGCGTCAATGTGGGATGCAGGCCATGAAACGGCTCCCTAGGCTTCGAGCTCGCAGGTTGCGCCTTCTGTTCGAGGACAAGTACGGTGTTGGCATCGTTCGCATGCAAAAGGCAGCACTACGCATTCAGCGAGTGGCGTTTTTGTACAAACTGGTGCGTTGGTGTAAATGGCCGAGCAACGCATGTTTCTTCGCGCATGTCCTGACGGTCGCACATTGAACAGATTCCTCCTCGAATTGTCAAGAGCAAACTCAAAGCCAGGTAACCCACGCCGGGCTTTTGTGCCGCTGTTTGGCAGTGCACTTGCTAACATCGAACTCGTCTGTGTGTGCTGTTCCTGTGTCCGGGCGTGGCGTCACAGTCGAGCACGAGTCAAGCTAAGCGAAACACTGCAACGGGGTCTACGCGCCCGAACAGGGCACGCTGCTCGCCTGCTCCGCCGTCGTGCCATGTCGAAGCTGCGACCCGCCGCTACGCGCCGTGTTCGCAAACGACGTGGAGCTGCCATTCCCGCCCTTCGGCGTGTTCCTCCCCCACCACCTCCACGAACCAAGGCTCCTAGTCCAACAGGTTCCAGGGACACGAAGCAACACCAGCCTGCTGGCGCTGCTGGCGCTGGTGCAGGTGCTGGTGCAGGTGCTGGCGCTGGCGCTGGTGCTGGTGCTGGCATGCCAACGACCTCCCCAGGCACCCGGCTTGCGAGCCAACGAGCCACACGGCATGGCGCACACCGCAACCGACGCTCGCTGCTTCGATTGTCCACCTTGCAGCGCCGCAAGCAAGCCCTCGACAAGCGGAAGGTAGCGGCCGCGGAGCGAGCGCGGTTGGAGACGCTCATGGAGGATTCAGATGCCTCAGGCTTTACGTTCACCAGCACCCCCACATTGGGCGGTAGTGGAAGTGGGGAGGTCACCGTTGTGAACACAGAGCGACGCGACATGGTGGGACTCACGCTGGGTTTGTTGGGTATCACTGCTCCAAGTCTAGCATCGCAGCCACTGGAGGTTTTGAAAGTCCTGCGAGACATTATGAAGGTAGGAAACGCATGCCGAGTGTTGTTGCGTGACAGAACCTTGTTGGTGGGGTGTCTGACGTGAGTGTTCTGTGGGAGCCAGATGGACCTGTTGTGTAGGCTCGAAACACGAGTAGACGTGACGGTGCGTGTGGCCATTGCTGTACCCGTCGTGTGCTATTGAGCCGCTGCTAACTGTTTCTGCATCCTCGGTCAGGATCGTGCTCGTATTGGTACTGAGGCCGAGATGCTGAAGCTAATGGAGCAGCCTGTGGAGGGTATCATGCGTCGCTACGTGGATTGGCAATTGCAGTGTCTTGGTCCGGCTCAGTCCGTGGACAGGCGGAGCTCGCAGTTTTCGTTGGGCCAATCCTCTGCGACATCGCGCGGCTCCTTTGCCAGCGGAGCGTCTAGCCGAGCTTCAAACGGCAGGGATGTTTCCTCCGTGGCATCAGATGATGATGATGACAGTTCTACCCAAAGCGATAGCCAAACCGACTCTGACGATGACTGGCTCGAGGTGCGTTCTGTGGAGTTGGCTTAGCACGCGCACCCACAGTTTGCTACACTGTGTGCCGCGGTTGTGGTTCGTGTTGTGACTGTGTGGAGGTGTGGATTGCAGGTTGTGGATCCAAACTCCGGGCGGACATATTGGTGCCAACCCACAACCGGTGTGTCCACGTGGAGTCGACCTGCTGGATTAACCAGCAGTGAGGATGATAGCGAGGATTCAAGTGATGATGAAGAAGATAGTGGTAGCGACTCCAGTGGCGGGGAGAGGCCGTCTGCGTCTGACAGCGAACAAGGAGGAGGTGGTGATACAAGCAGTGACAGTGGTAGTGGGAGTGACGGCGACAGTAGCGACGATAGCGATGACGGCGGCGGCAGTGACACAGGCGGGTTTGGCGAGGACGCGGTTGGTGATGGTGCCTTGGGGAAAGCTGTGCGTGCGGCGATTCAACAGGGCTGGCGCAAGGTTCTAGATGGTTCCACCGGCAAGACTTACTATGCCAACCGCGTTACTGGGCAGTCTAGGTATGTTGTTGTCGTCAGTGTGACGTTGCCTGCTGGAGGCGGCCTTGCAGTGCATCTGGCTAACACTGCCTTGTTGTGTTGTGTGCGTTTCTGATGCGCCTGGATGCAGCTGGAAGCCTCCATACGTGGTTCCTTCGGATGGTGCAGCAAGCCCCGCTGCGAGCGTGGGCTCATGCTTGAGTGATTCACTGAGCCCCCAAGCATCATCGGTGGGCCGTGGTGCTCGGCGTGACTCGAACTCTGCACATATCACCCCTCCTGGCTCCCCAAGTACCCCGCCACAAGGTAGTTTGAACCGCGTTCAAGAAATCCCCGTGGAATAGAACCCTCGCGTGCTAGAGTACGCTTTCGACCCACTTGGGTCAGCGCGTTTACAAGGTCGTTGGTGCGGCACAGCTCTGTTGATGCCTGTTCCTCGCCGTTGCTATTTGCTATCCAGTGCAGCCTCTGGGGAAGTGCTCCACTTAGAGTCATGCGTCGAGGAGGGGCCGTCGATGCTGATGTGTTGTTTATCGTTGTCTTTCTTTTCTGGTGTGTATCCCAGGCTGCAATTGGTCGAAACAACCGTGACATTCATACTCACACAAGTTGGCGAAGGTGACAAAGGCACAACACAAAACCGGAGATGTAGATGTAGATCACGTCTTTCGTATCTACGACGTGCCCCACGCTGTCACTACTGCCATTACCGCTTCACGATCATCTTGGCACGTGAGGGCGCTTGCCCACGCTTGATCTTGGAACGAGCACGTCGGTTCTTCTTCTCCACCCCGGCCATGTGCCCACGGCGACTGTTCTGGTATTTCTTTTTCGCCTTGGCGGCCGTCACTCTCGCAGCCTTGGCTCGTTCCTTGCGGAGATGGGCTTCGCCCTGCAACTCTTGCTTTGCAGCCTTGTTTCCAGCGTGAACGGGCGCATACCGCTCATCCCACATGCTCACATCGTTGCCACGACCCACATCATCCCCGTCCTCAGCTTCTCCCACGCGGCGCTTGGATCGCTTCTTCCACTGCTCGTAAAGCCTGCCGATGCTCTTGCCATCAGCACCCAACACAGAGCCGTCAGCTGTCTTGTATCTCTTTCGCTTCGAGCCTGTCAGCTCCGCCAGCGTGGCCTGTTCATGAATGTGCACGCGAGCAGACATCACCAGAGGCGTGAGACGGTGCCGTAACAAGACAGAAGCAAGAGTGCTTGACATCGCGTACCTTGATGTACTTCTTCTTCCTTTTGTCCCACCGCATGATTCGCTTTGAAGCCAAGAAGTCACGAGTTTCGTCTGGGGTCATATCCATGACACTTTCTTCCAAGCGAGCCACTGCTCCCAATGCCTTCGACCTTTGTCGAACCGCCATAGCTTGCTGTGGCATCGTCACACGCGCCAAGACAACACAAGTACTTCAGTGGAGACACTCATGCGGGCACAGCAACACGTGCACACCTCTTTCAATGCATCTGGCTGCTCCGAGGAGATGAACTGCGACTTTTCCGTTTCGCGCTTGTATGCGCGACGGTCAGCCTTCGACGTTGCCGTGTGATACATTGTCGAGCCGCCAGCCTGCTGCTTTCCACGCTGCTGCTGCTTTTTCAGTTTAGCACGTGCAGCCTTTGACATGCGTTTTCTCGACTGCACCACAACACAGCCAACATTCGCATCGGGACCAAAGAAAGGGACAGGCAGAGACGGCGGCCTACGCACCACAGCAGCCTTCGGGACAGCCACTGCCACGCGCCGCAGGGCTGCCAAACCAGAAGTTGCTGCACCGTCGTCGGCATCAGCGTCGTCATCAGAATCCTCTTGACGCGCTTGTCGCACTTTGGAGTAGTTTGCAATGAGTCGGTCGTGCTCGCGGCGCTTACGGGCCATGATACTAGCTGCAGGTGCCGTTTTCTGGATTACATCACGCAACGATGCCGACGTTAGACCCCTTTGTCAGCATCAGCACGGCAAAGAGTCCACTGACAAACCTGCTTGCTGGCATCGATCTCGAGGATCGTCTGCGCTGGACGAAACGTTGACAGGACCTCCAAGTACGAGTTTAGTGTGTCGGCGCCGTCTTCAGTGAGCATCAACGGGTGAATTTTCGTGTTTGGAAGGTCGTGTGCTCGAGCAATAGATCGACGAGATGCTTCACCACGTGTCTGCAGTTTGAACGAGCGGAGGGGACAATTGTTGACTCGCAGAGCTCAGCAACGCCGACACAACACACAGCACACACAGCGCATGCGCGACCCACGCACTTTGCAAAACTGTATGAAGGCATTGGACGCTGTTTTCTTCATGCCTTGAATCTCATACGAGTTGCGAACAATGTTCGCGGCGGCCTCCATCTGCTCCGCACAGCAGGGTCATCGATGCACAAGCACCTCACACAAGCCACTCCAAACACATACATAGGGCTGCAACATGGATGGATTGGCCTTGCCATAGTGCACCAAGCTAGGCGTCATCTCCTCCAACGAATACCCTGTTCTCTCACCAGAGGAGCTGCAATCAACGCATCACAATACCGAGTGAGCACACAGGGAGCACCACACAAACGAACACACTGCACGCACGATTTGTGCTCGTTGCAGAGCTTCCTTGACGTGAACAGGCACGTGTCAATCATGTACGCGATCTCTTTCGGGCTCACAAACGAGAACGCAGCCCCGCGTCTGCCCTGACGAGCAACGCGCCCCACACTGCAAAGCGGTACAAGTGGTACAGCGTGGACACAGAGCGAGTGCACATATCAGCATGTGCGCAACAGGAGTTGCCTTCATAGCCTATGTGGCTGCGCACGTACCGATGCACAAACAACTTCGGCTTGTCTGGGAAGTCAAAGTTGATGACGTTGTCCAGGTAGGGGATATCGATACCACGCGCTGCAACGTCGGTAACCACCAGTGTGCGGCACTTGCGCCCACGGAACTTGGCCAAGTTGATGGCACGGGCGGTTTGGTCCAGCTGACCGTAAATGGGTGCACTGGAGACTCCAGCAGCCTTCAAAACGTTGTGCACGAACTCCACGTGATGGCGCGTGCAGGCAAACACGATGGCCTGCTGTGACTCAGGCAGAAGCTCTTGCAACACCCACAGCAACATGGCCAGCTTCTCCTCAGAACGGAGGGTGAAAAAGGCGAGCTGTGGTTTGGGCGCACGGGTAGTGACATGAGGGGGGAGCGGCACGGCATACTCGACAAGATCTGCGGCGCACCTGCAGTTTGTCTGACACGGTAGACTCTGAATCCAGCCTCACAACTTCAGGCTCCTTCAAGCCAGCTCGTGCGAACTCCATCAATTGCCGTGGCATGGTTGCCGAGAAAAGGAGCGACTGCGATCCGAGCACCGGCAGGGTTGGTCCACACCACACGCACATAAGAAGCCTCATCACATCGCCACGCACCTGTCGAGTGGCAGACATGCCCGACATGATCTCTTTAATTTGTTCCGCGAAACCCATTTCAAACAAACGATCCGCTTCGTCAAATACCAGCACGTCCACCCGGTTGAGGTGGAAGTCATCGATCTCGACGAGGAGGTGCATCAAACGCCCAGGCGTGGCAATGATGAGGTCGGGGTTCTTGGAAAGAGACGAAAACTGTTGGCCGTTCCAAGGCACAGGGGACAACCACATTCACCAAGACCCACATGTCATCGCACAACTGTGAGGTGGCAATGTTGGATGGCTGGCGATGTGCGGTCCAAGCCACCCACCCACCTGCGAGTTCATGGTGGCGCCACCGGTTAGCAGGCAGAGGCGGAGGTCGGTGAACTTGGCCATCTTCTTCGCAAACTTCATGGTTTGTTGTGCCAACTCACGAGTGGGAGACAAAATCACCCCACGGGCACCAACACGCGTCGCCACGTGTGCCTGCAGCTTCTGCAGCACTGGGATAAGGAATGCAGCAGTCTTGCCAGACCCTGCCAGTGATGCCACCCAGTGCATCACAAACAACCACAACGTGAGGGACAGGCTCTCCAAACCACATCATCGTCCATGAAAAGGGATACACACGACTTGTTGCACACCTGTCCTCGCCATGGCAACCACATCTTGGCCAGTTAGTGCGACGGGCAGGGCAGCTCTCTGAATGGGCGTCGGCACGGAGTACCCCAGTCGCATCACGCCACGATAGATCTCTGGGCTCAAGTCAAGAGACTGGAAACCACCAGATTTCTTCTTCTTCTTCAACTGTTTTTCGCGTCGCTTCACTGCCTTGGACTTCCCGGCACCCGGTGCATCATCTGCGAACTCCACGCTGTGCAACAACAAGACATCAGTGCCACATTCGTGACCAGACACACCCTATCACATTCACGTACGTGTCCGCCAGGTCGATCGTGGGAAATCCTATGTCTAAGGATGTCCCTCGGTCACCGCCGAGCAAATCAAGCTCCACATCATCCAACTCCATCGTGGCGTTGCACGAGAACGTGTGTGCCACTCTCTGGCACGCAGAGCGGAAGCAACTCTTCTGAATTTGAAAGTTCGTAATTGTGAATTGTGGAAATTTGGCTGGGATCTCATTGCGACGTTCTCAGTTGAAGAACTTCTCAGCTCTGCACGTCCCTCGCGGAATCATCCCACAATGTAGTGAAACGGTGACACGACCCCGTGAACGATGGACCAGTTCTCCACAATCCAACAGATCGGGCAGGGGTCGTATGGGCGAGCATTCCTCGTCCAGCATGTTGCAACGAAGAGGAAACTCGTCGTCAAACAGGTCCGCCTGGGTGCTGGCGGTGCTCGCGCCGCCTGCACGACGCTGACACATCGCTTGGAGTGCAGGTTGATATGGGAACAATGGATGACGCAGCACGGTCGCGCACACTATCAGAAGTTAATGTTTTGCGCGAAGTGCGCCACCCGTTCGTGATTGGGTACCACAGGTCGTTCATCGAAGGCAGCACACTGCACATTGTGCTCGACTACGCCGCTGGTGGCGACCTTGGCCAGCGATTGCGGGTCGCCAAGCGTGGTTTGCCCTTTTCAGAGCGCCAGGTGAAGTTTGTTGTTGTGGTTGATGGACCGAAGAGGGGGGAGGGCTGATTGTTATGTTATCGTGCCTCTACAGGTGCTCCGTCTGTTCACGCAGTTGCTCCTCGGTTTAGAGTGCATCCACTCCCACAAAGTTCTCCACCGCGACATCAAACCGCAGAACATCTTCCTCACCGATGATGGGGATGTAAAGATAGGAGATTTTGGGATCAGCAAGGTGCAGCGCGGGTGTTGCTGCATACACGGGATGTAGTTGACAGGGCGGCTTTGTCACCATGAATGTCAGACTCTCGACAGTACGCTGGACTTCACCGACACATGGATCGGAACCCCTTACAGCTGCTCGCCAGAGCTTTGCACTCGCCAAAGTTATTCTTTCAAGGTGGGAGTGCATCGTGTTGAAAGTGAGAACAAACGCCTCACGCGTCAGCTTGTGTGCGCAGACAGATATCTGGTCGCTGGGAATCGTGTTGTATCAACTACTTACTCTCAAGCATCCATTCGAGGCAAAGTCCTTGGTTGCATTGATCCACAATATCATGACACGTAATCCTGATCCTGTTCCCAGTAACTATTCTCCTGAGCTTCGGTCTTTGGCTCTTGCCCTCCTTCGCAAAGATGTACGCGTAGTGTTTGCTGCCACCCTGCGCGACATGTCTGATCTTGCCTCTGTCACACAGCCCAGCAAGCGCCCATCTGCAAAAGAAGTTTTGGACATGCCATTCATGCGGCCTCATGTTGAACATGCACTACGCCGTGCGCGGCAACTTCGGCACAAACTGCCAGGCGAAGCTCCCTCTGTGCCACCACTTGTCGTTGCGAGATCTTCTGTCCGGGCTGGGCCCGCGGCACCCATGCTCCCCCAGCATGCACGCCGTGAGCACGTCGCAATAACAGGCTCAGCAGATTTGACGTTGCCCTATGGAGAAGATCTTGATCTTGATGACACAAACTGCATGACAAGGAGTGTGGAGTTTCAGTCCACTGCCCTCAACGCTCTTCTTCCGTCACACCTCGTGTCGCCGGCTGAGTTCGTCTCACCAGACGCCCCCCCTGATGTTCTGCACCACCGTGAAGTCGATGGTGACATCATTGCGTTCAATGCTGGTTTTGATGTTGATGCTGGGGCCGGGGCTGGAGTTGGTGCTGGTGCTGGTGCTGGAATTGGCGCTGGTGCTGGAGTTGGCGCTGGTGCTTCCACGGGTCTCAGTTCACCGGGTATGCCCGTCGACACACTGCGGCAGTGGCGCTCGACTCCCTCCTCCCGCTTCACCACAGCTCCTGTGCTTGGACCCCCTCCTTCTCTGCGCGATCCGAGTGGACAGGGCACCGATTGCGTCAGCAGTGACAGCCACGCACATGTGCTGTCACCGCTTGTGGATCCCACATCGCAGGTGCTGGAGCGGCCCAGGGCACCAACACAGGCTCCTAGCGAAGCTTGCTCCGCGTTGCCCTCACCACCTTGCGGCACAGATAATGCAGAGCGATCAGTGCAGCTGCGGCGTGAACACATATTGTCAGGCGCTTTGGCGTCCAGTGCGCATGCGCGTGCCACGAGCGGAGGTGTCGGAGGTGTCGGAGGTGTCGGAGGTGTCGGAGATGTCATCCCTGCCCTTCACACTGTGACGATTGAACAGCTGGCGTACGTGTCTCTAGACGATGTTATTCGAGCCGCGGGTGACCGCCTTCCACCACATTGGGAGATTCGTCCCACTTGCAGTGGGGTTGATGCACACACAATCCCTCCATCTGCGCAGCTTGATCCAAGGGCACGGGTGGACAGTGGGTGTCGGCCTCGCCAGGGAGTTCCGTCTTCGCCCGTGATTCTGCTCCGTGTGCCACGAAGTTTTCGCTCCGCGGACATCCCACTTTGGACGGAAGAGTCTCCTCAAATCGCCCCAAAGTCTTCGAACTCTGCAGCTTGTCTGGGTGCGAATCACACCAAGAAATGTCGACCAGCCTTCTCGCACGAGCGACACCTGCGAAGCTCATTGGCACACCTGGCCGCTGAAGCGGCTTTGGCGATGCCTGACACCCCGCTCAGTCAACAGTTCGAGTCTCCGTCAAGTGATGTGGTCCCACGTATTTCGTCGATACCTCATGACCCTGGTGGTGGAAACGACTGTGAGTCAAAGCAAGCAGGTGTGCTGCCATCACGAAGCACTGCAACTCCCCCACAGCCTGCCGGAGACGTGATGAGGTGGACATTGACCTCACTGGCGAACGTATCACTTGACCACATGCGCGACAAGCAATAGGGGAGATATCGAATTCTCCCCTGTCATCGATGTTGCCGAGGACATCCGGTTGAGGCAGGATGTGGACATGAGACAGCTCCGTGTCAAAAGTGGCACAGTGAACAGTTGAGTGGCGAACTTGACGTTGACAGGTGCTTTTCATTTGCATCGGAAACCGAGCTGGCACATGACGAGCAGAACATCCAGCACCCACGCACATCTTGCAGGATGCCGTAGCGCTGTTGCGCGGGAGACCAGTGGATTATGGTGTGTCCTGCCATGTTGTGCACCAAACTAAAAATTCCAAATCCTCCAAAAATGGACTCAGCAGGATTTTTCCAGGCAATTCTCATTCCTAGCAACTCGCTGCGTGTGGTTTTGGCGCGCTCCGTTCGGCGCGCGATCGCGCTCCGCCTCTCAGGAACACATGGGCGCCATGGGTGCCTGCCAACGGTGCATGGTCGTGCGGAATATTGTATTGCTGATTGTTGTCGGGGGGGCTTTGGGTGGTGAGGCTTGGGCGACTCGCGCTGCCTCCAGGGATGACACAAACGGACAGACTGATGTGGTGTGTACTGCTGCGTTCGCGTCGCTATCCGGTGGGAGTGGCCGCCGGCAGGAGCTCGTTTATGAGTACGAGTTGCACGAAGGACCAACTGCAGTCCCAACCCGGGACAGTGGTGCGGCTGGGGATGCTGGTGACAGGCAGGTTGGCCTTCGTATGCTTGTCAGGATGACAGCACTTGCGCCACGCCGCAGCCGGTCTTGCCCGCCGGCACTCTCCAAGAAGCATGTGCTGAACCACACAACACCGGACGAGGGACAACAGTGCGGTGGTTGTCTGGTGCGACTGCGTGTGATGCGTGGGACGGGGGAGCTCGTGCAACGCCGGCGTGGTGCCCCCCTCCAGCAGGCGGATCTCCAGTTTGGCGGCCCAACGTCAAGGTTTGAGTCTGTGGAGGGCCGCACCCCAAGCCTGGACAGCATCATCTCCCCTGACCATGACATGTGCGTGGGTTTCACAAGGGTGTATGTGTGTGGGGTGTTGTGTGGGGCGGGTGGGTGGGGTGGGGGCTTGTAGTGAACGAGCCCATCCGCTTGACTGGCGAGTGTGCTGTTGGGTGCCACGTTCAGGTCGTTCGAATTGTGGGAGGACGGCACCGTGGGACAGGTGTACTGGCCCGAGGACATGCCCCATCGCGCACGAATGCTGCGTCTGGGACTGCTGGGGCTGTTTCAGGTCAAGCTGCCGCCACACGCAGCCGTGCGGCGCTTGGTCCCCGCGCATGGTGACGGCACTTCACAGGCTTCGCGTCCTTCGCCGCCACGAGACCTACAACACGAGTACGTCCATAGCCGCGAGGTTGATGACTCTGGAATTAGTGCCAGTGCCTACTCTGTTCGCGTCGCGGAAGCGAAGGTCGCTTCCCCGGGAGTGATGCATGGCTGTCACAACGTGGCATCCAGCCGCAGTGAGCGCGACACATGTGCCACACGTGTTCACCTCACGCGGCGACGCACCCAACACAACTACTCTCGCATGAGTGTTCCCACCGCGACGCCACAAGACGTGAAGCTTCACTACAAGTCGCGCCATGTGGTAGACATGGCGGGAATCACCCATCGTGACCGCCACACCAGCCCACCACACCTCGTGGTTCAAGCGTCGCTCGTGTCACATGTGGGATTGCCTGGTCACACGGAGGACATGCACATACATGCTGCACGACATGGGCACCGTGTTCATGGCCAACACTCGTTCCAACCTCTTGGCCCTGGTGGCTCAACCGTTCTGCTGCGAGGAAACCCAGACGCTACCACATCTGTGGAGGCACACTTGCGCCTGGTCATGGCCGGCGAGGACGACGAGACGGAACAAGATGACGAAGAAGAAAATGTAGAAAGAACTGCTCCACAAGAGGAGCATGGAGATCAGGTGGTGCCTGGAGGAGAGGGTGCGCAGTCTGACCTGAAACGAAGAACCCAGGAAGCGCGTCTGCTTCATGGCTTGGTGTCTGGCACCCTCATGCCAGATTTCGCGCCCCATGAGGTACGAGAGCTGGCGCGGCCACTGAAGATTATGGGAGACAGCGAATCAACCACGGATGATGATTGGTCGGCAGGTGTGTGGCGTGGTGCAACTGACATTCACACACGTTCTCCTCGGCAAACTTGTCACTCTCACACGCGTGTTTTGCAATGTTTGCTTGTGTCATCTTCCGACGCGTTGCCAGGTTTTTACTCCAACGTGGTGCACATGTTGGAGTGCTTGCACGATGTGGAAGATCCATCACAGCATTCGCCACAGCTCATTGCCTGCTGGAGCCGTCTTCGCAAAGCTGTCGAAGCGCGACCAGAGGGATACGCGACCGCAATCGCGACGCTACTGCTGGAACACTACGTGGGCTTTGCCGAGGACTGGGCCCTCTTTGATGCCGCAACAAGCGAAGACGTGGTGGGACGCAATGATGATGAGCCAGTGCCATTGTTGAACCAGATGCAAGTGTCATCTGCTCTTGGTGTGCTGGCTGCCGTTGATTCCCCTGCCACGCAAGCCGCCTTTTTCGAGTTGCTGCAAGAAGCTGCGTTGTTGTACGAGGCTGCAGTGTTGCAAGAGGAAGGGGAAGGGACAGGGGATCGTCACTATCACATGCCTGCAGTGGCACATTTTGTATCAGAGGTCATGGAGATGCTACCTGTGCTATCAGGAGAGCCACAACCCCGACTGCTCCACGTTGTTGGACGCATCGCGGGTGTGCAGCGTGATGACAGCTGGGCGGTGGATAGTGACATTTTTGCGCGTGGTTGGCACTCCTGCGTTCTCCCCGACCATGTCACATCCTCGGTACGCACTGTGTTCCGTGTCATCTTGGTTGCTTTTCACCTGGGGTTTTTGTTTAACAGCTGACGTGTGGTGCATGCCGTTTCCTGGCGTTGTGTCTTGCTGTACATGGTTTCGTCAGGCGTTGCTGGCATTTGGAACTCTGATACACAAGCTCCATGTGTTCTCGCCTGTCGTGGCAGCACAGGAGCTGGACATGTTTGCGGAGTGCTTCGACCTTTTTCAATCAACCGACATGCGTACCCATGCACGGAGACTCGAAGCGGCTTCCCAAGCTGCGCTTCGCAAGTGGGAGACGCTATCACCGTCAGTTCAAGAGACATGGTTGAGGATGCAACCACCACTGCAAGGAATGACAGCTCACATGACCTGGGAAGGTGCCACCGAAGAGCAGCGCTGGGAGTGGACTGAGAATGCAAGAGCTCAATTCGTTGCTCACGCTGTGCATGATGTTGCTGTGCGTTCGTTGTTATCCCTGCGGGTTGGTTTGACGCAGTGTGCTCATCGTGTTGCTTGGTGTGTGCACTTTGTGTTGGGACTTTGTGATGCTTGGGTGCAGGCAAGCCCCTTGTACAGGAACCACATTGCCACCGTGGTTGCGTTCCTAGCTGCTATCGGAAACACTCGCCATGCAAACATGGTGCCTCGTGTGGTCCCCTGGGTGCGCCACTCACATGTCACCATCCGCATTGCAGCCATCGATGCTTTGCACGGCTTCGGTCGACAGGTGGCCAGCGACTTTCACAGCACGTGGAGTCACCACATGAAGAATACACAGCACAATGGTGCCGGCACATTCGATTCCCAACCACGGCACGCGGTGATCACCAAAGAAGAGTATCAGAGGTTGCAAATTGACGCGCAGGTTGCTCTCTTAGACACCATAGAGGCACACCCAGGCGAGCAAGGTCGCTCAACGCGGGCACGTGCAGTGGAGGGTTTCAAGCACTGGCACAGCGCAGATCTGCACGAAGACACTCGGCGGCGCCTGCGCGAGTTGCTTGTGGGGGAACTCCAGGTCCGTAGTAACTGTTGCGGCTGCTGCACGTGTTGCATGTTGCGTTCGATATTGCGATTGACCTTCTCACATCTTGGATTGTTTGTGTGTTGGCTGCTTGACAGACGTTGCACCCAAGGCACTGTCGTGAAGATTGCGCGCGACGTAAGTGCATGATGGAAAAGTCCGGCGACGTGTTAGCCTGTCACCAGCACTGCGTTGAGGAGTGTGACAAGCACAAGCACCTCATCGGACACTACGTGACCGCACTGCACATTCACTCGGATGATGCGACACGGTGGTTCTTGTATGACCTGGGTGTGGGACAACAGCCCACCGACACAAGCATGGATCACGCCACTGAGCCCAACACGGGCTTCGACACCGGACTTCAACCACGCCGCCGCCGGTTGAGTTTGGTGTCTCTCACGCTGTTGGAGTTGCCCCTTGGCAAACGCGATGATTGGTCGAAGACTTGGGGCAGTGACAAAGGTGGCGCAACAGCAAGTATTATTCTGGCCAACACTGTCTATGTTCTCATCTCCATGTTTGATGTCAAGTTTGAGGCGGCGTCACAGAATGTGGCACGCTTCAGCGGCTACTTTTTGGGGCGTGAGTTTAGTTTGTTGGACGGTGGTGCCGAACTGCTGATGGGATTTGGTACGTCAACTCATGTGGTTCTGTGCTTGTGCTTTATCAGTATGCGTGCTCAAATGTCTCGCGCGCTGCCGTCGCTTGTGTCTCCAATGGGCACATCTCTTGTTTTGTTCCGACATGATGCAGCCTACAAAGCCCCCATCCCGGCTGATCTGTTGAACAAGGTGTCAGTGATTGGTGATGTAGTGGCTGGCGTCACCAATCTCATCTCGCGCGTGAAACTAATCGCTGACCAAGCCATGAAGCGTGTGAACACCTTCATCGCCAAAGTTGACCCTTACGTCGACAAAATGTCGGCGGTGATGACCTCTGTGAAGCAGTTTGGTGACTGCTCTAGAGACTTGACGGCTTTGGCAGATATCGAGGAGCCGATCTATGCTGAGCATCTCCCTGTGATCACAAGCCCTTCCACACAACGGCTCGTGAATCGCTTGGAGCTAGCCATGGACACAGCACTGAGCGTGCTTGGCGACGGAGAAAAAAAGGCGGAGCTTGGAAGCGCGGTGACAGACATGGAAACACTGGACAACACGGTGCGTGGTCCTGCAGTGCCGTGTGTTGGGTGTGATGCTTGCTTTGTCGTTGCTTGCGGTGGGTGTTTGTAAACACATGTCGGCGTGCTTGCAGGCTCGTCTCGTATGGAACACTACAGCTGATGCCAGTGAAAATGTTGCTTCTGTGGTTGCTCCTACCACATGGGCTGATTTGGAAGGCGGGTTGGGTCCGGTGGCTCACAGTGTCGATATGGCAGGGCAACATGCGCGCGTGTCCGGGTACATTCACACGATGGGCAACTTTACTGGCGCCCAGTTGCTTGCTCCCCGCGACGCCGTTGCCGACTTGCACCGCGAGTCAAAGTCTTTTGCCGGCGACATGGACGGCGTTGCGACGCTCATTGAGCAGATTGAAAGTGCCATGTCTGGGCTCCAGTTGCCTGCCATCGGCAACTACACACCACCTCGTTCAGCAGCTGCCACCGGTGCGGGGATGGAGGACTGTGGAGCTTCAGCTCCGCCACCTGACACGGCTGGGCTGCAGCAGGTTGATGCAGTGTTTTCAGAGTTGACCAGTCTGCGACTCGCTCTCAACTCAGGAGCTGCGCACGTCAGCGGGATGCAAACGTTCATGGTTGCCGCACTTCAAGCACAGTACCGCCTTTCAGAGCTTCCATCGCAGGCGTTGGCAGCGGTGGGCGAGTTGCAGAGTGTTGTATCGGCGACTGACTCGTCCATGCATCATTGGCTTGATACGTTCTCTGTCGGAGACCTGGCAAACCTGACAGCTGCAGTTGCCGCTGCCCGTGACATTGTTGTGCCATCACTCCACAACGCCACCCGAGCCGGGATGCTTCTCCCAGATGTGGTTGCTGTCCAAAATACATCCTTGGACAACACTTATTCTGCTTTGGCTTTGCTTGACTTGGATAGCTTGGACACGCTGTTTGATACACTGGCGACTCTTGGCGACCAGCTGCCCGCTGGCATCACTGTCGGTGGGCACATGAAGTCGGCTGTGGCAACTTCTTCTGATTTCAACACTCACTATGTCGCCCATTTCCGCGATGAGAACTACAATTCGGTGGTGCAGGCTCTGAAAGACGAAGCTGACGCGTTTGCGGGCCGAGTGAGCGATCTCTTGGCACGTGCACGAGCCTTTCGAGGTATTTTGGGCATGTTTGCCGCGTTCATCGGAGACTTGCCAGGCATCGGTGGTCCCGCCGCGGCGATGACTGACTTTGTCTTGAGTCTGGTTGATGATGCACTGTCGGTGGCCACTCGCATCGATGGCCTTCTGCAACGCGCAGCCAGCATGACTGATCTAGAAGCGCGAGTACGTGATGCCAACACGTTGTTGGAATACCTAGCGACGAACGCAACGCTTGCCGATGCTGTGGAGGACGAGCTGTCGCAGCTGAACGCTCGCATCGCGAATGTTTGGGAGCCTGCTCGAGATGTGCTCTCGCTGGCTGTCACCTGGAAACAGGCCTCTTCGGCCGTCAGTCTGCAATCAAGCGAGGTGCTGGCGCACGTACGGCAGTACCAAAATGGGACGGCTGTTGCATCATCCACCTCAGTGACGTTGCGGGACGACCTTCGACGGGCTCTGCAGTATGACAAGTTTGTCATCAGTGCACTTGTCGATGAAGTGGCACGCACAAAGCTCAAAGTAGACAACGCCACATCCTTTTCTCCGTCAATTGACCACTTCACTGGCTTCAAGGCGTGGCGCAGCGTCGCGACTGAGGTGACCGCTGTGGACTTGGTGGATCGACTCGAGGTCGTTCGTGAAGCCACAGCGGCGTTGTTGCGTGACCAAACCACATTGACAACTGCCATTGCCACACAGCATTGCGTGCCCAGCATTGAATGCGCTCGAGATCGGTTCTTGCTGCGACTTCAGGAGCTCAAGGCCTTGGCAGCGGAGTTGATCGAGCCACTGCGCCGTGGATGGCACAGCACATCAGTGGCGCGGTCCAGTGCAACTGTTCAGGCAGACGGCAACACTAACAGTGCATCGCCTTCTGTGCAAGGTCCCCAAGCGTTGGTTTCATCCGCACAGCGTCTGTACATGGCGCAAATTGCGGTGGAGATGATGGTGCAGCGCTGCAACAACTTCATCACGTCCACACGCCCGACGCTTCGTTCTCATGCGCTGTTGTTGATGCCTGCATCACAGCATGCATTGGAGTTTGTCCATACCACACTGCCTTTCCTTCAAACCAGGGTAGGAGACAATTTGATGTCTATCACCCAAGTTGCGGATGACACCGTCGGCCACACTCAGGCGTTTCTCGAGGCGCTGACCACAGCTTATGTCATCAGCTCCGACATCACTGTCGGGCCGACACTCAGGACACGACTTTCGTCTGCCACCACCGCGATTCCGGCTGCCCAATTCCTCATCGACCTTGGGGCAAGTGATGCCATGGAGCGTGCCCTTGGTGACCTTGAGCTTCTGGCAGTCCCTGCCCGGATTTTTGCTGTCTTCAGTGAAGCCATCGACGCCGTGTATGATGTGTTTGAGTTCCATCTGAACTTGCTTAATCGCTTGCGAGCCGCGATTGTGGGTTTCCACGCTGACGTTCAGGGCTTCTTGTCCGACCTTGAGTTCGCGGAACTGAAGAGTGGGCCTTTGGCCAGTGTTCAATCTCTGGCACCGGCTTGTGACAACTCAATATGCCTGCGGGTGTATCCGCGGTCACCAGACATCTACAGGAAGGTAGTATTCCCCATCCGGTTTCTCAGATTTTGCTCCCTTGGTACTCCTGCTCTGTTCTCTTTGAACAAGGTTAGTTGGTGGTGGAGCTGTGCATTTGGAATGCCCGTGATGCACAAACTCATCCGTCACTCTTTGTCATGTGCTCTCTCACCCATGTGCGTATGTGTGGCTTTTCTTCGACTCAGCACAAGTCTAGGTTTGTCGTCCCCGGACTCCTCGAAGACTATGTCACCACCGGTGTCGTTCAAGGCAGCCCCGACGACACTGCCAGCTGCTTTTTTGTGTGTCTTGCCTACACCGGCGAAAAGCCGAACGCCACCACCCCCCTCACGGTTGTCGCTGTATTGTCACCTGACGAAGACCAGCCTAACGTGTTGCAGTTCCTGGTGCTCAAGACCGAAGCCGGCGGTTTCTTTCAGCTTGCAGATGTTGCCTTGGCAGGTGGGATTGCGGTACAGTTGGAACCGCACTCCCGCACAAAGATTAGTCTGTACATCAGCGACAACAGCGGCGGTCAAGGCATCATCCATCGCTTCGAGTTTGATGGCTCCACACTTCCTCAGCCTCACGCGCCGCAAAATCTCACCCGGATGCAGCGTGTGGTGCTCAAGCCCCACAGTGGCAGTGCTACTGTACAAGCCAACGGGCTCTATTTTGAAAGCTCTTTCACCAGTGTTGGATTGGCAAGTTGCGCAAGCGATCTTGATGTGCAGTCGGGGCGACTATGGGTCGTGGAATACCGCGACACGCGGGTTCGCAATGAGAAGTTCATCAACTGTACCTGTGGTTGTGTGCGAACACGGACGGTGCGCGAAGATCAAGGCCTGGCGTACCGCTACCGGATTGACCCTGCCACGGGTGATGTGGTCAGCGATTCCATCGTCATTGGCATTGGAGGAACTCCTCTCGAGGCAAAGGCGCAGGTGGCTGTGCATGTTCCTGCTCACACCAAGGGTATTGCTTTCGGCCGCGACATGGCGATGCCGTACATGGCAGCGCTTCGCTGCCAGGACTCGTTTAGCTACCAATGTCGTGTGGAGTTCTACTACCACCCGATGTATGATAGCAGCACGAACTGTGTCAAGCCAAAGGGACAGTGGAATGATGCCAGCGGGCTTGCGATTGACACAAAGGCACCTGGCGCAGTGAACGAAACCACTGGAGTGTTTTACGTGTTCCGAGTACCCTCGGCAGCTGTGTCTCTGTCTCGAACCACGGACGTGTTTGAAGAACTTGTCGTAACGTTCAACGGAGCTGCGGCGTCGCGTTTGGATGCCATGACCATCAACAACGGCGACAAGGATGATAGTTTCTACCGAATTCGGGTCCCTGTCCTCAACAACACTAAAGCCGGGATTCACAGAAACGAGATCTACCTGAAGTTCTTTGGCCAGTCTGCCTTGTCGTACGCATTAATATCTGCGATAAGATGGCTGTGCTTCCGCTGTGGTTTGACGTTTGGCTGCGGTGCCGTGTGGCGTTCCAGGTATTGTGTGTTGCCAATCTACTGTCCCAAGGGGAAAAAGTGGATAGGAGAGGTGTTCAAGAAGAAGAAGAAGTCATCAAAGTCCAGACGCGTGCGTGATGCATGTGTTCTATTGAGTGTCTGCCTGTGCTGAGGCTTTGTTGGGATGGGTAGGTGTGTTGTGACACTCTTGCGTGTTTCAGCTCTCCATTACTCGCCGTTTGGCGGGGGTTGATGGCGCAACCGCATCAGAAGGTACAACACAAGCCCAGTTGGAAGAGCCCATGGCCATTGGACCTTTTGTGCTGAAGGAAGGCACCCTGAACTTGTTCTACGTCGAACGCACGGTGTTCATTGCCGGCATTCCGGTAGGATTTGTGCCATGTGTGTGCATGTGAGTATGCTGTCTTCTGACAACAGCTTCACTTTGGACGGTCAGGTGATTTTGTCCGCCAGCCTGGATGTCACCTTCAAGATTGAGTTCTCAGCTTCTCTTGACATCATGCTGCGGACGCTGAAGGCTTCTGTTGTGCCATCTGTAGCTCTGGTTGGGGAAGTTGCTGCAGGCATTAACCTTTTGATCATTCAGGGCAAGTTTGGAGCCCGTTTGACTGTGATGCGCACATTTCTCATCCCCACTGGCACCCTGATAGCCGGCGACAGTGGCTATCAGGTGTGCCTGACGATTGACATCAAGATCGAACCGTTGGTACGTGCAGCGTGTATTGCTGCATTGTAGGTTCTGCGTTTTCTCACAAAATACGGGGTGGCGATTCACTCGTACAGACGATTGAAGTGTTTGCTGCGTATCGGGTGCGTGGTTTTCCGTGTTGTAGCACGGTGGGTGCCTTCTGCTTACGTTCACACTTGTTGTTGTCAGATCTTTTTCTGTGTGAAGATTCGCCACAAGTGCTTCAGCGTTGGTTTTGCCGAAGTGTGTATCCCAATTCCCTGGATTGATTGGTGCAGCTGGTATGTATCTGAACAGGCTGCAGCCTTCAACATTCGTTGTGCTGACATTTTACCCCCGGAAACGTGTTGTGGGGTGGTTGCGGAATGTTTCAGGGCCGAGAAGGTGCTGTTTTCTTGGTCTCTTCCCGCTAAAACGTGGCGATTGTTGGATCTATGCTCTCCTCCCATTGACGACACGCCTCCAGAGCCCGGAACTGTCACTGTGAAATGGCTTCCTTGGGGTGTGCTGCACATGGCGTGGGATGGCTTCAAAGAGGAGCAGAGCCGCATCTCCAACTACGCATACTGCCTTGGTACCACACCGAACGGCTGTGATTTGGCGCCAATGAGGGATGTGGGGCGCAGTGTCACTGCGACAGTGACAGGGGTGGGTGGAATCGCCGGAGATCCACTGTATGTCGTCGTTCGCTGCACGAACACCCAGAAGCTTGCCACCTCTGTGACCGTGAAGACGAGTTTTGCTGCTGGCGCGTCTGAGTTCCAGCGAGTCGCCATCCGCAACCCAATCACAGACAACTTTGTGGACGTGAGCGAGGCAACCAACGTCTGGTTCTTCACCAACGCCACCGAGAATGACTTCTTGCTGCAGCTGTACCCGGTGCAGGATGGAGTGAACGTCACCGGGCTGGAGTGGGCGTTTGTCAATGAAACGTCTCTTCTCGCGGACGCCGTCTGGCAGCCGGTCGGACGATTCGACCAGCTCAAGCAGGACCCCTCCGCAGCATTTGAGCTCACAGTGGACCTCCAGCACCATGGCATGGCGCAAGGACGACTACAGTACCTGGTGTTCAAAGCTGAAAACTCTCTAAATGAGGTGGCCCAGGTCGTGGTGCGTGTGGTGTTGGACACGGTGAAGCCGTTGCCGACGAATGCGCGCGCGGTTGAGGTGACCGCAACCGGCTGGTCACTGTCGCCCACCTCCATTTCCGCATGCTGGACGTTCTTTTTCTGGGCAGCACCCGTGAATCAGTTCGACATCCGGCTGCGGGACATCGACACCGGGGATGTCATGACAGTGGATCCGGTGACGGGGCAGCCCACCCGTACACTCGCTGTGACTCGCTACAACTGCGCACTGCTCCCTCGCTTGCCGCTTCAAGATGGGCACCGCTATGTCATCCAAGTTTTGGCACGCTCCGAGTCTGGCATGATAAACTCCCACGAGTCTGATCCTGTGCCCGTGGACTCCACCCTTGCGCAGTGTGAAGCCGGGTTTTCCGCAAATGTGGCACCCACAGTTGTGTCCTTGTATGCCCGCAACGCGACCGACAATGAGGCCGTCACCCAGGAGTCAACGTCGTTTACACAACATGCCGTTCGACAGTTTGTGCCAGACGTGACGTCGTTGCGGTTTGCGTTTGGATGCGAGGACCGGCACTCTGGCTTACTCGATGTGCAGTACGCGATCACTACAAGTGGTACATTCGCGACTCGCGCCGGCTCCAACACCAGTGTCATACTTCCTCTTCAAGACGGCAGCTTTGGTGTGGATCGGTTCGATCTTCGCAGCGCCACTGTTCTGCCATCGCAAGTGGACGGCGGGGTCCTTCCCATCCACTCGTGGTTGTTCGGCATCGTGCAAGCTCGCAACGGCGCCGACGCCATTGCTGCTGGTGTGGCCGGCGCCGTTCTGATCGACCCCACTCCACCCGTCCTGAATGGCTCCAATGTGGCGATCGTGGATGGGGCCAGCGAGCCGTCGTTTGATGCCTCCGTGCTAGTGTACCAGTCCTCAATGACACAGCTCAGTGTGTTGTTTGAAGGCGCGTTCCAGGACCAAGAGAGTGGTATCACACACTACGAAGTGTCGCACATCGACCTGGGGCTGCATCCGCAGGGCAAACCTAGCATCACGATCCCGTCGCGAGCCACCGTGTTGCAACAGTGGAATTCCTCATCTCCAACGACGCACCACGTCGGCTTGCGGACCGCGTACAACGTTACGTCGCTTGAGCTTGAGGATGGACACGTTTATGTAGTCACTGTGGTGGCGTTCAACGGCGCGGGCCTTCGAACCTCGGCTGTTACTGGTGCAATATTGGTTGATGGCTCCCCACCACCTCAACACGGTGCGTGGGTGGACGATCGCTACACCGACGGCAACTGTGGTGAAACCGGTGTCACAGCGTGCCATGTGTATCAAGCCTCCTTGTCGGGGCTTCGCGTCTGGTGGGGCCAAGACTTCAACACCGGCACGAGCAAGTGGGATGTGGCCTCCGTGGTGGATGACCCCGACAGCGGTCTGATCCATTTGGAGTTGGGCGTGTTTCGTGTGCCAAACCCAAGCGACCCAGTCGATCAGGGCACGCTGGTGTCTCGTTTGAGCTATGTTCCCGATCCAGCCCGGCGTGCGCTGTGGTTTGAGCTCCACAAGGGTGTTCTTCGACACAGCCTGCACTATCGGGTTCGAGTGACTGCCGTCAACCGTGCTCGGTTGCGCACGGATGCGTATACCAACGTCATCACCATCGATACCACCGCTCCGGTGGTGCACAACGTCACCGACGCATTTGCCAACACAAACGGCGTATTGGGCCCGACCACGGACGTTGCTCTGGACACAGTATCCGGGGCGTGGCAGGTGTTTGCGCAAAGCGTGTCATCGTACCAGATTCAAATCGACGCAGCCGACACTGAGTCGCCACCATACTGGAATGTGTGGAGCATCGGTACCTCTCCCGGTGACAACGACGTGCAACTGGACACCGGTGTGTGTGTGGGTGATGTGGACGGTGGATCATGCGGTGACTTTCCAGAATGCCGTCCTGTTGCTGCTGGTTGCCCATTGGAGGGACCACAGTTTGTGCCCGTCAAGGCTGGCACCGTGGCGGACTTTGTGGGAATGCTCTTGTTCACCAAGGTGCAGGTGTACAACCAGGCCGCCCTGTCGACATCCTTTGTCACGCCTGGTCGGCTTGTGGACGAAGACAATCCAATCATTGGCGCCGTACTGGACGGGTGGGAACGCGATGCGCAGTTTGTCAGCGTTGACGAAGGGAAGGTGTTCGTTTCGTGGATTGGTGTCGAGGACAAAACCACCGCTGTGGTGCACAGAAGCTATGCCATCACCACCACGCCGGATGCTCCTCCTGCTGCTGAGTTTTCTCCGGTATCAGATGCGGTCGACACACGCGCCGGCTTCAACTTCACACTGGTGCACGGAACACGCTACTACGTGCACCTTCGTGTGGGTGACAAGAGTGGAAGGACGGCACAGGCAAGCTCCACGGGTGCATTGGTGGACTTCTGTCCGCCGGTCATTGAGTGGGTGCGATTTGTGGACAAGGCTCTGAACCTGCGCTTTCAAAACACCACCAACTGTGAGTCGCGTTTGTGGGAGTGGTGCGGCGCTTGCTGTATGTGCTGTGTTGTGCCTGTGGTTTGCTAGTGGGACACGCGTGTTTAGAAACGCGCCTTCGTGATTTCTCACTACAATGAACGTGTGATTCAGCCATGCATGTGTTTTGGAAGGTTACCGACAACGAGTCTGGCCTGCACTCGGCATCTGTGGCTGTGGGCTCGCTTTCAGGGAGCGATGACATCGTACCGTTTTCCGTCGTGGACAACCTTCACACGTCACTGTTCTCTGGACTCAACCTTACGCACGCACACACGTACTTCTTCTCGCTGTTCGCTGTGTCCAATGCTGGTCTTGCCAGCCTCGCCACTGCGAACGTAACGGTGGATATCACGCCACCTGAGTGTAACATGACCGTCTTTCACCGCTACGAAAACCACCCCACGCTCGACGTCGTGTGGAATTGCACAGGTGCGTGCTGCGAACATGGTCGTTTTACCCCCCCCCCCCCCCCCCCACACACCCTTTTCTT
>Ga0213833_1000362_pt1 | contig 52009 bp, 10 predicted proteins | sample SWATP21_FD_160575 | JGI IMG/M metagenome (GOLD analysis project Ga0213833, IMG submission 160575) | Coastal seawater microbial communities from Marineland, Florida, United States - SWA TP2 #1 | ecosystem: Environmental > Aquatic > Marine > Coastal | place: USA: Florida | collected 2016-08-14 | reverse complement strand
ATCGACAGCGTCAAGCACGGTCTCTCCCAGCATGAGAGAAACCGTGACGTTGCCAGTGCCGGTGTGCGGGTCGTTCACTTGGAAGCGGCAACCCCAGTGGGTGGTGTTCACCGTGAACTGCAAGTCCACGGCTCCATCCACGGCCACAACGTCACGAGGACCAAACACCATCGCAGGCGGGCTTCGGTCATGCACTTGGCCGTCCGTGGTTTCCCACACGAACGACCCGGCTCCGTTGGCCGCGTACACGAGGCCGTAGTACTTGACGCCATCCAGCAAGTTCAACGACAGGGAAGACAGTTCGGCGTCAATGATGCGAGTGGGGGACTTGTGGAAATCGCCGGTGCTGTTGAACAAACTATCCATGTGGGCCGGCACCGGGAGGCCGACAAACGGGGCATCCTGCAGGGCAAGAGCATTGTCCCATCCGCGGATGGTACCCAGTCCCCAGCGCACGCGCGAGTGGCCCGACTCGAGGTCGGTACAGGTGACGTAGACGCGCGGCACCCCCTCCGTGCTGAACTCCATGTCCGCTTCGCCACGAGACCCATCCCGTGCGGAGCACTCGGGGTACGTCAGGTCGACAAGGAGACCGCGCGAATAGGAGATGGACGTCAAGCCCACACCGTTGGTGGCACGCACGGCACCGTAATACACACTGCCATGCTGCAGCTCCACATTGGTGACGGCTGCTTGGTTCCCAAGCCCAATGGCCACAAACGGCGTGATGTCGGGGTTTCCGGTGTCATCAAGCACCGGGGTGGTCAGCAGGGCGTACTCGAACTCAAACACACCACTCTCGGCGTCAGTGACCTCCGACCACCGCATCAACACAAGGTCATCCCGGTTCGTGTATCGAGATGCGTCACCTGACCAAAGCCCATGTTCTACCAGACCAAGTTCGGCAGGGGTGAGGTCGATTGTGACTCCATCGCTGGACGCCATCACACTGTGACCGGCGTTGTCAAAGGCTCTGACATTCACGTAGTACGTGGTTCCGTGGGCGAGCTTCTCATCCAAAAAGCTAAAGATGGTAGAGTTGGCAAGCCCCACGTTGCTCCACCCGCGCGTGTTGTTGGATCCAGGGTGTGTACCCACCGACACCTCGTAGAAGCGGATGCCACTTTCTTGGTCACGCCACCAGCGCCAGTTACCTGCAAGCAGTTCATCCGACGCGCTGAAGTCCTCCTCAAGGCGCTGAGGCAGACCGTCGAACACCAAGCCAGCGCCAGGAGGCTGACTGTCCACCATGAAGGCACGAGGAAGCGCCTCACGAACAAACTTGTTGGCGTTGTTGATGCACACAGCCCAGGCGTAAAAGGTGAACCCGTTCAGCAGTGGCACACCTTCGTTCAGCGCCATCGGGTAGGCAACAGATGTGACCACGTCATGGCGCTGCACAGGAACGTTTTCGCACTTGCCATCCACAGTGCACACCTCTTCCCCTCCACGAGACCGGGTTTCAACCGTCTTGAGGTCGGTGTGCAAATCAGTGCTTTCCATGGTGAGCACACCCGACACGTCGCTGCCGCCAGGGTACGTGCCCAGCGCGAAGCGGCACCGTTTGATGCCACTTTCTTCATCGCTTGCTGACACACGCAGCATGATCGTGGCACCCTCGTCCGCGATGATGTTGTCTTCCAGGCCAAGGTCTCCGAGGATTTCGAAGACAGTGTCGTCATCAAACACGGGCGGCGTGGTGTCCACTTCAATGCCGTCACTGCGGCGAAGGGTGGTTGCACCGGCCCCGTTCTCAGCCTCAACCACCACACGATACTGGTCGCCATGGTCCAGCGTGGGCAACGAAAGCACCCACTGCGACAGCTGGGGATGTACCCAGGACTTGGCGGTCAGGGCTCCTCCCGTCATGTCTTCAACCCACACCCAATAGTTGTTGATGCGCGATTCCGGGTCCGAAAAGGAAGCCCAGGACATGAACGCTGATTTGGTGGACGAGAGGTACTCCAGATCTTCGCCTTCATACCCATGGAGCGCGGTGTTGCCATCCCACACTGGCCCACCTGGGGTGTCCGGGGCTTGTGGCGGTGTCAGATCAACCACGACGCCGTTGGACGCGCAGTCGGTGGAGACACCCGCACGGTTGGTGGCACGGACGATGGATCGCACGCGCTGGTTGTGGGACAGCTGCAAGTTCTGGATGTACGCACTGGAAACCCGCCCCACGTTGATCGGCCCAGCAAGGACATCGCCCGTGTCGGCGTCTTCCACGACAATCTCGAAGGTTGACACCAGACTTTCAAGGTCGAACACAGCTCCCAGCCAGGACACATCAATTGCAGTGGCATCAGCTTGGTAGGCGGCATCCAGGATGAAGCTCTTGCCATCACGAACACGATACTCGATGCAGACCGGCGGCGTGTCATCAATCATCACGCCATCAGAGCTTGCCCACAACGACAGAGATGAAGCACCCTGCGACACCGCGTGGAACGACGATCGTTAAACACAGCCCACCCCAAAGACGGGCACACACACTTTGCCCACAAACCCAGTCCGCAACACGACACGTACGTTGACCGCCGCCACGGAGACGTAGTACCGGACGTGGCGCACAAAATCTACACCAGTCGGCAAAGAAACAGGAACCACACGACCTCCATTCGCAGGGATAGATGTCCACGGCATGAGAGAGGTGGAACCAGGTGCGACTCCAACAGCAACCATGACGGTCTTGATGCCACTGTCCTCGTCCCAGACGCTGAATCCAGCGAAGAGCTTATCCAGGTTTTGCACAAAGTCAATTTCCACCTCCGCCAGCTCAGCAGGGGTCAAGGTGCCGGGCTCAACGACCCCAGCAGCCTCCTGTTCCGTGGTGGCGTTCCGTGACAGCGGGCCCGTGGTGGGCACACCAGCAAGGTCCAAGACTTGAACAGTGTGCGGACGAGTCCTGTCGATCGTGGTGCGCTGGGTTTCAACCTCCGTCCAGTGGTCCGCGTCGGTTTGTCCACGAATCTCTGCATAGAACTTGAGGCCATGTGGCAGATCCAAGTCTTCAAACGTGATTGTGTTGGCTCGCTTGTTGATGTTCGTAATGACGGCGATGGGGTTGTCAGGGTCGCCATGCGCATCGTGCAGGTAGGCATCATAGCGAACCATTTCAGATTCTTCATCACTGAACTCCCAAGAAGGAGCGACTTTCCAGAATACAGACGAAAACTCGGGATGGGGATCTGACAGAGGCATCCATGCGAGATGTTCCTCGAGCAAAATGCTCGCGCCGTTGTGGATGGCGGTCTCGCCTGTGGAGGGCGTGAGATCACAGTAGACAACTGTGGGCGCCGTAACGATGGACTGGCGACCCACAGTGTTTGTTGTCCGAATGTGGATCCAGTATGCCACTCTGTGTTGCAAGGCCAACTCGCTGATGGTGTGGACGACAGGCTCCGCATCAGGTGCGTTGAAATCGAACAGAAGCTCGTGCCAAGCAGCAACATTGTCATAGATGAATGGCCCTGTACCGACTGCCACCTCCACTGTTTCCACAACTGTGGTTTCTTCCGGGTTGGGTTCCTCGATGAACGCACGGATGGTGAGAGAAGAAGGCTCACCATGCTTCATGAGCCACTTGTCGGTGAACGAACCATCGTAGTACTGTTGCACCTCAAACAACGTGACCTCCGGACCGCTGTCGTCCAGTACCAGTGCGTCAACCACAGTGGACATCAAGCCCTCTCCGTTTCGGGCAAATACTGAGACATACACCTTCACCCCGTCCAGCCCCTCCAGTCCAAGACGGTCGAACGTCTTGCTTTGGTCGAGACCCAGGTCCATGCACTTCGCCACGTCCTGGAAGCCAGGGGCTTTGCCAACGCATGCAACGTAGCCCTTGACGTTAGACTCTTCATCAAAGAAACCACCCCACTCGGCGTAGATGGACTCAACCGTCGTTTGCTTCGCAGACACGAACGCATCAGTCGTGTCAGGGGGAGTGCGGTCAGGTGGTGCCGAACAAATCGTGAAAATGTTCATCCGCAGCTCAGGGAAAGACCAACTCCAGATTTTGAACTTGAATCCAGGCAGACAGTAAATGATCCCACACGGGAGGGGGACACACACTTTCTTGCCGAACACTTTCCCACAAACTTCGCAGAACTTCGGGCACAGGAAGAGCCCGACAACGACGTACATGGCAATCTTGATGGGGATGAGAGCTATGTCAAACGATAGGCACACATCAAGTCCACTCTTGACACTGAGGGAGGCAGAAGGGATGAACTTAATGTCAAGCAGCGTCAGGGCAATGACGATGCCCAAGCGGGCAACATAGGGAATGTCCCAACCGCCGAAAATCTCCACTTCGAGTGCCACACCAGGGATGAGGGACGTGATGAGCGTTTTGTCAGCAATGCACACTGTGATACTCAGGTCGATGTTCCACAACAAAGCCACCTGCACAGCGACGTTGAACGGAACCATCCACGCAAACAACAAGAACGTCTGCTTGTAGAGGATGATGGGGGTGGGAGGCACCAAGACAATGTCAGCGGTCAGACAGCGTGAGGTGTCGGCATACTTGGCGCCCCGGGTAACGAGAGATCGTCCATGCTCGTGGCGCTGAAGCTCCACACCTGCAGCAGCAGCCATGTTGCGCTCGCACCACGATCGTGACATCTCGCCGCTGTCCGCCTCGCGTCCGAGTGCAGACGCCATGAGGTGTTGAGCGCGGCGCGTCATTGGAATGGCGCCAACGTCCTCATTTTGGGCGTTTGGATCCACCACCATGAGCCGACGGCGTCCGTAGGAAAATCGTGACTTCCGCTCGGGTTTCACTTGGCTTCCTTCCGTGCTTTCCGCGTCACGCTTGGCTTCGTGGTCATTCCAGCACTCTTCACCAATGGGCAACAAGCAGCGCGGGGCCACTTTGTAGAACAAAGTGAACTTGACGTATGCGACGTTCTGGTGAATGTCAGGAGGCAACGTTGCGAGGCCCGGAATGGCAACGCGGTGCGTCGAATCTTCAGCATCATTTCCGGTCTCGACAGTGTGCACAAAGTACGGCTGAGCAGCGGAAGCGAAGGTGAACATCATGAAGTTGTTGCTGGTGTCGGAGAAGTACTCCATGCCCACGGCACCATACGGCACCCTCCACTTGGATGTCATGGTGTCACTCCAACCCATTTTCGTGTTTTCCACAGTGGCGTCGCCAACGGCCTTGGTTGCTGCTTTCGTAATGGCCTGATCGATGGCCCCCGCCTCTGTAGCCTTCGTCGTGAACGGCTCTGTCGCGGTTGTACGGATGTCGTTCTCAACCTCGTCGGTCATCTCTGGCGGAATACCTGTATCCAGCCCTATGACTTTCACGAGAGCAGTCCCAACCAGGTAGCTCGAGACGGAGTTCCCAGTCGCCAAACTATGCTGTGAATCAGTGTTGTCGTCATCCCCGGCCTCCCCCGGTAGTTCGTACTGGTGGTATTCAATTCGGCAAGGATAACCGGATGCCATGCTGCATCGAAGAAGGAAGGCATATGTGGCTCCAAGTTGCTTTCCCAACGCAAACCCGCGCACGCCTTCGCCGACAAAGAAGGCTAGGTCTTGGACCACAATGGGGTTGAGGCCATCGATATCCGTGGCCGTGATGCCATTTGGCAATCCAGTTTCAGGTGCGAGCGCAAGCCGGATGGCCCAGCCACACTGACCAGCTTCACAGTGGTCAGGGTTCGTTGTGACCATGACCACAGGAAGCTCCTCGTCGTCCTTCTCAGCGGACTGATCGGTGCCAGCCGCCTTCTGTTCTTGATCTGTTGCCTCAGAAGTTGCGGCGACCTTGGTGTCCGTGGCCGAACTACTAGCACCATCGAAATCACTCTGAACATCGTCGTTGGTGGTCTTGGCTGCGAAAGGCCATGAAGCTGGCTCTTTCTCTGAAATAGTGCCATCGGCGGCCAATGCCAAGGGCTCCGCGTACTCGACAATCCAGAGGCCGTCCGTTTCGCCGCGCTCGTACCACAACCCCGCCGGCTTTGCATCAACGTAGTAGGATTGAGTGAGAGAGACGGCAAGTGGCGCACCCTCTCGCTCCGCATCCAACAAGAACGTTGACAATGGCGCAGCGACGATGCGATTGTTACGGTTGTCGATGTTGTTGGAGTACAAGTCTTCATCCTGTGTGTCATCACAAGTCCACACATAGAACGGCATGTTGTCGCTGTGACCGTCATATCCTGTGATGGCAACATCACTGACACTTCCCGTGAACGGCTTGCCATCAGTGTCGTACAGTTGGAAGATGCGAAGCACCCCGCCTTGTTGAGCCATTTGCATGCGTACAAGGATACTCGGGCGACCCGAGTTTGGCCCTGTGGGCTGCATGGACAGCAGGTAGCTTGTTGTGTCTGTGCGGATGGCACTGACGCCGCGGGGAATGTACGACTCGAACAGGCCTGGGATCACGGCACGGTTCATGCGCTTCGGCGTCCGGAACGAGGGGATCGTGTTGTACCAGAATTGGGTGTACATGGCGGGGAACACCACGTTACGATAGAGGAAATGGCTTCGCTTCTCCTGGCGGAGACAGACTCCATTGTCCTTCTCATCGTCAGAGCAGTACGGCAACTCTTCGAAAGGAACCATATCCTTATCGACCTTGCCCAGCCCCATGAACTTGTTAATCTTCTCCACCAACACTGTGAGCAGTTGCTTCTTCTCATTCACAAAGTTGTGTCCGGAGCGCATCAACTCGACCAGCTTCACGGCCTGAGCATGGATTTTCTTGTACGCGCTTGGCGTGCGAACAACAAGTGTCGACAAGAACTTGTCGGCTTTGTCCATCACCCAGTCTATCCCCTTTTGCAGCAGGGCACCAATGTCCAGCACATCGAGGTAGTCATTCATGAGCTCACGAGTGGCATCCACATCGACCAAGACGGTTTCGGCCTTGGCAGCCCACGAGGAACCAATTTGAAGAACATTGATGACGTCTCCGGCGTAATTCAGAACATTGTTTACAGGGGTTGCAATGCTGTCCACGTGGAACTGCACAGTGTCCAGCACATCACGGAAACGCTTGGCCAGCTTGCCAGCGGCCCCACCAAAGTTCTCGGCCTTGCTGAGAAGGCCCTCGATCGTTGGGTCCTCTGCATTGCTGTTGTTGAACATGGCTCCAGTCATGAAAGAATCGACAAAGCCCACAACCCTGTCGATAGTGTCTGGAACAACCTCCAGGCACCTGCCGATGTCACCGACACCACCTGCAATGTACGGCAGCGAAGTACCGAATCGCTGCACGGAGGCAATGCCACCTTCCAATGTTCCAAGCATGTCTGCCACTTCTCCGAGGCGAGCGGCGATCATGGTCAGGCCACAGGAGCTGCCTTCGACGCACTTTTGCCGTCCAGAAACGGTCGCTAGCGAGAACAGCTCCTTGCCGATGGTGCCGAGCTTCAGCAAGGACGGGATCATCTTGACAAGCGCCGTGGTTGCGGCTGCGACGTCCTTTGCAGCATCAACCGCCGGCCCAAACTCGAAGTTGATTTCGCACCCACCGATGGCGAACAGGCGACGGCGAGCCTCCGAGTCCACCGTGCGAGGGTCCTCGATGCCCAAGAACTTGTGCGCAAACAGCAACGTGCTCTCAATTGCGGCGATTGGGGCGTCCAAAAAGGACGTCAGCAAATCCAATTTCTCGAACAGCCACTCGCGACGATCCACCAGGTTGAACACCGAGTCGACAGCGCCCTTGGCCGTGAGCAACGAATCCCTGACCCACTCAACTGCCCCAGCGATGGGAGACACGTGCTGCTGCAACACGGCCAACACCTTTGCAATGCCCTTGTTGACGAAGCTTGTCAGGCTGCTCAACAGCTGGTCTTTCAAGCGGAGGCCCTCGGAACGGATAGAAGCCAGGGCGGACCGAGCGAAGTCGAACACTTTCGTGACGTACTCCTTCGCAGGGATTTTGTCCAAGAACGGGGAAATGAGATCACCGAAATCAAGCACGTTGTTGAAGACATCGTCAACCTTGCCAAGCACGTCAACAACTTGGGCAAGTTTCGTGCGCACGAACGTTACGCCGCGAAGCACAGACTCCAACACTTGCGCCAGCTTGCCAAGCCCAAGGTCGTCATCCCCGCCCATTTCAGACAACGATCGAGCGATATCAAGCGCAATGTTGGCGATGTCCTGCCACACTTCCAGCTTTTGGTCGACACTGTCGAGGACATCGGAAAGCCAAGCCGCCTTCTCTTGGACCATTGGCAACACATCGCCTGCCATCTGTCGCACAGCAGTCATCGTGTCGTTGGCGGCCTTAACGGCCCACTCTTTCACGTCTTCCACCTTCTGCATCACCACTTCCTCCATGGTGTCCAGGTGGGAAACAAACGAGTCGAACGTATCCACAAGGATGCCCAACTTCGAGTCCAACTTGCTTACAGCTAATGCCACATACTTGCTGGCGAGCCTCTCCACAGTTTCTGTGCTGTCTCGGAATTCCACAATGATATCCAACACACCGATGAACTGGTTGAACACGCGATCCACTGTCGCCATTGTGCGATCAACAATGGCGAGCTTCTCTTTGATCTTCCCAACAATGGCATCCTTGAAGCGCTTCACCAAGTCAACACCGCCCTTGACTTTGTCCACGCCCGTTTGGACGAGCACCAAGCCCTTGCCAACGAACGTCTTGGCTTGGTCAAAGAACCCAGTGAGCTTCCCAAACGCCTTGGAGGAGGCCAGGGGGTTTGCGTTGCCTTCAGACACCATCGCCGTGGTGTTGTGAACAATTTCCACAATTTGTACAAACTTAACCTTCCGCGTCAAGTTGACCTCGATGGTCGGCGACATGAAGTCCAGTTCGTCCACCGGAACACCCTGGTCGATCATGCTGGCGAACTCTGGGTTCACCACCACGGCTACGTACGTCTCCTCGCGAGTAACAACCACCTCTTCTTGCTCGATAACGGGCGTCCCATCACCACCAAAGTCGTTGACGGTATTGGACACAAAGCCGTTGAACGTGCTCACGATTTGCTTCACCTGCTTCATCACTGCGGCTTGCAGGCGTTTCTGGAGCTCCGCTGCAGCCGTCGAAGCCAGCCTTCGCACCGTCATAAAGTCTGCACCGCCTTGCAGAAGAGCGGACACGTCTGCGATGTGCCCCATCAGCTCCACCATCTCCAGACCAGCATCAGCCATCAGTCTGCTGCCGACGTCAAAACGCTCTTCAGCCACCGTGTCCAGCGCACCCACCACAATTTCAGCTGCCTTAACCAGCTTTACGTCAACAGGACTTGTCGAGAAGCGTGCGGCCGTCAACAGGGTCACGGCACTCTTGCGAAGAGTAGAACCCTCAACCAGCAACTCGTTGTAGAAGCGGGCGGTGTTGTAGTTGTAGTCAGTCGACTTGACCATCGGCAGTCGCACCCTGTGTGGAACATCGACCATGATGGCATGGACAGTCTCTGCGGCCTCAAACAACTTAGCCAGTGCGTAGGACACAATAGGGTCGCTCGGTTCCGGAGCCAACGCGGCGACGGAGTTCACAATGGAGGTGGCCTCCAACAGGGCTGCTCCGTTCACTTTGTTCAGTTCGGCCAGGGTTAGGTCTCCCAGCCAAGGCATGAGCGACGCAAGCAACTCCTTTGCCGTGTCCATGCCAACCACACCGAAGTCCCGCAGCAGGAGCCCACTGAGACGATCCACAGTGTCAACATACTCCGCCAGCATGTCCATCGACGTCACAGTCGAGGACGCCAGGGCGATGCCATCACTTGACACTGTCGCGAATACCCACGCTTCCACAATGGGCAAGTACCGGGCCAGCACCGTCGCTGCGGCAGCAAGGGTTGCGTCTGAGTGGTCCATGAACGACGCGATATCAAAGTCGTTCCTGGCAGCTTCTTCCATGTTCACACGGATGTCCGACACAAGTGAGGCGAGTTCACGCATGGTTCGGAACGTTTTTTCCAGTGCCATGGCCTCCAGGGTGTCAGACAACTCCTGCAAATCCGTCAACAACGCGCCCACAGGCTGCGCGGCCAACTCCGGAATGGTGAGGAGCGGAAGTGAATTGGTGAAATCCAGGGTGGCCTTCTTCACCATGTCCGCCCCCTCGGAACTGCTGGGGAGGGGCTGTGGCATGGAGTGTGGGGCCAGGCTGTCGTAGCCGTTGTCGACGAGCACCTGGAGGCTCTCCGCGACCTCCGCCCGGCCCTCGCCAAGAATTTCTTCCAGAGATGAGGAGAGGGACAGGGATCGGAAGGTGACGTACAAATCATTTGCTGACGCCGCCGCCAGGAGGCCGCGTGACAAGCGGATGTCGTACGCACAAGAAGTCACACACCGCACACGGAAGTTCCGCACAAGGGTATTCACCGCAGCGGTGGCGGTGCTTGACAGCAGCCCTGGATCTGTTTCCTCGAGCGCGTCCACAGCAGCCACAGCGGTCTTGACGAGGACAAGAAGGCGCATGGCTTTGGGCGCGAGCGTGCGCAGAGCACGCTGCACCGACGCACCATTCACCTCCTCGCCGACTTCAGCCACGGACTGTTCGGTCAACTGAGGGAGGAGAGTTGAAACCTCGCGCAGTGCAGCTCGCAGGCGCGCAAGTCGCTGCTTGGACCACGGGCTGCCACCGGTGAAGGAAGCATACGAAAACACCGGAATGGTGCCGTGCGTCATGACACTGTGCACAGCGTCCGCGCCTGCCACAGCAACTTCCAGCAGCTCGAAGCCGCCAGCGCCGTTGTTGGTGGCGAGCGTGGACACGACAGCCGAGAGCTGGGCTTGCAAGCGGCCAAGCAACTGCTGGCCTTCTGGGAACACTGGTCCATCGTCTGTGTAGGTGGCAACGGAGCCAAACAACAGCGACGCCGCCGACACAGCTTGGGCGTCTTTCGTCGTCTCCAGTGCTCCAACAAGTCGGTTCACTGGCCCTGCGAGAGCCGTTGACGAAACGGAGGTGCGGAGCGTGGCCAGCAGCGCAACCAAGCTCGGCGTGGAGTGAGTGGTAGCCACAACAAGTGCAGTGTCCAGGGTGCGCAGAAGTCGATATCTGCCCGCCTCGGTCATGGACTCAAGCGCGCCCTTGCGAACAAGAGGGACGAGCTCGGTGTCGACGTCCGTGAGCGTAACCAGATCGTCGAATGGCAGTGAGATGATGGTATCGATGACGTTCGCGATCTCGACACGCAGCGTGGCGACAATGAGGTGGAGGGGAATGGACGCCCAGTCCGACATGGACTGCACCTGCGTGGCAACTGCCATCATGCGCTCCAGAAGAGCGTCAAAGTCTTGCGGGTCCATCATCATCAAAGAATCGGGCGAGGCCAGGAACGGCGTCAGGTCGGACATGATGTCTTCGAGGCTGGCGAGGGACGCATAGAAGTCGCAAAGGTTGGAATGAGCAGCGAGTACCGGCAGGACAGAAGTGGTGGGCGTCGGCAAGTCAAGGTCGTTCAGCGCAGCATGCAGTGCGGGGATGCCAGCAAGGGTCGACGCAAGGTCAGCATCAGCAGTGAGCAGGTTGTCGGTCGCGTACATCGACAGGGACAGCAGCAAGCTGAGTCGTTGGAAGTCTGACGCGGCCACCGAGCCCACTTCTCCCTCCAGGAGCTGTGCTTCGAAGCCTGGCTCACCCGTTGGCGGAAGAGCTGCCAAGAAGTCATCCGGCAGGCCAAGTTGCACCTCCGTGGCTACCAAGCTGAGAAGCGACAATGCCGCGGGGCCAGTGTAGGAGTCCGTGGTACATTCGAAGTTCCGGATGTGCGTGGCCGAGCACAGCGTCGCGTTGCCAACGTCTTGGGGCAGCGCAACGATTTGGGTCGGGAGTTCCGCGGACAGGCGGTCAATGTCCAACACGGCAGCGCTTCCATGTGCAGACAGCACACTTGCAGTTGCCTCTGCAGGAGTCGAGAGGACGCCAGCGAACTCGGGGAAAAAGTCACTGGAGCACCGTTGAGCTGCATCGGTGGTGTTGAACGCCGCCCCGTCATCAGCCACCAATCCAAACGTGGCGATGGGCGCCGCCAACGAAGAATTCAACTCCGTGGCATGGGCAGCGTCACCACAAAGGCGCCACGAGAGGGCAGCCTGCGCGTGTGCGCGAACCTCCGCCGACGCAGCAAGGCCAGCATCGTCGTTGGCAGACACAGCCGCGGTAACTGTGCTGTGTGCCGTCGAAGACACGGCGAGAAGGGTCGACAGCGGCGAGTCGCTGCCAAACCCACTGGCCACCAAGGCTTGGAGTTGCTCCGCCGTGGCACTGCCGGAAGACAGGGAAGCAAGCCCCGAGACCCAAGACGCGGAGACAGCACGCACGGCATGCGCAATGCGCCCAGCGTCGTCTCCACTCTGTCCACACGCCAAGGAGCCATCGAACAGTGTCGTGCTGTTCGAAGAGGCAGCGAGCCGCAGGATGGGCAGGTGCACACGGGACACGAGGTGACCAACGGAGCTGGCGATGGGAGTGGACATCAACACCGTCGAGCAAGCGTCCAGCAACTCTGCCACCGCCTGCGACAACGCAGGCTCCACACCCAGCGCCGTCAGGATGTTCAGGGTGTCTTGGGTCACAAAGGCCCACGCCTCTGCAAAACCTTGCGCCGCCTCATGCAGCGCGCTCACCGCGGCAAACATGGGCTCCGACAGGGGTTGCTCCTCCGTAACGACGCGGCCGGTGCGCTGGGTTTCATTGATCACGTGGCTCACGACCATGCGCAAACGAGCACGCAACGAGGCGGTGGCTGTGCCGAGGGCGTGCATTTGGACCTGCTCCACTTCAGTGGGGCAGCCCACGGAGCACACATCCACGGTGCTGAGGTACAGGTCGTACGTCTGGGCCACGGCACGTGCGGATGATTCCACCCACTCCAAGTGGGCAGAGAGCAGGAAAGGGGTGGTGCTGGAGACACATTGGCGAGCGAGCCCGGCGCGCATGGCGGCAAAGCCGTCCAACAGCCCCGTCGACGCAAACCCAAACCACTTCGCAGCGTTGCCGGCGTTTACGGCACCCACGGAGGAAACACGTGTGGTAATGGAACCCTCGATGTCCTGCAGCGACGTGTGTGCGCGCATGAGCCAGTCGGCATCGGCTGAGAGGGTCACGAAGCGCGCCTCCTGCACCATGGAGGTGAAGGTACGCAGCCACTCCTGGTGTTGTGGGAAGGACCGGGACATCAGGCGGGCCTTGGCAGCCTGCGTTTGCATTTCCCCGGGCACCGCGGACATGCCTGAGGTGATGTCCCCAAGCAACGCAATCAGTGCGTCCAGACGCCTCGCTCCCAGCGCAGGCAGCGCCACGCCGGGCACACGGATCGCGGCGAGTTGGGGCGCGTCGAGTTCACGACCCGCCACGGTGTCCCGCTCCAAAACCGAAAGGTCGCGGATGGAGGCCATCGTGGACTCGCCCATGGTGCGGACCAAGGGCGCCAACAGGGCGCGTGCTTCGCGTGCCGTGTCCGCGATGGCAGCCACGCGGCCAAGGCTGGCGTCAAACGCCTCCAAGTCGCCCACAAGGACGTCCACCAACGCCAGCGCATCCACAGGCGTCATCGAACCGGCACGCGGCGCGGAGTTGGAGGACGCCAGTGCGCGCAGCAGGCGCGACTGAATCGACGCGGTGGTGTTCGACACGGTTTGGACCACCTCCGCGGGTGCGCCACCGGACAGGACCACCGACATGGAGGCCAGCGTTTCCGACGCCGCCTCCGGGTGCACCAGTGCCAGGGCCAGCTCAGAGGCCGCGGCAGCTGCGACGTCGCTCACCAGCGGCGATGCGGCCGCGGCCAGCGCCTCGCGTACGGCCTGCACATGCTGCGCGGTCGGGCACTCGGACAGCAGCGTCGCGTAGTCCGACGCGGAAACGCCCGTGTTGCAGCAGGAGCACCCACACTCCTCGGCGTCACGACCCAGGGCAGACGACGGCATGACCAGCGCGGCGACGGCAGGGGGCAGCGACGTGCGTTGGACCGCCGCAAGGGCCACCTGGTACGCGAGCTCCACGCCACGAAGCGCTGCGGTGGGCAGGTGCGCGAACCGGCGGGAAAACACTCCCACGGCCTCGGGAGGTGACATGCGCGTGGAGGCCATGCGTGCGAGCAACTCCAGGTGGGTGTCATCGAGGTACGAGAGCTGGTGGAACCAGGTGTCGTAGCCCTGCTCCCGCAAGCACGTCATGTGCACGTGTGCGGCGCCGCTGGAGGTGAGGGCGTCCATGGCGGTCTCGGTCGCCGTGCGGAGCGCGTCCAGCATCGACGCATCGATCACGGCCTGCGACTGCGCCGCTGAGAAAGCGGCAGCCAGCCCTGCCATGGCCTCGTGCACGGTGCGCGTGGCATTTGCAGCGCCGCGGGTGGTCAACCGCCGCAGCGTGGCGTGGACACACGAGACGGAGCACCCGTGTTGGTTGCTGTAGAACGAATCCACGAGCTGCAAGCACTCACTGGGGCCGTCACGACCACGGTACTGATCCTCGAAGCAGCAACGGGCAGGCAGCACGCGGCTGCTGTTGGCGGCAATGACATCGCACGATTCCAGCACCGGGCAGGCCGGGTCGTCAATGTTGGCGGCGCGAAGCTCCGCGCAACAAGACGGGCGGGGCGACACTCCCGAAGCTGCGGCGGCCTGCGCACACGTGCGCGGCGGTCCGCACCACCACACGTCGGTGGTGATGTCCGCCGCGTGCAACTCGTCGCAGCACTGCGCGGGCGGTGCTGCCACTTTGCTCATGCACGGCGTGACCGCGGCCGGGTCACTTGCGGGACACTTGGCGTGGCGCAACCCAAGCAAGGTGATGGCACCGCAGCAATCCGTCGTGAGGTTGCCGCTCTGGAATGCCACCATGCAGGTTGTGGACTGTTCACACGTCGCTGCGTTCGCACCAAACGAGCCACACATGGGCATGTCTTGACTCGGGATCACGAGGGGGGCCAAGCCGGCAAGCTGTTGGTTCATGGTGTCCTTGCACTGCGTGGCACGCTGCGCCGCGCATGCGGAGGCCTCGATGCCATGGCGTGCCCCATCCTGCAGTTGCGTATCCAACAGCGACTGGTGCAGCATCTGGGCGGCCTGAATGGCCGTGGACAGCGCCGCAACTCCGCTGACGACGCCCGTCAGCTGCGAAGCAGAGGGCGTGCCCGCCCACAGCTCAAGGGCATCCTCTGTCGTGACGGCCAGCGCTTGGGCGTCAGCGTCGAGGGACGCGACGTCCAGACCCACACGGGACGCCACAAAGGTGCGCGCCAACGCGACGTTGGCGGCGTGAAGGTTGCACAAGTCGTACAGCGCCGGGAGCTGTCGAGCCAACTCGCGGCCCAGTCCAGCATCCTCGTGGGACACGAGCTCGACAGCGTCACTGTCCAGGGCGTTCTCCACAGCCGCAGCCAGGGCTGCAACGCTGGAGGCACCAAACTCTGTGATGCGCAGGGGCTCCGTCACGGACACGTCTGCCTGCATGGACACCAGGGCTTCCACAACATGGACGAGGTGCGCGACGTTTGTCGGCAGGGACGCGGCGGGAGCCACACCGTCCCACCCCAACGCTACAGCGGCGTCTGAGGCCACTGCCACGGCACCCAGCGGAGCCAGCAAGCCAGTGGGAAGGGACACCAGTTTGCGCAACTGCTCGCGGGCGGCGGTGAGGGTGGACACATCACCGGCGGCACCCTCCACGTCAGCGACACTCGACGTGGCACCAGCCACAGTCTTGGCCGTGTCCACGTGTGTTGCCAGCATCACCAGCGGGTTCTGTGTCACCGGGTGCAGCGGCAGCGCAACGAGCGAGTCCATAACGCCCTGCGCCAATGCACGCGCGGTGCGACCCAAGGTGGCCAGCAGCGTGTGGTCACGGACCGACACGGCGGCACCAGCCGGCGTGGAGTTGGCCAGCACCGAGATGGAGTGCAGCGAGCGCAAGGACGCCGCAATGCCCGACATGGCGCGTCGCGCGTCCCCATCGTTTGCGGTTTGACCGGCGTCAGCCGCGACCACCGTGTTTTCAAGCGCAGGAAGCGCCGACGCCGAGCTCTGCACCGCGGCAGCGACGAGAGCAACCACCGGTGACTCTGTTTCGCCGTCACAGAGGCACACCGGAAGGCGCCGCGACTCGTCGTGGACCAAGGAGATCAACGAGTCGTGCACCGCCTGCATCGATGCCTTGACGGTGGCCAACTCGCCTGCTGACAGGTGGTGCAGCTGCTGCGACAACTCGGTGCCGATGGCGGGCGCCACACTGGTCACGGCGGTCGACACCTGCAGCGACAGGAGTGACAGCGACACCACTCCGGGCGACAGGGTCTCGAAGCCAATGTACGAACGCAGCGCCAGGCTGGCCGCGCGAGCCGCGCCTTGCGAAGACTCCGTGTCCACCTCGGCAACGCTCGCGATGCACTGCAAGGCAGGGATGAAGTCGTCCAGCATGAACGTGTTGGCTGCGACCGCCGGCGCCTCGACACGGACAGGCGACTCGTCGCCCATGACGCTCAGCACCATGCCAAAGGAGGTGTCGACGCACTCGTACACAAGCAGGGCGTCCGCAAGAGGCTGCCACATGCGAAGCAGCTCGTCCGCACCAGCAGAGGCCGGCAGCCGCAGGGTTCGCATCAGGCGGTAGACAAGGTGAACGGCAGCAGTGCTGGGCAACACGCCTTCCTTGGACAGAACACCGACGTACGACTGCACCGCGAGCATGGCGACAGAGCCGGTGGCGACGAGGTCCACCACTTGGGCATCACCGTCGTCGCGAAGCGTCTGGGCAATGTCGACACCGTCGCCGCCTACTGACCCCACCACTGCGTCGATGGCCGCCACGAAGGCGGGCATCGACGCCGTGAGAGCGTCCGTGGCGTTGGAGACCGCCATGTTGGTCGGCACGCTGTTGGCGATGGTGGTGGCCTCTGACAACACCGCGGCAGAGGCTGCGGACAGGCGAGCCAGCGACCCAGGATGGACGCGGCTCAACCCATCCAACAACCCACCCATGCCCAGCTGAAGCGCAGACACCGCAGCGGGGCGCAGCAGGCTGTTCAAGCCACGCGCAAGCACCGTCGTGTCGCTGTTGGCGACCAACTCCGCGAGCACGGGCTCAAACGTGGACAACTCGTTGCGCACAGTGAGGGCGGCCGCAATGGGCTCCAGCAGCGACACTCGCACAGCCGCAGCGGTTGACCCACGCAGCCCTTCCAACAGGCGCGCAACTTGTGTGGCATCCTGGTCTGCGCCGGCGGCGCCCGCCCATGACAGCGCGGCGGACAGCTGCAAATAGGGCACGCAACGCTGCTCTGGGGCTTGGACGAGCACCATCTGCAAGCTGCACACCTCTTCGTGGGTCGGGCAGGTGGCGTTGGCTTCGCTGGCGTTCATCCCGGTGGTGTTGCACGGCGTGAGCCGCACCACAGGGCGCATCACGCACCGCTCCTGCTGCTCGGTGGTGTTCACAACCACCATGCGGCACAGTTCCGGGCGCTTGGCTTCGCCATCAACCAGGACATCGGAGAGGACGGCGCCGGCAACGCACTGGCGCAGGCGCTGGGCGTTGGCGGTGACGTGCTGCATGGTGCGGTTCAGAGACGCGTCCGTCAGCTCCTCAAACTCCAAAAACCTGCCGCCCGACGTGGCAGTGGCGGCGACGTCGTCCGCAACGGCCTGCGCCATAACCGACATGCACTGCACGGCGGCGGTGATGTTGGGGTGAATCGGGGACGTGTACGTTTCCTCAGTGGTGCGGTTGTCGAGTCGCGCGGCGACAGCGGCGGCGCTGGCCACCAGGCCCTCCGACGCCTCCACCACCGCGGCAGTGGCTCGGCCAAGCCAACCTGTGGTGAGGAGACCGCCTTCGCGGGCGGGGGCCAGCACGCCTCGTCCAAAGCGGTCGATGGCCTGCAGGCTCTCGGACACGGAGCCTTCGGCGAGGACAAAGTCCACCGCCAGTCGGGTGGAGCCCGGCAGCAAGTCCAGCCGCGCCAGCGGTGCCATGAGCGCGTCCACCTCGGCTGTGGCGGTGCGCAGGGACTCTGGGACAAGCAGGGCCGTGGCGTCCAAGGTGGGTGAGCACAAGGGACTCGCGGTCAAAACGTCGATGGGCAGGGGGTGCAGTGCCGTGACGCGGTGAGCGGCACGCACAAGTCGCAGCGCCAGGTCGTCTGACGGCGCGCTGTGCTCCATGTATGTTACGATGTCACGCGCGGCGGTGGCAAGCTCTCGGAAGGCGGCAAAGTGCAGCGACACGTACTGGAGTCCCGAGCCGGACAGCGAGGCGTACATCGGCAGGCCGCGCGCACATGTGTCCGCGTTGCGAGCAAGCGTGGCAAGCTGCCCAAGGGCAAAGGTGGTGTACAACACCTGCGAGATGCTGGGAGCAGCGGTGGCGATGCCGGTCAACAAGGGTGGTGACACCTTGGTGACAGCCACGTCCATCCACTCCAACAGTTCATCGACAGACGGCGCCTCCGTCTTCGTGACCAAGTCGGCAACAACATGGGGTGAATCCGCGCCCAAGATGCCGTTGTCACGCAGGGCGTGAGCCACGTCGACGAGCGGCGAGGACAGGACCAGCACCGCGGAAATGGTGTGGCCCAAGCGCGCCACAGCGACAGGGGACATCATCTCACGCACAGCCCGCATGCCGCCGGCCGCGATGTACTGATCCACCTCTGGGTCTTCTGCGTACAACAGCTCTTCCAGCTCGTACGACGACAAGAAGGCCGCTGCCTGCAACAGGTCTTGGCGGATCGTTGCATCTTGCACAAGCTGGGCCCACGTGCCGTCCACACCCAGCTCCAGCACGTGGATGCGCACCACCTCCACGGCGCTGACCAGCGACGTCATGACGGCAAAAGCAGACGCCAACGTCGGTGACACAGCTGGTCGCCCGACAATGTCAGCACGGATGGCGGCGGCTGCCATGCTGAGCGCGGCAGAGATCTCGCGGATGCCAGTGGCACCGGCATCAACAGCGAGCAAGTCGCCGATGGCGTCGATGGTGCCCTGGAACGCCTCCAGCTCAACAGGGGAGCCCAGGCGCTGGATGACAGGCACAACATCGGCCCACAGGCCAACCGCACCGGGCACACCAACGACATCGGCCGTGTGGGCTAGAGGACCACCATCCACCGTCACGACCATGCGCTGGATGTTGAACACAGCTTGCACAATGTCCTCACCAAGCGGTCCATCCAGCGTGGGGATGTGGGACGTTTCCTCGTGCACCTTGGAGATGAGTGCCGCCAACGTGGCGTTGCGCACCGGCTGCAACTCGCGCAACAAAGTTGCGAACGTCGACGCCCGAGCATCGGTCCAGACGGAAGTGGGTGTGTGGGATGGGGGTGCAACCGCGGTAGGCGGCTTCGTCAACCTCGCGAGGTGCGGAGAGGCGGCGCTCAACACCGTCGGCAACTCCTCCACCAACAACGACACACGCTCGCTCACAGACGCGGAGGTGCGACCCAACTCGTCGCCCAAGCGCTCCATGGCTTGAGCAAGCACGGTTGGGAGCACCGTGTCACGCAGATCGGCCAGCTTTGCGTCGCTGGCAGCGGTCACGCTCGCAAGCGCGGTCTGCAGAGCCGAGGAGTCCAGCAATTGGGTCTCGACAAACTTGGCAGTGGCGTGGGGAATGTCAGACAACAGCTCGTTGAAGTGGGCGTCGATCGCATCGCTGACCTCCGTCAACGCCAACTCCAGCGGTGATGACACGTTGCTGCGGAAGAAGGCCGTCATGTTGGCACCCAAGTAGGTCACCTCATTCACAAGGCTTGACGTCTCGCGCACGGCAGCGACCGCGTCAGCAACGCCTGAAGCTCCAGCGGCAGCCAGGTTGAAGGATGCAAAGCCAGCACCCAGTTGTGCTTCAAAGGCCTCCCGAAGAAGGCGCATGATGTCCATGCCTTCTTGCAGCAGCGTGGCCTTCACGTCGACAATCAGTGAACGCATGTATGCGACCAGGGTCGCCTGCATGGCGCCTGCACCCAACCCAGAGCTGCCCAGCATCGTTTCGATGGTCTCGATGACCGTCCGGACCTGGGCGATTTGCTCACGCACTGGGTCCAGGAACTTCACGTACTTCGTCACGTGCGTCTCGACCAGGCCTTCAACGTCCTGCGCGAAATCCGCCGCACCGCGAATGAAGGTCGACACACTCAACAAAGAGTTTTGGAGCTTCTCCCGCGCCTCGGTAACGCCCTTCATTCCCTCGATCGCCGTGGTGATCGTAGGCATGAGGCTCTTTGCGTGCTTGAAGAGGGTGTTTGGCAGCTCGGTAATATCGCCAGTAAACAGCAACAACGACGACTGAATCTGGTAGTGCACGTCCGAGATCTTCGTAATGTACGGTTCCATATCAGCTGCGAAGCTGACGACCTGCAAAAAGACGGAACCAGGTCCAATGAAGGTGTGCACTCGATCAAAGATGTCGTTGGCAAGGTCCTTCACTTTCCCCGGAATGTTGATCCTGAGGATACCCCAAACACCCCGCGTCAGCAAGCATCCACACAAACCAGGAGCGACCTTCCCAGGCCAGCTGCCACGCACTTGGTGAGCAGGTTACCGAGTTTCGACTCCAACACAGTCAAGGACTCGGAAAGAAGGTTCTTGACCACACCCGTCAAGCCTTCACTCGTGGAGGTAAGCTCAAGGAAAGTCTCCGCATAACCGATGTACTCGTCCATCTTGTCAGTCATCCAGTCCATCTTCTCTTGGAACTTGAGGATGTAGCCAATCGCACGGCTCGGAAGAGCGCGGAGCTTTGAGACGACGTTCCCAACTGTTTCTTGAGCGTTGGCAAGCAAGTTTCCAGCTGCTTGGTTGACGTACGAAGCACCAAGAGTGAAAGCAACCTAACCCAAGACACGGACGACGCAAGTCAGAAACGCCGCACCAACTTCACACGACGCAAAGCGCTGTACACAACACACCTTTGCGTCAATGAACTCAAAGTCGTTCCCGAACAACGTGATCTGAGCCAAACCCCAGTTGTCCACGTCAATCTCAAAGAAGCCATCGAAAATGTTGATGTTGATTTCGAAGATGTTCTTGAGGCCGGCGCCGATGAACGCAGCGGCCATTGACTTGTCACCGATGGAGATCTTGTAGCCGTCTTGGAAACCAACACGCTGGGGAAAGGATGCGGGGATGATGCCCCACGCACACCGTCACATTGCATACTGCGTGCATACCCACACCAGCCAACCCAACGCATGCACACGTACGAAATCAAACTTGGTGTACTGGAAAATGTCTTCGAGGAGCGCCAGCAAGGAGAACAGTCGCCGAGCGCCCACGACACGGTAGTGGTTGTCAGCAAGCTGCGTGTCGCCCTGTCCCAAGTGCGCGAGTCGCCGAGCATGTCCGTGAATCTCTTCATCAGACTTCGCCCCGATGGTGGTCAAGCCCCACTTGTCGTGGACAAGAGCCACAACGGCCATCTCAAGCGCCTGTGCCATTTCACACCGAATGGTGCACGTCCGTTTGCATGCCTTCACAGATCGTTCGGAGCACTCCCCGGTGCAATCGAACATGCAATCGTCCCAGTCGACACCGTCGTTGGCAGCCAGGTGCTGCAACGCGAAGTCAACCACCTCACCGTCCTCCTGCAAGTGCTCCAGAGGCCACTCGCTCAGCGCATCCATGGCATTGACACGCAGGGTGGGGTCTTCGGTGACGGAACTCGCTGTGTTCAACAGGACACGGCGCGCGGACGGGGATGGGAAAGCATGCAGCGCGTGGACGGCAAATGATCGAATCGCCAGACGCCGGTGTTGAGCTAGACCGACAACACGGTCCACGGAGCCGGGGTGGCCGAGGTTGGCAAGAGCCTGCACAGAGTATCGCAAACGCTCGGCTTGAACCGTGAGGAGCGCCATGAGGGTGCGTGGGTGCATGCCGTGGTGCTGCGGTGGCACATCATCGTCACCCTTCGGGCGCGAACGCTCTTCAAGGACACGTGCCACACCGTCCACGGTGCTGTCCCACATGATGGTGCGCTCCGCGTCCGTGGCAGTGGCCCATGTCTCGGCCCACTCACGTGGGGGGACGTGGTTGCACCGAGCCATCCACATGTGCCGGTCATCTTCAATCATTTCGTCCAGGTGGCGCTTGGCCTCCGCCAAGTGACCATGGAACACTGCCTCTGACTCGTGGTTCGCTTCCAACTCGTCATCGAACAGGGCTTCCAACACTCGACGCGCACGTACAACCTGGCTGTGGTCCTGCGGCAAGTGGCGACCCATCTCACCGAGTGCAAGCATCAGCTGGTGGAACTGGTCTGCGTGGTTCACGTGCATGTCCATGGACTCGTGTACAGCGTCAAACAGCACCGGCAGCGGGTCTTCGATGCGCGTGATCGCGTTGACGACGTAGAAGAAGTCGTGCGCGTCCTGGTACGTCTTCACGACAGGTGTTTCGTGCTCGATCGAGAGAAGCAGGCGTGCCAGCGCTTCTTGACAAGGCGCGGTGCCGATCGACGACACGGCGGCCATGATCGCCTGCGGGGCGTGCGCGTAGTCCTCTCGCAACCGCACCAGACGGCGGGGGTGAAGATAGCTCAACGCCTCATCGAGCAGGGCAGGGATACGTCGCGCCTCGTTGGTGAAGCCCAAGAGGCATCGCGCCGCCTTGTGGCGACCATCTGCGCCACGCGCGACCTCCTCTGCGCACTCCAAGTAGTGGAACAACCCCTCAGGATCGGCTGCACGGGACTGGCCAGTGGGGTCGGGGCGATCGGGGCCAGTTTCGTGGGTCTCCAGATCGTGAGGTACGTCCAGTGCACCGCTGGTCGCCACGTTGACGGAGGGTGAGACACTCAGCAGGACCAGTGGCGCCGGCGCCGCATCCTCGTCATGGCTTGCGTCGTCGATGGCGACGTCACGGTGCAGCAAGCGCCTGGATCCGCGAAAGCCCTTCGGAACGGTGGACGTTGACGTCAGGTAGTCCGAAGCAGCGGCACGGAGGGATGCCATCTCCTTGGAGTCGGGCGATGCGTGCAGCACCGTCTCCACATCACGGGCAGTGAGGGGCACGGCAGTCTCCAGCGCAACCTCCACACTCGCTTCCTCTCGCAACCGGCGCATGCCACTGTTTGTGCCCTCCGACGTGTCGTCGGCGGCAGCCGTCATTTCGTGACGCACACGCCCGAAACGCAACGCAGGCTCGGCCACGGTCTCACTGAGCAGGTGCACGTGCACCTCCGCGTACTGAATGGGCGGCTTGCTCGCAGGCGTTCCGCGCATGGGGTGGGCATCCTCCGGTGCCTTGAACTGGGGAGGAGTGCGCATCGCACGGCGAGAGGTGTGGGTAGAGGCCTTGTTGTTCATCACCGTGTTGTTGACGCCATGCAAGATGCGGCACTGCACCGCCTTGATGGAACCCTCCGGTGAGATGGTGACAACCTGGGTGCGGAAGTGGATGGCCTGGTTGTCTGCCAAGGAGCTCCAGGCGTCACGACGCCACTGGTGCTTGGCGTGTTGCGGTCCCGCCAGCATGCGGCGATGGGACACCTCACGCACCACGTGCGTGTCTGCGTTGTCACCGGCACCGCCGACCGACACGCGGTGGGCAGAATACGCGGCCGCGTACACACCGTTTTCGTCTTGGTCCACTTGGTGCCACGCACCATGGGCGCCGCCACGTGATGGGGAGGCTTCACCTTCGCCCGAGGCGGGTGATACCGCCGCAGCAGCTGCTGCAGCAGCGTGCGCCTGTGCATGGTGCGCCACCATGGAGAACAGCTCCGGCCCGTCAGCAAACGCTTCAGCCGTGCGCAACTGGCGGGGCTGGACGTGAGCTGGTGGGTGGGCAAAGTTCAAGAAAGACAGCATACCACGCTTCATGTTGCGCGAGGACTGGGTTTCATTCGGGAAGAAGAACACGCGACGAATGGGACCTGCATCGTCGTGCACAGCGTAGAACGGCGTGCGCAGGCGACGAGAACCAGGGTCTGATTCAAGGAACTCCTGGCGCGGAGGCTGCATGGGCGTGAAATCGCCTCCAAATCGAGACTGCAGTGGGACACAGAAGGAGGGTTGAACCCGCAGTTGCCACGCGTTGGGTGAGCAGGCAGTGGTGCCGTCGTCGCTGCCTTGGCACGCTGACGGAGGCCACGACACGCGCTCGGCAGGCTGCACCGACACCTGGCACCGCACACCATAGTCTGTGGCAGACCGAGGTGGGTTCCAATCGGTGAGCATGTCAGCGTTCAGGTCGGCGCCGGAGCCCGTGACCTGGTACCACTTCATGTCCACTTCGTAGTGGTAGAGCACATCGGGGTCCCAGCGAAGCAATCCCTCTTCAGCTGCCAGTGCCGAGGACGCCACAACAAGCACGACGAGCAATGACAACCACGCCATGCCGCTAAGTTAGTTCGTGCGAGCTTACAGCAGCATGGATAGGGCTCCCACTCAGCACAGTGCGCAATCAAACTGCTGCTTGGTTGCTTGCGTGCTGCTAGTGCCTGCAGTTCCGGCGGCAGCAGGCAAGCGGGCACAGCGAGCAATTTTTCTCCCAAAAGGCGAGGGAGGCTGGATGGTAGTTTTGCAAAAGGCTTGCCAGAAAAACCGGCTTCGTGTTGTGTTGCCTTGGTGCCTGCTGTGCTACGGGCCCAAGCACAGGCGACCGACTGACACTGCGACGGAGGGAGTCAGGTGGTTTTCTTTGGCGGTCCCGCAGCTTGGAACAGTACCCAACACACGTGTTGCGTCTTTCATGTCGTGATACTGTTGGTTCCCCGTCCTTTGGCTGCCTGCTGTGGTGTGTTGCCTTCCCACGATGCGCCGCGCCAATCGGCCGTCGATGTTGCCCTGCGCACTTGTGTTGTTGCTACCGTTCTTCTGCGCACCGGGCGCAGATGCGGCTCTGGGTGCCTCTGAAAAAGGTGAGTGGCTGTCTCGTGTGTCAGTGCAGCGTCTAGGATTCCTGCTGGGTTCGTGGATGTGTTGCCACTCAGTGCCAGTGGCAACTCACCGTGGTTCATGCCCTTTTTCCCTTTTCCAGACGACTGTGCCTTGACCACGCTTATCCACGGCGATGAAGCCTTGTCGTTTGTTCCTGTTGCCGATACACTGGCGCTAGCACCACCACTTACCACCCAGTTTTTGGACGGCAATGGCTACGTCCGCCTGGACGGTGTGGACGAGTTTGCTGTCAACCCCTTTGCCGCTGGTTCACAGGACCTGAGCGTCGTGGCGAACAGCTCCTGCTCTTGCCTCAACGGTGTGGTGATGGAGGTGGACCTCCGGGTTCCACACATGACAACCCCTGTGAGCGCCATCACGCTGTATGACTCAGCTGGCGATGTGGTGTTGCAAGCCGATGTGCCGGCGGAGCAGCAGACGCGCTTTGTGTTGGAGGATGACCTCCTGATCAATCGCGTGCGCATGAACGTGTTCCAAGATGGAGCTCCAACTGGCGACCTTTCAGATGTTGCTTCGATGTCCTTGGAGCGTGCTGGGTTGGCGTCTTTGTCCAACATCCCGACAGGGGACATCACCGCGATGGTGTGGCTTGTTGCTGGTCTGCGTTTCCGCTCTGGCTGCAAAGGTGAGGAGGCGCACTGTGGTTGGGTGCGCAGCATGTGGTGCACCGCATTTGCTCACGCTTCCACATGCATGCGTGCTGCGCTTTCTTTCGTTCTTCTTGTCTTGTCTTGTCTTGTCTTGTCTTGTCTTGTCTTGTCTTGTCTTGTCTTGTCTTGTCTTGTCTTGTCTTGTCTTGTCTTGCACTGTTTGCAGAATGTGGCGCCATTGTGGATGGTGCGGCCCGCGAGAACGCAATGTTCGGCCTCACCAACTTCGGCGAAGAAGTCGCGCTGGAGGCTGCGTCCACGCACCTTGCCGAGGTGGATCTCTCGGCCGCCGTGGACCCTGGTTGCCGCTGCCTGTGGGTGTCACATGACCCAACGATGTCGCTGTCGCTCAAATTGGACGTGCAACTGCGTGACCGCAATGTGTGGCCGTCCCAAGCTCGCTTCACTACCCCCAGTGGCGAATCGCTGCTCATCGTGCACATCCCTCGCGTTGACCCCGACACAGTTGGTAGCTGGACGTCTGTCACCGTTCGTATTCCAGGCCGAAGCAATGCGTGGCGCACTTGGAACGCGTCTCGAGGTGGCGACGCGTCCCCTGGGCAGGGTGCAAACCCGCCTTGGCACAACGCAAGGGTGACAATCATGCGCCAGGCTGTTCTGGGTGTGCCAGCGCTGTCAGCTGTGCCTATTGTCCGCTCAGTGGCGCTGCTGACCGCAACGTCTTCGTTGGACGAGGTCCAAATGTCGCACATCTTGCAGCCCAACATGTCGTTCCACCTTGTGGACGGCAGTGACGCACTGCATGCCGTCGGCGCAGATGGTGTGGTGTCAGTCACTCCCGGGGTTCCGGTGCAACACATTCAGCTTGGAACCATGATGGGCACGTTGCGCGCCGCAATGTTTGATGCCGCTTGCCAAGGCGACTGCACCCCATTCTACTTGATGCTGCGTGGCGGCAACCTGCAGTTCCTGTCCTCTGTCGAGCTGGAGGACGCAGCAGGCCGTGTCGCGTCCGTGGATGTGTCCAGCATCTCGTCCTCGGGTGAGTCGTCCGTTCCCATGAGTCACCCACGTGTCCAAGAGCAAACGTCGTTTGCGTGGGACAATGTCGTTGCCGTAGCCTTCCGCCTGGACGACGTGGCAGACGCGACCATGGAAGAAACGGCTCCGGAGGTGTTTGTGTCGCACCTGCGCATCGGCAAGCCTGCGCGTGCGGGTCATATCTCCGATCCGGCCCGGTACAACACAGACGACCACGCGTGCGACCCCCTCTTGGGGACGTTTGATGCGTTTCCCTACGCGCGCCACGACCCTGTGCGCTACAGCCATTGCCGCGAGTGCTGCTGCTTTTTCGATGACCCGTCCAACCCATCCGTGAAGCACTGCTACGAGCAAGGCGACGTCATCGCGGACGTCACTCCATACGATGCGCCAAACGATCAGTGTGCTGTCTGCAACCGAGACGCGAATCCGCAAACCATGACCCCCATTCGTAGTCTTCTGTTGTCGGAGGAAGTGATTCCATGCGATGACGGGCAGCCGTGCATGTGGAACGACAAGTGCACAGATGAAGGTGCCTGCGTGGGAGAGCTGTACACGTCCTGCCTCATCAAGGAGTTTTGGGGCGGCGATCCGTCCAAGGACTGCGAGGTGCGTGGGCCACTGCTGCACTTTCACTGTCCTTCCTGCTCCGTTTCCCCGTCTTGCCCTTGCTCCGCGGCGGGGCACGGTTGGTTCACTCCGTTGACGTGTGTACTTTGTGTTGGTGTCCCCAGGTCTGTGACGGTACCGGACCGTACTCGAACACTGGCGGCTGCATCCCGCGTGATGATCACTTCGTGTACGTGGGGGTGTTTCCGACAACTTCGGTTGTGTTGTCGCCGCTATTCGTGTATCCCACACGACGCGGCGCGCATCCCATGACGATTGTCTGCATGTTTGTGGGTTGCTGTGTGTGACCAGGTTCTACCACACCAACGGAAACCACACGTGTGGGTGCATGATCGATGGTGTGGTTTTCCCCCACCTGTCTTTGAACCCTGAGTTCCCATGCCAAAAGTGTGACGTGACGGTGTCCAACACTGCGTGGTCTCCCGTCGCCGATGACACGGTCTGTGATCCCACCGCGCAGGGCGACTGGGCAAACTTTGCGTCGCAAGCCTGCACGTTTGAGCACACTTGCCAAGCTGGCATGTGCACTGGCACGAGTTACACCTGCGCCCCGCTGCAAGCCTGTGAGGCTGCCCTGGACGAGTTCCCCAACGTGTGTGACCTCACGGGGCCTGCGTCGGCCACGGGAGGCTGCCAACGACGGACACTGGATGCTGGCGTGGAGTGCGCTCCGGCTGTGCATGGTTGCATGCCCGCGTCATACTGTACCGGCTCTGTCGGCACGTGCCCGCCCCGCATTGAGTTGCCGGGCATCATCTATGAAGACTTCACCAAGAGCCTGTTGCTGCGGCTGCCGGACTCGTCGCCCGCGGATCCGCTGTACCCCGTCATTCCCAACCTGGACGAGATCTCTGTCGGTTTCCACAGCTTCCGTGTGCAGTGTGGCGACCTGCAGCTGCGGTTGGGCATTGTGGAGGACGGCGCGTGTGAAATCGAGCGTGTGTCGCCCAACGTCGGCAACGGGTGGGGCGATGGCTTCCAGCCTGCGCCACGTGGCTCCTGGCTGCTGTTGACACGCCCACGGGACCTCCTGTTTGACAGCGGCTTGGAGTCGCTGTATGTGGAGCCGCAGTACGAGTTCACACCCGGCGTCGTGCGCATCGATCCAGAAGCCACGGACATGTCCCGCGCCATCGGCCCCGACAACGGGTTCTCCGAGGTGGTGGAGCCCCGCATCGATGTCGAAGTCAAGTCGCAGTTTGGCCACGTCGTGTCCGCCATCGAGCTTGTGGACACCTCGGGTCGGTCCTTCCCGTTCATCGCTCCACCAGTGCGCTCCGTTGGGGACTGGACCGTCTTGTCTGCCACCTCCAGCGTCGGCAGCGGTGCGAGTGGTACCACGGGGTTTGACTGGGAAGCCGTCGCGGGCCTCCGCTTTGTCACCAACCCCAACTCCACCTCAGCCAACATCAACAACGGCACTGTGGTTGCGCAGGTCCGCGCTGTGCGCCTGCGCTCCAGAGCACAAGGCCCGCCGTGCCAGTTCCGCAACGTCGTCGCAGATTCCGTGTCCGCACTCGCGGCTGGCGAGCCTGACCAGGCCTCGACGTCCTTTGTAGGCACCCTTGCAGCACCAGTGGACCTGTCATCGTTTTACGACCCCACCGCCTCCTCGTTGCTGGACGGCACCTACCTGTCTGCCGATGTCATGCCGCCGCTTCCCTCCATGGTCCCGACGGAGTTCATCCTGCACGGTGCCGGCGGCAGCCTTGTGGTGCCCGTCACTGCCTCCCCCGCCGCGGCTGTGGATGACGCAACGGCCGAAACCAGCCGCCCTGCCGAGTGGGTTCACATTCAGCAACGCCTGCGCCCCGCGTTTGCCAATGGCACCATGTCGTCTGCGATGCTGGCTTCCATCACCCGCGTCGAGGTGGCCTTCTCGTCCCTCTATGAGCCGCGCCAAGCCATGCACCTGCGCGCTGCCACAGCTGTTACCATTGCCGGTGTTCGCTTCACCCGCGGCGCGTTCTGTGCCCACGCCCTGCAGTCGTGGAGCAACGGAGCCGTCGACGTCCGTTCGTCCTCCTCCAACCTGCCCGCGGTCGAGCTTGGCCGCACCTCCGGTCGCGCTGCCCTGGTGCTCGCCGACGGCGGCGGCGACGCCGACATTTCGTTGTCTGTGGCGAAGTTTGACATCGTGGGCCTCGGCGACCTGTTCGACACCTCCTGCCAGTGCTTCCCGCACGCCACGTTGGAGGTGGAGACGGAGGCCACCACACCGTGGCAACGGCTGGGGCGTGTTGACCTTGTCCAGGCCTCCACCGGCCATGGGTTGCAGGTGGTGCTGCCCAGGGCAGGGCAACGTGGGTCCAGCCTCACAGAAACCCTCAGCGTGCACCTCAACGGTGACGGCGTCACTGTCATCGGCCCACCCTCTTCGTGGGACAGCTTGGACACCCTGCGCGTGTGGGGCACCATCAACGGTACCGGTGGTGGCCGCGTGGAGGGCACGATCCGTGTGCGGCGCGTGCGAGTGACCCAGGCAAAGCTGCCCTGCGTCGGCTCCCCGTCGTCTTCCGGAGGCATGCCCTCCCCGCACCAAGGCCTGGTGCTCACGGGCTCCGCGGAAACGACGTTGGTGCGGGGTCCAGACGTCGGCGATCGGTTGGTGGCTGTGTCTGAGCGCAGCAGCCGGGACGCCTTTGGCCGCCGCGTTCCCACCGCCATGGGCGGTGCCATGTGGGATGGCGGCGCGGGCGACGACACCTTCCTCTCCGCAGACGTCGGCCTCACCGCCGATGCGGAGGCGGTGGTTGTTGGCCTCGTGTCTGTCGGCAGCACGTCCCCGGCGTTGTTCGCCGACACCACGGTGCATCCCACCGCAGCTGGGTCGGCGGTCCTGCTCGTGCGCAGCGTGGTATCCGGCCGCGGTAAGCTTGCCCTGCCACTGGACGCGGCGTTTGACGCGCGGCATGTGGCCGTGGGCGAGCTGCGTGGCGTCGGCACCGTGGCGTTGGTTGCGGGCTCGATGAACCAGTTGGGCAGCCCCAAGGGTGCCACGCACCACGCCGCGCCGTCCTCGGCGCTGTCGGTCACCTCTGTTGGCGGCACGGATGCGGTTGTGGCGGCGGTCCGTGTGGCAGACGGCGCGGTGCAGGGCTTCAGTGCGGCCGGCAGCACGGCTCGGGAAGAGGCGTGGACCAGCGTGGTCGCCGGCATCACCGGAGGGATGGGCGTCGTGTTGGGTGGCCACTCGTCGGGGCGAGCCACGGCCCTGGGTGTTCCCGAAGACGCGTTCCCAGCCGCAGCGCGCGTGTGCGTGGTCGCGGCGTTTGAGGATGCCACGCAGTTGTTCGACTCCGGCGCCGCGGACCACGTGGTGGTGCTGGGTGGCACATCCGCGGGTGCCTCTTGCCGCGTCACGTCGATGGCGGCCCGAGAAGGCAGCGGTGCCTACATCGTCGCCGGTGTGTACAGTGGCGGTTCCCTGCATGTGGCAGGCAGTGACGACTCCATCGAGGCCCCCGCTGCCGGAGCTGAGGCGACGTTCGTCCTCGCTGTGTCTGCTGTGACCGGGCAGCCGCTGTGGCTGCGACGCGATGCCGCCGACGCGAGCGTGGCGTTTGTCGCCCTCGAGTTCGACGACGTGGTGTCCGTCTCCGTCTCCGTGTCCTCGGCCGAGGCGAGCAGCCGCGTGTCGTCCCTGCCGATGGAGCTGGGCGGCGCCTCTGCTTGGAGCGTCGATGTGTCGGCTCAAGCGGTGGCTGTGGCGCGGCCTGGCGACGACACAGTGGCGGTGGTGTTCGAGTCCGACGCGGATGTGGTCGTGGATTCCACGCTGCACCTCCACAACGACGGCCGCCGCGGCACCCAAGGCGTGCTCGTGCGACTGGCTGTTGCGACGGGCGCTGTGGAAGCGGCCGAGGCGTTTGGCGCCAACGGGACCTCGACGTCTGTCGTGGCCGCCGTCCGTGTGCCTTCCTCCGCATCCAACCTGCTTGTGGCAGGGAGCGCCTCGGGGCCCGTGGAGGCCGGCCGACCTGTTTCTGTCCGCTTCCCGCCGCCAGCTAGCGCCGCGGGCAGCCAGCACGCCTTCATGGCCACGTTCCACCCCACCGTGGTGTCTACGTCCTCCGCGGCGCCGGCGATGCTGCTCCGCAGCTCGGAGGTGGAAAACAAGGAGGCGTTTGCCATCGCGTCGACGCAGTCGTCGCTCATCGTGGCTGGCAGCCGCTCGCTTGTGGACTGGCCGACGCGGTCGATCGGCTTCATCCAGTCGTTGCGCAAGGCCCCTGCCGTCGCAGCCAGCGCTCTCCTCATCGATTCGGCGTGGGGTGTGGATGGTGACAGCTCCGTGACGAGCGCGGTTGCCGTCAGTCCCGACGTGTGTGTGGTCGTCGGCCACGTGAACGGCCTCACTGCCGGCTACCTCATCCCGCCCTCTGGCGCAGCTATTGTCCCCATGGCGTACCCATCCTCCGCGGAGCTGTTCTACGCGGGTGTGAACTCCGCGGGTGAGGTGGACTGGGTGTGGTCGGGCCTTGGCCCGGGCAACACGCCAGGTGACGACGTGTCCACGGACGCCGCGTTCGACACGGAGTCGTCGTTGCTCATCGAGGTCGGGTACACGACGTCCGATGACAAGGCCCTGTGCGTGGACCACGCGGCGTGTGAAACCGCGCGCGTGACCCTGGCGACGCTGGGAGGGGAGGATGGGTCTGGTTCGCCCGTGTCGTCCGTGGCCACCTTCCTTGGCGGCGATGGTGTGGCTGCGCGCGCCACCTCGGTGTCTGTGGAGTCTAGCACGATTGTTGTGACCGGCAAGTTCCGTCGCCTCTCCGCCCCCGACGGCGCCTCCGCGATGGATCTCAACCTGGATGCGCTGGCCGACGGCCTGCTTCGCATCCCCACCCTGCTTGGGGCGGACGAGCGCGGTCAGCAAGAGCAGGTTGATGTCACCTTCAACTGCGCCGCGGGCGGTCTGGAGTCTGGCTTCGTTGCCGTGTACTCGCTCCGCAGTCGCGCGTTGCTGTGGGCGGCAGGGCTTGCCGATGCCAATGCGACAGAGGACGTTCGTGCGCCTCAGGCGGCCGTTGCCACTGACAGCGTGCTGCTTGCGACCGTGACCCGTGCCGGCGCCATTCGCATGACGACGGCGGCCCCTGGCTCCGACGACGTGGCGACGTTCGACATTGCCGTTGGAGAAGAGGGCGCTGCGTCGCTTGCGGCTGACGCTGCGTGCCTGTTCGGCACACCTCTTGTCGACGCGTCGTCGATCGTGTGGTCCACTGTCGTGACGGGCAGTGCCGGCGACTCGCCCGTGGACCTCGACGTTTCCACCAGCGCCATGCAGGGCAGCACCTGGACCGTCGCCGGCGCCGGCGCCTCGCCGGTGCAGCGTGTGGCGTCCTCCACGGGCGTCGTGGCGCAGTCCGCCGGCGGCTCGTTGTGGTCTGCCTCTGTCAACACCGCCGATGGCGCCGTCGACACCGTGCTGCTGTTCGGCGCCACAGGCACAGGCACAGGCGGCACCGAAACCGCGGACCGCCTGCACGCCGTCGTCCTTGATGCCGCCCAAAACGTGCTTGTGTTTGCCGGCGCGTCCCGCGGTGCGCTCCTGTTCGCCGCGGTCCCGGGGCAAGCCGCCAGCATGATCCCCGGCTCCGCTGCAACGCCTGCCTCCGAGGGCTCGTGGGACGTGGTTGTGTTCTCTGTCGCCACCGCCGCGGCGTCTGCCGGCTCCTCTGCCGCCGCCTCGGACTTCCCGCCCTCCACGGGCATCCGTGCCGTGGCAGCGATCAGCGACACCCGTTCCAACATGTTCCTCGCCTCCCCTGACGCGTCCACCGCTGCCAACGCCTCTGTGGCGTTCACGCCGGGCCTTTCCATGGGCACCCGCCACACAGTGTGTGCTGGGTTTGCCAAGGGCACCGTCGACTTTGGGGATGGTGTCGCCGTCACCACCACCGGCTCGCTTTCGGATGACGCGCACGCGTACGACGGCATTGTTGTGGCGTACCGCACGGACACTGGCGCCGCCGTCGCAGCCCACGCCATCACGAACGTGGGCACCGCTGCGGAAGACGATCGCCTCCTTGCGGCAGCCCCCTCCGCCGATGGTGTGGCGCACTTTGTGGTGGGCCACGCGGAGGCCGTGGTGGCGACCCAGGAGCTGCGCTTCGGTGGCGCCACGGCCAACCTGCCAGGCAACGGCGGCCGCGACGGCTTCGTGGCCAGGTTGTCGGACGACTCTCTGGACTGCGAGTGGATCGCCCTCGCCGGTGCCGTCGACGGCGGCGACGACGTGCTGGTCGCTGTGGCTGCGGATGTCGCCACACTGGCTGTGGTCGGCCATGTCAGCACCGTCATCCCGACGTTTGGTGGCGCCGCCATCACGGACGACAGCATCTCGTCACGCACTGTCGCCACCGTGTACACCATGTCCCCGCTGGATGGCTCGGAACGATGGGGCAAGGCGTACGGTTGCCCAGGTGCGGGCAGCTACACGGCTGCCACCGCCGTGGCAGCGGACCCCTCTGGCGCCGGGCTGTACGTGGCGGGCGTGTTCAAGGGTGGTAGTTTGGTGATGGGCGACCACACCTTCTCCGCGGTCAGCTCGGATGCCTTCAAGCGCTACACCGCGTTCGTCGCGTACGTCTCGGCGACCGACGGCGCCGTGATCTGGGCCCGTGCGGCGCACGCCACCAAGTCATCGGCGGGCATGTTCAGTGTGGTGCGGTCCCTGGTCGCCTCGCCGTACGCAGTGGTTGCGGCGGGTGAGTTCCTGAACAACCCGTCCGCCGCCGCGAGCGACTCGGCCTTTGGCTTTGGCACCTCCGCGGACGACCTGTCCGCGGCTGCCGCCGAGCCGGCGGGCACCTCCGCCGGCGTGGGCCACGCGTTTGTGGCCGTGTTTTCTGCCGAGACGGGCGACGCGACGCGGCTGCATGTTCCGACGTGCAGCAACTGCCGTGCGGGTGGCGTGGCCCTCGACAACATGCGCTTGGCCGTGGTGTACTCGTTCGCGGGTCGTGTGGAGTTCCCGTCGCGGCCGCAGGCCGGTGGCAGCGACGTGGTCGCCGACGCGCCTGCCATGGCGGTGCACGACGCCATGTCCCCCCGCGCACACCGCAGTGCGCTGGCCATCTACGACAGCGAAGGCACGCTGGTGAGCATGGAGACGCTGGGTCGCGGCACAGGCGGCCACGTGGTGGCGCATGAAGCTACGTTGAACGCCCGCGGCGTCCTCGGCCTGACCGGGTGGCGATCGGGTGGCGTCGTGTTCTCGTCGGCGGACGTGTCCGCGTCCCAGCCCCTGGGCGGTCGTGTGGTGCCCCCGCCGGCCTCTGGCACCGGCTCGAGCCTGGAACTGCAGCCGTTTGTGGCGTGGTTTGACCTGTCGGCGCGCAACATGCCCAGCTCTGCTGCCCCGGGTGTCCACGCGGTGTCGCAGGTGGCGTCGTTGGACGTGCCCGCCGACGTCGACGTGGCGGCCGCCCTTCCGCACGTGCGCCATGCCATCGGTCGGGACATCAGCTTCACGACGGTGTCCGTGTCGGGTGTTGCCCAGGTGCGCGGCGCCTTCAACACCTCCCGCGCCGCCCTGGATGTTGCGGACGGCGCCGCCAATGCGTTGGTCACCGCCACGGTGCGCCACTCTGGCAACGTCTTGTGGCAGCTGCCGCTCGTGCCGGCGGGCGTGTCGTCACCCGACGCCGCGGTCACGGATGTCGCCTCCGACCCGGACGGGCTGTCCGCTTGTGTCGTCGGCAGCGTCACCCACGACGGCTCCAACCTGCCCGAGGTGTTGGGCGTGCCCGGCTTGAGCGTGCGTGACGGCCTCGGCGGCGGCAAGGAGGCGGTTGTCGCATGCTTTCACGCGGCGCGGGATACCAACACGACACGTGACGACAACGACAACGACGACGATGCCGGTGCCGGTGTTCCCGCCTGGGTTGCCGTCGTCGGCTCGCCGGCGACGGACACGGCCACGGCGGTGAGTGTCACCGCCGGCAGTGTGTGGGCGGCGGTGCAGACGCGTGGCGACATGCACGTGGCTGGCAGCAGCCTTGGTGGTCCCACCACCGCCCCGGCGTCGTCCCCGACACTGTGTGGCGTCGCCGTGTTTGACCGCGTCACCGGTGCCGAGGTCGGTGGCGTGCTACTTGGCGACAAGGACGGCGCCGCCACGAACGAGTGCCGCATCCACGCCATGCAGGTGCAGCGCGACGGGCAGTCGGTGTGTGTCGGCGGCATGTTTGTCGGCAGCACCTTCGCTGTCGCCTCCGGTGTGACGCTGCAGGCCCCCTCCGCGACCCACACCTCGACGGGCTTTGTGGCGTGCCTGGATGCGGCCGGCGTCGGCGGCGTTGGGCCCGTCACCGTGCGCTGGGCCAGCGTGGCGGGCTCCGTGGCGCCGGATTGGGACGGGGCGTCGCTGTTCTCCTCCGTGTCGGGCCTGCTGTGGGTGCAGGACGCCGAGGACGGCCGCACCACGGAGGTGCAGCGCCTGTACGTCGCGGGCATGTACCACGGCGGCGACATCTCCTGGGGCACCCAGGCCGACAACGTGACGCAGGTCAACCAGGCAGCGGGGCTGCCCGGCGCCGGCGAGCCCTCCGCCGCGTTTGTGGCGTGCTTCCAGGCGGACTACGCCCCGGCGCAGTCCTTCCAAGCCATCACCTCCCCCGAGTGGGTCGTGTCCCTGCCCTCCCTGGCCCGCAGCGGCGTGGTGAGCACGGGCAACCTGGCGCTGCAGGCGGGCAAGCTGCTGCTGCCGGCGGTGGCCACCGCCGGCATCCAGCTGTCGCCCGCGACCCCCGCGGTGTCCCACCCGTCCCCGAACGCCCTGGCCGCCGGCAGCTCGTTTGCGGCCGTGCTGGAGGTGGATCCCACGACCGGCGCCGCGGTGCGTGCCACCGTCGTGGCCGACGCGGAGGGGGTGTCGTCCTCCAGCGACGGCGGCGCGGTGCCGATGGTGGGCGCGTGTTCCCTCGCCGCCGCCGGCTACGGCGACGCGGTGCTGCAGCCCTCATCCAGCTCCCTCGTCCTGGCGGTGGCTGCGCGTGGTGGCGTGTGGTCGTCTCGCCAACGCCACGCGGAGCTCAGTTCCCGCGCCAGCCGCCAGCACCCCGGCGCGGTGCAGGTCGCGACACTCTCCCTGGGTGACTCCGGCGTGGCGCTGGGGCGCAGTGGTGTGCCCGTGCGCGCCGGTGGCCTGCGGTCGCTGTCGTCCATCGAAGGCACGCAGCTGGAGTTTGACATCTGGACCAACGGCGGCGCTGGGGCCGGCGCGGCGGCGGTCACGTCTGGCGAGTGGCGGGTGGGTCCCGGCGCCGGACCCGGGTTGGTGTTCACGGTGGCAGAGGAGTCGGTGCAGGCGCAGCTCTCGAAGCCCAGGCAGTGGCTCACGATCCACGCGGACGTCGTGCGGGCGAACGACGCTGCCGGCCACGTGTTGTTTGGTGCCATGGGGGGCGAGGCCATGTCCCAGTTGGGTGGGCGACTGGAGCTGTTCACCACCCCGGTGGTGGCCCGTGACAGGTCGGTGTGGCGTGTCCGCAACATGCGCCTCGTCGCCCGCAGTGCGACGTGCAGCCCGATCGGCAGCGCCCCGCTGCAGGTGCAGGACCTTGTGCTGCGTGTGGATCCCACCACCGCGTCTCCTCTGTCCGACGGCGGCGTGGAGATGGAGGTGGTGGATGACGTCCCGGCCCCGTTTGTGGACGCGGACGTCACCACGCTGGTGGACCCCTCGTGCAACTGCCTTGCCGGTGCCGTGTTGACGTGGACGCAAGAGTTCCCGGACCCCGTGAACATGACGACGCTGGGTACCGATGCCGCGCCTGTGGTGTCGCGCGTGCAGCTGGCGTCGTCCACGGGTTTGTCGGGCGTGTCGTCCTCCACGATTTCCTATGACATGGTGGACGACGGCAGCGGCGCGCAGTCGTCTCGTGTGTTCACTGCACAGGCGTCGCTGACCGTGTCTGGCCACTGGCGTGCCGCAGAAATGGACTGGCGCCAGGTGTCCTCCCTGCGCTTCTTTGTCCACGCCGTCGATGCCGGCGCCGCCGTCCCAGACTTGCTGGTGTCCCACGTGTACTTGGACCGTGCACCCCCGCCGTCGACCACGCTGCTGCATCCGTACCCAGACACCATCAACTCGACAGTGCAAATCACGCGCGTCGGGTTGAACTTGGCACGCGGAAAGCCGTACCGGGTGATCACGTACGAGACCAACATGTGGGGTGACGACAGCGTTCCGACGTGCAGCGACTCATTTGTGGCCGATGACACGCCACCCATTGTGAGCGACTCGGTCGTCATTGATGTTCTCCCCACCTTCGCGCCCGAGCACGTGGATCAAGCCTTGACGCGATTCTCCTCGCTGCGTGTGGGCTGGGCTGGTAATTTTGAAGAGCCGGACAGCGCACCCGATGGCCTCATGCTGTTCAAGATCGTGAACGTGACTGTAGGCGCTGCCGACGGACCCCAAGTCGACTCGACGAGTGAAGAGACTGTGCTTGCCGCCACCAGCACCGGCTACGTGACGACTGGCGAGCTGGAGCTGGAAGATGGCCGCAAGTATTTCGCACATCTCGGCATCTGCAACGTCCGTTTTGTTGTTTTTTTCATGCGCCATGTGTGTGTGTGTGTGTGTGTGTGTGTGTGTGCGTGTGTGTGTGTGTTTGCATCAGGCGTTTGGCCGTCACGCGTCTCTTGTTTGTTGCCTTGTTTGTGTTGCACTGCACTTGTTTTGGTCGCAGCGCGGCAAAGTGTGCAGCTCAGTGCCGTCCAACGGTGTGGTGCACGACGCCTCTCCGCCGACAAGCGCCGCCGTTGTCTCTCCGTCTACGCCTGCGGCGGTTGCTGCGTTCAACGCCACCGCTGCTGCTGCTGCTCAGCCCGCCCCCACTTCGTTTGCGCAGACGAACACCACCGCCATCCACGCGGCGTGGGCAGCATTCTACGACCCGCACACGTGGGTTGGCGCGTTGCGCGTGGGACTGGGCACCGCAGAGTTTGGCACGGACGTGCACGAGTTCGTCAACATCACGAATACCACGACGTCATGGGTGTTTGGCCCCAAGGAGGGCGAATCGAGTTTGTTGGAGGGCCAGGCGTACTACGTCGTGTTTTCCGCGTCCAACGCTGCCGGCGCACAGGAATTCACACGGTCTGCGCCCGTCTACATCGACACCACGCCCCCCGACGCACTGTTTGTGGTGGACATCGCCCCGGAGGAAATCCCTGGTCAAGACTCGTACTATGAGACCGACAGCAACATTGGCGACGTGGACGTGTCCAACGGCAAGTTCGTGCGCGCCAAGTTCAGCTGTGACGACGACCAGTCGGTCGCAGGAGGAACCCGTGGCGCCATGACCTACCGCTGGCGAGTGTGCAGTGCCAGCGACTGCGCTGGCAGCACCAACCTGACCAAGTGGATGGAGACTGGCACCACCCCCCGTGGTTCCGTGTCAGGCACTGGCATCGTGGCACCGACCCTGTACGTCCAAATGGAGTGCACCAACCCCGCCGGCCTGTCCACTCTGTCGTCGTCCGACGGCATCACCATCCACTCCGACCCGCCCAACAACGCCACGGCATGGGTGGTGGATGCTGACCCCCGTCTGGACCCTGTCGGCGTGCCGCAAGACGTTGCCTTCCTGCCAACCACCGCCCTGCGTGCGGACTGGGGTGGCTTCACTGTCGAGGATGGCAAGCCCGCGATCACGACGTACACGTGGCAAGTGGGCACCACAGTTGGTGGAGACGACGTGTGGGGTCCCGAAAATGTGGCCCTTGCGCAGTTCGCGGTGGTGGACACGCCAGATGTGACCTTCTTGCAGAACACGACCTACTACGTCACTGTCACCGCCTTCACTGCCTCGGGCTCTAACTCGTACATCCACAGCGATGGCGTGCTGTTTGACTTCATCCCACCGTCTCCTGACGCACGGATGGTGGCGCCAGCTGGCAATGTCACGGGCAGTGACCGTTGTGCTGCGCACTTGTCTTGCCAAGACCTTGGTGACTCCGCGCTGAGTGCCATCGCCATCTCACCGTCAGCCACGGCATTGTCGGTGGCCATCATGGACCACAATGCCTCCATCACACCCCTCCTCACTGTGCAGTACGGCCTGTCCACCTGCGGTGATTCCTTGCTGGACTTCAACACGTTGCAACTTCAAACGGCCGACAGTGTCACGGATTCGCTGTTCCATGCCTCAGGGCTGCAGCTGTTCCACGGGCAAACCTACTGTGGTGCTGTGGTGGAGACCACCATTGCTGGTTTGGTGGGCATGTCTGAGACGCAGTCAGTTCTCGTGGACTTGACGGCACCCGTCCCAGAGTACGTGCACGAGGGCAACAGCCACCTCACGGACATTGACTACACAAGTGCCTCTGACTTGAACTTTACGTACTCTTGCCGCGACGAAGAAACCGGGATTCACCACGTGGAAGTGCGAGTGACCGAAGTGGCGCTCGAGTCTGGGGCGGAACTCGGAGAGCTCCTTCCGTGGACCACCATCCCCGGCTCTTCCTCGGGTGAAGCCAAGTCCGTCACCGATGTCCACCAACTCAGCAACGTCAGCTTTGTGCATGGCACGTGGTACGTGACGTCGGTTCGGTGCGTCAACGGCGCCGGTGCGTACGCGGACGCGGACTCGGACGGCATTTTGTTCGACGATTCGGCGCCGGACACCACAAGCGTCCGCATTCAGCATGCCCTCCACGATGTGTCTGTGCGCTACCAAACGTCCAGCGACTCCATCCAGGCCTCGTGGTTTGGATTCTCGGAGGAAGAGTCGGCCATCGTGCGGTTCAGTTGGTCGATCGGTTCGACGCCGCACGGTGTGGACATTTTACCCGTCACCCCTGTGGGTACTTCGACCACTGCGTCCGCCACCGGCCTTGCGCTTGAGGACGGCGCGACGTACTATGTCACGGTGTTCGCCGAGAGTGTCACCGGCCTCACTTCGTCCGTCGCGTCAGGTGGTGTGACGGTGGACACGACCCCGCCCACGTCTGTGGAGCTGGACATCGCGTCGGACCATCCGAACACGCACCCCATGTGGATCGCGTCCACTCACAACATCCACCTCCACTGGCAGCCGGCCGTGGACGCCCACTCAGTCAACATCACGTACAGGTGGTCCATCGGCACCACGGAGCACGGCCAGCAAGTCGTTCCGCTGTCGGAGCCGACGCAGGAGACTGCTGTCAATGCGTCTGGCCTGCAACTGGTGCCCGGCGCGGAGTACTTTGCCACTGTTGTGGCCAGCAATGACGCGGGCCTGCAGTCTGCTGCATCCTCGTCTCCATTCCGTGTTGACCCCTTCCCGCCCGCCGGAACGGTGGTGGACGGGTTGTCGATGGACGACGCAGTGACGGCACAGGTGTCCACCGACACACTCTCCTGCGCCTGGCAGTTTGACGACACGTTGACGTACGTGGACAGCGTGCGGGTTGGCTTTGGTACCCTCCCAGGCACCGCCGACGTGGTGTCGTTTGTGGCGGGTGCCGGCCCAGCGGCCAACATCTCGGTCGCCGCGCCGTCCACGCTGGAACAAGGTGCCGTGTACTTCTGCACCGTCCGCGCACGTGACGCGGCTGGTAACATTGGCACCGCGTCGTCTCGAGGTGTTGTGGTGGACGCCACGCCACCCACCGTCGGCGCCGTCTTGGATGTGTCGCCTGCCAACATTCGCGCTGTGGGTCCGTCCCTCGCCAGCGACGTGGACTTCCACGCCAACACCCGCCAACTCGCTGCGGTGTGGCCGGGATGGCACGAGTCGGAGACCGCGATTGTGGCTGTGGCTTGGGCGGTGGGCACCACGCCCGGCGGCACCGACGTGATGGACTGGACGTCCGTGTCGACGTATGCGGTGACGGGTGTGTACACGGCCCCTGCCAACGCTCCACTGGTCGAGGGGGAGACGTACTACGCCTCCGTGCGCATGACCAACTCGCTGCAGCAAACCTCCACGCACTCCTCCGACGGCGTCACCATCCTTTCCACCCCAGACGCGGGCCCCGCCCTGTCGGCGACCGCGGCGTTGATCTACACGCCTGCCCCACGGTCGAGCCACAACGGCACGTGGTGCGCCTGCCGCGAGGGCAGCGACGCCGTGTTCAACCCCAGCGACGGCACGTGCACGTGTGGCCCAGGCATGTTCCTGGACCCGGACACGCTGCGCTGTTCGTCCTGCCCGGCTGGCACCTGCAAACCGGGGCTGGGCAACGCGTTGGCGCTGTGCAACGCCTCCATGTGTGGCGTGCCCAACGTCACCGTGCCTGCCCCGGTCGTCATGCCCCTCAACGCCAGTGCCTGTGGTGACGCGATGTCCGGACGGGTGCAGCGCCCGGAGGACGGGGCGTGTGTGTGCCCGCCCGGCACCTCGGAGCACCCCTCGGGTGCGTGTGTCCCCTGTGACGCCCAGTCTGCCAACCCTTGGTACGCCCCGGCCGCGCACTGCTCCCTGTGCTGGGACGCGCTTGTGCCCGACGTGTCGCTGCGCGTGACGTGGAACGCCTCGGCGCTTGCCGCGTCGCCCGCGTGCCGCATCGTCGTGGGCGTCGGCACCGGCGCCGGGTCTCGGTGGCGCAAGGTCGTCGCGGTGGAGGCAGGTCACGTGGAGTTCCACTCCCACGAGGCCCCGCCGCGGCCGTCCTTCCGCCATGGCGCACGGCTTCAAGTGCGCGTCCAAGCCGTGCTGGTGAGTGATCCCGACGTGGTGGTCGCGTTTGAGGCCGTGGCCACGAACACGCTGGACCTGAGCCCGCCCGTGATGGGTTCGGTGTCGGACGGAGCGGGGCTGTCGGACGTCGAGGTCGTGTCCACCAACACCGAAGTGTCTGCTTCGTGGTTTGGATTCGAGGACCTGGAGCAGGAGACCGGCGACGGTGAGGTCACGTACAGGGTTGCGTTTGGCTCGCAGGGTGAAGGCTCCACCGACATTGTGGCCTGGACGGACGTGGGCGCGGACACCAACTGCACCTTCCCCGTGTCCCCGAACGTGCAGCAAGGCACGGTGGTGACGGCGTCCGTGCGAGCGGTGTCACCGGGTGGCTGGGTGCAGGCATCGTCCAATGGCGCCGTGGTGCAGTCCGATCTCACGGGCGGCATGGTTGTGGTGGTGGACCCCGCCACCGTTGGACCCGTCCACGCCACCCGTGCCACCGCCATCACGAGGCAAACCAACGGCACCGCGCTGGCGTTCACGTGGTACTTCCCCACCCAGGACGCCCGGCTTGATGACGAGGCCCTGTCGCTGGGGCGTCTGCTGCAGTACTGGTGGGCCGTGGTGGACGCCGACACCGAGGCGCCGCTGACCAACGTCACGGCGGCGGGCCAGCAAACCTGGGCCGTGGCCTCGGAGTTGGCGTTGCAGCACGGACACGACTACAAGATCCGTGTCTGGGCGTCGAACGACGCCGGTGTGACTGCAACCGCAGAGTCCGCGGCGGTGACCATGGATGAAACAGTGCCCACTGTCGCACGCGTGGGCGTGTCTCGCGCGGACAGTGATGCGGCCACTGGCGTGGAGTACGTGTACAACGACACGTTTGTGGTGTTCCAGTCCTCCACCACCTCGATTGGCGTGGAGTGGGACTGCGTGGACCCCGAAAGTGGCGTCGACACCGTCCTTGTCGCGGTGGGTGGTGTCATTGGGGGAGACCAAGGGTCGTCGGTGACCAAGCACAGCGCCAGTGCGCTGGCTGTCGAGGTGCCCGGCCTTGAGTTGATCCACAGCGCGTGCTACGTGGCGCAGGTGGCGTGCTCGAGCGGAAGCGTCCGCAGCGAGTACTCGTCCTCCTCGACCCTCGTGTGTGTGGACGCCACACCCCCCATGGTGGCTGCCGTGCCGCTGGACACGTTCACCGTGGCGTCCAACGCCTCCGCCAACGAAACCAACCCCCTGGTCGTGACTGTGGAGGGTGGCGTGGTGGACGACGCCGCCACGGCCACGTTTGTGCAGCCGTTTGTGTTGGAGGCTGTGGATGCTCTGCGCCGCATTTCCGCCGACGGCGCGGAGCACGTGGCCGCAGCCTCCCAGCTGGACGCCGCGCTGTCCATCGAGGCACGGGACGACGACTCGCTCATGACCCACCTGGAGGTCGTGTGGTCCACGTCGCCCACCTGGGCCACCGCGGTGGACAACGCCGTGGTGGAGCCCCGCAGTGTGGCACCTGCCCTGGTGGACTCCATCGGTGCGGTTGTCACCAGTGTGGGCGTGACCTACGCCGACCTGTTCGCCGCGGCGCCCGATGCGCCGACGCTGTACCCGCATGTCAGGGGCGTGAACGGCGCCGGCTTGACCACTGCGGTCGTGGCGGCGCCGATCCGTTTGGACCCCACCGCCCCGACCCTGGTGGCGTTGGACTTCACCATGTTTGTGCCCGTGGGAGGGGAGCTTGCAGTGGAGTGGGAGTTTGCCGACAGCGAGTCGCCCGTTGTGGGCTACGCGTGGCGAGTGCAGGAGGTGACTCCCGCTGTGGACGGTGTCACCAACACCTCTGACATTGTACCCCTGGAGTGGCTTGGACGCGCCTCGGGCGTCCAACGCCGCCTTGACGTGTCGCACAAGCACTCGTACAACATCGAAGTCACTGCGTGCAACGCGGCACTCTTGTGCACGACGACTGTCAACACGTTCTACGTGGACGGTTCTGGGCCGCGCGGTGGGATGGCGTACGGCGGCAGCCGCGACACCACCCTGGAAGCGGCGTGCTTGGCCAACGAGACGTCACCAGAGTGTGTCGTACCCCCCTTCGTGCAGCTGCCTGCCGCGGGCTTCGCGTCTGCTGGTGTTGTGTCGTGGGGAGGGTTCTGGGATGATGAGAGCGGTATTGCGAGCTACACTGTGGCGCTGGGCACCTCTGCGTTTGGTACGCAGGTGGGCACCGGTGTCGTGCTGTCGAACAGCACCTTTTCTGCGAACCTTGGGGATGTGGTCACTGCCTCTGAAGGCGTGTTGGACGACATTCTCTTCCATGATGCCACCATCTACGTCAGCGTGACCGCGGAGAACGGTGCCGGCCTTCGCCGCACTGTTGTCGCGGGTGTGGTGTCGGTGAATCGTGTCCCGCCGCGCGCACAGCCGGTGTGGTTCGCGGGTGATGTGGCAACGAGACCGCGGGGAACGGTGTCTGCGGACTCCGATGTATCCGTTTCGTCCAACACCTCAGCACCACGGGAGACTGGGCGTGTTGTGCAGTCCAGCCTCGACTCAGTGTCTCTGGCCTGGGTGGTGTTTGAGGACGACGCGAGTGGTGAGGGCGTTGACTTCCTTGTTTTGGAGTTGTTCCCCGCGGCGTCACCCGGTACCATCGTGACCAATGCTACTGTGGATGCCTCTGTAACGAGCTACACGTGGGATTCTGTGGGAGTGTTGTCTTCTGGCATGACATACTCTGCCTCGGTGACGGCATTTGACAAAGCTGGTAACACGATCACAGCCCACGTCAGCCAGTTGCTCGTCGTAGATGCCACCGCTCCGGTTCTCTCTGCTGCCACAGATGCTTCTATTGTACCTATCCGAGATGGTCTGAGTGTAATTGTGGACTCAGACTGCATGCGTGCTTCCGGTGTCGCCGCCGACACCACCACAGCGGATGCAGAGCTGTTCACGGTGGACATCCGCACTGATGACGCAGCCTCCACGTATTCGCTTGTTGCTGCAAACTGGGAGCCGTTTTCAGATACAGAGTCTGGCATTCGGTCCATCGCCGTCGCCGTGGGCACGTCACCTTCCGCGGTTGACCTCCTTCCGATGACCGACGTTCCGTCACGCGCCACAGCCGTTCAGGTCCTCATGCCGCAATTGGAAGAGCACACGCTGGTGTACTTCACTGTGCGTGCCACGAACGGGGCGGGTTTGTCCACCACAGTTTCCACTGATGGGCAGAGAGTGTTGTGCACACCGGGCACCGTGGGTTGTGCGTACGATGGGTTGTTCTTGTGCGTCGAGTAGTGGAGAAGTCGAAGTGTGCGCAGTGTGTAGGGTTTCAAAACTAAATTTTGCCGTCCTTTTGCTAAGTTTGCGTGACTTCTATGCGGCCTTTTGCCTTGCGAGTCGGCCGGCTGCTGCTTCTGCCTTGGTCGTGCAGCGCGGTGTTTTTCGGTGATGCCAGTGCAGCAGCAGCCAGGCACTGTGGATTGACCATCACACCACAGGGGCATTTTCATGGGTAGCGCTTTGCGTTGCTAGTGTGTATACGCGGCCGTACCCCTCCCTTCCCTGGCCGCCATGCGACGAACGTCTTCGCGCGCTGCTGTGCTTGTGCTGGTGGTGACAGCCCTGCTGTGTCGCGCGTGTGCTGGCAGTTCGGTGATGCGTGATTGGCGTCCCGAAGGTCTGTACCCTGGGCCGTGTAGTGAGGGAGGGCAGTACGATGTGTGTTGTTTGCGTGTGGCTTAGGGGTTCGGTTCATGCGCGCAGACTTTTCATATGTTTCGGTGCACGCAAGCACCGGAACTCATACGGCGTACTGCCCGGAAGGAACAGTAATTTTCTTCGGTGCGTGCCGGCAGCAACTGGCTGGCCCTTCACCCCCGCCTTCCTCACCGACAGCTTTGCGCAGGTCATTGGTGGCATTTCGTTGACGAGAAAACGTGCAGTGGAACGAAAGCAGCTCGTGTGGTGTGCGACACCAACACCACATCCTGTACCACCACCGGCCCGCAGTGCAGTGGCAACGATGAGCTGTACGGTCACATCGTCGTACGTGCGAACACAATGCGTTCCTCGTGGAGGGTATGGTTGTTCGCTCCCCTCACACTTGATTTTGGTGCGGTGCAACACAGTGTGGTCCACAAGACAAGCTCCCGTCTGACTGGGCGAATGTGGCCACCAAGTACGATTTGTCAGGGTCAGCGACTTGCCCAGCGGGGATGAACATCCTCCTTGGATACATCGTCTCGACAAACACGGGGTCTGGTATTCAAGCCACGTGCCATATGAATGCGCGGAGAATGTGCACTCCAGGAGACACCGCGTGCTCGACGCCCAAGTGCGACCCCTCAAGTGCGTGGCACTTGCGCGTGGCCCCTGGCCCTTGGCCGCTGGCCCTTGGCCGCTGACCTCCCTCCTTTACTCACTCACCGTGCGATGTGGTGTGTGTTGTGCTACTGAGCCAGGTGACGACGAAGGCACCATCTGGATGACATGTACGCCCGATTCAGAGCCCAAGGACGCTTTCTTTACACGGAACAAAGCAGCCAAGACCGCCTCCCTGTCCGACACTTGTCCTGCTGGCTCGTGGGCACTGTTTGCCTGGGCCTGGCACACAAGCTCGGACTTCGGCGAAGCGAGTGAGGGTTGCTTCCGCAGGGTGTCTACACGAACGTGCACCTCGGAGTCCTACTCCGCGTGGGGAGAAACATTCAACAACCCGGCGAAGACGTGCTCCAAGGCCTATTGTGACGGTGGCTGGTATGACGCGGGAGGCCTGCTCATGCTGTGCATGTGCCTTCCTGGCCATGCCCGCGATGGGGCCGCGTGCTCCCCTTGCCTTGTTGGTGAAACCACGGACGACACTCGAAGTAGTTGCATTCCATGCCCTGAGGGGCACTACTGTGTTCGCCCGGATCAGCCCATCGAAGAATGCGGGGTGGGTTTATTTCTGGTGGGGGCAATGGCGGCGTGTGTTCTGTGCGTGGTGTGACATTTTTCCCCCCTTGCAGGGAGCCGAGCTCTTCTGTCCCGCCGGATCCACGGAGGTGACTGAAGTGGAAGAGGGGTATTACTCCACACCAGAAAGCGCACCCGCCACACAACGAAGTGGTCAGGCGATTTGTGAGGTGAGCACGAGCGTGCTTGTTTTGATTTGTTGTACCATTTGTGGGGGCGGGGGGGGGGGGGGGGGGGGGCATGGCACGCGACTCAACAGTGGATTGGTTGGATGGTTTCCAGCCCGGTCGATTCTGTGTCAACGGTACCGCAATGAACTGTTCGGCAGGTTGGTTCCAACCAGAGGAAGGCTCGCTGTCTTGCGACGAGTGTTCACCTGGCGACTACCAGCCACTGGAAGCCCAGACAGGTTGCATTCCGTGCCCCGCGGGGTACTTCAGCAACTCCTCTGGTGCGCCCTTCTGCTACCCGTGCCCAGGTGGCACATACAGTGCCACGGGTGACACAGAGTGTACGGAGTGTCCAGCCGGCCACTATTGCCCCCCTGTCCACGGCGAAGCCCCGTACGAGTGCGGTGGTCCGGATGTGTACTGCCCCACCGGTTCCACATGGCCGACGCCCGTGGGTCCTGGCGAGACAGCCACCAGCCCTGGCGGCACTCACGTGGCTACGTCGGTTATCCCCTGCCCTGAGTACTCTGTGTGCTTGCACGGCTTGGTGCTGCCGTGTCGCGCGGGTTACACCTGTGCCCAGGGTCCTGGTCTGGAGATCGGGACGCCGGGCTACCACGATGTGTGTGCCGATCCAGGCAACTCGACACACGTGTGCTTTGCCCTTCCCGCGGGTGAGGTGCCGCCTACCGAACGTGTTGCCCCCTTGGGTACGTTGGTGTCGGGCGGTCGGTCCTCTTGTTCCGAGTGCGGCGAGCATCAGTACTACAGCGCGGCCGACGACCGGTGCTATGACTGCACGCAGTGCGGCCGGTTTCAGTACGAGGAGCAAGCGTGCTCGACCACATCCAACACCGTCTGCGCGCCGTGCTTTTTCGGTTGCAAGCACGGCTGCACGGCTGCCAACATCACCAACTTCACCGCCACGTTGTCAGTGTTCCCGGACCACGCCCTCCCGAACGGCACGTCGGACGCCGACATTATGGCGCTGAACAACAGTGTGTGCCTCGAGTTGGGCCTGCACGTTGACTCGAGTGGTGATGTGCGTCCGTGCCCGCCCGGTCACTTTTGCACGCTGCCCGTCAACACCACCACCGTGCCATGTCCGGCGGGTACGTACGGCGCCAGCTACGGACTGTCCACGCGGGAGTGTGATGGGGAGTGCCTCCATGGCTTCTACTGCCCTGAGGGCTCCACTTCGCCCATGCAGGTCACCTGTGACGCCGCCTGCGACGGATGTGATGGCCCCAGCAACGGCGACTGCCATGCGTGCGCGCCGTACTACCAGGACGTTGCTGGAGTGTGCGAGGCGTGCCCCACCTGTGACCACGCCACGTTCCACGAAGGGTGCGCGCACCGGACACACACGACCGCGCTGCCGTGCCCCGCTGGCAAGTACTGCACCGAGAGTACCGTGCGTGGTGACTGTGAAGCCGGGTACTACTGCCCCGCCGGCTCGATGGTCCCACGCCAGGAACCTTGCGGCGACGGCAGCCACTACTGCCCCACTGGCTCCGGCGCGCCCGTTCCCGTGCCTGATGGCTACGTGTCCGCGCCACGCACGGCGCATCCCGCGATTCGCACCACCACGGAGGCATGCCCCGCCACTGCCACCTGCCGCGAGGGCTGGATTGTGGAACGCACCTGCGCCGACCACAAGCTGCGCGACCCCGGGCTGGGCTCAGACTGGGCTGCTGTCGACCCGGCGGGTGACGGCTCGGTGTTTGTGGTGTGGTGCGACTTTGACATCAAGGGCGGCGAGGGCTGGGCGGTCATTTTCGCTGCGGCCGGTGGCGACGACGAGGCGCCGTTCATGGCGGACGGGCCTTGGACGCCGCCCCTGTCTGTGACTGACCCTGCCGCGACGCTGGGGAGCGAGTCGACTCAGGCATGGAGCCCAAGCCTGGCGCTGAAGGTGGCGCTGTCGTCCGTTGCCACGGACACGCTGTTCTACCGTGGGGACGGGGCGTGGATTCAAGCCGATCGCCCCGTCCTCGATGGTAGTGCATTGGAGTCCGAGTCCGCCACCGCCGAGTTCCGTGCCAACATCTTTGCCCCCTCCGCCGATGGCGGTGAGTCGGTGGAGATGGCGGCGTACATCGGCTACCGGCGGTTTGACATCCGCGGCGGCGACGACCTGTACATCTCCACGGCGTCACGTGGTGAGGCCTTTGCGACGCCACTGACCACGCCTGGGTGGTGCTCTGGCATGCTGCTGTACTCGGCGTCGTCGGAAGAGCTGGACAGTGACGCTGCGTACCATGCCGCCAGCTCGTTGGGAGGCTGGGGCACTCAGCCTGGCGGCTTCAGCTGCGCCACAGACGAGGCCAACGGATCGCCGCTGCTCGTTGCGGTGCGAACGCAACTCAAGAGCTCCGCCTACCCGTCTTGCCGCGAGCACCTTGACAAGAACCCAGGCGCCTCCTCTGGTGCCTATGTGCTCGTGGATGGTGACGGCAAGAGTGTCACCGTGTGGTGTGACATGGATACAGATGGCGGTGGGTGGACAATCATGTTCGCGTCGGACGGCTCTGACAACGAGCCTGGCATCACGTCGAACGTCGAGCGCACCGGCAACCCCTTCGCGTTCGCGTCATTCAACATCCCACGGGCTGACAAGGCAGCTGTTGCTCGCATCGCCGGAGAAACCCTGTTCATGCAGGACACGGGGACTTGGTTTAAGCTGGACACTGCCATCTTCAGTGATGAGGTGAGCACGCCAGGTCAGTCTGACTCCTTTTTGGCCACCGCGGTTGCGTCGGACGGTTCCAGCTCCATTGTTCGGGTGGGGTGGACCACCCGCAATGCCACTGGCGGCGGTGACTTCAGCATCGTGCTGGGAGACGCCACTCCCTTCGACTCCCACGCCAACGCCACCGCGCCGCTGCTGAACCTGGGCTGCACCAACCAACTGATTTACAGCAACTCCTCCGTCGTCCTCGACCTGGACGCGGCGTATGACTCCGCTGTGGGCTTTGGTTCCTGGTCCGCGACGACCCCCGGGCATTGCTCCAACAGCGAAACGGGCCGGCTGGCCTTCCGTGTCGCCATGCGTGACCGCGCGCCGCTGTGCCCCGCAGGGTACATGGCGTCCCACCGTGGCGCGGATGCGGGGTGCCTTCGCATCCTGGTCAGTGAGGGCGCCGTTCCACATGACGCTGCCGTGGCCGCGTGCCTGCAGGATGGTGCTGTGTTGGGTGTGGTGGCGTCTGACGCAGCGAACGCGGGGCTGCTGCGCCTGGCGGAGAGCACCGCGGAGGATGACGACATCTCCGCTGGTTTGTGGCTGGGGTTGACGGACGAGCACATCGAGGGGGTGCCCACGTGGCCGTCTCCTGGTGGCGGCACGGTCGAGTTTGAGCAAGGGCAGTGGTCTGGCGCGACGATCGGTGCGTCGTCGGCGCTGGACTGCACGCGCTTCGACTCTACCACCGGTGTGTGGACTGCTGTGTCTTGCGCTTCCGCTGCTATTCCTGTGTGCTCCAAGCCTCTCCGTACGTGGTGTGCTTTGTGTGGTATCCTGGGCTGGTGTGCATGCGCTGATGGTGGTGATTCGCAAGATGTGTGATATCTTTGTGGTTTTTGTGGTTTTTTGTTTTGTTTTGTTTTTTTGGTGGCTGCGGCTGTCTGTCTGACCGTGTGTTTCACCGTGCAACGTGTTGCGTGTGGTGTGGTATGCGTGGCCTGAACAGAAACGCCGCCCACATCATGCCAGGACATCCTCGCGGGCAACCCTACAGCGGCGTCTGGCCAGTATGACATCTGGATCCCCGGCACCGGCGTCACCATGGTGACATGTGACATGGACACCATGGGTGGCGGTTGGACCGTGCTCTACGGCAACCCTGGTGGCGATGACGCACTGCGGTTCACGTCTGATGTGAATTCCACCTCCGGCAACCCTCTGATCAACGAGCAGTACAACCTGCCTCTGGCTGCCAAGCGCGCGCTGATTGACGAAACCTCTGAAACGCTTTTCCGGCGCTCCACATCCATCTGGCTCGCAGCGGACGCACCACCCGTGGTGGGCGCGGCCACTGCAACAGAGATGGCATTGTCTGGAGCCAACGTGTCCATGTGGCCCGTCAAACTCACCGCAGACAGCGCGGGTGGCTACGTGACGGCTCGGGGATGGGTGGGCTCCAGCGTGGGCAACATTGCTGGCGGTGGTGACTTGGGCGTGTCACTTGGCACCCGCATCGGTATCCGTGAGCAGTCGCATGACGCGGACCTTGTGAGTGCTCAATGCGCTGATCAACTGTTGTACTCGTGGACCGATGTCCAGTTGGATGGGGACGGCTCGTACGCCGCGGGTGCGACCCTTGGCAACTGGGGTGCCGAGGGCTCTTGTGATGGTGCCGAGGGCGGAGGCTTTGCCTTCAGTGTCAGCGTGCGCAAGTCCAAAACCATGCCGCGTACGTATGATATGCCTGCGCGCGTCGGTTAGGTGTTGTCGCGCTTGCCTTTGTGTGGTTCTCGATCTCACACCCGTTGTGGGGCGGTGGGTGTTGATGTGTGGTGATTGATGTGATGCGCTGTGGACGTGGACGTGGACGTGGACGTGGACGTGGACGTGGACGTGGACAGCTACGTCATGTGCTGATGTGTTGGCGCGTGATGGCACGGCAGCGTCTGGTTGGTATCGTGTGGTGGACGCCTTTGGCCGCTCCGCCGCGGTGTACTGCGACATGGACACCACCGTGGGCGGCTGGGACGTACTGATGGCTGCGCCGGAAGCCGGTGCCAACTCCAACACCAGCCTGTTGGGTGACCACGATGCGGTGTACGTGGACGACGCCGAGTTTGGCCTGGGTCGAGTGCAGTCCGTGGTGCATGCCAACAAGCCGTCGGCGACCCTCCTGTTCCGCCGCTCGTCGTCGGAGCACCTCGCCGTGCGTCCCACGGAGCCGGTCCTCACCAGTGGCGTCGCCTCTGGCGACGGCGCCGATGTCGTGCGTCGATGCACCGCCGAGGCGCCTGACGGCTCTGTGGCCGAGTGCACTCTGGCTGCCTCGACGCAGCACGGGGGCCAAGTCGCGGTGCTGGCGGGGCGCTCTTCGTTTGACCGTGCCGTCGCCGCCAGCCGCCTGCTCAACGCCGGCTGCCAGGGTCACCTGCTG
>Ga0213833_1000356_pt1 | contig 53546 bp, 20 predicted proteins | sample SWATP21_FD_160575 | JGI IMG/M metagenome (GOLD analysis project Ga0213833, IMG submission 160575) | Coastal seawater microbial communities from Marineland, Florida, United States - SWA TP2 #1 | ecosystem: Environmental > Aquatic > Marine > Coastal | place: USA: Florida | collected 2016-08-14 | reverse complement strand
ATGTCCACGAAGCAACGTCCCGGATTCCGCCTCAAGGGCAGCTACAACCACGTAGGACCCAGCACCAAACGAGGAACCACTGGCCACACGGGCAGCAACTGGTGACCGGAACGGGGACACTTGTACGGGGGAAGATGTGGCCACAGCCGCAAGCACCTCGCCTCCCGCACCAATCGCAACACCGGCTGCGCCCTGAATACCCTGCCACTCCGTTGAAGGCAGCGAGCTGACCCAGGAAGCGGTCGCCATGACTGAGGGGCTTGCAACATCAAATGCGGCGACAAACGCAGTGCATGGATCATGCTCCGCCTCTGCCGGCGCCAATGTGAAGGTGCTGACCCCAGCTCCGTCGTCAGAGCCCCACTCAATGTTCGAAGCAAAGTACGTGCCAGACACGTACACACGATCGGCGAGAGCACCGTGCTGTGATCCAAGTCCAAGAGTCACGCCGGTAACGGTGGCAGACGAATGACCCTGGGGAAGGAATGTGTCGAAATCAAAGGTGGAGCCAGACGCCCAAAGCAGAGTGTATGGTCCAGCACCGGCGTTGCTTGGAGACGAGAAGCACGCCACAAAACCAGCTTCTTTGGTCGGGTCAGATGGGTATAGAACGGCCTCTTCTGTGATGATGAGCGACTCCCCAGTGTAGGAGCCAACTGCGCACAGCAGTGTCGCATCGTCACTGACAGCAATGTCATTCACTCGGCACTCTTCACCAGAGTCACTCCCTCCAAAGAACACACCGGTCAGCCTAGTGCCCTCCACAATGTCCAGTGAGCCGATCACACAAGGGATCCCTGGACGCAGTGATGTTGGGACAAGGCCGGATGCATAGGGCATGGCATCGGATGATTGATACCCAACAAAGACAGCCCCATCTGCAACAGCAACCGCGGTACCACGCTGAAGCAGAGGCGTGGCAAGCAAGGCAACCCATCTTGGCAACCCAAGCGGTTGTTCCGACACTGGTTCATCATCGAAACAGGCAATGAACACGTCACCAGCGCCATATTCTGTCACATCAGCCTCAAGGATGACTCCCCACTCACGTGGGAGTACAGGGGCATCGCCACCCAGCTTAGAAGCGTTGCTGACACTGCCCGTAACACACAAGCAAGAGCCATCAGGTGCAACGGACGTCGCAGCAATGACGTCATCAAACGTAGACGAGTCCCCACCAATGCGCCACGTCCAAAGCTGGGAGCCAGAGCGCCGTTGACTCGCAACAAGCACTGCGTCAGTGGCTGTGGAGTTGTCACCAACACTGTTGGCAAGCTCCAGGCCGTTGCCACCTCGCACCGCTGCGTTCCCAAAGTTGAGAGCAGTGAGCGATGTGGCAGAGCCCAGGGCACCAACAACAGACGCCACTGCCTCTCGGAGAGGCGTACCACTGGAACCCGCCGAGTTGCCGAAAAGAACAGGAGTAACAAGTCCTGAAGTCTGGGATGCGTCGGGGAGACATGACATGGCCCCGAAGACGGCCAACACTGGCTGAGGAAGAGTAGCAGCTGGGAAGAAGACACCGTCATCACTTGCATCTCGAAGAGACACAGAGCCATCGCGCCAACCAGCCACGGCCAGTGCTCCGCCAAGTCCTCGTCCAAATGTGACCGTCGCCGTGGAGACCTTGTGCCCACGCCCAGCACCAAGGCGTTGCACTCCCAATACGTCAGATCCAGCCAGGCCTCCCAGGAAGACAACAGCGACATGGGAACCCGCCCAGCCTTCATCAAGGCGCCAAGCTGCATCCCCGTTCCCAATGCTGAACCGGCGGAAGTACGTAAACGCCACAGCTGCACGACCATGGTCGATGGCAATTGAGTTGGCAGAGCATCCATCTGGACACTGTGGTACGGTCAGGGATGTGGTTTGCCCTGTCTTGGGGTCAAGTACGGCAACAAATCCGTGCGACACGTCTTCGTTGACGGCCTCTCCAGAGCTCGCCATGGACGCTTCAAGGGACACCACCCCGGTGCCAGGATGAAGAAATGAGCCAACCACAGCAATGGCTGCAGGTGAAGCCGCCGCAGCGGCAATAGTGCTGAATGAGGCTGCAGATGGTACACCTCCAACGGTAGTCACCCGGCGAGCCCAGCGCACCGCGCCGGTCGCTCCATCCAGCAACACCACGAAGCCAGTTTGTGCACCTGGTGTCTCCGGCGGGGGCGACAGCGTCACATCGCCAACTTCCATGTTTCCACCAGAAAAGCTGCCCGTCATGACGACACCATCAACGCTTCCGTCTGACAGCGAAAGAAAAGCGACCGACTCCGTGTTGACAATGCCATCGGATGTATCAGTTCCAAAAGCCTTGGCCCAAATCTCTGCCCCATCATACGCAGCCATCAAGTACACTATGGCGAGTTGCCGCTGCTCCACAGCATCGCTGAAAATGGATCGAGTGCCCCATTCTGGAAGTGCACCGGTAATCTGCCCACCTGCCACAACCAAGCCGCCCGCGGTGGCAATACACGACAAAGTGTCGTCTGCAGCGCCCACTGCACCCACCTCTCGCATCCACTCCACACTCCCGTCGCGGTCTGACAAGCTGAACACAAACCCATCACGCCCGCCGTTGCCCGGCAGCACAGTTGCCTCGGTCCCAACCCCAACAACAGTGGCGGAAGCTCCAGCGGCAGCAAAGCCTGTGACGAAGTGGTGAAGGCCGTCTGATGATGCAGCAGTGTCCGAAAACTCATCACTCGCGTCAACACCCGTCCCAATCAGAGGCAGAGTCTCGATAGCGTTTCCAGTGATCGACGCTGAATCGTGCACGACCAGAAGCGGGTCACTGCCATGTGTCGGGTCTGCAGCATCACCAAGAGAGCTCGCACTTAGCACGTTGTTGGCATCCAACGTCAAGGTTCCCTTGAACGAACCAACGGTAACGGTGCGTCTGCGGCCGACACTGACACCAGTCACACGACCCTGGCCCAGTCCCGCCAGTTGCGTCGTTGACCACATACCTCCTGGCAGCTCAAGCGGCAGCACATCGCGAAGCGGCTTGCCACCCGTGGGGAGCAGCGAACGGAACACCACAATGTCTGAGGAGCCTGCTGCGGGGGTGGCGGGGCGAGCCGCGGGGCCACTGAGGCGGGAAACGGTGGGAAGGTGGTCACCCGCGGAACCAGACACAAAGGAACGCAGCTCACCACCGGCAGTGTTCGCGACAACGAATGCCTGGTGACGACCAGGATGGAGCTCCACGCCTGCCACACTGTCACGATGTGTGATCATGGAGACAGCTGCGGAGCCCATTGCTTGAATTGAAACGGCGGTCCCTGTGGCCACGTTGACCGTGGCAAGCCACAATGTGGACTCTTCAGCGTCCAGAGGGAGCGATGCTTCACTGACACTGATGCTGCTGGCAGCAGACACGTCACCTGCCACCACTGCAACATTCCCTCGGGTGGCGATGTCGTTGCAGGACACTGGCCCATCACTGGACGCCCACTGGCTCCACTGTGGAGAACCGTTGTCCACGTCCAGAGACAACAAGACAGACTGACTGGTGCTGTGAGGTGGAGTCAGCATGACGGTCGAGTTGCTCAAGCCAGGCAAAGTAGCGCTGGAGGAAGCGTCCAATCCAGTGATGGGCTCGCTGGTGGCCACGGTGACCACGTTTGCAGCAGTGGTCAAACAGGTCAGAAGACCCGCAGCGGAAGCAGCGACGGGGTTGTTGTGCTCCATATCCGTTGCTGCGTCGACACTTGCCGCCCATTGCAGCTGCACGCTCCCCGCTGTTGTGGAGTAATGAGCAACCCAGGTCACGACACGGTCACTTGAAACGTGGATTGTGACTCCTCCCAAGGCCGGCCCAGTCGTTTGGGGTACAAACAATGCGCCAGTGTCAGAGGTTCCAGTGGCACGCACGGCATTGCCCGTGATGGTCACAGTACTACCACGAGTGGCGATGCCGGTTACACGGGCGGTGACACCATGACCACCGATCACGACTGATGACGTCATGGTTGGGGCGAGCGTCACTGGACTTCGAAGCCATACAAAAGATGCTGTAGCCGCGGAGCACGCGAGCGAGCCAGTGCACGTGAAGGAAGCATGTAGGTCCACATGCCCACCAACAACACAGACACCCGTCGAAGAGGCGCTGCAGTCAAGCGCAGTGACCTGGTCTGCACGTGCTGAGGCACCAAGTGCAGCTCCTGTCACAACCCATTGCGGCGAGCCATGGTGAAAAGCAGCAATCAAAGGCTCCTGCGTGCCGGGAAACGCGACTGCTACTGCACTCAGCCCATCTGGAGTCAGCGATCTGCGACAACATGCACATACTCATGTCAGTGCTGGCATTGACAACGACGACATGAAAAAACGCCCTGGAACGGCAACGTACGACTCGGAAGTGAGAAAGTGCCCCGCCACCACAGCCACATTGTCCGCCACGGCAGACACAGCATTCCAGCTCGAGGCGCCTGTGATTCCCCAAGAGCTGACGGCACTCTCACCGAAACTCCCCCCGTCTTCAAGGGCAACCCAGTGCAGTGTAGCAACAGGAGACACATGGGGTGCCACCACGTTGCGACCAACTCGGCCTTCAGCGACACCAGAGCTGAGCACAGACCCAGCAAGCATCAGTGTGTCGTCCACCAGTGTGGATGCTACAACCATCTCTTCTCCCATGTCACCATTGCGGTACATAGCTTGTGGCAACCCATCGGCGGACCCGAAAGAAGTGGTGCTGAACCGTGCCACGAACGCATCCGTGGTCGTCATGTCTCCCGAGGGTGGAACTGGCGATGTGTGCGACGGCGGTACTGAAAAATCAACTGCTCCAACAGCCTCTCCGACCACAATGGCATGGGACCCAGCGTCAGTAGGGTCGGTAGCCATGCTGTGCGGACTTGTGCTGGTGGCAGGATCGTCTCCGCCAAAAGTTTCGCTGGACACTCGAGCTCCTGTTGCCGAGTCCAGTCGAAGCATGAATCCTTGCGCACCCCATGACGCCGGAAGAGAATGGACAAGGTCGCCAGACACATGCACAGATCCCGACACCTGCCCTGTCGCGATGATTTCACCCATGGGACCTTCTGCAACAGCAGAACACGAGCCGGGAGAGAAGGATGTGCGCCATAGCAGCTCTCCATTTGTAAGTGAAGGCGCGACAATGCTTGCACTGCCATCACTGACGGAGAAGCAAGCAACAACACCGCCAGGAACGGTCACAGCAGCGCTGTCACCGTGTATTGTGGCAGTCTGTCCAGTGGCGCCGGCGTCATGCAACACTGTTGCCCATTGGACAGTACCATCCAAAGAGGACAATGCAGCAGCAAACACGCTGCCGGTACCACCATGTGGCAGTTCGAAGCCTCCCACATCAAGGCGCCCACCCTGGTATGTGCCGACAGCCACCACTATTGGAAGAGCTCCTGGTGTCGCAGCGACGATCACAGACAAAACAGTCGCCGAAACGCTGTCTATCGGGTGGCCCAAGGCGGCTGCCCATCGCATGGCACTGCCTGTCAACAGGCCATCCAGCGAGTCGTACAACACGACCATTCCCTCTTGAACAGCAGCACTGGGTGCCCCCAAGCCCAGACCACTGGGGCGACTCGTCGTTCGGCCTCCCAATACAACACTGGTTTTGTCCGCGCTTGTGACACCAGCGTTGCTGGAGAAGGCCAGCCAGGCGTCATCACCGGCCCCACCAAGGGTCAGGACCCGTGCCACCTCTCCGCTCCCCGTGCGTACCACCGCCAAAAATGCATCTTCACCACCACCACCCACGCTCTGCGATGCCGCACCCGCCACGACAGGAGGAACACCAAGCACAGAAGCAACTGCACCGACCACTACAGCAGAGTGGGTGGCACCGCATGTGCCCTCTGGAATGCCACACCCACACTGGCCTGGAGACACCTTCAACGGGTCGGCCGCGCATGCATCAAAGCAATCGGGCGTACCATCGCCGTCCGAGTCACCATCAAAAACACCGCATCCACATACGCCTGCCAAAACAGTGGTTGGGTCAGCTGGACACTCGTCGACACAATCCACTGTGCCATCGCCATCCGAATCCACGTCTGGCACACCGCACCCGCAGATGCCTGGGTCGGCTTTATCTGCATGCACCGGACACCCGTCGGCACAATTGACGACAAAGTCTCCGTCGCTGTCCGCGAGATTTTCAGGGGTGTCAGCAAAGTCACAACCACAAAGGCCGGGCTCTACCTTGACAGCGCTCAGTGGACAGTTGTCAATGCAGTTCGGAAATCCATCGCCATCGGGGTCAGGACTTTCGGTCAGCAGGGGGTCGTCTGGACAGTCATCCACGCAGTCCACGACGCCATCATTATCGCGGTCACCACTGGAGGCACGAGTTGGGTCGGTAGGGCATTGGTCATTACAGTCAAGAACACCATCACCATCCGTGTCCACCGAGTCTGATAAATCAGCGTCATTGGGGCAGTGGTCATTGCAATCAAGCACGCCATCACCATCTGTGTCGACGTCAGTTGTACGATTCACATCAAGTGGGCACCCATCAAAGCAGTCGAGAACACCGTCCCCATCCGTGTCACTGTCAGGCACACCGCACCCACATGCACCAGGTTCAGTTTTATCAGGATCAAACCCACAGAAGTCCTCACAACGGTCTCCTGTGACTCCGAACGGGCACTCACAGGCTGCCCCGGTTGGTCGACTGGCACACCATCCGCCATTCAAGCACTCCTCCGACCAAGTTGAGCACCTCTCGGGAAAGTGGCAGAGGAATGGACGCGTTGTCTTGCAGAACATGTCATCAAACTTACTACCCGTCGTGACCCACATGCTCAGGCAGTCCTGACGACCAGCGTGGTTGTCTGGCTGGCCACTGGACCACCATGAGTAATCCCACGGGGAGCCATCTGTCCAAGCCCAGCCCCCAGCTGCATCGCTACCACCGAGCCAGACGTCCTTTCCGTTTGCAATGTGTGAAAGCGCACAATGAGCTGCCCGGGAGTGGGCACTTGCCAGTCGCATGGACAAGGCGTTGCACGTGCTTTCAGCTGTTTGCCACGTTGCTGCTTCGTCGAAGCGACGGACGCAGTATCCACCCGCGTTCACGTAGCCCTTCATACAGCCATCTGCCCGCCACTCACATGCAAACTTCAGACGCCGCTCACAGGTTGCGGTGAACCAACTGGGTGTCAAAGAAGCCATGTTCAAAGAGGCGCACTGGCGAGAGGAAGAAGGCTGACCAGATGCCCACCCAGCCCAACGTGAACCACTTGCCGCAGTGCCTCGGGTATCTCTCCATGTGCCGTCAAACCCGCGGTCCACTCCAATCCACAGGTTTTCATGGTCTGCCAAGCTGGGCGTCAGTATGTCCCATATCTGGGCATCTTCAAGAGAATCGCGGGGTGCAGCCAAATGCAGACCTTGCTCACGACACGTGGCTACCGCATCGGCGTATGTAGCTCGGCCACGCTGTTTGAAAAAGCAGGAAAACGGTTGCGTCTCTGACGGAATGCACTCGTTGCAGTCAAGTGTACCATCGCCATTGGAGTCTACATCTGTGACAAGGTTTGCGTGGAGAGGACACTCATCCAAACAGTCGGGAACGCCATCGCCATCGGAATCCGCGTCCTCCCATTTTCCCGCGTGGAATGGACATGTATCGGCGCAGTCATCCACGCCGTCACCATCGCTATCCAAGGTCTCATTGCACACCCTGTTGCAATTGGGCCCACCGTGTCCAGCAATGCACTCACATTGCGGGCCTGCCGGTGTCGAGACACAGCGTGTTGAATTGGATCCGCAGAGATGAGAGGCACAGTGGTCTGGGAAAGAGCACGCGAAAGGAGTCAAACGACTGCATGGTAAGTCATTCAGCTCCTTGGGGTTACGGATATGAGCACAGTCCTCGTTGTTTCCCGCGTTGTCTGGTTGGCCTGGGGACCAGGGGAGACTCTCCGAAGTCGCAACGGATCCGTCACCCCACATCCACTCGCCTTCCACCCTTGAGTCTGTGGCACCGACCCAAATACCGTAGTCATCACCCCGGTTTGAAAGAACGTACGAAATCTTGACAACGTCATCAACGTCATCGAGGTGTACAACCTCAGCACCAAGGCGGCGGCAGGTTTGCTCAGCGTCTACAAATCGCATGGGTTCGCCAAAAACGCGCACGCACTTGTTCCGCATGCGGGTCCACCCTTCTTCACACGGCTCATCCAAGTCAAGTTCGCAAACTGAGGCAGCCTCGGACGAACATGTCACTTCTTGGACACCCAAGAATCCTTCCAGTAGCACGACACAGTTTGCTGGGGTGACCAAGTTTACCGTGCTACTCAGTGTTACTCTCTGTTGGTGCGATAGAGGGTCCCCTGTTGGCTGCACCCATCTGCCTCCCCAAACTTCAACACCATGCCAGATTGTCCCCAAGCTGCTGTCAGGATCCAGAGCGCGGCCATCCAAGCTAGGATGTGTGATGCGGGCAAGATGAGAACCCATGCCCGCACAGTTGCGCTTCGCTTCATCAAAGGCAAGCCTGGCTGGTATACGCTTGATACACGTGTTGCTGTGCGGGTTATCGCGCAGTGTCCACCCCGGCGGACAGGTGTTGCAATCCAAAGTGCCGTCACCGTCCGTGTCGACGTCGGTTATTTTGGACTCGTCGAAAGGACACAAATCGTTGCAATCCAGGGTTCCATCGCCATCGGAGTCCGGTGACCCGCTTCGTGATGGATCGTGTGGACACGCATCAGCGCAATCAACAACTCCATCACCGTCTGAATCCACGGTATCCAAACACGGGGTGTCGCAGTATCGACCCGAGAAGCCGTTGGCGCACTCACAGTACGTCTCGTTTGGAGTCGTGCGACACTGCCCCCCGTTTTGGCAGGGACTCGACAAGCACCCATTTGGAAACTCACAAATAAAAGGATTGCGCTTGGAACAAGAGTTGTCATTGACTTGTGCTGTGTCGTAGACTTCCAAGCAGTGCTCGCTCCCATGTTGATTGTTTGGCTCCCCGGGGCTCCACCAACCGGTTCCGACAGCGGTGATGGAAGTATTGGTGGTAACCCAGCGGAATGTTCCTTCTGTGAGAAAATCAGTCGCACCTACCCAAGTGCCACGACTGGTTTGGTACGATGTGCTGACCGACGCAATAAACGCGAGGGTGTCCAGGTCGCCATCAAAGTCAGACAAAAGTTCTGCTCCACTTTCTTTGCAGAACGTATCTGCCGCATACCAACTGACTCGGGCGTCGTTGTATTGGACACACCGACCCTTCCATGGACGCCATCCATCAGGGCATGGTGCCACCATGTCTGGATTTTCGATTTCACAAAAGTATGGGTGAGCGCTGTCGCACCAGAAGTTGTTCCAGAAACCTGGGTAGTTGGCGTTCAGGACAGTCGGTGCACCGCAGTCGCCATCGCTGTTGGGTTCACCGGAAAGCCACGAGGTGAACGCACCGGGTGCGAACACGGGAGAGTCGTCTTTGGCCCAACGCCACAGGCCTTTGCTGTCTTTGCGCAACCCAATCCAAAAGTCGGCTGCTTGGATCATGGCTGGATTCGAAAATCCCATGGACCAAAGTTGGTCGTTGACGGCGGTCGACGTCACTGTTGCCAGCGAGCCTCCAATATCCTTGCATACGGCTTGAGCGTCATCCCAGGATCGTGGAGTTTGATGGAAGACAAAGCAGTGGGTGGGATCATCTACCGACGGGACGCATTCGTTGCAATCCAAGATGCCATCACCGTCGCTGTCCACATCATTAACCTTATCAGCAACATGTGGACACATGTCCATGCAGTCCACAGTCCCATCGGCGTCCGAGTCCACGTCAACACGTCGAGTTGCGTCAAATGGACACAAATCTTCACAGTCGTCCAACAGGTCTCCATCACTGTCCGTGTCTGGGTTGCAAGCTCGTTGGCATGAGCTGCCTCCAAAGCCTGATGGACACTCGCAGGTGGCCCCTGACGGCATGCTCCGACAAATGCCACCGTTTTGACATGGCGTTGAATGACACTCGTCAACAAATCCACACATGAATGGCATGGGCTGGGAACACGTGATGTCATTCCAGACGACGTTTGTACGCCAATGAGCACAGTCTTCATTATTTGCGTTATTGGGTTCGCCAGAGTTCCTGAACATCACCAGCAAGCACCCGGGTCAGCAAGAACCTCTCCAAACACACGCTGCTCGACTGTACGTACCAATGAGAGTACTCCGTCTGCAGGTCACCTTCCTCCCAGATAAATGAGCCTTCGAGGCGAGTGTCACTCAGTCCATGGTACATGGAAGCATACTCACGGGCACCGTAGGCCCAAAACCCGTAATCTTGCTCCACATTGCGGACAGAGACCAACGTTGAACCTGGCAAAAGCTCCTTGCACACTGTGTGCGCATCGCTGCGTGACTTGAAGTCATACTCGTAGTGAACACAGTATCCATGCAGCGCATACCACGAGGGAGGGCAAGAATCATAGCGATCTGAGGGCATTGCGCATACTCCGACGTGGCCTTCCTCACACCCAACCTCACGAAGGCCATCTGGGGTCGCCACCCAGCAACCTTGCCCAGATACATGGTCGATGTTGGAAGGGTCCTCCAGCTCGCCGTCGTTCCAAGTGAACTTGTCATGTGCGCGGCGTAACCCCACCCATGGTGTGCGACCGGTGGCGGCATTCTGTGCCATCCCTAGCACTTGGCCAAAATCTTCTGATGTGCGAGGGTGCATCAAGAAGCCAAGACCATGTGTTGCAACCTTGCACGCGCGGCGAGCGTGGGACCACGTCCGTGTCGTCAGCAAAGTTACACACAGTTCAGAGTCGCTTAAGGATGGCTCGTACTCCGGCGGACATGTTGCGCCATTCAGCCGTCGCCGTAATGGCGCAGACGACAACGTTGGTGAAGGAACGTCGGCCAGGCGACGCGACGATTGAATGATCGTCGACACAGCTCCGCTGACAGAGTAGCCAGTAACGCCCGCTCCTAGCTCGAGTGCCCACGCTCCGGCACCGGTTCGTGCATGACGAGCTGCCACAACGTCTCCCGCGCCCGCCGTGACAGCGTGTCCGGCAAACCGAGGATCTGAGGCGGCTGCTGTGTGGCCCAAAGCAACAACCAGTGATTCGCCTCGACCGTTGCTGAGAACCGTGGCGGCGCTGTACTCATCGTCCCCGTCACGTCCACCGTCGTGCCAGATGCCACTGTGGCGAGACAATGTGGAGCCTTGGCGCATGCGAGCCAATCGCCCAGAACCGTCGGCCACAGCAAGGTGGGTTGCCACGGAGTCTGCAGCGACTGCTCCACCCGGCTCCACAAATCCTCGTAGAGGCAGCGCTGTGCCGGAAACACAAGGTACATCGTGCTTCTGAGCTTGGATGCTGTGCAGTACAAACGTTGGCATTCCTAGTGTTGCTGTTCGCTCGAAACGGACGGCGTCCACATTTTCCCAGTTCTCGATTGGTCCTACCATGGCCACACCTGGTCCATCCAAAGAAACGCGCAAGCGTCGCCTGTTGGGGGAGTTTGGCTCCATCATGCTCGGCAGGCGGCTGGCAGTGCTCATGTCAACATGTAAGCCATGACCAGTTGCCAGTTGCAGGAAGCTGACCCGACTAAGGCCCCCAATGTGTACAGGAATGGTCATTTCGATGTCCAGTGACACATGTCGAAAGCACTGGCACTCTGCATCAAATAGTGGTGCAAGATTTAAGTCGAAGCTCGGCCCGAACACATCACCGGATGGTGCCTTGGTGACATCATGCAGCAATGAGGCATCAATGGACACGGGAGCGAGATGCACAGCCGGGCTAGTGGTTGACTCCACAAACACCTCCAGGTCCTCCGCCCGGGCTCCCATGGCGTGGGCGCATCGAAGCGAGCGTGTTATGTACACGCGTCGCAGCGCAATGTTGGTGACATTGTACTCCGAGACGTGAAAGGTCGGAACACCTACACGGAGCTTGGATACAGCGCTGAAGCTAGTATCAGTGACGTCAGGTGAAAGTGTGCCAGGGCGTGCTGGTACGATGACTCGGGTCCAGTAGAGCCCGTCCGCTCCAAGCACCGGCTCGATGGGCTGAGCAACGCCAGCGACGATCGACGGTCCTCCCTCAGTGATCAGCTGAATCTCTGCCACGGAAACGTCAGCTGCCGGCAGTCCAACTTCCGTCTCCACGAACACGTTCTGCTTGAATCGGTTTTGGGCAGTGTCGTAGAATAAGTTGACGTCTGTCGCAACGATTGCGGCTTCGAACAAGGTTGTGTCCTCGACAATCACGGTCGATGCAGAGTGAATGACTGAAGTTGCTCCAATGAACTCGACATATGGACACGGCGGTGCAAGGGCACGAGTTCGAAGTGTAAGACGGCGCAGGCTCAGGAGCGTCGTGCCAAAGGGCACAGACAAACCGATAGTGCCGTCGCGTACAAGGCGAACACCGACAACATTTAGCCAATCAAATGCTGCATCTGGTGCATGTTCCCCACGACCAGACAGCACCAACCACTCGCCGGCCACATTCATCGACGGGAAATTGAACTGAACTTCGGCACCATGAGCATCAACCAAAAAAGCAGCACGGAGATTCACGGCGTGCTCACGCCTGACTTCCACGTCAAGGAACGGCTCCGCCACACCATTGCGGGCGTGGCTACCGATGGCAGAAGCAAAGTTACCATCCATTGTGAGTGGTACCAGGCTTGCGTTCCCTCCAACGCCGTTCTCGTTTGCCAGAATGCGACCCAGCTGGTCATCATGGAATAGCTGAATGGGTTCGTCATTGGAAGTAGCGATGATCTCAAAGCCACCTCGAGGAGGGGCATCAAACTCGATCCCGAAGCCACCCAGGCGATCACTGACCCGGGTATCCAGACAGGTCCCGTCTGGAATGATGGCTTGGCGCAGCCGGAGCTCGCCACACTCGGCTCGGAAGCTGTCATAACTCGCCGATACAGTTGTCAACGATGGCATTGTGGGCGCCTCGACAACGACTGGTGAGCCATCAGGGAGCAATGGAACGACAGCTTTCGCCTGGTCCTGGTAAATGATTCCCGAAAGCGGAACTTGCGGGGGACATGTCCCGCTGACTCCGTTGCATGTAGCTTCAAGCATGCAGCCATGCACTTGTGGTGCACATACCGTGCCTTCTGGCAAGGGCTCAGCTTGGCAGCCACCGGTCGTCGATCCAGGTCCCGTCATATCACACACATGGGGAAAAGAGTCAACTGGCGCTTCGCACTCTTGAAGTGGCGGACAAGAGTAGAGCTCACCAGTGCACATGGAGTCACGGCACACGTTGTTGTATGTGCACGCTTGCCAGCGCAGATTCTCCCAGTCAAACTGAGCTGTGCGATCACATATTTGGTCGTCCGGGACGGGTGTCCATCCTGTGTTGTTGACAGTGACATCGCATCGTCGGCACGGCATATGTGGATCCACCCCTAGGTGGGGGTACATGACTTCATCAATGAGGCACCCACATACCCGGCCGGGTTTGTTTGGCTCGAACCTGGAACACACACCATCCCGAATCAGTGCTGCCGCAGCGACAATGCCGCACTACAATGCAATACTCACACATAGTGTCCCGGGGCAGCAGTGCAGCCAAGAGTCGGACTGTTTGGCCCAGTTCCATCGCACACCTCGCAGTTGCTGGCTGGGTCCGGAACCCCAGTGACATCGTTTGACAAGCACGTCAGGTACAGGGTTCCAACGCAGGCGCCAGAGTCTGTGCAGTGGTCGTTGTACGTGCAGGACTCGAAATCATTACAGCCAAAGTACGGCGGGTCAACAAAAGGAGGGAGGAGAAGGTTGCGGGGTGTGAAGACATCCGAATTGACGTCTCTGTTGCAAACGGCGCATTGGTCATTCGGGGCCATATCTGAGCCAGGCGTTGCTTCAGCGATGGTGACACCTTGCTCGTAACAGTGCCTCACGGCGGGGTCTGCAGGGTTGTCCACAAAGCAGCAACACCGGCCGCAGTGCGAGAATCGAACTGGGGAATGATGAACAAACTTGGACAGCTCAAACCAGCCACTGACAGGGTCGCACGCCATGTCATCAAGGTGAAAGTCGTCAGGCGATGACACGTGGCCCACCCGCAGTGGCGATCCAAGTCGGACGTTGGATATTGACATCTCGCCCATGGAAGCAAGCTCATGACTAGAAATGGGGGCTGGCCCACCAAACGCCACACTGAATGAGGTCACATGACCCCAGTCAAAGCCGTCGGCAACCTTGATGTCCGACAAGGCCATGGGCACCATGACCGTCATCGTTCGACCAGCTTCGGGAACTGCTGCATATTGTGCTGCGATGTCCAGCGGCACGTCAATCGTAGCATTGCTCCCCTGTCCATCTATCAACACGAACGCAGCGGGGGTCAGTCCGCCGTACGCAGGTGCGATGCTGGAAGCGATATCGACAGCCAACACATGTCCCGGACAGTCTACGTGGCCCGCATTGCAGTCATAGAGCTGCAGATTGGGGTCAAACTGGGGGCCAGTCTCCACAAATTTGTCCTTGGCAACAGGACTGGGGAGAGCACCGCACAAAGCGTAGCCAAGTTTTGCCGTACAGGCAACGTTCTTCCAAGACCCAACAAACGAGCTTGATGCAAGCTTGGTACAATCAACATCCGTTCCTGCTGGGACAGGGTGGTTCCAGGCCCAAGAACGAGATGCGTCTGCTGAAACACCGGATCCGTCCACGTTTTCAAACTTGCCTTCGACAAGAAGGTCATGGACACCAATCCAAATGTCTTTGTTGCCCACTTTTTTAAAAAGTGCGGCCGCCAGGCGGGCCTCAAGCAAGCTGCGGATGGAGGCGAGGTCGGCACTTGGAGCCAGTGTTCCGCAGTGATCCCGTGCCGCACCCCACGTCATGTCCTGTCCGAGCTTCACCAAGCTGAAGCATTGGTCGTGCACTTGGAAGGTAAAGCCGGGTGGACACGATACGCTTGTGTTTGTGCACTGATAGTCCAGACGAGTGGAGTGCTGGGGGTCCACGCAGTGTTCTCCAGGAAGACATGGGTTCAAGGAACATTCGTCCAAGGATGGAGCAGTCCCATGCGTGGTGTCCGTGTGCCAGACACGTGTCCATCCCCCTGACCATGCAAGAAAGATAAGGCACTTGACATCATGCGCACCCAGCTGCATGGATCCTAACGTACGAACTGCCAACCATCCATTGTTTCGAACCTGTAGTCTTGGAGTGAACAGCACCTTGGGTCCGGAGGCCCACTTTACTTTGCCACTTGGGGTCCGGACTTTGAAATTTCCAAATGTGCCAAGTGTCAATCGAAAACCTACTCCGGATGTTTTTGTTTGCCACAGGCGGGATTGGGACCCGTCCTTGTTATTGCGCCACCTGTGTGCGAGCCACCCCACACAGTTGGAACAGGTACGGCAGCACAAGCCTCTCACCAACAATCATACGCACAGCACAAGGTTTCCATCTCGCTGCATGGCCAGCTCAAAGCGTCCGTTCTGAGAATGGAGCGATTCGCCAGCTCTCAGCACGTCGCCTTTGCGCATTTCGTTGCGGTGCATCTTTACATACTGGGATGGAAGGTGCAGTCAGCCCACTCTGGCTTCTCCTGACGATGCAACGCAGCTTCACACCCAACGAACCTCGGTGTTGACCTCAACAGCTTCTTCTGGCTCTTCGGGCTCCTCAGGCTCAGGTGGCTGCGAGGCATGGAAGTCGGCAGTAATATTGGCAAAGTACGCGGTCATGTTCACTTCATCACACTGCGGGGCAAAGATGCAGGCGTCGTAGTCATCAAGGCTCCGCCAAGACACTGGAATGTTTGTGGCAACGAATGAGTTCACTGCTGTTGGTGCGACTTGGACTGCTGACACCCGCAGATAGGCTGCTAGGGGTTCCCCAGCCACTTGAGCGGACTCAAGTCGCAAGTTGCGAACCACTGGGACCTCAGCAATGGACGGAACACCGTACAATGTGCGTCGCAGCACGACAACACGGATCGAATCCCAGGGAGGAGTGCCGTCCCACCCCGACGCGCCACCCCACACATTGGCAGATCGCGCGTTGGCTCTAATGCGAAGGGTGGTCCACAGCCCGACGCGGACAAGTTGTTCAACACGCGCGATCCACAGCGGAAAGCCGGTCGCAGACTGGAGCTCCACACTGGTGACTGACGAGAGGTGTGACGTTTGGAGAACGTCCAGTTGCAAGGTGACGCCCCCTCCCGACTGATACGACGAGTCAAGACAACGACATGAAGGGTTGACAATGGGACGCACATCTACTCCAGACGCCACTACAGTGGACTCTGAAGCAATGGAAGCCATGTCCCCTGTGGTTGACAGCGGAACAACCGCGTCTTCTCCCATCACTCCAAGAGCTCCGCATTCTGAAAATAGTAACCCCGCTCAGCTTGGATCACACACCCATGTGATGTGCGGCTCACCACTGCATTACACACCTTTGCATCCAGAACGGATGGTTAAAGAGGAAACGTTGAAAAAAAGACGTTGAATGTCTTCGGGCGAAATGTTCGCCAGATCTTGCCGCCCGTTCCGAGACATGGACAAGGATGATACTGCGGATACGGCACCCATCACCTCCAACTCAAAAGCCTCTACCCTCACCAAGTTGCGCAGCTTATTTGCATTAAACTGTGTGTCCAAGCTGAAGCGAGTTTGCTGCTCCAGAGGAAGCTGCAGTGAAGCCACAGTAGTTCCCGCGGAATCATGCAGACGGAGCTCCGTAGCCAGTGTGGTCAAGTGAGGAACCTAGAAACACCACAACGCGTGAACCAACGCCTCTGCCAGCGGCTAGAGTACTTCCTACCTCAATATGCACTTCGATCATCAGGTTCTTCATGCATAGTTCAGAGCTGGTGCAATTTTTTGTGACGAGTGGCGATAAGTCCATTTCCTGCGGGAGAGGCACCAGCGTCTGCCCTTGTTCATGCACGTTGCCAAGCTCAAGAGAACCCGCCAGGGCCACAAACTTGACTTGTTCAGAAAGGTAAAGAAGGGAGGCAACCTTGCAGTCGTCTTTGGAATTGAAACAGGAGGATATCAGGGCAGGCGTGATTTGGATTTGGATCCAGGGAACAGCGAGCGCACGAATTCACATGTTTGCGATGCATGCACAGCAACAAGGAAAGTCAGCAATGCAAAACATTATGGTGTGATGCCAACCAACCCGACCAAAACAGTTGTGGGATGGGTTCGGCGACCCACGTGGCTGCGGGCTCGCGCGGCACGCTTGTGCGGTGCTGTGCGCACAAGACGGCTGACAAATCCAACGCCACGCACCTGTCTCGATCCCTCCCACTCTCCGCGCCGCACCAACTTCACAAGTTCTTTCTAGAACTATCGCCAGAGCAAGGAACACCGCCCACGGCAACTGTGGGCGCTTTTTCGACGCCATGGCGAACCAAGCTGGATCCTGGCACCAGCAGGTTGGGCGCGCACGAACAACGTGAATTTTACCTCGGCGTTTTGTGGCTCATGGGTGAATTTTACTACGCATTTTTTGCTTTAAATTCGTGGGGCGAATCGCCGTCTGCGAGTGGGTGTGCGCAATCCTGCTGCAGGCTGCTTGGGATATGGTGCCCGCGCCTCCGCCATGCTATCATCGTCACGCATGTTGGCAAGGTGGGCAGTTGTGTGCCTATTAAGTGCAATTACCTTGCCCGGGGCACATGGAGGCGCCGGAGCACGCTTTCGCGCCCGGTACTTGGTGGATTCGAAGTCTTGGAGCACACCGGTTGGTGACACGCACAACCTTCGTGCGGCAGCGGAGCTTCTTGAGCCCTTTACTCCACCCATTTTCGAAGAAAACCATGGCTTCCGCTGTTATGTGAACCTAGAAGCCGTCAAGCGTGAGGTGTGGGGAGCGGACGAGCCTTTGCTTCACACCGCAGGTGGTGATGATGCGCATCCGGCACCTGCCGACGGCCACTGGCCGATTCGTGGGGCCGTAAACGGCCCGACAGGTCGCCGCGCGCCCTATTCGAACAGTTGGTTGATGAAAGGGCAGTTGGAGGCGTGTTCCTACACCCGAAGCCACTTCCATGGCCCCTATGTTGCAGCGTCGCCGGGAAAGGGGCAGGATGATCCGCTGTTGATGCTTGCACCCACTCCATTTTTCTTTGTGCACACCGACGACGGCAGGATTCGCCAGTTTTACTTCTTCGGCAACGAAACATTGGTGACTCGCAACTTCAAACGAGGCATGCTCTCGTTTGCCAATTTGGTCACTGATCTCCCTGAAGCAAAGAGTCGCGTCGTTGATCTCGATGAGCACGGAGTGTGCGTGACTTTTGTGGTGTTTTGGCAGTGCGGTGCACTGCAAATGCACTTTTTTTTTCTCATGTGTGACGCAAAATGTGGCCAGGTCTTTTGCTCGATATTCCAAGCAGCAAACAACAGCTGGGCACCGTGTGGAGCGGAGATTGTCTCATGAAGACGTTCTGGCTTCTCTGAACAGCAAAGGTGACTTGGACCTCCATCATGACGTGCACGGCCCATCCGACTTGCGGGTTGAAATGCATCGGCTCACTCGTGCCGAGATCGATACAAACGGAGTGCTCCGATCAAGCGTGTCCCGCGCCGTCGTCGGCACTCCTCGTTCCCCTTGGACCTCTCGCCCCACACAGCCCACGAACCGGCACCTGGAAGCACTGCTCGCTGCCCGAGACGGTGGGGAAGCCATGGGTGGCCCTGCGGAGCTGTACGCGGACGCCGAAGGGGCACACCAAGTGCACTTCGTCGAAGTGGAGGCACAGTTGTTGTCAACCGACTTGCTGTCTCGTGAGGAACAACATTCGCGACACCTGAGCAGCATCAGTCCGCATCGGGGCTCCGGCTTGCCGCGTGTGGAAGAAGTTATTGGTTTCAAAAATGGACAAGACATGGAGGTGTTGCGCGATCAAGCCCGTGCGTTTCTGCGTGCCCACGGTTTGGCGCCACAACACCAAAGCAAAGATGGTGCCCCGCGGCGTGTGCTGTCAGTCTTACCCCAACGGATGGGTGAAGACGAGCACCAGGAGCAGCAAGACCGCGATGCAAAGCGGTCCACCACGGATCATGTGCTGTTTGCCGTGTCTCCTGCAGCTCTCCCACGGCACTTGGCGGAGTCTCACAACCTGCATGATGTCCCGTCCCACGTAAACAACCTCGGTCCAGGCTCGCCGCTGTCCAGTAGTTTCGACAAATCAGACGCCTATGGCTACTTCACGTGCCTCGAACAAAGGGAAGACGAGCGGTTGTCTTGCTTCTCTGAGTTGGTACGGCACGCCCGGCAAAATCCTGGTTTAGCCGCCGATGTCTTGCGAGCCTTGGACCCTGTTGATGGCATCGAGCTTCGGAGTGAGTTTTCCACAGCCTTTGCAACTGCCGCATCCATTGCGGCCAGCATTGGCGATCTTGACGCGCAAACCCGGCTCGCCAACGCTTTGTTGTCGCTGGACGAGGCCACTCCCGAGATTATGAAAGAGGGTGCGGACAACAGCTTCTTCCTTCTCGTTCACAGTTTCGACCGGTTGACCCACCCCAAGACAGTAGTATTTGACGCAGTACTCCAGTCCATGGTGCAGCACTCTGAGCACCTGCATCAATATGAACAGCTTCTGCTCACCCTGGGTACAATGGGAAGCCGCCTCCCAGATGGGCACCCCAACAAGGATCGTGCTGCAGAGGAAATTGTGCGGCGATTTGATGAAGTTGTTGCGACGAACGCTGAGGCCGAGGAGGTGTACGCGTCATACCTGAGCATGGCTCGGAGCCGGTTTGATGCGATGGGGCCCGAGGAACGTTATCGACGGATGGCGGATAGCAACCACGTGTCACGCAAAGCTTGGGAGGAAGTTTGGACCACCGCATCTGTTGAAGAGCAACGCGTTTACTTGGAGCGGACTCTTGAGGCATTGTCCAAGCAACTGGCACAGAACCTCGACGACACTCACAATGGGTACAAAATTATGGGCAGCTACCACGCGCCTCCACGGCGACTCGTGTCGGACGATGGTGCCGTCAGCTACGAGGGCGGTTCTAATGGCGTCATCGAGTCGATGATGGCCATTATGACTGTGCAGGCCCCAGCTGTGCGCAACTCAATCATGGCAATGTCAAATCTGGCCAGAAGTGAAGATGTTGATCACCTCCTGAGGCTTGGAAGGCACCGCAAAAAGGAGATTCGATCAGCAGCCCTCCATGGTTTGTTCCAGTTTCCAGGCAAACATGCGAAACATCGCTTGCTGGAAGCGATCTTGGATGAGGCCGAAGACAGTCATATTCGAATCCACGCTGTAGAAGCGTTGACCACCTGGCACCATTCCCACCTCAACGACAATCAAGATGTGCTAGACGCTGTTCTTACTCATCTGGGTGGTAATGATGGCGTGAATTGGCGCTCATGCGAGCTCGGCTGTACCAAGAAATGTGTCTTGCGGGATCCACTGTCGTGCCGGAGATCGTGCACTCGTCACTGTCGTCAAGGCAGAGAGCTTGAAACCGCCGTGCTTACGCTTGCCACGACGCGCTTGAGTTCTGTTATTGAGTTGACCGAGTCTGCTGACTCACGCGGATTGGAGCACCATGCACGTCGTCTTGCGGGTGTCATTGGTGTGGAGAGTGGCGTGAAACTCCAAGGTGCACGGCGCTTGGCTGAGTTTTTGCTGTCAGAAGATGACATGGAAGCGCGCTACGCATCCACATTTGATTTCGTACGTTTTCGCCAAAGTACCGTGCCGGGTTCGTAGCTTACCACTGGCGTGTCTTCTCCAGCACGTTGATGCTAGTGGCCCCGACTGGAGCTTAGTAGTCGGGAAAGAGAGCATTGCCGCGGTACGAGGCTGTGCATTGTGGTGGCGCCCGTGGTGCGTGTTCAGTGACACTGTTCACTCATCATGGCTGGTTGTATCGCAGGGGGCGCTTGGCCTCACCATTCGCAACGTGCTGGATCTGCGTTGGGGAGAGTTTGGTACGTTATTGGTGTGGCAGCTAATCTCGCACTCTCTTATGGTGGCGCGAATGCAGCTGGATCCTTCCAAGCGGACATGTTGGATCATGCCTATGCCGCCATTGTCGCGTTGAATCAACGATTTTCGTTCTTCGAGTTCAAGCTCGCGTTCGACGGTGAGTTATGTGCCACAAGTGCCCATCCAAAGAAGCAGTCGCTCACGAGTTTTTTTTTTATGTAGGGGTGGCTGCCTACAACGAAAAGCCTCCTGGAAACACTCTGCGTCCTGCGGAAACGGGGTATGGGAACATGATGTTATCCGCCAAAAACATCACCAATCGTGTGGAGGGCTACATGGGAGCATTCGACGAGCGCCTCGACTTGGTTGATGCACGCATGGAGTACTACGCACAGAATGTGGGAAACTTGACAGGCATCACACTCGAATACCAGCGCTTTCAAGATTCCATAGTGAACCTCACTCTTCAGCAAGGGTTCTGTGATCTGGAGAGCTACACTCAGAACATTACCGCAGAGTGCGTGCCTGTGTGCGCGATGGGTGTCAATTCTCCAGTGGAGAATCTCCACTCACTTGGTTCCATGTTTCTGTGTTGGGCCGCTCAGGACGGAATTGATTGATGCAACCGGAAACAGTACTCTGGAAGTGTATGCCGCCGTCGAAGCTCTCTTGCTCGGAGAGCAATCAGTGTTGCAACAAGCATTGAACATGAGCCAGGATTTGAGCAATTTTTTGGTTCAGCTTCAGGCGTTCCGCGATGTGGTGCTTGGAATGGACGCCGTTTTCAACGGTCCTGCCGTGAATGTGTCTCAAGACTTGCGCACTGCTGTTGAAGTTGCTGCTCCCACCATCAACCGCATTGTTCCCGCGTTGGACTCACTGTCAAAGGCAGCCAGCGCTGCTGCTGAACGTCGGGCCCCTACCGTGGATTTCTCATCACAGCCAGCTGCGTTTGCAACCGCCATGGGATCTGTCGACCCCGCTGACGTGGCTGTTTACGCAAGCTTTCATGAGGAAGTTGCTGAACAGCTCGGACGCATCCAGACAGTTGTTGAAACAATTCAGGCGCAGGATAGCCCCAGCGGCATAGACTTGGACTCGATGCGCATCACGCTCACCAGCCTCATGCGCAGCCATGTTCCTTCTGCCAAGCAAACCGTGCTGTCTGAAGCACGCAGCGATATTGTGCGAGTACAAGCGGCTCTCGGGGCGAAACTGGATGCTGCCCTCGCATCGCTTGATAGTGTTGCAGCCGCTGCAGAGGCGGATACAATTGCCGTGGCTGCAGCGAGCGCTTCCAGCCCTCTTGTTGATACTTCTCGCACTGCTGGCTCAGTTGCTGTGGCTAGCTCTGGAACCGTGCCGGCAGCTGTGGTGGGCTTGCAAGCAGAAGCTGCCGTGACTGCACAGCTTACAACCCTCATGTCTTCCGTGGGTGAAGTCGTGACTGACTTCGCTGCAAGCCTGACACAGCTTGGCTCCGTGCTTCAGCACGCTCGGGGTGTGGTGAAACAATCCCTTGCCGACGAATTTGACCGGCACGCGTCTCTAACAATGAGTCAAGGTTTGACAGGCCTGGCTCAGGTTGTGAGCAGCGAAATGGATGCCGCGGCGCAGGATGCACAGGAGTCCTTGATTCTTCGGCTTTCAAACCTAGCCGCAGAGTGGCAATCGAGTGAATCGTTCTCCTCTGTCATGGACCTCATGTCACCCAATGCGGCGCCATTCGACGGTGTGCGTGCTTCTGTGTACCAGGAAGCCCTCGAGCAAGGTGTTAATAAGTTAGAGGGGCACACTCATGCCTTCGCTGAGGCGGCGAGTCCGTTCTTGGTGGCCTTCCTGAACAGCACGCTGCGACCCATACTCCCGGTAGTAGATGCTCAGCTTGAAGAGAAGTTTCGACAAACTCTTCGGAGTTACAGGATAGGGTTAATGGGATACATGATGCCCGTTCCAGACTGGGTGTTCGGGCGGAATTGGGACGAAAACAAGCGCCTTTGGGTGAATCTATGCGAGATAGTGACCGACTACGGCATCCCAGCTGCTCGTTCCGAGCGCTTGGCTGAACTGGACCAATCGTTCAACTTGTTGACTCGAGATTTTGGGTCTGGTGGCATAGCTTCTGTCGCCGGTGCAATGCGAAGCGCGCTGCAGAAGATCGATGACGAAACCGCTACAGCCGGAGGTGTGATGGAACCGCAAGTAGCGGATGCAAGAGCGCGAATTGAGCAGTTTGTGACTCCTTTGGAGTCTGTCCAACGCATCGCGATTGATGCTGGAGGCATCACGTCTTGGGCCACGGCAATGCTTGATCCGTTACAGCTGACAGGAGACGAATTGATAACAGCTGCTGCATCTGTCGAATCGCAGCTCCATACTCTGTACGCTGAGAATGATGCAGTTGTTGATCGGTACATCCCCAATGGACTCCAAGGCGTGAGATCACGTGTGCCGACTGCAGTGGTTGAGGCACAGCTGGCAGCCTTGCGGGTGTACGCTGCCCTGACGAACGTCACAGCGCACTTTGTCAATGTCACCGAGGAGATTGACTTGGACGAACTCAACGTTGAGATCTCGCGCTGCATGGACAGAAATAACAAGTGCGCTGTTCGGTATCCTTCCAACATAAAGCCAGAGCGATACTCTGTGACGCCACAACAGCTCTACCGCAAGTTTGTCCCGTCTCAGTGGTCTTCCAAGCGAGTGTTCCGCAAGCATATCGACAGAACAGCCGCTGTGTCGCTGGTGCATTTGGGTCGCAAAGCCTTCGATTGGGGCTCCAGCATCATGCTCGATTTTAGGGCGGTGTTGCATTCAACAGACGAAGAACTGGCCTTGTTCTTGTTGAACATGGAACAGGAGCGTGGCGTTTTGACTGCTTTGATCGACAGAACAATGCCTCGGTGTGACGAGGGTGTGCCAGCTGTCGCTGAAGTGCTGCGAGCTGCCACGCACATTCGGGATAGCATTCATCGGGTTGGTTCTCTGGCCCCGTTCAACGCACGTACGCTACTGGCTGCCGCTTTGGCCGCCGACTTACGAAAGAGCAGCCATCAAGTGCTTGCTTTGCGTGGCCAGTGCAACAGCTTCTATCGAGCCCTGGATCGTGTGATGTGGCCATCGATTTTGGCTGCCGAAAGACGTTTCCGTCAAGCGTACGCTCCATTGGCCAGAATGAACTATGCTCATGCCATGTACGCTTTGAGGGAGAAGGAGAGTACCACTGCGTCTTTTGATGACCTCCTTGACTCAGTGCTTGAAGTCAGTGCTGAGCAGACACTCATCGCGCCTTGGCATCGCTTTTGGGAGGAGAGGGGACCAGACAACGATCCAGAGTTCTGGTGTGAGGCATCAAGACTGCGTTTGCGCATTCACAACCAAGTTACGAAGATGATGTTGAAGTTCAATGAACGGACACTTGAAGAGGATGCACGTTCACCCATGCTAGCGTACCACTTCCACCATATGCTCTCCTCCCCAGGATTTGCAAGCCTCATGAAGGAAGGGCGGCTCGAAGCGAGGTTCGTCGACGAAGGACCCGAGGAATGCGATTACAGCTCTCTTGACAAGCGCTATAGCTATTCGAGATCTGATCCGCTACATATCCCACCCACGATTGATGAGTTGGCGGATCAAAACTTTATTGAGCAGAACGGAATTCGCTGCCAAAAAGTTCCTTTTGTTGTCAAGAAGGCAGCTCTGTCATGCGAACGAACCGAGCGAACGTTCATGTTGAATGGCAGGACCGTCTCCAAAGAGACAGTCGGCTGTGACCAGGGTGCTTACAATCCAGAGTACTGCTACGACGAAACCTGCACCGCTAGAACGTATGAGCAGCGCATTGAAGAAACCATTTGCGGAAGGTACCAAGAGTTTGATCAAATGGTGGGTGAACTGGGCGCGGATGCACAGCTTGGCTGGGATTTGGTCAAGTACGCAGACATCCAGGTGATGGACCCGGGGCATCGACCGGCGAGCTACCCATTCACTGCCATGTACGCCAGCGCAATCCGTGTAAAGCAAGTGCGCATGATGCACAAGTTGATCCAAGAGGCTATTGCACCAGTACCATCAAAGCTGCCGATCTTGTTCCTGCCAAACATTCATGCTCTAGCCACTGAGATGGTGTCTGCGGTGGAGCTTCAGGGCCTGAGAGTGCTTTCGGCCTGGTCACGTGACACAAGTGGAGTCCTTCACCGGTTTGACGTCGATGTGGTGGAAGTTTTGACTGATGTTCAGTGCCTTTCCGATGTTGGGCAACTCCTGGACAAGTTTGACATGACATCGACCCGTTGTCCATTTGGGTACCATCTCTCTTTGGATGCTCGGACTGGGTGGCTCTCAACTTTCCTTTCGTTGGCTGAATGCGCGGCAACCGAAGCCGGCCTTGTGGTTCCTTCAAATGTCATTGTGGGGTCCACGGTCGTGGCTGAGATGATGCGTGTGTGGGATGGACTTCGTTGGATCGATGCGACGAATGCACGGCTTGTATCAGAAGTGACACGACCGCTTCAGGCGGGGCTTGATGCTGTGGTGGCCTCTGCGTTCGCCTCCCTGACGACCACAGACTGGGCACAAATTTCTGCAGTGCTGCAAGATGTGTTGACTCTGTCGGTCACCTTAAATGATGACATTCGAAGAGCCACATGCTCTTGCGGCCAAGAAGCGCATGTGATAGTCGCAGCCGCGCATGCAGTTTCCGGCGCTAGGACAACGCTTTCTGTGATCAACACCGCCGACGCCCTGAGCTCTGCCAACTCAACCACCGTGGTGATGGCCGCGCTGTCACAGGTGTTCACTGGACTCACGGGCTTTATTGAAGCAGCGACAACCGCAGCTGGCTCAACCGGAGGCGCCGTTAGTGATCGAGATGCGACCTCGGTTGCTTCTTTCACATCAGTAGGCCAGCTTCTTCTTGACAACTTCGTGGCAGCCATTGCACCGATTCCGTTCGTTTTGTATCCCGACAGCCAACTAGCAGCTTGCGCACAACAGCTTCATCGGAGCGTTGTCGCAGCGGAGTTCACGGTAGCGATGGATGGCATTGTGTCCCTAGCACATCAAGCGAGCGCTCTGGGTGTGCATTCCAGCACCGCCGAGCTTGTTGGGGCCGCAGAGGTGATGGGACATGCACTTGAGTTCGGTCTTCAACTGACCGAATGGGGTGTTATTTTCGACTTGCATCGGGAGGCAACATTGACACCGGGGGCAGCAGATGTCGCAGCAGCGGTATCCACATTTTTCTCGGATCTTTCTGTCGCTGAGCCTGGATCCATGGTGTTCACTCCCCCCCAGGGACTCCACGAAGTGTCATATGCGGCATCGCCCCTGATCCAATCGGGAAGCCGCTCAGCAGAACTGGCTTCCCGTCGGACCATCTCAGTTACGGGATTCAATGGTTTCATGCAAAGAATGCTTGGCTATATTGTGGATGTAGACGTTTTCACAACCGCACACGGGTTCCATGCTGATATCAAAACTGAGCTGTCAGCCGCCGCTGCAAACGCCTTGCAGGTCGCCGCGCGGCCATACGGTGTTGATGCTGCCACGGCTGCTGGTGACATTCAAGCTCACTTGACATCTGCTTTTCAGCTGCTCGATGAGTACACACGTACGCCAAGAGCAGCTACTGCGAACAACCTGCATATGCTGAGCAACTTGTCGAACCACCACGCAATGCGATGCACGATGCTGCGTTCTCAGGGCAGCAGCTGTTCCACCCCTCCAGCGGGTACAGACGCCTGCGAGGCGGCATATCTGGCTGACGGCTCTGCAGAGGAGCATTGCTGTGCTGAGCTGTTCAATGCTGGGCACTCACCCGCAGCCTGTATGAGCGATGCTGCGTGTGTCACCGCAGCAGCAGTGGCGGGGACAATGCCAGATGATTGCTGCCCTGCTGTTTGGGCTGCTGGCTTGTCACATGCTTCATGCCCCTTGTTGAACGATTGCAATGTCATTGTCGCAAGCCATGACCCTATATCGTACCTGAGCGTTGTTCCACCACAGCTTCCGGCTCGATGTTGCTATGATAGCCGTGTGAGCAACGTGACTGAGTTGCACCCAGCTTGCCAGAGTTTATCCACATCCAAGGAGCAGCAGTGCCCTGTGTGTGCGCTCACACGGCTTGCATGGCACATGCCAACGGAGTGGGGAATCAACCCAGTCGGCCCGCGCCGACTGAATCATGCCACTGGCTTTCCAAGTTTGCAAGCCAACCTTGATGCAGCGATGGCGGCAGCTGCTAGTGCAAGCGCAACCCTGTCCACTGCAACGAGCAGTGGCGGCGATGTCATGCAAGCCACTGAAGGCCTCGCCGTTGCCTGTGCGAGTGCTGTCGGCGTATTTGCTCGGTTCAGTGGTCCTGTTGCCCACCATGCCTGTCTAGTCGAGTCCGGGTACAGTACCTGGGCACATGCTGTTTCCATGCTGACTTCCGACCATCTCGTATCCATTGCGCGCTTGGCAACAAAGTATGGGGTGACAGAAGCGGATGCTGTGGGAGCTTTGTGGGCTGACTTTGCGTCACTGTCAGCGTCAGAGCGCCAAGCCGGAATCCTGGGCGTGGTGATTGCTTTTCGGGTCGCCTTGAGCACTTTCAATGGGAACGGCATCCCTGAGGAGTATCATGCTCTTGTAAGCCCACAGCATGCAGTGCCAAACCACGAGTTTTGCTCCACACAATGTGCAGGGCTTCAACCCAACTCAGCGTTGCAAGCGTGCCCTGCCAGTGACCGCATCCAGGCGATGCGTGCCACTTTAGAAGTGGCCGCTCCTGGTGCAACATCTTTTGTGAGTCGACGTCTTGCCGCCAATGCCCAGTTTAGTTCAGAGTTGGCGTCTTTCGCAGCAGGCATGGCTGACAGTATTGCAGTGGTCGCCACCGGGCCATTCGCTTCGCCAGAGGTTTCTATCACCTCTGTTACCGCTCCTGTGGTATCTGCAGGACTGGGTATTGCAAGGTTGACGTCAGGGGCTCCGTTGGCTCCAGCTGTCGACTATGGAATCGACATTCTCGTTGCGGACATACGCAATCTTGTGCGAGTTCTTGAGCAGGCCGAGGTTGGGCTGCGCACGGTGGACACCAGTGTTGGCGGGGTGCTCGTTCCTCTTCTGGACATCCAAGAGCTCTTGCAGTTGCTGACGCCTTCGCATCCTCTTGGTGACGCACTTTCCATTGCAGAACTCGGCATTCCACGCAGTATGCGACTGAACACACAGGCTCAACGCGCTTTCATATCGCTGAATGCGGTTCCTTTGTCCAGCCGAACCATTGCGGATCTAGTAATGGATGTGAGCTTCACTGACCTTGTTCACATCGTGGAGCAGATTGTGTCTGTTCTGCGGCTGAATTTGCTGGTCGGCATTCACGCTGAAGCCGAACGTCTTGTGAGTGTTGATGCTGCCCTCACTACCCACTATGACCTGGTGGACACGTTTATTGCCGCAACGGGCCAGCCGAGCGCCACAAATGCTGCAGCGTGGACAACGTTTGTTGACACTACGGCCTCTGCGTCAGCATCAGCTCTTGCGTCCTCTGTGATGTCGACTTTGACTCCAGATGGGTCAGGCGCTGTGCGGTGGCTGCACAGTGCCGCACGTGCTGTTGAAGATGCCATCCGCAACTTTGATGAGGCAGCCAGTCGTTGCAGCATTGGTGAACAGTGCCCATCGCTGGAGATGCGCATGCGAGCGTCTTATGTCTCCCTCACTGCACAGCAGCTGCACGTTGCATTGAACAATGCACTTTCCGTGGGAGATCCATCGTTCGCAGCTGTACAACTTGCCTCTTCATCCCTGTATGCTGTACTACGAACATTTGAGACATTAGCTGACCAAGACGTCCTGCGTGCGCTCAGGGTTGCTGATACGATCAGCAATGCCGTGGACGAGTTCATGGATGCAGCCAACGCGTTTGGTTGGTCATTCGGCTCCACCTGGGGTCTCAACACACTGACTGATTTGCATGACGTGTACCAGCTTGGTGGTGGGACTCTTCCTGCACTATTTGCGCAGAACTTTGATCCGCCAGCATGTACCGCTGCAAAACGAGTCAGTCGCTGGGCGGATGAGGCGCGTGTCTCTCGCCACTTTGATTTCGTTGATGTGCTGACGCAGTCCCAGGCGTCCTCCGCCGTGGACCTGGGACACCTTGTCCCGCAATTGAGTCTCGATTCGGCAGTCCCCATCTTGCAGCACTTGTTCGTCACGGCCGAATCAGCTCGTGTCGGGATGGCTGCTTTAGGGGAGCCGACAGTTTCCTCCATTGAGCTGCAACTTCGCACGTTGCAGGCGCACACGGGACAGCTATGTCGTCAACTCGAAGCAAAAGTCATTGTCGAGGCAGACACAGCTCCTCTGACTGCTGCAGTGGACGCAGTTGCGGCGCAACCGACAGAGTCGTTGCTTGTATCACAAGCCATTGCAAACTTGCCCACCCGCGTGGCGGAGGCATGGATAGCTGGGATCGACCCCATGGCTGATGTTTGGGCCCATCTCGGGCACACGTCTCTGGCGGCCGCCTCGACTTCCGCCCTACACTTGGCAGAGAGCCTGCTGGAAGCACCGTTCCGGTCAAGCCCTGAGTGCAATGCAGCTGGTGTTGAGGCGGGAACATGCCCTGGTACAACCTCTTTCGCGGTTCCAGGGTCCGCAGATGTGCTACGGTTGGCAGCAATCGAACTGAGTCTCGTCATTGAAGAGTTGGAAGGTACAATTCCTATGCATGGGGTTCCTGGAGCTGCTGGCGCCGACTTGCTGCCTTTGGATACAGAAGTTAGCATGTCTCGCCTGGCTAGTGCTGTTGCTTCCACACGGTATGCCCTGGACTTACTGTATGCCCGCCACAGCGTGGACGAGGTGGCTCAGCTTCTTCCTGACGCGTCAGGGCTGCTGGTGGCGTTGCAACTGCTTGGCGTCTCTTCATCTGTTGGCGCCATGCAGCCACTCATGTGGACTGCAGGCAGTGCCCCGGCGTTCTTTCAGCGCGTTCAAGACTCGGTTGCAGCAGTAGACGATGTTGTCGTAGCTGTCACGGCCGGCGTCGCAACACTGGCACCGTTGGACTTACAGCAACTAGTGGCCACGGTTTCTGCTGCCATCAGTTCTTTGCAAGGTGCTGTCGGTAGTGACAGTGCTCCTCCCGCGTTGATGTTTGCCTGCCTCCGTGCCGAAATGGGCGTGGCACTCGATGACGACGCACATGGCGACACTTCTGTCAGTGCTGCCGCTCGAGCAACTATATTGCAGGTGGACAGTATTGCATCGCGCCTCGTGGTACCAGGAATGATTGCCAGGTTGCCAACAGCTGATTTGTTGACACTGTACTCCTCAATGACAGCAATGCTTGCCGACATTCGCTCCCACGCTGGCCTGAGACCACAGTTTGAAGCTATCACAGCTGCTGTTCACCAAGGCGTAGCTTTGATGCGTACGGTGTCGAAACTGACGGCTGTAACAAGGAGTCTCGCGGCAGTCGACGATGCGGCCGCATTCAGTTTGATTGGCTACCCCAGCAGCGCGAACGGCGTGCTTAATCATTTTGCGGAGGTTGCATTTTCGCGACTCGTTGAGCAAACGAAGCCCATGGTCGCAAGCCTGTCTGTGGGCGTCGGCTCAGCCGCTGGTACCATTGACCAGTTGGCAACTGCAGCCGCTGCTGACTTGGCCGGTTTTGCCCCCACCGTTCCTTTGCTGTCTTTGGGCTCATTCACGGGACCAACGCCTTGGTTGCAGCTGCAGCTGGACAACTTGAAGGTATTGGTACCTCAAGTGCAAGCCCTGACTGCTGCACTTCGGGCAAAGTTGACACAGGCGGCAATTGACCTCGGTGTCGATACGGCCGTCGTGAGTGAAGGCCAGCTTGCGTTTCTGATGCAAGCATCACAAGATGCTGCTGTGCATCTGACTGTGGTGCTCAAGCAGACTGTGGCCGCAGCTGCTGATGTTTCCACGTTTTCCACACTACCACCCAGTGTTACTGAGCTCCTTGACTTCGTTCAGGTAGCCTTTGGGGTGCGTTGTGTGACCTCGTGCGCGTTTGATGCATCCGTCAATGGTGCAGTGCATGCGGCGCATGCAGCATCGCAGTTTGTTTACAAGGTTTCCGAGTTTGAAAGCAGCGACAACTTGAACCTTCTGCTCCTCTCCGCTGGGCCAGAACTGGTGCGCATGTCCGACAGTTTGGCGGTAGCAACGGGAGGCCATGTTGGCACACTTTCACCGCTCCCGTTGTCTGTGGCTGGCGCTGAGTTGGTGGCATCCGCGGCATCTGTGATCGACGGCGCTATTGCTGCGGGCCACATCTCCACGTCGGGAACAGAAGGTGTTGACCTGGTCACCTCCATGCACGACTTTGCGGCTGAGCTCGCGAACGCGAATACCTTCACATCCACGGAGTCGATATTTGCTCGTGAACAGGTGCAAACCCACGTAATGACTCGTTTGAAGGAAGCCACGGCTACAGGATTTGACATCCCTGTTGCGGTGGCGGAGGCCACAGCTCGTGGGGATCTCGATTTGGTTGCAGCTTTGGGCGTGTTGGAACGGTATGTGCCACTCAGTAGTCAAAGGGACTCCGCATTGGCAGCAGCAGAACGCGGCGTCAGAGTTACGGAGAGTTGGCGAACACTGTTGCAGTTCGTGTCGACAATCAACGAGCTCGAGGACCTCGACGCATCGAACATTGGAACCGAAGGCTTTGCGCTTGGCACGTCAGCGTTGGCGTTGGGTTTGCCATTACCAAGTCAACAAATGTTTGCAGAGCTGGGAGCCGTTGACCCAACTACAGTCACAAGCACTGCTACGGCGTTTACCTTGGCTGTGGGCGCCGCCGGTGGCCCAAGTGCATTCACTGGCTCTGTTCAAAGTGCAGTCACTGATGCAGTATCTGCAAGTGTAGCCGTCTCCTCTTCACTGGCCAATGCTGCTGCAGTTGGTGTTGCGGTCCCAATGCCGGCCCCAAGTGCCTTTGCGACCAACACCGCTGCTGCATATGGCGAGCTACGGTCGGCACTGTCCAGCTGGCGTGCCGCTACAACAGACATTGTCCGGCTCATGTCAACCCAGTTGGGGCCTGGAACCACCCTTGCAGATATTTCGGCGGCTTCTCCTGTGGGTGCAGCGGCTGTAGCGGCCATCGAAGCGGTCAGAAGCGTTGATGAGCAGCGGTTTGACGGTGGTCAGCTCGACGTTGTTGGCTACACTGTTCTGCTGCAACGGTTGCTGGGCGACGTCCGAGACGTGGCGACTTTGATTGCCAGTGGTGCGGACAAACATGTGGTTCGGCGCGAAGCAGGCGACGTCGCTGCAGAGCTGGCCCAGCGGCTCGAAGAGGCTGTTTTGCGACAGGTGGACGGTGTGGTGTCCCCGTTTGTGTCGTTTGTGGCAAACGCGCAGTCCATCTTTGGTGTCAGCGGGACTGGCCCGGATCCAGCGGCGACAGGCGCTGTGGCCAGAGCCCTTCTTGAGCCACTTGAAGCCGCCCTGTCATACACCTCCGACACATCCACCTCACTGCTAGGTCTGGCCACCGAGTTTGACTCGCTCGCCACGACTTTGCATGAGTTCCCACTCGGTGTTGATGACGATGTACTGGCTGCTCTTGACAATGTGCGCACGAGCTTGGAGGTGGTCAGAGAGGTTTCCGACTCTGTGGACAGTCTCGTGGACGCAAGCACCACGTTCACCTCTTATGCCTTTAGCATGTCAAACCGTCTTCCGGAGTATGTGGAGCTGGTCAACAGTCTCGTCGACCGTCAACTCAACCACATTATGGACCTATTTGACGAGTTATTGGGGCGCGTTGAAGAGGTGGAGGAGCGTGCTGGACCAGCAAATCGAGGTGGAGTCGCGCGTGCTCAAGATCTGGTTGGTCGTATTCGTTCAGCATTCGCAGACTTGACGCCTTTCTCCGCGTTGGACGAATTGTCAACCAGTATCGCGCTGTACAAACGGCTGTTACTGGACTTGCCCGGCCAAGACATCGACAGTTGGGAGGACGTGATTGCCCTTGCACAGGAAATCAGTGCAGCTGTTGGGCCCTACGACACGTTCAACGAGCTCAAGATGGGAGAACTAGGTTTCGCAATGACGAGCGCATTGGTTGGATTGGAGCTTGTAGAACGGCGGACGGCAAGGTTGCAGGCGTTGGTGGCTGTGGTCGACAACATTTTCACACAGCTTGCCGATTTTGACAACCTCTCGGCAGCCTTCATCAGTGCTCTCCCGGACGAGCCTCGAGTGGCGGCGGCGTTCAAAGCCCTCAAAGATTCGAATCAGCATATCACGGAAGTGTTCAGCGCCCTCAGCACTGGGGTGTCAGACCAATTGCTTGCGATGGGGTACCTTGTGGATGAGGCACTTGAGGTGGTTACGAGTGGTTTCGATGAGCAAATTCGCCAACAGCTGCTGCTACGCACCCAAGCTGATAGAGTCAGCGCCAGTGCACATGGTGTTGACGTTGTCGTAGGGCGACGCTACCGGATCTCAGACGTTGCCCATCTGTTCCGCAATGGCGTCAATGTCCCCGTGGCTGCGGCAGCTGTCTTGCGTCGCTTCACAGATCGGTTCTTGGGTGGACTCGACCGTGAGTTCGAGTTCATCGACCCAACCAGCTTTGTCACGGATTTACCAGCTAGTTGTGCATCCAATTTCGCCGAGTACGTCCCCTTTGATGCTGTTGCAGCGCTCCGCGAGGCATCGGATGCCATGCCACAGTACCGATCCAACTTTGATACCATGGCATCAATTGCCGCGGAGCTTCCTCAACTTGCAAGCGTCAGTCGAACTCAGAAGTGTGTCGAGGGTTCCACATGCAGCTTGTCGCTCATTTCGACCCGTTTGTCTGAGGCAGCTTTGCTGCTGCGCTCAATGAAATCAAGCATTGCAGCCTTTACTGAAGTTGCTGGTCGCACAGCAGACATCACTCAGGCGTTTGTTGATGTCGGGACTTGCCATGCTGTGCTGCCTGGAACGATCGATTTCTGGGTTGATACCACGCAGTCTCTGATGTCTGGCGAACTTGTGTCACTTTCAACAAGTTCACTGTCAGAGGCGGTTGAGTCTGGACTGGCCATCACTGGGGATGTTTCAGTGATGACAACTCGCTTGGACACAGCGTTGGCTTCTTTGCGCACTCAAGCTACCGCAAGCGTCTCGGCTGCGTCTGCGGCAACAAAAGCGACTACAATTGCAGAGCAAACCATCACTGAAGCCACAGCATGGCTGTCATCAATAGTTCCGGTCTTGAATGAGTTGTCTGAGACGCAAGCCGTAGTGTACCTGCACCAACGCTTCTTATCGGAGGCCACTACGCTCGAAGAAAATGTTCGGCCACTCTTTGATGCCGCTGAGAACTTCGTGCGCTTGCCGACAGTGCGGTTTGGCGGGTATTGGGAGGATTTTCGTGACACTGTGGCGACGGCCCGAGCTGATATGCTCAACTCGCAAATCGTTTTGCGGCGGAAGCAGTCTAGTTTGATGGCCCTCCTTGCTATCATGCGAACAATGCAGGACGAAATCACGGAAATTCCAGTCAAGCCAGCCTCTGCGTTGGTGTACTGTGATGAGAGCATTTGCATGCAACACCACAACAGAAGCACTGAGACCTATCGCAACATTGTGTTCCCTGGTTTGACCACTCGATTCTGGTATGAAACGATTCCATATGGGAACAGACATCGCATGGTGCGTTGTGTTTGGATGGTGCTGCACGTTTTGCTGCTTTGTGGCTGATTTGTGTTCCTCTGTGGAACTTTCACAGCGCCGAGTTCACTTGCCAGGGTTGTACGAGTCATACATTCCGCAAGGCGTGTGTGATCATTCAAGATCCACCTCACAATATCTACTTTCCTATCAACCTGTTGGGGACCTTGCGGGTCGCCCATCGGTGATCGTGGTGATGACGAAAGCACAAAATGGGGGAATCCTACGCCTGATCCAGCTCATGGTCGACGAGGAAACTCCATTCACGGGGAATGTCAGGGACATTACCATGAGCAGAGGGTATATGTTCACTGTTGATGACACTTACGACGAGTAAGTAGCTCCGCAGGTGTTTTGCCACATGATTTCTCACAGTTCTATGTCGCAGAACACGATATGCACACTTTCCGGGCTCGCGAAATCGCCTCCTTGCAGCTTTCCCTGCCTTCACGTTTGAAACAGATGGTGTGGATGCACCAACCACCGCTACGTTGTTGAAGACGTGGGAGCCCACCACAACACCATCCGCGCTCTTCTATGACGCGGATGCGGCCTTTGGCGACGCCGGACTATGGGTCGCGGAGTACCAGGAGCCAATTGGATTGGGCTCGGACTGGCAAGAGAACGAAGAACAAGGAATGGGAGATGTCTCTGCGTCAGCGTGCCCCAAGCAAAGTGTTTCTCCAGACGACCCAGTCTCAAATGCTACTGCAGGGGAGGAGTTGGTTGATCCAATAGCAGGGTCTGCGACCGGCACAGCAGATAGACGGGCACGTCGATCCAATGAAACGGCCACACGCAGTCTGTCTGAGTCACTTTGGGCGCCACTGTCAGTAGATTCAGATCATTGCGACACCGGCTCACAACAGTGTGGCCTCGCGGCGCTGTATGAGTTTGGTACCACAAGCCTCCCTGTCGGCAACCAAAACGGTGTCATCCGACCAAGTTTGGTTGTGTTCATTGGAGAGGGCGTGCGTGGGCTAGCTGTGTTTGAGGAGATTGGACGCACATACATGGCGTTGGAACGATGCAGCTTCCGCCCAGGATATGTGTGCCGAGCAGAGTTTCACCTTTTGGATGAGGTGAGTGGGTATGGATCCCCACCACTGTACAGTCTAGACCCTGGCCTTCCTCCCAACGCCGATTCCGAATTTGACGACGGTGAGGTATTTGGAGACGTTGGAACTGCAACCATGAACAGCTACGAAGTGGAGGATCGGGAGACTAATTCCGATGGCAGCGTCTGTAGGAAGAAGAAAAAGCGAAAGAAGCGAAAGAAGGGAGATAAAAGCAAGAAGAAGGTGAAGGGTAACAAGAAAAAGCGTGCTGCCAAGAAGACGGTCAAAACATCGGCCAAAGGAACAGCAGCCGATGTGGTTAACCCCACCGATCTCGGTGTCAGCACCACCATGAGATCTGCATTCAGGATTCCAGCTGGATCGACAGGACTCGCAATGGCTTCCGTTTCTGGAACCCGTGGCTTTTTGTGGCTTTGTTCCTCTGCCGCGGAGCCATTGATTCATCAAGTTCAGCGTGCCGGACACGCCATTGACGACAGCGTTCACTTCATGCCAGTGCCTGTGGTGGATGCCCAGCCCCTCACTGCACAAGAGAATATTCTGTTTGTCACAATTGGTATGTTGTGGCTGCTGCATTCGCGACTGGAGTGGATGCACTAACAGTTGTGTATGTTTGTTGTTACAGCGTTCAAGTAGGTGAAGCGACAATGGCGACTACACCAAAACACTGTTGTGTGCTGATGCTCTCTGTGTTGCGTGCGTGTTCTCAGGTATGTTCGGGCTCCACAATGCTTGATTCCCTTGGGAGAGTCTTGCTTTGATGAGCCACAGGCAGCACAAATGTACTACAACGAGCAGGGTGGCAATGAAGCAGTGAAAAAGAAGTTGGGATGGCGCTCGAAGCGAAAGCTGACACAGGAAGGGGATGGCGGTCCAAGGCAAGTTGTACAGGCGTACAACAAGCACCATACAGATTCTCGACGATTGGGGTCGAAGCTTTTGGACTACATCGACAACAGCTTGTGCTTTGTGGCCAACTTTGTTGTAGTTCCACAGGCCCAAAAGAATCTGTGGCACTTCGAGAAAGTGATTCCAGTGGGACCGGTTCCTTGCACCGTCTCGGTTGACCTCAACGTGAACTACCAGATGGTATTGAATACCCTACTCTGCATCGCCGATCAAGCCCTTGTGCTGAACCTGGAACCGACAGCAGGACTGGAGGTGGTAATCTTTGGAGGAGTAGCGTTGGGCTTCTTCAAGGTTGGATTGCAAGCAACGTTTTGGGTGATGCGGCCCACACTCTCAGCTGAAGCGTCATACACAACCAAGTGGTTGGCTGATACGTGCCGAGCGCTCGACTTGACCATCCTTCCATTCATGATCAAGGTTGAGTTTGTGCTCGAGTTTCTCATTTGTCTTGGATTTGAACAGGTACGCGGGGCGTTGCATACGCTTTGCTGAGACACAGTGCTTTCGACTTACCTTTCTTTCACAGGAAACGATCACGGTTGGGGGCATTACCTACAGTGCGTTGGCGATTGACTGCTTCCATCAGCCTTTCAAGGCGCTGACGGTGTGTTGTGTGCTCTTGCAGCTGTGAACACCTTTACGGGCCTCAAGTTTTGTGACGGCCAAAAGTAGGTGATGATTAGCAATGCAATGCAGCAAGTGCTCGATTCTAATGTGCAGTTGCGTTTGCTTGCGACAGCCTTCTTCTATTTCAGTTTGCAGTTCCTTGTACGTCTTCTTCCACCAACCCACACCATTACACAGAGCACCCGGCGGGACTCACCATGTTTGTTGCTGTCTTTCAGCTTTGGGGCCTTACTCAATGTACGCCGCTGGTGAGAACTGTCGATGTCATACGTTATGTGTTGCTCACTTTTCTTTTGTTGTGGTGTAAAGATTCGCGCACTGCTCGTTCCCGCCGGATGCGTCACCCCCAGACTTGCAAGTCGCTTTCGTTGATGCCGTTCAAACAGATGTCGAGACGTTTGCCGTGACTTGGGGAGGGTTCTATGACTTCGAGTCAAACATCAAGAACTACACATTGTGTGTGGGCACGGGTGCTTACATGGACGATGTTGTGGAGTGCGAGCGCCTGGGCTTGGATCAATCCAAACTGCTCACACAGGTTGACATGGATGTGTTTGGAGAAGATGGCAACGTCTACTTCACTGTCTACGCCGAGAACGGAGAAGGCGCAGAGTCTGCTGTCTGGCTGGGTTTGGATACCACCTTACGAGGACCGGATGTTGTCGATTGGGCAGTGAAAAGGGCAAAGGACGGCATGCTGACGTCGCAGGCAGTGAACAAACAAGGCGATCCGCATTCCATCACGTTTGCAATCGGGACCTTCCCCCAAACACCAGACATCTCTGATGTAGCAATGGTGGAAGTGGCAATCGGTTTAGGCCCTCGCAGCTACCAAGACGCACAAGAATGGACGGAACTGCCGTTTCCGTTGCAAGACACTTCGGGTGAGCTGTGGGAGTACACGCTTGCCAACCTGACTCTTCAACATGGAGTGGAGTACTACATTCACATTCGTGCCACCAACGACCTGGGGCTGCAGCAAGTGACAACCCTGCCCACCACCATCTTCATTGACATGACACCTGCCCATGGCCAGGTCCGTCCCCACAACGGCGCCAGCATCATGTTGGAGTACCTGCTTGAGTGGTTGCCTCTGAGTGCTCCCGATCCCGTGTACTCGGCGACGTACTGGATGGTGGGTGCGTCGTGGAGTTTCACTGACGACGAGCGAACGGAGATCGCCGAGTTTGTTGTCGAGCTGCACGATGCCAAATATGGCCATCCTGATCAACCACTTCGATCTCAGACCGTGGGACCGTTGGTGACATCAACACTGTTCCAGGGCTTGCGCCTTGAGCACTTGTCAGAATATGAAGTGCGCGTCCGCGCACGAAGTGTGGCGGATGTGTGGGGCGAGGCAACAAGTTCGCGTGTGACGATAGACTTAACCCGCCCCACTGTTCTGCAAGTGGTTGATCTGGCGGGTCCTGATCTGGTTGATGGGATTCTCGCTGACCAAGTCAGTTTGAAGCACAAACCGGTTCTGCTCACACCGTTTGGCAAACGGACGTTGGAGGTGGATTTCGTTACAGAGTCAATGGGAGGACTGCGCGTTGGGTTTGGTGCGTGGGACCCGGACAGTGGCATCATTCAAGTTCTTGTCGCGGTTGGAGTGGCGCCCGGATCTACGTCGCTGCTGCCTTGGACGCTCGTCACCCTTGACACCCCACGTCAGATTACGACACCCGTCCAAGTGACTGATCTGGAGATCCACACGCGTTACTTCGTGAGCATCACTGCTGTCAATGTGAGTGCTGTGGTTGTACTCGGTTGAGTTCGCTTGCTTGCTTCTCCGTGCTCATCGCCGCTTGGTGCTTGTCTTTTCAGAGAGCTGGGTTGATGTCGCTGTGGGCCACCTCTGATGGTACGTTAGGACGTCAGCGCACGTGCGCCCTAGCTAACTTGTAGCGTGCTTGTTGGGTCTATGTCTGACCACCAGGTGTTATGCGAGACCCCACACCACCGATCTGTGTGGCGTACCGCGTTCGTGATGGCTGGCATCGACTTCTGGACGTGAACTTCCAGTCCGATACCTCAGTGGTGAAAGCTCAGTGGCGCTCAGCAATGTTTGATTTGGAGAGCCTCATGGATCACTTTGTTGTGGAGCTGGTCGATCAAGACACTGGTGCAAACATCGCCGGACCATTCAACGTAGGCAAAGACACCCTGTACGCGTTCTCGTTGCTCAACTTGGTCCATGGCCAACGAGTGAAAACGGTTGTGACTGGCGTGAATCGGGCCAACGCTGCCATTGACTGTTCCACGAACGGGATTTTCGTTGATTTAACGCCTGCACAGCCGGCTGATGTGACAAGTAATCCCGTGTCTGATGGCAACTCGCTCGGGCTTGGATTCCTGGGCGAGGATCTGGACTACACTGTGGCGACTCGTTCAGCGTTTGTGTCTTGGGCGCCGTTTGTCGACCCGGAGAGTGGCATCAGTCACTTTTATGCTTGGGCAGAAGCTCCCAATGGAACGCTTCTGAGCGAGCGCGTGTTCGCAAACAAGTTCGTCTCGCAGTGGACGCTTCCGATCCCCGAACGTCAACATGGAGATCGCTACCGTGTGGCTGTTCGTGTCGTAAACGGTGCTGGTAACGCCCGTGACTTCCGGAGTGACGCTGTGGAGGTCGATGTGACCCCACCTGAGTTCCTCACTCCAGTCACTTTCCGCATCACGCCCAGCTCTGTCGGCTTGGAACCACACATCATAGCTGATGAAACAGCACAGGTGCAGTTGGATCTAAGCGTTGGGGACACAGAGTCTGGAGTGGACCGATGCCGCTTCGCACTGGGAACATACCCGGATGGAAGTGACCTAAGCGGGGTCATCACAGTGGAAGCAAACAGTCTTGGTGGTGTGGCCACCACGCGCACTCGTGGCAACTACGAAATTTGCTCTCGACAAGGTGAATGCGTCGACATCCCCGAGTCGCAACATACTGTGTACGAGACGTTGACCGTCAGCAAGGTCATGAACGAAGGATTCCCTCTGCTGAATGGCTTCACGATGTTTGCTTGGGTCAGCTGCCTCAACGCGTACGTACGTGTGGCCGCCTTGCTGTGAATGTTCTCACGCCGTTTCAATGTGATGGTGTGTACCAGGGCTGGTAACTTCGTGCGTGAAAGAGCTCCACAGACACTGATCGTGGATGCAGCTTCTCCTGTTGCAGGCCTGGTGCTGGACGGACTTGCTTCACGCTTGGAGGTTGACTTCACTCCCACAACGCATGTGTACACTGGACACTGGCTGTGGTGGTTTGACCGTGAGACCAGCATCCGATTCTTCGAAGTGGCACTTGGCACAGCTCCGGGCATCGCTGACGCGTATGACTGGCTCAACGTTGGGACTGACACGTCGGTGCACCTATCGCTGGTCGGTGGTGCCGAGTTGGTTCACGGGCAGCGCTATTACTTGACTGTCCGCGCCACAGACGATGCGGGCCACTCAACGGTCGCGTCGTCAGACGGCGTCCTGGTCGATACAACTCCTAGCCTCCCAGTTGGTGTGCAACATGGCTTGCAAAGCGGGTCTGCAACGTTGTACTCTCGCTCCACCAGTTCCGTCGAGTTGCGTTGGGGAGACATCACTGACCCAGAGGTATCGTGGTGGTTTTCTCAGAAGTGTTGTGGCGTGGGTGTTGCATTCTCACTGGAGCGCTCTGTTGAACAGTCTGGTGTAACCGGCTTCGAATTTGGACTGTCTTCAACACCGGTTGGTAACGCTCTTGGCTTGCCGGATATCCTTCCGCTTGTGCCAGTTGGGCTAGCCAAACAGGCAGTGGCAACTGGTGTGGAGTTGACTCACGGCACCGTGTACTACGGTGCAGTTCGCAGCCAGGTTCGTGTGTGATTGATTGAATGCCTGGTCTTGCACGTGTTTGGTGGTGGTTAACGAACGGTGTGGTTCGCACGTGCTGTGTGTTTCCCACGATGCTGCGTACAGAATGGTGTGGGCTTGCAACGGGTATCATACTCATCAGGAGTGTTGATTGACATAACGGCCCCAACTTGTACGATGATTGATGGCGGGCGTGGCCAATCGGATGTTGATGGGGACACAACTGGCGTCGCACGTCTGTACTTGTCCTGCACGGACATGGAAAGTGGGGTGCCAGACGTGTTGTGGGGGCTTGGCACAGCTCCCGGGCTCGACGATGTGGTCCCTCTCGCACCTGCCACACCGTCGATTGTCGCCGTGCCTCTTCCTTTGGATGTGGCGAGCACCGTTCCAGCGTCGCACAAGTCACCTCTTCGCATGATCGACGTGGAACTTGTGGCGACGGGCACGGTGCTTGACGATGGTGTTCAGTACTACGGCATGGCTGTGGCCACAAACGGAGCCGGTGGCTCTGTGCTGGTAACGACCGATGGACAGCAGCATGACACATCTCCTCCATCAGTACCGTTTATCCACGACACTGTGACCGCCACCGGCGAGGTTGATGTGCAGTTCGCCCCCACAACCACTAGCTGGGGTGCTATGTTTTCGGTGGTGGACCCGGAGTCGGGAGTGTCATCCATCTCTGCACAGCTGGTAGCTGACGCTGCAGGTGGCGAGGTGGTGCTTCAGTCCGTGTCCCTGGCTCCCACCGTGAACCGGGTCCACCAAGTGTCAATTCCTGCACTGACTGAAGGTGTCCGCGTGTTCACTCGCCTGACTGTTTCAAACGGTGTGGGACAGACCACTGTAGTGGACAGCGACGGCTGGATCCCGGAAACGAGCGCGCCCACTTTCATCGGAACGCCTGTTGACGGTTCCTCCCCTGGTGCTGATGTGCATGTTCAAACGTCACAGGGTACGCTGGCGGCATGTTGGGAAGCCACGGACGCGGAAACACAAGTGGACCACTTCATGATCACAGCAACAGCAGGTACAACAGGCCCAGCCACGGCGCTAGTGGACTGGATCATGGTACCGCGCTCTGCATCCGTGTCTTGGGGACTTCACAACGGTGCTGCGTTTGTGGAAGGTGCCACGTGCGGATCAATTAGTGGCATTCAAATGAACTTGGGCGACTCGTTCCGGGTCATGGTGCAAGCTGTGAATCCACTGGGTCAGTCCACCACCGCCATGACAAATGGCGTGATCGTCGATTGGAGCCCTCCCGTTGTGGGTGCTGTGGTTGCTGGACCGGATGCGGCCAGTGGCGTTCATGCCCCCGTGCAAGCCAACACAGGCTCACTGACAATCGGTTGGAATGCCATTGTGGAAGGGGAGACACCGTTGATCTCTGTTGAAGTGGCGATTGGATCTCGTCCGTTGGGTTCGGATGTGTCCTCGCGCACTCCCATCGGAAACCCTGATACACATGGCCGCGTAGGAAGCACAGTCACTGTGTCTGGGCTGTCCCTGGTTGATGGCCAAAGCTACTTTGTGTCTGTGTTTGCAACGAATGGCGCGGGTTTGGAGGGGACACGATTCTCGCGGTTGGTGGTGGACGGCTCTGCTCCTGTGTTTTCTGAGGTACCATCCCTCGACTTCTTGCCAGTGTACACTCTGCCGACAGGCTTTGGCACACAGGCGTCGTTCCCCACGTCCGTCAGCGGTGCCACTGTCACTGTTCCACTGTCCGCGTTTGTGGATCCCCACTCTGGCATTGCCACGCTGGACGTTGTGCTTTACACCTCACTGACGGATCCTGCTATTGCCGCTGGTGTCACCTCTGGGGATCTACTTCCTGGCACATATGCGATGGGTTCCGTTCTCAGCACAACCATGACAGTCGCAGGCAACACAGGCTTGCTGTCTACAACCCTGAGTGGGTTGACTGTGGGCGATGGTGCTTTTGTCTGGGCAGTGGTCACTGCCACCAATGGCGTTGGCTTCACCACCGGGGCAGCGTCACGTGCTACACAGGTTTCAACAGCTCTGCTCACACCTGGCACAATCGTGGATGGCAGTGACTTGAGCAATGACCTGGAGTATCAGCCTTCAACCGCCTCGTACAGTGTGCGTTGGTCTCCGTTTGTGGATCCTGATGGGCAAGAGGTCACGTACCGAGTGGCTGTTGGCACCGCACCGGGTCTCGCCGATTTGATCGCATGGCAGAGCGTTGGATCTGCCACAGAGCTGGATGTTCTCCAGGAGTTCTCTGTCCCTCCCAATACCGCTGTCTACGCGACTGTGGAAGGGTCAGCGGGCTTCCGAAGTATCACTGCCAGCAGCAATGGCGCTGTGCTGGGCGCTGTGGCGCCAACAGTATCCGCTGTCCAGTTTGAGAATCATTCACCTCTGGCCATTGCGTCTGTTGATCCGTTGACGGGTGCGCAGTATCTTTCGTCAGGCCCAATCGTCGTTTCATGGACCGCTGCGGACCCGCAAGGTCTGACCACGTGCACGGTTGTGGTGCAAGATGCTCCTCGTGCCAGCTCGACACCTCTGCTGTCCACCACAGTGCCACATGTGGATGGTCTGGCTCAGTTCGATGTCACAATGCCAGAAGGACAAGCGCTGTACGCGACTGTTACTTGCAGCAACATCCGTGGCCGTGACACAACTGCCGAAGCGGTTCAGTGGGGTATTGTAGAAACGACCCCACCATCGCCAGGTGTTGTTCTGCCTGATGCCGTGGTCCGTGGTTGGGATGGGAGTCTGTTCAGTGGCTCCACTACGGATGCCAGCGTATCGTGGAGCGGCTTTGAAGATGCTGAAAGCCATTTGGTAGAGGTTGCAGTGTGCCTTGGCACCGCTTCCAGCCCATGCAGTGACGTGGATGCCAGTGTGGCTGTCGGCACTGCCTCGTTCACAGCCACTGGATTGTCACTGGTGGAAGGTCAGGAGTACATTTGGAGCGTTGTTGTCACCAGTGGTGCTGGAGTGAGCAGCACTGCTACGGCTGAAGCGTTTACTGTGGACACATTGGGTCCAGATGCCACTGCTGCGTCTGTTTCTCTGGATATTGGCACAGGGTTTGCCGTGTCCTGGCAAGGCTTTAGCGACTCCGGGTCCGGCGTGGCATCGTTCGCTGTGATGCTCGGAACGAGTGGCGGACTGGCGGACATTGCAGGTCCTGTTAGTGTGGCACCGACTCGTCGACGTCGCCTTGCCAGTACAGTGTTTGATGAGGGTGTTATGGCGTTGATTGCGCCCGGGCAGTCGGTAGTGGCCACAGTGGAAGTGACAGATGTGACAGGAAACGTGGTAGAAATCTCGTCGGACTCTGTCCTGGTCGATTCATCTGCACCCAGCACACCTGCTGGCCCTGTGATGGAGACTGTGAACTTGACAAGTGCCGTGGATATCGATGTCCAAGCGGGCACGTCTATTGCTGTTGAATGGCCCGCTTTTACTGATGCGGAGTCAGGTATGATGAGTTTCGGTGTGCTTGCACAGTTTATTTCTACAGAGAAGTGATGTTTGTGCCGTGTGTGGTGTGTGTGACGTTGGTGTGGCCAGGTATTGATCGGTACGAGGTGCGCATTGAAGACGCTACGGACCCAACGCTGGAAGCTGTGCTCGACTGGGTGTCGGTTGGGAGTGCCACAACGTTTTCATCGCCCGCGCTTCCGTTGCAACACGGACACAGCTACGTCACCCGCGTCCGCGCGCTCAATGGCGTCGGTATGTTTTCCGAGATCGAGAGCGATTCCGTCACCTTAGACTTGACACCCCCCGTTGCCGGTGTGGTGCGAGACGGTGCTGTACGCGCAGCTGGGGATCAGGCCATCGGTGGAGACCTGTTCCGAATCAGTGCTCACTGGACAGCGTTCACAGAGCCTGATTCGGCCCTGGATCACTACGAGTGGTGCGTGGGCACCAGTCCCGGCACGGACAATGTTGTTCCTTGCCACAGTGTTGGTCTGCAGCTCAAGGCTAGTGCTTACCCGATGGATCCCAGCGACGGCGTCGACATTGGAGCACTTCTCGAGGGCGCCTACGGCGTGGACGTGGCAACAGTTGCCGCCAGTGCTGGTGGCCTGAACAATGATGGCAGCCTTGCTGATGCTGTACTCGCAATGATCCCTGCCAACACCGTTTCGGTGCCGGTGTACTTTAGCACAGTCACTGCTGTGTCCGAAGTCGGTTTGCGCGCTTCAAGCTACACCGACGGTGTGTTGCTTGACTTGATCCCGCCTTCCAGTGGCACGGCAATCGATAGCAGCAGTCCTGCAACTGCCGATGTTGATGTAGTATCCTCCAGATCCACTATGGACGTCGCTTGGATCGGGTTTGCGGAGTTTCAGACTGAGTTGGACCGGATCGATGTCAGTGTTGGGACCGCTCCTGGCCTGGATGACATCCAGGCACCAGTATCGTTCGCCGCAAACGCTTCTTCTTGCACATTGTACAACCTACCCCTCGTTAACGGGGAAACGTACTACGCCACTGTAGCCGCCGTGGATGGGGTCGGTCATCACAGCTCATCCACAACAAATGGCGTGTTGGTGGATTGGACTGCTCCGCAGTTTGACTTCGTGTTGGCCCACGATCCAGCTCTTCCCGAGCCACCTGCCATCAGAGCAGCATCCGATAACAACACAATCACGTTTGTGTGGTCAGCCGGCGATGCTGAATCAGGTGTTCAAGCGTATGAAGTTCAACTCTGCAAGACGCAATTTTCACCGGGTGACCCGTCTCCGTGTGCCATGGATCTGATCACGTTGCACACGACCCGTATTGACTTGACTGCGCCCGACTTGGCATCTGGAGTTGATTACCAGCTTCAAGTGACAGCTGTGTCGGGCTCAGGCCTGTCATCCACTGCTGTCAGCCCGACTGTGGTCATTGACGCGACTCCACCCACAGAGGGCAGCATTTCGGTCGTCGAAGTGCACGAAGCAACCGAAGCCTTGACCGGACACCTCGAAACGCTTTGGCCAATTACATCACAGGCATCGTGGGACGCAGTGGCTGTTCAGTGGGATGGGTTTGTCGACTCGGAGTCCGCAGTGGTCGGATACAACGTGTGCATTGGGAGTGCGCCGTTCACGGAAGATTTGGCGCCTTGCCGAGATGTGGGTCTCGTGCAAATCGCCGTGATTGATACATCTTCTGCAAGTGCTTTCGAACCTGCGTCGGGAGATAGTGCTGCCAGTATCGCTTCACATGGCAACATCACCAAGTTCTACGCGACTGTTCGTGCGACGTCAGGCGCAGGAATGGTGACTTCCGCTGTCAGCCAAGGTGTGTTGGTCGATACTTCAAGCCCTGTTGTGGGCCGTGTGTTCGACGGCACGTCCGTTACGGATGAGCTGTACACCACCCGAGCAGACCAGCTCTGCGTTGTGGCGGAGGAGTTTTACGACCTCGAGACGGGTATCTCCGAATGGGAAATGTGCGCTGGGACTACTCCCGGCTCATGCGACATCGTTCCCTATGCGAAGGTGCTTCCGGTGCAGTCTGACGAGTCCCCACTGGACACGGCATGCATGACCAACATCGCCCTGCAGCACGCCAGCACAGTGTATGCGACTGTGCGCGTTACAAATGGAGTGGGTCTCACGTCCGAAGCCTCCAGCGACGGCGTACTTGTGGTGTTGGAAGACCCTGTGGCCGGTAACGTCCTGGATGCGGAGCTCAATCAGAACGATACCATCGTTGTGGGTGGCGCCGATGTGGACTGGTACGCCCAACAGCGAGTAGTAGCCGCCTCGTGGAGTGGCTTTGGCGCTGGTGCGGTGGTTCCGATAGCGACGTACGAAGTGGCAGTGTGTCTCCAACTCGCCGGTTGCAGCGATGACGACATGCAATTGTCCTTCTTTGCTGACGTGGGACTCCGCAACAACATCTCGTTTGGTGCTCAAGTGCTTGAAGACGGCGTGGAGTACCAGTTCCACGTGCGCGCTATCGACGTTGCGGGCCGCTCTGTAGCCGCTGTCAGTGATGGCTTCACCATTGACACGACACTCCCCACTGCCGGCAGCGTTGTCGTACTGTCAACGGGACACATGCTCTCTGTACTTGGCGCGCAGGGCGCAGTGTTTGGTGACAATCCACTATCGGATACGGATGCGGCGCGTGTTGCAAACCAGGTCACTTCCGCTGAAGCCAGCTTGGCAGACGATGGTGACAAACTTTGGCACGGTGGCTTTTCGCCAATGCACATTGTGTGGAGTGGCTTCAGCGACCACGAGACAGGCATCGACTCATATCGTGTTTGCGCCAGCTCATCTCAGCTCCATGCTGATGACCTGGTGCCCTGCGTGACGTTGGGTGCGGATGCTCGTTATGTAGTCCTCACAGACTCCAGTTTCAATTCCACTGCCGTCGCTGTTGCTGAATCACAAGCTGCAGCCGCTGTTGCAGCGTTGAAGGAGCGGCTTGGACTCTCAGGTGGGCACGGCGCCGAAATGAGCGCCACGGTGAACTCCACCACATCGATTGCGCCGTCGCACCCAGTCAGTGTATTCGTGCGTGTGGACGGATGCAACGTGGGCGGTGGTTGCACGCCTGTCGTCAAGGGCCCTGTCCTGCTTGACTTGTCACCACCTGTTCCGCTCGGCATCCCGCGCTTCCTGGATAGCAGTGGTGTTGCTGCTAATGCCACAGCAAACGTTCACATGTGGCAGGCATCGTGGTCCATGTGGCGAGACCAAGAGTCTGGCATTGCAAAGTTCACCGTTGCTGTTGTGGATGCTGTCTCTGACGAGACTGTGCTGGACCCTGTTGACGTTGGTCTCTCGACCAGCTTCCGCACGTCACAGTTGTCCCTCTCTCATGGGCGTTCATACGTGACTGAAGTTACTGCGTACGTTGCGTATGGTTGTCCGTACCGACTGTGCTATTCTAACGCTGTTGTTGTATCTGCGAGTGCAGGTACAATCGTGCGGGGCTGTCCGCAACGGTGCGCTCTTCCCCTGTTGTTGTTGACTTGACAGCTCCCGTAGGTGGTTGGGTACACGACGTTGTGGTGGAAGAGGAAGATATTGGGTACATCTTGAGTAATGGAACGCTGTTCCTTCCTGATATTGATTTCGGAAACGCGGAACTGCGGCGGTTCCAGGCGCACTGGGGCGGGTGGGAGGATCTAGAGACGCCAGATTTGATGGTTCACTGGGCGATTATGCGTGTGGATCCTCGCGAAATGCACATCTCGAACAGCATAGCCAATCCTGGCTCGGAGCTTGCTTCCATTGTGCAACGGTACCTTGACGCCAACCCTGACCTGTTCGCTGTGGACGCCCCCACTCGTCCATACCAAAGCTTCCAGGGGGCTCAACTACACGAAGTTGACAACGGTGTCATGATCACCCCGTTCTTTGCACCTGATGCGACCGGGTTCGGTGATCATGTCGATGTTGAACTGCTGACCGGATTCGTGTATTACTCCATCGTGCGCGTGACCAACGGCCACGGATTGGCAACGATTGCGTCTTCGGATGGTGTGGTATTTGACGATGCTGATCCGTGCATGAGCCAACCTCACGCCGGCTCAGATCCAATGCACCAGCCACAGGTCTTGAACATGCAACATGCTGTTGCGGCGGTGTGGGGGGCAAAGGTCGACCCACGATTCCAGCTGGATGGCCCCTTCGAGTGTTCGCGACCTGTGGGCGAGAATGCCACAGCTGAAGGAGTCCACCATGAAGCCATTGCCCCACTGTGGCGCATGGAGTGGCAGGTTCGGAGAAGCCTGCCCACAAACTCCACCCTGAACACCACGATCCCCGACACGTTGGTCGGATCCACATCTGATGTCGATGGCGTTGATGTGTCGGCCAACATCTCCGCGCTCAACTCCACCATTGATGTGTCTGGAGGACAAATAGACTTGAACGCAACCACTGTGTCTGATCAAGAGAGCTGGCAGGTGGTCGTGCCACCCACACAGGTTGGAGGCAACATTGCATCCCCATGGTCTGCGTGCTGCTCTTCCTACGGTGAGTTTGACCCCCAAACCATCCGTGAAGAGTGGGATTGGCGTCCAACTCAAGTGCAAGAACGCTTTGGCCACGACGTCGCCATGGCCAAGAGCCGCTTTGTCGGTGTCGCAGGGCGCGGCTTTGCAACTGTGTTCGACATGTTAAGCGCGGAGTCCATCCAGCACCGTGTGACGGCCGAAGAGCTGCATGAGGCAGCTGGAAGCAGCTTGATTGATGCAGATGGCTTCCTTGTGCACGTGGCAGCCCATCAGATGTTTGTGTTCGCTACGCCATTGGCGTTGTCGATTACAACAACACCGCCAGAGCTGGCTCATGCTCTGGACGAGGACGCAGCAGGCGCCACTTCAAGCACGATGACTGTGCTCGCGTCGTTATCACCAACAAGTCCCTTGCTCAGTGGCTCCATTGACGGTTCTGTGTTTACAACAACTTCTTTGACCGGCGGCATCGCCACCCGCGGTGACCTTGTTGCTATTACAACTTCCGGAGTGTGGCAAGGGGCGGCGGCACGGTCCGTGGTGGTCCTACGAGTTGCAGGTGATGGTTCCACGACACGTGTAGGCGCTGTGGCGTCGCCGGATGCCTCGTTTGGGGAAGCCATCACACTCGTACGCGCCTCGGAATACCCAACAGTTTCTGGAACACTGCTGGTGGTTTCGACACCGGCATCTTGCGTGCAGCCCCAACCCTCAGTCAACTATACCCGTCCCTGTGGCGGGTCCACTGCAACGACACCGGTGCTGCGCACCTACGCTGTCGGAGTGTCGATGCTGACATCGCAACAGTCTGTATCGGCACCCGGCGCAGCCAATCCAAGCCCAGCGTTTGGTACCGCACTGGCTGGAGCTGGTAACTTCATCGTGGTGGGGGACCCCGAGTCGGATAGCAGCACTGGCGAGGTTACAGTCATGCGTGTTACCTCAACAGGCGGCATCACCCCAGTGTGCTCGATGCCTGGCCTGCTGGACAACGGTGGGTTTGGCTTCAGTGTCTCCATTTCTGATGCTGAGGAAGAAGGCAAGACGGGTGCACGTTCGCAAGGGCGAAACGACAACACCGCTCTTGTTCTCGCGGGAGCGCCGGGAGGCAATGCTGCCATTGTCATTCGTGTAAATCTCAGTCACACTGTTCCGTGCAAAATAGTTGCCGTTGCGAGGCAGTCTCTGTTCTTCCGCCGTGAGGGTGAAGTTGTCCCACCTCTGTACGGCGCAGGCACTGCGGTGGCTGTTGGTGGCGGCATGATTGTATTTTCGTCTCCATTTGCGCACACATGGCCTCACACCACCGAAGCGGCAGTGGGGGAGAGCATGGCTGGGACCGGTCGTGTATTTGGTGCTTCCTTCTGCTGGGCGGGTGACGTCCGCTCGTCCAGTCTGGCAAGCGCGTCAAACTTGCCAACCGTGTGCCTTCCATGTGGCGCGGATGATCATGTGAGCGAGTGGTCCAGCGGTGGCACCTCCGGTTCGTGTGAAGCATGTACCGATGTTCAGTGCGTAGACAACAGCGAATCCCTGTTTGCCAGTCAAGCTGCAGTAGATTTGGAACTGAACCAGCGGTACATGATTGATGTGACCGCCGTGTCACAATCTGGGCGCTCGGCCACACACTCTTCGCCTTTGTTCAGCGTCGACTGGACCCCACCAGAGGCAGGGCATGTGAGGGACGCGCTTCAGTTCAATCTCTACAACATCTCTACGACCCGTGATATTGAGGTGCAAACCAATGCAACGTATCTTGCGGCATCCTGGTGTTGCTTTGTGGACACCGAGAGCTCCATCACTGGCTACCACGTCGGGTTTGGCACCTCGCCTGGAACGATGGACATAGTTGACTTCACCCCCGCCGGGAATCAAACTTCCTTTGTTGTCAATGACCTCGTGCTTGCGACCGGGCAACACTATTATGCCTGTGTGCTGGCCAGCAACGAAGTGGGTCTGTTTTCGGATCCCGTGTGCTCAAACGGATTTGTGTACGACGACACACCTCCCACGATGCTCTCCGTTCGTGATGGCTTCCAACAAGGTTACGACGCTGACGCTCAGTCGTTTTTGGACATCTTGTATGCCAATTTCGAAGCCCATGACCCGGAGACACACATTTCCGAGTATGTGCTGTCGTTTGGTCGAACACCTGGCGCGAGCGACGTGGCGGCGGATCTATCTGCTGGCAATTACACCATGAACGGCGTGTTTTTGTCTCCGTTCATATCCGTTCCAGAAAGGGGGGATGTGATCTACGCAACTGTGGTGGCGATCAACGACGTTGGCCTTGTATCAGCCTCCATGACCAGCGATGGCATCACGATGGGCAAGTCAGATGTGCTTGCCACGCCAACATCCGAAACGAGCATGTTGATGGACACACTCGCTGTGGCTGCCGGCGTGAACGCAACGTATGACCCACCAACAACGGTAGCCGGAGTTGCGATTCCACCTGGTGCGGTTTCCCAAGAAACGACTTTCTTTGGTGGTGCTGTTACCGAGGGCGATATAGGAGCTGGGGATGCAGTCAACGCATCCGAAACGATGCCTCGAAACGTACGTTCCACCTGGGCAATTTGTGGGTGTGATATGCTGACATGTCATGTTTGGTTGCAGAACTTGCGATTCGGTGACTACTCGTTCACGCTCGAAGCGCGCGACCCTGACACCGGAGACGTGATATCCCCGTTTTCGTTTGACATCCCAGTGCGCGTCTCTATGATGTGTACGTGTGTTACCTGGCTTAGGGGCTGATGAGTTTGCATCGCTTTGTTAACGCCTCATATCTTCCCAGACGACGTTCCATCCGCCCTGCTCGGTGAGGCGGTATCGGAGGACTGGCAGCCGCAACTTGACATGTGGAACAGCGCTACGCAGCAGTGGGAAAGTGCGATTGAAACGTGCCCTCCTGCACTTCAGTACGAACATGTCAACTACGCGACCCGAGTGTACACAGTGGACATTTGCCACTTGACACAGGTGGGTGTGGGCGGCGGAGGGGTGTTTGCACGTGTTTTGTGGCTGGAGGGTCCAACTCACCCAGCCGTGTGTTTGCAGTTTGGGCTGTTTTTCCTCCGCAGGCCACAGGCATTGGTCGGTGTACCACCTGCCCCTGGTGTCACGTTAATGCCTTTCTCTGAAGCGGGTAGCACGCTCTTGGGCCTTCTTGGTGACGATTCCGTTGTGGAAGATGCAATTGCAGCAGGCTCCGACTTGGCACTGGCCGTGACTACCCTTGTGTGGGACGATGCGACAGGGCAGCTGACCATGCCGCCGTTGCAAATGGCAGCAGGCGGAAGTACGGATCCCAATGGAGGCAGTCTGGAAACCACGTGGAGCGTGGATGTGGTGGGCACCGGCCATGCACCCACCGTCTCACTGTCTACAGGCTCTGGATCAACATGTGCGTTGAACGCCACCGGAACTGGTGTTGTTGCCATCACGATCACGGTCTCCACCGCTGATGGTGCGACGAGGAGTTTCGTGCTACTGGTGTGGTTGGATGCCCCACCTGTGGCGGCAATCGGTTCGAACCTCCCGCCCAAGCCCATTCGTCCCATCGGGGGTCGCTACGACACAGTACTTGTGCACACCAACCAGTCGTCGGTCTCCGTTCAGCTCGATGGTTCTCGTTCCTATGATCCCGAAGCGTCCGACCTATCTGGGCTGTGGACAATTGTGCCAGGATCTCTTCAAGAGCGGTATCCTGGCGCTGCCAAGGATGAAGAGCCTGAACTGGGCAGCCCGGCCGAAGAATCTTTGCTTGGCGTCCTCTCGAATCTTATTCCCGGCACGTTCATGGACGTAGCGTTGACGGTGACCACACAAGATGCAGCCATGGCACAAGACACTGCTGTAGTCAATGTCACCATCAACGCTTGCCCAACCATTGTGTTGGAAGCGCCTTCTGTGGTCTTTTTGCGTGATCACGTCAACAACTTCACAGCTTCCGTTCAGTCATCCTTTGATGTGGATGGTACCATTATCGCGTATCAATGGGATGTACAAATTGGCATTGGTGGGGGTGTGTATGTTGTCGACAGCGACAGTGCTAATCTGGTTGTACTGGACCTGCAACAGCCTGGTGAAATTCGTGTGTCGGCCACCGTTACGGACAGTGATGGCGGTGTCTCAGTATCACCGTTCCATACCGTTGATGTCCGACCTTGCGACGACACTGATACCGACAATGATGGTGTCACAGACTGCTTTGATGAGTGCTTCGAAGACGACGCCAAATTGAAACCGCTCGTGTGTGGATGTGGGATGCCGGACACCGACACCGACGGAGACGGTGTCCCGGATTGCGTCGACGAGTGCGCCAGCAATCCCAGCAAAGTACAGCCAGGCGTATGCGGTTGCGACGCTGCTGACGCCGACTCAGACGGCGACTCCGTCCCAGATTGCCACGACCAATGCCCCGCCGATGCCAGCAAAATCGCACCAGGATCGTGTGGTTGTGGCGTCTCAGAAGATGACACCGACGGTGATGGGACTCTG
>Ga0213833_1000354_pt1 | contig 53804 bp, 43 predicted proteins | sample SWATP21_FD_160575 | JGI IMG/M metagenome (GOLD analysis project Ga0213833, IMG submission 160575) | Coastal seawater microbial communities from Marineland, Florida, United States - SWA TP2 #1 | ecosystem: Environmental > Aquatic > Marine > Coastal | place: USA: Florida | collected 2016-08-14 | reverse complement strand
TTTCAGGGGGAACCAGGGCGCCGAGTATGGGCCCCCACCGCCTGCTACGCAGGCACCTCCCCCTGAAGGGGGAGGACTGTGAGAACAGCGATGCCCTCGCCTTTCAGGGGGAACCAGGGCGCCGAGCATGGGCCCCCTCCGCCTGCTACGCAGGCACCTCCCCCTGAAGGGGGAGGACTGTGAGAACAGCGATGTCCTCGTCTTTCAGGGGGAACCAGGGCGCCGAGTATGGGCCCCCACCGCCTGCTACGCAGGCACCTCCCCCTGAAGGGGGAGGACTGTGAGAACAGCGATGCCCTCGTCTTTCAGGGGGAACCAGGGCGCCGAGTATGGGCCCCCACCGCCTGCTACGCAGGCACCTCCCCCTGAAGGGGGAGGACTGTGAGAACGGCGATGTCCTCGCCTTTCAGGGGGAACCAGGGCGCCGAGTATGGGCCCCCTCCGCCTGCTACGCAGGCACCTCCCCCTGAAGGGGGAGGACTGTGAGAACAGCGATGTCCTCCCCCTTTCAGGGGGAGGTGGCCGCGAAGCGGTCGGAGGGGGCCCCAACAAGCGGCCCCTTTCAGGGGGAGGTGGCCGCGAAGCGGTCGGAGGGGGCCCACAGCCACTCAGCCGAACAAACACCCGCCATACAGCCGCGACAGAATCTGCACACTCGCCTGCAAGCAACCTGGGCAGTCGTCGACCCGCCGGCGGGCCTCGCGGATGCCTTCGCCAAACCAGATCTGGTCAAAGGTGTTCTGGCGAATATTGCCAATCGGACGGTGGTCCAACCCACAGCGCACGATGTCGCCATTCGGCAGGAAGTAGAGGAGGTCGCGGAGCTCGCGGCAGGAAAACTGCTGGATGTCGCCGTCGAGCTGCCGCTCGAAGGTGTCTTTGGTGACGAACCGGCTCACGATGTGGTCGACCAGGGGCAGCTGCCGCTTCGTGCCCACACGGGCGTCTTCCAGAGCGCGGAGTGCGCGGGCCTTGTCGTCGACCATGATGACCTTCGGGCGGCGCACCTCGGGGGGCTCCGTGCCCACCAGGAAGGGGTCGACGTTCACGCCCGGGATGAGGTCGGCGCCCAGCGACTCGGCGAAGCGCACCATGTCGTCGAGCTCGCCCACGCTGTCGTCGGTGACCGCGAAGTTGATGCCGAATTTGAAGCCGTACTTGGGCTGTAGCGCTGCCACCCGTCGGCAAGTCTCGACAACCGTGGCGTGGCTGCCTTCGACCCCCCGCATGCGGTCGTGGGTGGGGCCCAGGCCGTCGACCGAGATGCGCAGCTGCAAGCCCGGCCAGGCCACCGCTTCGATGGCTTCCACCAGGCGGTCGCCCAGCATCCCGTTCGACGTCATCTGCAGGATGTAGGGGTCGATGATCTCGCGCACCCCGGCCAGCAATTGGACGATGTCGCGCCGTGCGAGGGGCTCCCCCCCCAGGATCTTGACGACGTCGAGGCTGCGCAACTGCTGGAAGACCTCGAGCCACTCTTCGGTGGAGAGGTCGTTGTGTTCGCGGACCTGCCAGCTCCCACAGCCTGCGCACTTGAGGTTGCACTTGAACGTGACGATGAGGTGGCCGGCGTGGGGGCGCGGAATCCAGTCGGGGTCGATGCGCGCCATCGCGGCACTTCGGGCCATGTTGCCCCAGGCCCGGGCGCGGCGCTTGAGCATCGCGCGACGCCGGTCGAGACGGGGGTCGCGGGTCGGGACATGGTTGGGGGCAGGTGCGTTCATGCCAATCACCCTACTCGAAAGGCGGTGGGCTACATCGTGACGAGGCTGCGGGGGTTGACCCAACGCTTGAGCAGCAAGGGGGTCATCTCGCCGTCGCGGGTCATTTGTGCGGCCACACCGGCCATCTTCACCAGGTTGATGGCCTGGGCGAAAGCCACGAGTGGCTCGGGGTTCTGCTTGAAGCGTTCGGAGTTGTAGAGCTTCCAGATGAACGACTTCGGCAGGAACGACTTGTTGAGCAGCACGATGAGGGCCAGCCAGCGCTTGTCGGCCTTGGGGCGCGGGTACGAGAGGTCGACGCGGAACTGCTCGAACGCGTGCGTGTTGATGCCCTCGATGTCTTCTTCGGTGATGCGGCCCTCGCGAAGCAGGCGCCGGGCGAGGTGGGTCTCGGGGTAGATGGTGAGGCCGAACAGGTACAGCTCGAAGGGCCGCGGCAGCTTCATGAGCATGTGGAACAGCTCGTCTTTGTCCTGTTCGGTGGATTCCGGGTCGTCCCAGATGATCTGGAGGTTGGCCCGGATGCCCACTTCGCGGAAGACGGTCTGGGCGTCGATGATCTGCTGGTTGCTCACATTGCGGTGGTAGAGCTCACGGCTGACGCGGTCGTTGGCCTGGATGCCCATGCAGAGCGCCCGCAGGCCGGCGGCCTTGAGGTCGGCGAGGGGCTCGTGTCGGACCATGCGGGGGTCGACCAGAATCTCGAAGGGGATGCCCACGCGGGCAGGCCACTTCTCCCGGAACTCGCGAATCCAGGCCTTCTGGATGGGGAAGACCTCGTCGTCGAAGCGCACAATCTTGATGTTGGTGCACAGCTTCTTCGCGTACTCCATCTCGCGGATGATGCTCTCGACCGACCGGATGCGGAAGCTCTTGCCTTTGCCCTCGTACAGGGGCTTCGTGAGGGTGTTGGAGCAGAAGGTGCAGGTCCAGTAGGGGCAGCCGCGGCTGGCGAGCAGCGTGTACTCGGGGTTGGTGATGAAGGGGTCGCCTTCGTTGACCGCGTGCCCTTCGATGTGGAACTTGTCGTGGTCGGTGTGGAAGTCGCGGAACGGGATGCGGTCGAGGTCGACCAGCGGGGCGATGTCGTTCTTGTAGACGGTGTCGCCGTCGCGCACCCAGAAGCCCGGCACATCGCGGGTGGACCGGCCTTCGTCGAGGCGCACGAAGTACTCGGCCACCGCTTCGTCCACCTCGCCCACCGCGATGGCATCGGCGATGGGGATGCACTTGTCGGGGACGAAGGTGGGGTGCATCCCGCCCCAGACGATGGGCTTGCCGAGGGCATGGCGCACGCGTTCGGTGAGGTACTTGGCCATGCGGTGGAAGGCCGAGGCCCGCACGGAAAAACCGATGACGTCGATCCGGCGGTCTTTCAGGAGCTGAATGAGCGCCTGCACCTCTTCTTCGCGGGGCCAGGGGAAGCTGTTGTTGACCCAGTCCTTGAAGTAGATCTCGGTGGTCTGGAAGCCGGCCTGCCGCAAGGCCGACGCCACGTGCCGCACACCATTGTTTTCGAGCGCGTACAGCGAGATGACCGCCGGCTTGAGGGCGCGGTGCGGCTGCACGTGGACCGGGCCGCCCAGAGAGTCGGTGCCGGGGGGTCGAGCGGTGTCGCTCGAGATGGCGTCTTCTGTATGGGCGAAGGACATGGTGGTGCCGAGGGAAAGGGTCGCGCCACCACTCTAGCCCATGTCCCCGGTCGAGCACGAAAGACCTCCTCCACAACACCGAGCAGGCGCATGCCTCCCCGAGAATGTCGCAGCACGCGCCCATCCGGTCAGCCGGTCGTGGTAACTATTGGGCCACCTGTCAGATGAGGCCAGGTGCCTCTCTGGAAAAGGAGTGGAGCAGATGCTGGTCGTCTTCGGAGCGAATGGCCGCACAGGCCGCGAAGTGGTGCGGCAGGCCCTGGAGCGGGGATGGGCGGTGCGCCCGGTGGTCCGCGACGACCGCGACGGACGCGGGCTGGACCGCATCATCGACGTGGGCACCATCTCGTACGCCGACCCCGACCACCCCGAGTCGCTCGCCGCAGTGCTCGATGGCGCCACGCACGTGGTGAGCTGCATCAACGCACGCTCCGCCGGCCCCGGCTGCCCCCGCTACACCGACGAAGCGGGCGCTCACATCGTGCGGGCCGCCCACGCCGCCGGCATCGAGAAGATGCTGCACCTGTCGGTTGTGGGCTCCTTTCGGTGGTCGCCCAACGCCCTCAACCGCCGCTCCTTCCGCCTCGACCGCCACGTCCGCGTCCTCAAAGACGTCCCGTGGACCATGATCCGCATGAGCTGCTACTTCGACGAGGTCCTCGAAGGGCACGTGCGGCCCCCGGATGGTCGTCGCCCCCACCCCATCGTCAAGAGTGGCCGGTACGCGCCCATCTCGCGCAGAGATGCCGCCCGGATGGTGGTCGACCTCATGCCGCGGCTCCACCCCAACCGCACCCTCTACGTGGGCGGTCCCACGGTCTACACCGGCGAAGCCCTCGATGCGCTGGTGAGCCCCTGGCGCGAAGGTGGCTCGGGCTGGCGGCGCACGTCGTCGGGCGCGCTTCCTCCCGGCGATGTGTCGGTGTCCCCAGACACGACCCGCGTCATGGTCGACACGATTCCTGTCGACCACTTCGAAGACGCCCTCGATCCCAGCTGGGTGCCGGCCCCCTTCCCCACCCCCGAGGCACCCGCTCCCGCACCCGCACCGGTGGTGGCGGCCCCCGAGCCCGCTCCCGAGGTCCCCCCTCCGCCCGGTTCGGTCGACCCCGGCCCCCACCCCACCGACGACGGCCGCGAGCTGAAGACCATCGCCGAGTGGGGCCCGGTCCTGCGGCGGGTGGTGCACGCCATGTTGGCCGAAGACATGGAACGGCTCGACCCCACCCTCGACGGCGGCACCCTCGACCTCCGCGCCGCTCGCAAGCGCAAGAACGGTCGTGTGGCCGAGGTCCACGAAGGCACCTTCCGCGAGCTCACCGGGGTGCGCTTCCGCGACGCCGACGACCAGCAGGTCCACCGGGCCACCGTCACGTTCCTCCGCGACGACCTCGCCGACGTCTTCTTCGTGTGGTTCGAGCGCCCCGACCGCTCCATCCCCGATGCCATCTGGGCCCAGCTCGACATGGGCGTGCAGCGAAGGCTGGCGCAGGGCGGTGCCTTCCCCCACGACGACAAGGTGACAGCCTTCAAAGACGGCCACGTGGCCACGGCGCTCGGCTAGGCGGCGTCGTTCCGAGTACCTGGCAGCCACCGCACCAGCTCGTGGTGCCGGTAGAGGCCGAAGTAGAAGCTCATCGTCACCAGCGAGAACGGCCCCAGCTCCATGAACACCAGCAGCACCACGTGCATCGTGACGCCCACGAGCACGTAGAGGTTGCGGATGTCGGGGTGGCGCAGCCGCTGCCAGATGGTGGGCTGGCTGCCCAGACGCTCCAGTCGACGCTCGGCTCGGCCCGTCCCCAGCCACCATGCCGACACGGCGAACGTCACCTCCCAGAACCAAGACAGGGCGGTACCGAAGCGAGTCAACGGTGAAAACCACGCCACAGCGGGCAGCATGGTGATGTCGAGACGGCTCCAGGTGGGGTCGAGCAGGGCGTAGTGCACCGCCAGATAGCCGCCCCAGGGAAACCAGCTCACGCCCAGCTTGTGTAGGCCGGCAGAGGTGTACACCAGGCAGATCTGGAACACGAGCAGGGTGCGGCCCCAGGCCGGTCGGGGGGTGTCGTCGCGCCATCGACCGGTGCGCCAGCGGGCATCCACAGACAGCGTGGTGCCTGCAGGAATCAGCACCAGCAGCCACAAGGCGTTGGTGATGAGGCGGTCGTGGCTGCCCCCGGTGCCCGGTGCGAGCGACATCAACGCGAGGAAGGTCTGGCCACAGACGAGGGCACTGGCCCGGGTGAGGGTGCCGGTGGCGACGCCGAGGGCACTCAGCATGCAGGTCCAGACCAGAACCCACACGGTGAAGGCATTGTGACCGCCCAGCCACCGCACAATCCACTGCTTGGACCGGAAGGTGTTGTAGCCACCGTCGGCATCGGTCAGCCACAGGATGTCGACGCCCCCCGACAGCACGGAAGCCAAGATGGTGCCAAACACAATCGTTCCAATACAAATTCGGAACAGTGCGAGCGGTGTGGTGGGCTCGGGCCGGGCCATGTGGGCGACGAAGCGCTGCCAGGGGTTCATGGGGCGTCCTCGTCGCAGGTGTCGAGGTCGTAGGACCGCTCCCAGCGCGTGGACTTGACCGGGATGGTGCCGGTCTCGCGCAGCCTGGCGGGACCGGGCAGCGCCAGGACCTCCATCGTGGTGCGCAGCTCGGTGGCGTCGGGGAGCTCGGCCTTCGCCTGGCAGGCCATCCACGACCCGAGGCGCTCATAGGAGGAGGGCCGGGCCCGCCACGAGTATTGGTTCAGCAGCGCGCGCATCCGCTCCGACCGCATGAACCGGGCGTTCCAGTCGGCGGTGGCGTCGGCGTGGACGTAGAGGTCGCGCCACTCCCCCCCTTCGCGGACCTCGACCCGGAGCCGCGCGGGTGTCTTCTGGACCACCCCGAACATCTGCCAGGCCTGCCCGGCCCCCACCCGACGGATGTAGGGCTTGACCACATTGACGGCCTTGTGGCGGACCACGCGCATGACATCGGTGACGTCGATGACGAGGGCGAGCGCTTCCTCCTGAGACAGCTGGATGCCGACCGCCCGACCGACCGACCGCCACTGGCGCAGCTGAGACTGGAAGCCGGGGTCGTTCTGCTGGGGCTTGCCCATGCGCCCGGGGACCGGGAGACACATGACGAGCAGCGCCCCCATGTGGAGGGCGATGAGCCCGGCACGCGCATGGTCGCGCCAGGAGAGCTTGTGGGACACAGGAGGGCTCCCGGGAGGAGACGAGGAGCGCCAAGTGTCCTGTCTGGGTCGGGTCGTCCAGGGCCTACCGGAACCGCTGGAGGCGGAGAAAGTCGATCGGTAGTGCGGAGTGGCCGTCTGCGACCAGGTCGGCGAGGGCCTGACCAAGCACCGGAGCCAGCTTGAAGCCGTGCCCCGAGAGGCCCGTGACGACCGCGACTTCGGGGGCGTCGGGCAGTGTGTCGACGATGAAGTCTTCGTCGGGGGTGTTGGTGTACATGCACACCGCTGCGTCGACGATGGGGCCACGAATGCCGGGAATGACCGCGTCTACGCCATCTTGGATGGCCTTGCGGTCCGCCTTGGTGACGGCTCGGGAGACCGTGTCGGCATCGACGAGGGTGTCGGAGCCGTGCACCGCCACCTTGGTGAGGGGCGGCCCGGGCCGGAGGGGGTCGGCGGGGATGCCGTAGAGCGCGCGCTTTCCGGGACGGTCGACGAGCCAGCCCGGCAAGTGCTGGGCGTTGGCCACCCCGGGCTGGAGGGGGTTGAGCCAGGTCTGGACGTTTCGGGAGACCGTGAGGAGTGGGGCGAGCGACGGGACCAGCTTGGGGGTCCAGGCGCCGGCTGCGATGGCGAGGCGGCGGGTGCGGATGGCGCGACCATCGGCGAGGTGGACGCGGAGGTGGTCGGTGCCGAGACGCTCCCAGTGAGCGACGCGTGTGTGGTGGAGGCGCGGTGCGTTGGCCTGTTCGAGCGCCGCCCGGATGGCATCCTCGACGCGCACAAAGCCCGCGTCGGGCTCGAAGAGGCCCACGGTGTCGGCGTGGACGGCGAACTGGGGAAAGCGCCGGGCGAGGAGTGTGCTGGACAGCCAATGAGTCTGGAGACCGTGTTGTTCGGCAGCAGCACGAGACGCATGGACCAGCACGGAGTCGGGGGGACCGACCAGGAGGACGCCGGCCCGATGCAGCAGCGGCGTGCGGGTGTGGGTCTCCCACGCCTCGAACAGGCTCGTGGCGCGCTGGAGGAGCGGGACGTAGCCGGGGTGCTCGAAGTAGGCGTGGCGGAAGACCCGGGTGAAGCCCCAGCTGCTGCCCAGGTGGTGGGCGGGTCCGTGGGCGTCGATGCCGAGCACGCGGCCACCGCGACTCGACAGGGCCATGAGAGCAGCGGAGCCCACGCCCCCGAGGCCCAGGACGACCGCATCGAAGGGCCGGGAGAGGTTGGGTGTGCGCATGCGGGGCTCCGGTCCAGAGAAGCCTACGACAGAGCGGTGAGCTGGGGCCCCCGGCGTCTCTGCGGGCACGCTCCTCCAGGGCCGGGGCTACTCGACGTCTTCCCAGCCAGCGTCTGTGATGACCGTGAACCGACCCTCTTTGGGAGCAGGGACCTCGATGTCGCTCACGACCACCACGAGGGCCTGGTCGGGCTCGACAATGGTGCCTTCGTCGAAGTGTTGGCGGGTGGTCCAGGAGTAGAGGGTCTCCGACCCATCGGGGTGGACCTCGAACACCCACAGCCGGCTGGGATGGTTCCCCAGCACTGCATCGCCCGCACCGGTGTTGACGAGGAACCCCCACAACTGGCCGCTGTGGCGGTCGCGGAAGGTCCACTCGGACACCATCCCGGGCGACAGCGCTGCGACCGTGGGCGTGTGGTCCCCGAGGGTGGACGACAGCTCGAACGCCATCTGCGCGACTTCATCGGGATCGACGTCTGCGGGGGCGTGGAAGAATGCACTGGTGCCAACGCAATCCAAGAGCGTTTCGCCGTCCCGTCGGCGCCGCACGCCGTAGGTGTCGACGACCACACGCCCCAGTTCCTCCCCGAACTCATCTTCGAAGACAGCCTCCACCACGGCATCGCAGACCACCGGCCCGCCGACCGTGGCCAGGTGTCCGTACAGCTGGGTGCCCTCGGGGTGGTGGATGAGGTCCACCGACGTCACGCGGAAGTGGCCGTCTGGATGGTGGACCTGGACCGCATGGCCCTGGCCAGACTCCAGGTTCCAGGTGGTGGGGGTGCCGGGATCAACGGGGTCGGCCCCACAGCCCAGAGCCAGCACCACCACTCCGCCAAGCACTTGTCGCATCGTTGTGCTCCCGTGTCGAGACGCACCTGAATTGGCGCTCCTGGAACGTACAGCCGCCCATGGCGTGGGGCTGTTTCGTTCGGTTTTCAGAGGATGGGGCCGGGCCCGCCTACTCCTCCTTGCGCGCCTTCTGCGCAGCCAGGTCGGCTTTGCCGAACTTCACCGCAGACTTGCCTGCGGTCTTCGCGGCCTTCACGCGGTTGGTGTGGGAGTCCTTCTTCTCCGGCTTGAGGATGGACCTCCCGGTGACGAGCTGGTGGGCAGCATCGACACCACGCACGCCGGCCTCGCCAAGCTCCAGGCCGGTGGTGAGCTGGCTCTTGGGGGTGCTCTTGCCTTCCGCGGCGCGCCACTTGCTTTCGCTGGACGCCCTGTCCGCTACGCTGCTCACCTTGGCGGCCGCGTTTACGCCCCGAAGCACCCGTTCTCCTCCTTCCACCTCCTGGGTGGGGTCCACGAGCCGGTGCCCCGTGGCCGCAGCCGTGGCGTTGTCGGACGCCTGTGCGAGCTTGGAGCCGGTGTCCAGGCCGGTGGCGGCCTGCTGCAGGAGGGGTGCTGCTTCACCCGACTCTCGCGCCACGGCCGCTGAGAATTGGGCCTGGCTCGAGCCGGCAAAGGCCTTCATTCCCGCCGCACCGCCCGCAACCACCTTGAGGCCGACCTCGGCGTCGGTGAGCTCCCGTTGGGTCCACATGTCCTTCTGGGTGGCTGCCGCGTAGGAACCCTCTGCGACCGCCTGGGAGGTACCAGCCGCCTGGAGCGCCCAGCCGCCTTTCATCTGGGCGACGGAGCCTGTGAACACACCGATGGCCTTGCCGCGGTCGGTGGCCTTGGTGGCCGTCTCGCGGTCGGTGACGGCTGTGCCGGCTTCGATGAGGTTTTTGCGGACGGTGTCGCCGGCGTACTTGTCGAGCATGGGACCGGCGAACGGGAGGCTGGTGACCGCACCGTACGTAGCGGAGGCAGTGGCCGTTCCAGCGGCACCGGCGGTGTACTTGGCCGCCCCACCCGTCGACGTGTCGGGCTTCAGGCGCGCAGCGTTGTAGTTGGAGTCGTAGTCGATGTCGGCGAGGGCCTGCTTCTGGCGCGACACGATGCCGGCCAGCTGGGCCGCAGACACGCCGGCCTTCGCACCGCCGCTGCCATCACCCAGGCGGGTGATGTGCCGAGCGAGACGCTTCACCACCACCTGTGCGTGGTTGTTGGCCCGCTTGGCCGACTTCGTGAGCGCTGCGGTCTTCTTGCCCAGGCCATCGGCCTCGAGGCCCATGTACCGGAGCATGTCGCTGCGGGTCTGGTCGCGGAGGTTGCAGGCGCGCGTGTGGAGGCGGATGAGGGCCTTGAACTGGGCATCGGCGGCAGCCTTGTCGGGCGCGGACTTGCGGGAGGACGCCTTGGACGCCTTGGACGACGTGCCCTCTTGCTCGTTGGCCTCCATCGCCGACCACATGGCGCCGAGCCCCCACTTGGACCCACCGGCCATGAAGTCGCTCTTGGGCTCTGCGACGTCCTTCGTCGGCGGCTCGGCAGCCCGCCATGCCTCGGCCTGGTTGAAGCGCTCGATGTCGTCGAAGTTGCTGCGGCCAGGGGTGGTGGCCGGTGTCACGGCGACGGAGGGCGTCGACGACTGCTTCGACTTGGTCTGCTTGGCGTGCGTGGTCATCGTTCCTCCGGGCATCTGGTCGGAGAAACGGGCGGGAGACCAGACTCCCTCATCCTTTTTCGGTGGAATTGGAGGCGGAGACAGCTTGCCTGGCTCCGCCGTTGCGGAAGAGACGGCTTGCCGGCTCTGGAGCTGCGGGGGAGACGGCTTGCCGGCTCACCCGCCCGCGGGCCGCTGTGCGGGCCCGGCCAATCGACGCACGAGCTACCGGATCTGGGGGCCGGAGTTGGGGGCGGCGCCGTTGGTGACGGTGAGCTCCTTGACCCGCTTGAGGTGCTCGACGCGCCAGGCATCGAGCTCTTCGGGGTCGACCGTGACCTCGGGAATCTTCCAGGCGGCGAGGCCCCGGCCGCGGGTGATGGGCGGGCCGAAGACCTTGTTCATCTCTTCGACGAGGTACTTGGGCAGGAACTCGGCGCCGGAGCGGTAGGCGACGACCACCCAGCGGAAGCCGGCGTCGTGGACGATGGCGAGGTCGCGGCGGTAGTCGCCATCGAGCTGGCCGGGCTTGTTTTCGTAGAGGGGCTGGAGGTCGCGGAACAGCGGCAGGGAGCGCACGTACCAGTAGCCGTCGCGGGCGAAGTATTCGATGCGTTCGATGGGGACGGCTTGGGTGCGCTTGCCGTGGGCGAGCTGGGTGGACAGGCCGTTCCAGCGGTTCTCGTGGTCGGCGCGGACGACGAGGGCGAGGTCGATGACGGCGCCATCGCCTTGGTCGCGGAGGACTTCGAGGGCGGTGGCGTCGCGGGGGGTGAAGCGGGCCCAGGGCCAATCGAGCATCTGGCCACCGGCGACCTCGATGACGGCGAGGATGGCCAAGGGGACGACCACGAGCTGCTTGAGGCTGAAGTTTTCCTTGCGGATGGTGAGCGCGGCCATGCCGGCCATGGACACGATGGTCATGGCGAGGAAGCGCACGGGGAAGTTCAGCGGCTCGGCGATGTAGCCGAGGAAGCGGTTGAACCAGATGTGCGGCATGCGCAGGCGGGCACCGCTGGAGGTGACGGGCATGCCGTCGACGGTGAGGTAGCTGCCGAACGCGAAGAGGATGCCGAACAGGGCCACCCCGACGAATGGCCAGGCCTTGCGTGGGTTGCGGACGAGGCCACCGAGCGCGAGCAGGACGGTGAGAAACCCAAGATACCGGCCGCCGCCGTAGGCCGCCTGTTCGGTGCTGGCGGCGGTGCGGAACGGAGTGAGGAGCTGGGGGGGCTCGAGGCGCGCGGAAGGGGGGTCGGTGATGGGCTGGCCGTGCTCTTCGAGGATGTAGGAGCGGAGGCCGACCTCGGGGATGTCGCCGGACTTGTACGACGACGCGAACCACTGGGTGACGGGGTACACTGTGCCGATGGAAAGGCCGGCTGCGAGGGCGTACAGAGCCAGCAGCTTCGGCGTGCGCTTGCCGTCGTAGAGGGTGGACAGAGCGTAGATGGCCACCGACATGGCCAGGAAGAAGCCCAAGTAGAAGCACGACAGCATCGAGCCGACAAGCGTGACGGCCAGCGCCAGGAACCACGGCCAGTGGAGGGTCTTGCGCGCGCGGATGAGGAAGCCGAGGCCCAGCGGCATCCACCACAGGTGCGTGAGCTCGCCCACGCCCACGTGCACGAAGAAGGCCATCACGCTGGAGCCTTCGATGAGTGTGCCCGCGACGAGTCCGCCGAATCGGGAGCCCGAGAGTTCCTTTCCAAACCAGATGCCGGCCATGCCGGTGAGGGTCATGTTGATGAACACGAGCAGGTTGGAGAGGGGCACCACCTCGAGAAACGGCATGAACACCGCCACCACGCCGTTGAGGGGCTCGATGGGGTACAGATCCATGCCGATGGGGTAGTTGATGAGGTGTGTGGCGAAGGGGAATTGCCCTTCCTGCCACACGCTGGCTTGCATCCACCAGAGGGTCCAGAGGTGCTTCATGCCGTCGGCGCGGGCGTGGCCGAGGGCGGCTTCTCCGGGGCGGATGATGGCCGGCCAGGTGAGGATGGCGGCCAGCGCGAACGACCACGCGAAGGCGATGAGGACATCCCGCAGAGTCTCGCGAGAGATCGGCAGGCGGCGGGCGGGCTTGGAGGGGGCGTCAGACACGGCGCATGTCTACCATGTCCCTTGGAGGTCGTCTGGAACCTCCGGGGGTTGGCGGCGTCGGTGGGTCGTCGGTCGCCGGGGCCGGCGTGCCGCGGAGGTGTCGATGCGTCCGGTGTTCGTGGTGGCGATGGTGACGTCGGGGTGCGGAACGGCGGTGCACGGGCTGGAGCCAACGGCCTGGAGCAACGTGGTGGTGGCCACTCCGGGCGATGCGCTGGTGGTGGATGCGCGGCCGGGGTCGGCGTATCGGGCGGGCCACATCCCGGGGGCGGTGCACGTGCACTGGACCGAGCTGACTCAAGAAGACGACCAGGGGCTGTGGGGCGTGCGGCCGGATGCGGCGCTTGCGGACGTGTTCTCGCAGGCCGGGGTGCGCCCGGACGAGCCGGTGGTGGTGGTGGGGAGTGGTCCGATGGGCGGTGGCGACGACGGAAATATGTACTGGGCGCTGCGCTACCTGGGGCATCCCGACGTGCGGGTGCTGAACGGGGGGCACCTGGGCTGGCTGGCGATGGGCGGTGCCGAAGAGAGCGGTGCCGGGAATGCGCGCGTGGTGGACGCGGACTGGAGCGTGGACGACGGGGCGCTGGCGACGACCGACGACGTGGCGGGCTGGCCGGGCACTGTGTTGGATGTGCGGTCGGCGGAGGAGTTCGACCGCGGACATGTGCCGGGCGCGGTGTGGTTTGAGTGGACGGATGTGTTCGACGGCGAGCTGATTGCGTCGGAGGCCGCGGTGCGGGCGCGCCTGGAGACGGCCGGGGTGGACCTGGAGGCGCCGGTGGTGACGACGTGCCGGTCGGGGATTCGGGCGGGTCACACGTTCATGATGCTGGAGGCGCTGGGGGTGGACGACGCGGCAAACTATGTGGGGAGCTGGCGGCGGTGGACGGCGGAAGGTGGGGCGGTGGAGCGGTAGAGGGGCCCCCTCCGACCGCTGCGCGGCCACCTCCCCCTGAAGGGGGAGGACATCGTCGTTCTCACAGTCTCTCCCCTTCAGGGAGGGTGCCTGCGGAGCAGGCGGTAGAGGGGTGCCCTCCGACCGCTGCGCGGCCACCTCCCCCTGAAGGGGGAGGACATCGCCGTTCTCACAGTCCTTCCCCTTCAGGGGGAGGTGCCTGCGGAGCAGGCGGTAGAGGGGTGCCCTCCGACCGCTGCGCGGCCACCTCCCCCTGAAGGGGGAGGACATCGTCGTTCTCACAGTCCTCCCCCTTCAGGGGGAGGTGCCTGCGGAGCAGGCGGAGGGGGCCCGCGGGACCCTCAGGGGGTGGCCGGCTTGGCCGCATCGACCGGGTAGACCGCCCCTTCGGGGTACTTGAAGCGCATGTGTGGGACGGCGCGGCGCGGCTTGCCCCACGGCGGGAGGGCGGCCTCGATGGCTTCGGGGTCGGCGGCGGCCACCGCTTCGGCCATGGACTTCTGGCGCTCGCGACGCTTCAGTTGCATGGGCGTCATGGGGCCGTCTTTGATGGCGGGGTCGAGGGTGGGGTCGGTCTCGGCGGCCTTCACCCACTGGTAGAAGGCGGAGAGGCCGTGGTGCACGTAGTCGATGCGCACCTTGGTTTCGTTCATGGCGTAGCGGATGCCACCGTCGACCTGGTCGGGCCGGGAGAATGCGTACGTGGAGTAGTCGTTGTATTGCATCTGCAGGCCGAAGCGCATGCTCTCCCGCGTGTGCTGTTCGAAGTAGGCGGCCTCTTCGGGGCGGAAGCGCAATGCAAGCGTGTAGGCAGCGGCCACACCTTCGGCGTAGCAGAAGGCCTGCATGGCGGGGAGCTCGTCGGGGAGCTTGTAGTAGCCGCCGATGTAGTCGGGGAACGGGGCCGTCTCTTCGGTCCATTCGTAGGTTTCGATCATCCAGCGGGCAATCTCGAGGCCGAAGGCTGCGGCGTCTTCGTCGCCGGTGCGCCGGTGGTAGGCGTTGGCGGCCATGACGGTCCAGGGACCGAACTGGACGAGGTCGAGGCGGGTGTCGTTGTCGTAGGTGTATTTGGGCCAAGGTGCCGTGGCGTCGGCCTTCTTGGCGCGCTCGGCGTACCAGGGCTTGTAGTACTCGAAGTACTTGGGCAGCGTGGCAATCCAGCGGTCGTCGTCGAAGTACTCGGCCAGGTACACGAGGGCGAGGGCCGCCTCGCCGGGCACGATGTCGTTCTTGGCGCCGTAGTAGGGGTGGTCTTTGTCGACGTGGTAGCCGTCGAAGCGCCCGGTGTCGTCCTGCATGAACAGGATGAAGTTGCCCATCTCCACGAGCTGTTCGTCCCACTCGGTGGAGTCGGTGGCGCGGGCGAGGTCGATGATGCCGAGGAGGTTGACCACCACGGTGCCCAGCTTCTGGTTGTCTTTGAAGCTGTAGTAGGCCATCTGCTTGCCGGTCTTCGGGTCGGTCTCCTTGACCAGGAAGCGCTGGGTGAAGTCGAGGGCTCGGCGGGCGCCTTCGAGGAAGTCGGTGCGGGTGGGGTCCATCTCCCAGGCCTGCACGAGGTTCCAGGTGGCCAGCGTGTGCCGCACGATGTTGTATTCGTTGGAGTAGCGGTTCTCCGACGGCCACATCTTGTAGACGACATAGCCCTCTGGGTGCATGTTCGAGAGGTACCAGTCGCCGGCGTGCACCACGGCTTCCTTCATGCTGGCCACGGTGACCTGGTTCATGGGGTAGGCGGGCACCCCCCGGTACAGGTACACGAGGCCGGAGAGGCCGTGGGCTTCGGCGTAGTGGATGGTGCGGAACGACTCGAGGTAGGCGGACTGGTCGCGCCAGGGGCGCCGCTCGGACATCTGGCCCTGCTTGGCGGCGTTGCGCAGGAAGCTGTCGGCGCTGCGGATGGAGCGGGTGTACGAGGCCGCTCCGGGAAGCGCCCCCCGTTCCTTGCTGTCGGCGGTCATGACGTAGGCGCCGTCGATGCCCATCTCCCAGTAGCTCTGGAGGAAGTCTTCGGAGCGGGGCTCGATGTAGGCGCGCTCGACCACCCGGTGCAGCTCGATGGTGAGGTCTTCGATTTCTTCGCGGAGGGGCCGCTCACCGTTGATTTCGGTGCGGCGGCGGTGGGCGGTCTCGAGGTCGGAGACGAGCTCTTCAAGAGCGCCCTGGATGGTCTTGTGCTGGGCGAAGGCCACGGCTTGTTCGCGACCGTAGCCACGGACGGTGGCCACGAAGGTCCAGGACTTCTGTTCCGACTCGACGTTGGGGAATGCCACGGGCGGGCTGCCCTTCAGGCGATGCCGCAGATACGCGAGGCTGTACTGGGCCAGCTGGGGCGGAAAGGCGATGGGTTGGTCGAGAACCTTGTAGTAGAGGAGGTCGTCGCCCACGCGGAACAGGGTGAAGTGCTTGAGGAAGTCGTGGTGGTACAGCCGAGACAGGATGGTGCCGCCACGGTCGATGGACTCGGTCATGCTGTGGTGGAGCAGCAAGACGCGTACGTCGGCTTCGCGCAGAGCCTTGGCGACCGCGGCTTCGTCGTGGCCCTGGAGGAGCTCGAAGATGGCGGGGTCGGCGGCCAGCGCGCGCACCTCGGCGTCGTCGGGGAGGCCCTTGACCTTGTCGGGGGCGTCGACCAGGACTGCACCGTTGTACTTGGAGACGCGGTCGGCGCCGTCGAAGGACAGAGACGCGCGGGGAGCGGCTTCGAGAGCGGCCTGGTAGCGGCCGATCAGGCCCTCGCCGTGGTGGTAGGGGGCGGGCGCACCGGGGACGGAGATGGGGCCGTTTCCGCAGCTGGTCACGAGCGCGATGCCCAGGGCACCGAGCAGACGGAGGAGGGACGGACGACGCATGGCCTGGCTCCGGGTGGCGGGGGAACCGGTCTATGCAGAGTCCCCTCCCCTCGCACCCGATAATGGTGGCCCGCTACCGATAGACCGCCACGAGCAGCTGGCTGCCTTCGTCGTCGTAGGGCTGGACCAGCAGCCAGTCGGCGCCCACCACGGCGCAAGCCAGCAGCCCGAGCTCCATCGAGGCATCGAGGGTGGCGGCGAAGGTGGGGGTGGAGAAGACGGCGGCGTGGCCGATGGGGTTGGGCGACACCCAGGTGAAGCGGCTGCGGCGGGTCTCGAAGGTGGCGAGGACCAGGCAGCGGAAGGTGGGGTCTGCGCGGGTGTCGTCGTCGTAGTGGAGGATGAGCTGGTGGTCGTCTTGGACCTCCCACCAGTCCCAGTCGACCGGCTTGGCCCGCGTGACGGCGTGGACCCGCTGCATGTCGCGCACGTGGAGGGCGAGCAGCTGGCGGGTGTCGGGGTCTTCGAGGGGGTGACCGGGTGGACCGGGGACGGGGAGGTCGACGGGATCGACGGCGTCGGAGTCTTCGTCGAAGGCCGGGATGACTTGGGTGACGCCGTGGGCATCGCGGAGGTAGGCGACGATGCCGCGGGTCCAGCGCGGACCCACGAACATGTTGGCGTGGAGGCGCTGCAGCGACCGCTCGACGGCTTCGGTGAGGCGACCGGAGTGGTCGTGGGGTGGAGGGCCGCCGCCCCAGGCGAGCGGGACGCCTTCGATGCCCAGCAGCCGGACCTTTCCGCCGCGATGTTCGAAGCGGACGGCGAAGCGACGGCAGCCGTAGGGGCCAGAGAGCTGGTCGAGAGCCGGCAGGAGACCCGAGGCACGAAGGTAGCGGGCGTGCTCGCGCTGGACTTCCGCGGGGGTTCGCCCGTGGAGTTGGCGCTCAAACCAGGACATCGAGGTCTCCATGCCGCCCCGTCCGGGGCCAGGTCCATCCTACCGCCGTCGGTGGGTGCTGCGGGCGCGACGCGGAGGCTCGGGTGGACCGGGGCTCGTGGACAGCAGGGGGGGCCACCAGTCCGGGAGCTCGACGGGGGTGGGGTGGAGGTCGGGACCGGCGAGGTGGTGGTGGTGTAGGGCAAAGTCGACGCGGTCAGGGCACTCGATGTGGAGGGAGCCGCCGCCATAGATGCGGTCGCCGGCCAAGGCCAGGCCCACGAAGGCGGCGTGGACACGGATCTGGTGCATCACGCCGGTGTGCATGACGGCCCGCCACATCCACAGGCCGCCGTCGACAGGGCCGATGCGCGTGAATTCAGTGCGCGCTTCGCGCCAGCGGCCGCGGTGAGGGGTGTTGCGACCGCGCTGGACGACGACCCGGCCCTTTCTTCGGCGGTCGTGGGCGATGGGGCGGTCGACGGTGTTGTTGTCCCACGGGACGTTTCGGGCGGTGAGGAAGCGGTATTCCTTGCGCAGCCGCTTGTCGGAGAAGCGCGTGCGGAGGGCGGTGAGCGCGGGCACGGAGCGCGCCACGAGGAGCTGACCGGAGGTGCTGATGTCGAGGCGATGGGCGATGCCGCCGTCGAAGCCCAGGGGCCAGGTGGGGTGGTGTTGTTCCGGGAAGGCGGCCCGCAGGCGGTGGAGCACACAGTCGCCGTCGGGGTGGGCGTGCAGCGGAAAGCACGACAGGCCCGGTGGCTTGGCCACCCCGAGGAGGTCGGGTCCGGTCCAGACGACGTGGAGGTCGGTCATGCGGATGCGCTCCCCTCTCCTGCTTTCGGCGTGCTGTCGGTCAGCGCCAACCCGACGGCGGCGAGCGTTCCGGCGACGAGCGCCACCACGGTACCCAACGCGAAGAGGGTGGTGGTGTCCGTGGCTTCGACCAGGGCCGAGCCGCCTGCGACCCCCAACAGAGCGCCGCCCCCCGCGACGGCCCCGCTGAGGGCAGCTTGCCCGCGGGCACGACGGGAGGGACCGGCCCATTCGTCGACCAGAGCGACCGCAGCCACCCAGAACACACCGAATGTGAGCCCGTGCATGGCCTGGACCGCCACCACGGCCCACGGGTGCCGCACCTGCGTCATGGCGGCCCAGCGGACAGCGGCGAGGAACAGCGCTCCGAGGAATGCACGGCGGGGACCGATGCGTGGCAGCAGGGCGGTGGCGCGGGTCATGACGCCGATCTCTACGACCACACCGGCGGCGATGGCGGTGCCGGTCCAGCGCGAGGCGAGGCCGATGCTGCGGAGGTGGACGTCGAGCAGCGCACTGCAGGCCACGTGGACCGCGAAGTGGAGGCCGCCGGCGAGCAGGAGCACCACGAGGAAGGGCTCGAGGCGGAAGGTGTCGGAGCCGTCGGTGGCGCGGGGAGCGGGCTGGCTCGGGGGCAGCGCGAGTGCGCAGATCAGCACCGAGACCAGCCCGAACGCAGCCGCCCAGAACGGCGAGCCACCGGTGAGGTCGACCCACCAGCCCACCCCGAAGGATGCGACCAGGTAGCCGGCAGAGCCCCAGCCGCGCAGCGCACCGTAGCGTTCGGCGCTGATGGCCAGGGCCAGGCTGTCGACGAGCGGGCCAACGGGTGCGAAGCCGAGGGAGAAGGCCACCACCGCGGCGATGAGCGGGCCGGTGCCAAGGTCGAAGAGCAGTCCCACAGCGCCCAGGAGCGCGAGGCCAGCCCCAGCGCGGAGAGCACCGCGGGCCCACCCCCGGGTGTCGGCCACCTGCCCGGCCCAGGGTCCGATGAGCATGCGCCCAAGCGGCAGGGCGGCCATCACGAACACGAAGGTGGCGCCGGTGACGCCACGCTCCTGGAGGGCGCCAGCGAGGAAGGGCACGGTGCCGCCCAGGACCGCAAACGATGCGAAGAACAGGCCCTGGAGGAGAATGACCGCCCGTGCGCCGGTCAAGGCTTGACTGTGCGCAGCGGCATGGCCGACCGCGCAATCCAGAACTGCGCCCCCCAGTACGACCACATGATGGCTTCGGAGGCCATGGTGAAGGGATGGCCGAATTTGTTGATGGCCAGCAGGGAGTCGCTGAGCAGGAACAGCGAGGCCCCGAGCACAGCGGCGCTACCGCCCGAGACCCGGCCGACGAGCGCGCCGGCACGCCAGGCCATCGCGGTGATGACGACCACGTAGGCAGCCACGGGAATGAGGAGGTCGCCCAGGCCACCGAAGAGGTAGGCGAACACGCCCCCGCCCACCGCCACGAACGGGACCAGCCATGGGGCAGCCGGGCGGCGCTCCTGGCGGACGAACGCGGCGATGTACGTGATGTGTGCCAGCAGGAACGCGATGAGGCCCGGCACGAAGAGGTCGGCGGGCCACGCGAGCAGGACATCGCCCAGAGCGGACAGGAGGAGCCCGACCACGATGAGCATGCGGTTGCGGTCGCGCCGGCCGTGCGCCCAGACCCCCCATGTGAGGATGAGGACGGGCAGCGCCTTGAGCACAACCGCCGGCATGTCGAGCTTCATCCACTCGGCGAACCGGGAGGCCACAGCCGCGAAGATGAAGGCGTGGGCGGCGAGCGAAGTGGGGCGACCGAGGGGCATGGGGCCGCGTAACGCTCGCGCCCGAGGGCCGCCTACTCGCGGCGGCGGCCCACGGCGAACATGGAGACCAACAGGCCCATGCCGCTCAGTGCGCCAGCCACGGTGCTGCATCCGCCCTTGGAGGTGCCTTCGCCGTCGCCGTCGACCGAGTCGCCGTCGTCGCCACCACCGTCGCCGTCGCCGTCGCCGTCGAGGCCGGTGTCGCCGGTGTCGCCCACTTCGGAGTCGGGCTCGAAGTAGTCGGTGGGGAGGATGCCCTCTTCCTCGCACCAGACGCGGGAGCCGTCGGCGCAGCGGGAGCGCATCTCGTCGTCGATCCAGTCGAGGAAGTAGTCGACGCGGGTGTCGACACCGCCCTTGCTCTCACAGTCGGAGGAGTCGTAGGCGTGCGAGGTGACGCCCACAAGGCGCATGGTCTCTTCGGTGCCCTGACCCACCCACGCGAAGCTGGGGCCGCCGGAGTCGCCGTGGCACTTGCGGACGTCGTCTTCTTCGGCGCCCACCTGGAACTCGAAGTCGGCGATGTCGGCGATGTGGGACATGCCCTGCTGCTTGATCATGTACGTGCCGGGAGGCGGCTGTGCGCCCCAGCCAGACACGTGCTCTTGCTGACCCCAGCCCACCACGGCGACGTCGAGGTCGAGGGCCAGAGTGGCGGCTTCGGCGGGAGACGGGAGGAGCGCGGGCGGGACGTCGAGCACGGGCTCTTCGAGGAAGATCAGCGCGATGTCGTAGTTGAGCGACAGGCCCACCTGGAGGCTCTGCATGTCCCAGTCGGGGTGCATGACGGTCTCGCGGACCACCACGGCGTCGTCGGGCCAGGCCAGGCCGGACGACTGGCCGTCGTAGGTGGAGAGGTCGGCCTCGCGGCTCCACACGTACTCGGTGTCTTCGAGCTCGCCGAAGCCGAAGGTGAGCGCGAAGGGGTCGACGCAGTGTGCGGCGATGAGCACGACATCGGGGGCGATGAGCGTGGAGCTGCACATGAAGGTCTGGACGTCGAGGCCACCGCCACCGAACGACATGGTGGTGTCGATGAGCAGACCACCGGTCATGGGGTAGTCGTCGCGGGAGGCGTCTTCGCCGTTGATGATGCCGGCGTCGGTCTGCATGGGACCGGGCAGCTGCACCTCGTCGGTGTCCTTGTCGGTGCTGCCGGCGGCTTCCATGGGGTTGGTGGGGTTGGCCATCGCCGTGGAGCAGATGCCGAGAAGGCCCACTGCCGCGCTGGCGGCGAAGAGTCGATGGACGCGCATGATGTTCCTCCATGCCCCGCGGAACGCAGTTGGGGCGGTGGAGGAGGTTTAGAGTCGATTGTTCCCACCCGCAACCGCTCTACGTCAGCAGCCTGTGCGGACGCTGCAGTCTCCTACGGCTGGTGGGCCGTCAGGCCATGGGCTGCAGCTTCAGCCGGCCCCTTCGCGAGCCCCTGCTGGGCCACAAGCTCGGGCACCACACCGAACACCACGAGCAGAATACCCACCACGAGGGCCCAGGCAGCCAGTCCAACCCGGCGGTCGGGTGCGGCCACTGGCACTTCGGCGGCCCGGGCCATCTGTGCGACCTGCACCGGCGCGGGGGCATCCATGGGACCGCGGCTGTGAAAAGGCGTCATCATTCTCGACTCCGACTGACCTGATCTCGGGTGGGATCCGGCCAGACCTGAGGCCGATTTGTGTCATCGGCCCAACTCCCCCCCCATGCTCGGGGTGCCGTGGAATTCGCCTGCGCGATAGGATGCGGCCGGACCCGGAGCCGTCATGGAAGACACCCCTGCAGCCACCGACTCTCCCGCCACCGACACCTCTGGTGCCGCGGATGTTCAGGCCGCGTTCGACACGCTCCAGGCCGCCTGGAAGCGTGAGGGCGGGCTGCCGTACAAGGTGCGGATGAAGCTGCTCAAGGGGCTCATCAAGGCCCTGCGTGTGCACAAGGACGCCCTCGCCGACGGCATCCGTGCCGACTACGGCGCGCGCAGCGACTTCGAGAGTGTGGTGGGCGAGGTGTTCATGGTCCGCGAAGGGGCCAAGCACACACGCGCCCACCTGCGCGACTGGATGGAGCCCGAAGAGGCCGAGGTGTCGGTGCACCTCAAGCCAGCCTCCGCGCGCATCGTCTACCAACCGCGCGGCGTGGTGGGCATCATCGCGCCGTGGAACTACCCCGTGCAGCTCGCCCTCGCGCCCATCGTGGGGGCCATCGCCGCGGGCAACCGGGTGCTGGTGAAGACGTCCGAGTTCACGCCCAACGCCCACAAGGCCGTAGCCAGGCTCATCGCCGAGGTGTTCCCCGAAGATGTGGTCCAGGTCGTGACCGGCGGGGCAGATGTGGGTGCCGCCGTGGCAGGCCTTCCGCTCGACCACCTGCTCTTCACCGGCTCTACGCGGGTGGGCCAGCTGGTGATGCGCGCGGCCTCCGAGAACCTCACGCCCGTCACCCTCGAGCTGGGTGGCAAGTCGCCCGCCATCGTGCACGACTCGTTCTCGCTGAACAAGGCCGCCGAGCGCATCGTGTGGGGGAAGATGTTCAACAGCGGCCAGACCTGCATCGCCCCCGACTACGTGCTGGTGCCCCGCGGGAAGGGCCAGGCCTTCGCGGATGCGGCCAAGGCGGCCTACGAGAAGATGTACCCCTCGATGAAGGCCAACGCCGACCACACGGCCCTCATCCATGCCCGCCACTACAAGCGCCTGGTGGGACTGGTGGAAGAAGCGCAAGAGGCCGGAGTGACCGTGGTGCGGGGCGGCGCCGAGGAACCCGACCCCGAGTCGCGCAAGATGCCCTTGCACATGCTGCTCTCACCATCCGACGACCTCCGCGTGATGCAGGAGGAGATCTTCGGTCCGGTGCTGCCGGTGCTCGAGTACGACACCATCGACGACGCCATCCGGCGCGTGAACAGTGGCCCACGGCCGCTCGCCCTCTACTACTTCGACCGCCGCGGCAAGCGTATCGACGACATGCTGGCCCGCACCACGAGCGGCGGTGTGTCGATCAACGAGTGCCTGGTGCACATCACCCAGCACACCCTGCCCTTCGGTGGCGTGGGCGACTCGGGAATGGGCGCGTACCACGGCCAGCACGGCTTCCACACCTTCTCGCACCGCAAGAGCGTGGTGGTTCAGGCCCGGGTGAACGCGATGTCGCTGCTGAACCCACCCTACGGTGGCCTGGCCAGGTGGTTCGCGAAGCTCGTGACCCTCCTGTAGGTCGACCGCGAGACAGGTCCATCGACAAGCCGGAGCAGACGGTCTATCGGGCCTCCGCTTCGCCCCCCGGAGACGCCGATGGACCTCATGGGCCTCGACCTCGACTTCGTCCTCCACATGTCCCGCGGCCAGACCGAGGCCTGGAAGGTCTTGATTGCGGTGGCCGGCATCGCGCTGGCTGCGACCTGGCGCTGGCTGCCGAAGAAGGTGGGGCCGGGACTGCTGGCGGTGCTCGCGCTGTGGAGCACCCTGAACTACGCCCGCTACGACGACCGCACGGTGTTCGAGAAGTACGACACCTACGACTTGATGCACTACTACTTGAACGCCAAGTACTTCGACGAGCTGGGCTACTACGACCTCTACCCGGCCTGCCTGCTCGCCGACATCGACAACAACGGCCCCCACTACAAGAAGCAGGGCCGCCTCTACATGGCGCAGAACCAGGCGGGTCACGGTCGGATGCCCATCGAGCACGGCATCGAGCGGGGCCAGGTGGTGCGCGAGAAGAAGTTCACGGCCGAGCGCTGGGACGCCTTCGAGCACGACTTCCTCACCCTGCAGCGGTCCGGCCCGTCTCAGATGAACGACAAGCTGTGGCGCCAGATGATCATCGACCACGGTTACAACGGCACGCCGGCCTGGACGGTCATGGCGCACCCGTTTGCGGAGCTGGTGCCGGTCGAGTCCATCAAGCTGCTCGGCTACCTCGACCTGGTGGTGCTGGTCGCGGCGGCCGGTGTGGTGGCCTGGGCCTATGGCGCGCCCACGGCGATGTTTGCGTGGCTGTTCTTGATGGTCACCTACAGCGTGCGGTGGCCCACCATCACCTGGGCGTTCCTTCGGTACGACTACGTGGCCGCGTTGATGGTGGGCATGGCCCTGCTGAAGAAGCAGAAGCACGCGCTCGCCGGGGTGTTCACGGCCTTTTCAGCCACCATGCGCCTGTTCCCGGCGATGTGGTTGTACGGCCCCGGCATGAAGGGGCTGGCCGGCCTCACCCAAAAGAAGGTGCACAAGCCGCTCTTGGTGCTGGCGGGGTCGTTTTTCCTGGGGGTGGCGGCGATTGAAGGCGCCACGGTGGTGGCGGTGGGGGCCGACACCGTGCAGGTCCACTTCGAGAACATGATGGACCACAACAGCAGCGAGCAGCTGTCGAGCCGGCGCATCGGCCTGGCGCTCGCTCTGCCCTACCGCGGCGAGAAGGTCCCCAAGTTCATCGAGCCCGAGCGCAAAGACACGATTGAAGCCCAGAAGCCCCTTCGCTACGGCCTTGCGGGACTGGTGATGCTGGCCCTGGGCTGGGGCATGCGGCGTGCCGACGACGACGAAACCTTCGCGCTCGGCTTCGTGCCCTTCTTCCTGCTCACCACGGCCAGCTACTACTACTACGTCACCCGCGTCACGCTCGTGATGCTGCACGCGTCCAACCTCAAGAAGCCCCGCAATGTGGTGGGGCTCGTGATGCTGCTGGCGGTCGAGGCCTTCGGCAACTGGGCCGAGAGCGTGTACGGCGGGCACCGGGTGTTCCTCATCGGCACCACCGCCTGGATGCTCTCGGCCTATGTGCTCGTGATGACCGTGTGGTTCAACATCGAGGCATGGCAGGCCGACCGGGCGGCACCGAAGAAGTCCGGCACCGCCGAGTAGGTCAGTGACCGTGGTGGTGGGCCTGGCCGTCGATGCCGTGGGCGTGGCCGTGTTCCTTCTCGACGGCGAGGGCGTCGCGAACACCCAGCACCTCCACCTCGAAGTGGAGGGTCTCGCCGGCGAGGGGGTGGTTGATGTCGACCCACACCCAAGCGCCCTTGGCATCGGTCACCCACAGGGTGAAGTAGTTGCCGTTTTCGTCTTCGCCGTGCAGCGGCATGCCCACGTGCACGTCGAGGTCTTTCGGGAGGTCGCGACGGCGGATGCGCTGGGGACCCTCGCCCTGCTTCTCGCCGTAGCCATCGGCGGGTGCGACCTCGACATCCAGGCTGTCGCCGGTGGTCTTGCCCACCAGGGCGGCCTCGAGGCCTGGCACGATGTTGCGGTGGCCGTGCAGGTACGCGAGCGGCTCGCCGCCCACGGAGGAGTCGAGCACATCGCCCGAGCTGTTGCGCAGGGTGTAGTGGATGATGCCAACGCGGCCATCAGCGAGAAGGAGGGACATTCGGAGCTCCGGGTTCTTCGCCACAGGTGGCGTGAGAAGGTCTGCGGCATACCCCGGTGCGGTATGGGGTGCCGCAAATCTCAGACGCCCGAGCGGCTCAGTGCCCGGAGCCGAACCGGTGGTGTCGAAGGACCCTCTGGATGCCGGCCGAGACGTCGGGTTTGGGCAGGACCCCCTCCCTGGCGTCACCTGCCTCGGCCAAGGTGTGCCCCAGCAGCTCGGAGACGGCGTCGGGCTGGTCGGCGGAGAGGTTGTGTTGTTCGGTGGGGTCGTCGCCCAGGTCGTAGAAGGCCACCGAGTCGGTCGACGGCTGGGTGACCAGCTTGATCATGGCCGTGGAGCCGGAGCGGCCTGCGCGGTAGCCCAGGACCAGCTGTGGCTGGGTGGGGCCGGCGACCCGACTGGCCAGGAGGCTGGCGTAGCCGCGGGTCTTGGTCTTCTGGGCAAAGCCGGAGAGGTCGGTGCCGTCGACGTTGTCGAAGGGCTTGAGGCCCAGCTGCGCGAGGATGGTGGCGGGGATGTCCATGGTGCGCACGGCCAGGCGGACGTCGGGCTCGAAGATGCGGAGCTTCTTGGGCACAAACAGCAGGGGCACCCCGATGCGGGCCTCGGCGATGCCGTCGGTGGCGGGGTTTCCGGCGCCCACACCGGTGAGGACGACGATGCGGGGTCGGGCGTCGGGGGGTCCCAGAGCACCCACCAGCGCGCCCACGTGGGCATCCAGTCGCTCGAGCGCTTGGGTGCGGGCAGCTCCGTGGAGGCCCTGAAGACCGGCGAGCTGGATCCAGGCGAGCTGGGGGCGGTCGGCGTGTCGGGTCATCCACGCTGTGGCCCGCTCGACCGTCTCGGCATCGGGACGGCCGCTCAGCCGGGGCCAGCTGGACAGACCGGGCACCCACCGCATCAGAGCGCCGTCGACCAGCTGCACCAGCCGCAGCGCTTCGGTGCCGGGTGGGAGGAGGTGCGAGCCCCGGTCGTCGTCGTAGACCCCGAAGCCACGCGCCAGCCCGGTGTGGTCGCCCGCCCCGAGCGTGGAGACGAAGGCGCCGGTGGCATAGCCCTCGCGGCGGAGTCGGTCGGGGAGCGTGGGCCAGACACGACCGAGCGTGTGTTCGTCAGACCACACACCCACACGGACCGGGTGTCGACCCGTGAACAGGGCGGTGTGCATGGGCCCGGTCTCGGGGACGGGACTGATGGCTTCGTGAAAGCGGATGGCGTCTTCGGCCAGGGCGTCGATGTGGGGGGTGGCGACCGGGGCGGCCGCGGAGAATGCGGCGAGGTCGGTCCGCTCGAGCCCTTCGACGGTGACCAGGAGGACGTGGGGGTCGACGTCGAGGGCCTGGCTGCTGCCCTGGTGTTGCATGGACAGCCAGACACCGCCGCCCACACCCAGCACCACCCCCAGCACCACGGACCCGACCGACCACCCGAGCTTGCGCTCTTCGCCGAGCTCTTCGCGACGCAGCCAGTAGTGGGCGTTGAAGTACACCACGCCGGCCACACCGATGGGGGTGGCGGCCAGTGCGGCGGCAGGAATGGGCAGCCCCTGACCCAGCTTCACGGCGGCCATCGCCCACAGGTGCCAGCCCGACAGGAAGAAGCCGGCGCCGCCCATGGCGACGGCGTGACGGGCCGGAAGAGCGGGCCATCGCACCCCCCACTCGGCGATGATGCCGCCCAACAGGCCAGACACCAGCCCCACCAGCCCGCCGATGGCCACCGAGACCAGACCCCAGAGGATGCCCTGCAGCGGGTCGAGGCTGATGGGCGCGGTGGCTGCGAGTGCCACGGCTTCCATGCCCCCCACGATGAGCCCGAGCCCCAGTCCGAGCATCGGACCGCGCTTCACCGGTCGCCAAAGCCACATGCACCACTCCGTCGTGTCGCGGGCTTCGACCGTGGGGTCACCCGGACGGTTCCCGGCTCAGACTGCGCCGCCCTTGCTCTTGACCATCGGGAGCTTCTTCAGGCTCTGCAGCATCACCCAGCCGGGACCGGTGAGCTCGGTCATGAACACGCCCTCGCCGCCGAAGAGCGACTTGAGGCAGCCCCCGACGCCACGGATGCCGTACTGGGTGCCGTCGCTGAAGCAGGCGAGGTTGCCGGTGCTCACGAGCAGCTTCTCCCCCGGTCCGAGCCGGTGGGCGATGAAGTCACCTGCGCCGTGGATGACCACCACGCCCCGCCCCGACAGCTTCTGCATGAAGAGGCCTGCGCCACCAAAGAACGCTGCCCCCGCGGATCGCGCGACAGTGACGTCGATCTGGACGTCGTCGCCCACAGCTGCCACGAACGCGCCCGAGGTGCAGACGACCGAGCCGCGGGAGAGGTCCCAGGTGGCGAGACGGCCGGGTTGGTTGGCCGACAGCACCACACGCGAACCCTCGCGGTCGGTGGTGACGTGGGTGAGCGACGCCCCTTCGCCCGACAGCATGCGCGACATGGCCTTGCCCGCCCCACCCGGGACCTTGAGCTGCCACTTGACGTCGTGGTCGTAGGCGAGGAGCGTGCCGCGGGCGCACCACAGCGCCTGTCCCTTCTTGAGCCGCAGGTCGACCGTCTGGGCGATGGTGCCGCTCACCTGGACCGACGTGCAGTACTCGGCGAGGGCCTCGGCATCGAGCTCGACCAGAGCGCGGAGGTCGGGGTCGGATGCCAGGAGGTCGGTGGATGAGGGTGCATCGGACATCGAGTGCTCCGGGGGCGAGGTGCCGGGGTCCTATTCGTCCCGGCGCCCGCCATCCAGCGGCCTCACACCTCGACTTGCACGCAGCCCTGGACCGGAACGGGGGTTCCGGGTGCACTGGAGAAGGCGCGGTCGTGGGCATCCGCTTCGGCGGGATGCATGGGCCGACTCGGCAGCTCGTCGGGGTGGAGCATGCCCGCCAGCGCGATGCTCACGAAGAATGACACGCCCAGCAGGCTGGCGCGGATGGCGTGGCCATCGGTGGTGAAGCCGAGGAGCAGCTCAGCCGCCAGCAGGCACGCCACAAACGCCACGATGCCCCCGGAGAGCACGCCGCGGGTGGCAGCACTCAAGCGCGGCAGCGGCAGCGGTCCGAGCGAACGAGCGGTACTGTGGGCCATCTTGCCTCCAATCCCTGACAGTCGAGGGATCGGCGCGGCGGTCTCGGGAGATGAGGCCCCGGGGGCGAATTGTGGCGGTCAGCCGCGACGGCGCTTGGGAAGGGTCTTGTGGAGCGCCTGACGGGCTTCGCGGGCCACGGCGGCTTTGTCGCGGTCGTCGGCCGACCCGTAGCGCACTTCGTAGTGCAGCCAGGAGAGCGTCCGGAGGGGCTCGGCGGAGGGGCCCACGTGGTCGACGAGCCAGTCGGCGGCTTCGACGGGTGGGAGGTGCTCGGGGATGTCCCAGCCGCGCCGACGGACCAGGGTGCGGGCACGCAGGAGCTCACGGGTGACGCGTGCTTTGCCCCGGCGGCCAAACCGAAACCGGATGCCCAGCCCCAGCGCGATGAAGCCCGTGGCAAAGGCCACCAGCCCGAAGACCGTCCCGCCCAGCCCCAACCCCACCGCGGTGAGGGTGCCGCCCCCCGCAGGCAGCTGGGCGCCACGGATGACCGAGCCCAGGTCGAGCAGGGCCATCACCTGGGTCTCGAGGCTGTAGTCGAGGATGAGCGACTGCCACCGAGCGGCGGCGAGGTCGGAGAGCGCTTCGAAGAACGAAGGGCCGGAGATGGCGGATGCCGCGGGTGTGGCGTCGTATTGGGTCCAGACATCGCCACCGGTCCAGGCCTCGACCCAGGCGTGGGCGTCGCTCTGGCGCACGAGAACCCAGTCGGCAAAGGGGTTGGGCTCTCCGCCGTAGAAGCCGCCCACCACCCGTGCGGGAATGCCCCTGGTGCGTAGCATCACGGCCAAGGCGGTGGCGAAGTACTCGCAGTGGCCGCGCTTGGTGTCGAAGAGGAACGCAGACAGCGGCTGGGCTTCTTCGGAGGCTTCGGGGACCAGGGTGTAGGCATATTCGGTGCGCAGCCACTGCTGGAGCGCCAGGGCTTCGGCGGCGGGGTCTCCGGCCACACCGGCTTCGGTGACGATGCGCTCGGCCAGCTCACCCACGCGGGGGTCGATGTTGGGCGGGAGCATGGTCCAGGCCTCTTCGCGCAGCATGACCGCCTCGACGCGAGAAGCCGCCTGACGGAGGGGATCTGGGCGGTCTTCCACCGTTCGGGGGATGCTCCAGACGACGTACGACAGGCGAGTGGAGAGGTCGGGGCGACGCCAGACTCCGTTGGGGTCGTGGAGCGGACGCCTGCGGTCGTCGAAGGCCATGCGGACGACGCCGGGCAGGCCTACCAGGATGCCGTCCTGGAGGGGTTCGAGGACGATTTCCTGGAGGATGGCGTCGGGGTGGTCGATGCGGCCCACCGAAGCCCGCTTGGACTGTCCTTTCAGCGTGGACTGCCACTCATCGCCCGTGTAGTGGTCGAAGACGGTGCCGCGGAAGTAGAAGGGGCCGGTCATGAGCCCGCCGTCGGCATCCCGGACTGTGGCCCGCAGGGCGAGCGCGGGGTTCGACTTGAGCGAGCCGAGGTCGCCCAGCTTCACCTTGTCGCCCAGGCCCGACTCCGCAGCCCGCGAGGGGATGCCCTCGACCTGAATGCGCGGCAGGCCGAAGAACAGGACCACCGTGAGCACGGCGGTGAAGGGTCCGATGCTCCAGAGCCCCCCGAGACCGGGCGTCTTGCCGATGGTGGGGTCGAGCGCACGAGGAGCGGACTCGACCAGGTGCGACAGCACGAGGGCGATGGGCACGAGCACGGCGAAGGCTGCAAAGAGCGGGGCCAGCAGTCCGCTGATGGACTGGATGCATGCCAGGAGCACCTGCAGCAGCGCCAACAGGATGGCCACACGGTCGTCGGCGGGTGTGCGGCCCGTGCAGGAGCGGTGCACCTGCAGCCACGCCACCAGAGCCAGCCCGACCGCAACCTGGAAGCTCCCGAGGGCACCGACCAGCACACAGCCCACGAGCACCGCGATGTTGACTGTGCGCCAGCTGCCCTTCGAGACCGGGAGGAGGCGCCCGACCACCGCGACAGTCCCGCCGATGATGCCGATGAGGGCGTACACCCCGCCCATCGTGAGGGTGGTGAGCGCCCCCACCACCACGACTGCGAGCACCACCCACTTGCGGAGGCGGTCGAGGCGGCCCTCGGCGGTCATGGGGTGTCCGCCAGGCCGAAGGTGGCGAGCCGTCCGAGGAGGGTGCGCCGCCAGCGAGGCCCGGAGCGGGGCTCGAGGAGCTCTTCACCCAGCTCCAGTCCGACGGCATGTCCCCAGCCGAGGTGCTGCAGCACGGCACCGGTGGCCCGCTGGATGTTGCGTTCGAGCTGTTCGCCGGTACCGGGCTCGACGCGAATCACGACCTCGCGAGAGACCTGTCCCGACCGCACACGGACCATCGGTGAACCTGTACGGGCGGTGGTGACCCAGTGAATGTCGCGCAAGGAGTCCCCCGGAACATATTCGCGGAACCCCATGAGCTCGCCTTGTGTCCCGCGTCGTCGGGGGGTGTCCACGAGCGCGCCGCGTCCAGCCCCCCGGTCGGCATCTCCACCATCGAGCGGACGGGGGTAGATCAAGAGGCGTTCCACCCGGGTGACCGTTCGAGAGCGTCGCAAGATGCCGAACGGAAAGCCGCTCGTGAGGCGAACCACGCCGAGTGTGCAGGGTCCGCGGTGGGGAAAGCGCCACCGCACCGGCACCCGCAAGGCTTCGCCCGGGTGCACCACGAGCCCCACGCCTTCGGCCAGGACGCTGGCGTTGTCGGCGTGTTCGACCTCGGTGGTGGCGAGGTCTTCGACCAGGATGGTCCAGGCTCGGCCGCGTGGTCGGGTGTTGTGAATGACCACCCAGCCCGCGCTCGGTCCGCCAGCAAAGGCTTCAGGTGGCAGCTCGCGCCGGACCTCGAGGCCCCGCAGGTTGATCTCGGCCAACACATTGGCCACCACAAGCATCGACAACAGGCACGCGAGAACCACGTAAAGCAGGTTGTTTCCAGTTGTCATCGATGCAGCGAGCACCCCGAGGAGCAACGCCACAAACCACATGCCGTCGCGCGTGGGGCGCACCCGGACCCGGCGCGCCCATGCCCGCTGGTACCGCTCGGGAAGTCGGGCAATCAGCCAGTCCATGCTCAGATCGAGACGCCGAGGTCGCGCAGCAGCTCGCGGAGGGTGCGGGCCGCGGCGTCGCGTTCGCCATCAGACCGCACCACCACACGGTGTGCGAGGACGGGAATGGCCAGCTCACGGAGGTCTTCGGGGACGACGTACGACCGACCGCGGGCGAGCGCCAGCGCGCGGGAGACCCGGTAGAGCGCTTCGGCGCCGCGGGTGGACACGCCGCGAAGGAAGCGGGCATCGGAGCGGGTGCCCTGGACGAGGTCGAGCAGGTAGTCCTCCACCTCTTCGTGCATCTCGACGTCGTCGACCGCTCGGCACAGGGCGCGGGTCTCGTCGAGGGTGAGGGCCTCGGGGAACGTGGCGTGTCGGAGGCCACCCTTGCGGAGGATGTCGCGTTCGTGCTCACGCGAGGGGTAGCCCATGCTGAGGCGGACGAGGAAGCGGTCGAGCTGGGAGTCGGGGAGCGGGAAGGTGCCGTGGAAGTCGACCGGGTTTTGCGTGGCGAGCACCGTGAAGGGATTGGGGAGGCTGTGGCTGGTGCCATCGACCGTGACCCGCCGCTCGTTCATCGCTTCGAGCATCGCGGACTGGGTCTTGGGGGTGGCGCGGTTGATTTCGTCGGCCAGCACCACATTTGCGAAGACCGGGCCCGACCGGAAGCGGAAGCCACCGGTGGGGTCGAGCACGTTGACGCCGGTGATGTCGCCCGGGAGGAGGTCGGACGTGAACTGGACGCGTCCGAGCGTGCCCCCGATGGCGGCAGCGAGACTGCGTGCGAGGGTGGTCTTGCCCACTCCGGGGACGTCTTCGATGAGGACGTGACCACCCGCGGCAACGGCGACGAGGGCGAGCTCGACCACCTTGGGCTTGCCCCGGACCACCGACTCGACGGCGGTGCGGGCACGGGCGAACAGGGCAGCGGCGTCGGCGGTACCGACCGATTGGGGCTCAGCCACCGCTCACCACGGTGCCGGTGGTCTCCATGTTGTACTCGCAGCCCACCGGAATCGATTCGTCTTCGGACTCGACCACGATGATGCGCTCGAAGCCGAACCAGTCGACGCCGGCCTCGAGCTGGTTGTCGCAGCCGCCAGCGCTGCCGCGGTAGGAGGCCGCCCCCTCGACGTACCAGGTGACCTTGCCCGACCCGCGTTCGTCGAGCCAGATGGAGCTTTCGTACTGCAGGTTGCAGCCTGCGCGGGTGCCGTCGCCGAAGGACTGGCCGTCGATGTCGATGTGGACGGCCTCGCCTTCGTAGAACAGCTCGTACTTGAAGGTCTGGTTGTAGACCGTGGCGGTCTGGTCTTCGCCGATGCAGTCGGAGTCGAAGGACTGCTGGCCGTTGTTGTCGACGATGGCCGACTTCACCGTGACGTTCCACACGCCGTCGGGCGGGATCTCTTCGGCCCCTCCGCAAGCGACGGAGGCGACGAGCAGACCGGGCACGAAGGTGCGGAGCCGGCGGGACGAAGGCAGCGATGGCATCTGGACACTCCAAACGGGCGCGGACCAGGGCCGTCGGAAACGGGGGGCTTCCTCGGCGAGCCGACGCAGTATCGCCTAGCCGATGCCCCCGGTCCAGCGAGGGGGGCATGCAGACAACCTCTTCACCCATTGTCCCGGGGCGGTGGACGGTGATTCCGCCGACCTTTATATTCCGCGGCCGTTGTCGGACCGGGTTTCGCCCGTAGGACAGCCGGTGCGGGGCCCAACATCCCCGCGCTCCACCGGACGCCGGACCTTGGTGTGCGGTCTCATCCAGGGGGCATGTGCCTCCGCCCGAGCCACCGCACCCCGCGAGTCCCGACAGCCGAGGTTCCCCCGCCGTCACCTCCTCGACGGCGAATCCCGTCATTCTCCTGTCCGCGCGCTCGCCCCCGTCGACGCGCAGGCGCCGCATCTTCCCATCCCCCGGAGCTCCCGTGGCCGAGGAAACCAGCACCCCGTTCGTCGCTCGCGCGGCCGATCTCGAAGCCCTCCAGTCGCACTGGGCCGCCGCCCGTGGTGGCGAGCCCCGCATCGTGCGGCTCCACGCCCCCCTCGGTGGTGGCAAGCGCGCCATCGCCGGCGAGCTGGCCCGTCGCGCCGTCGCTGAAGACGAAGACACCCTCGTGTGGCGTGCCGTCCTCTCCGACGAAACCGACGGCCTCCAGAACATGGTTCGCCTCTACGCGGGCCTGTTCCAGGCTCTGCACCGCTCGCCCAGCATGCGCGGTCGGGTGGAGATGGCCCTCAACGCCCAGCTCCCCCACGAGCCCCGCCGCACCCAGGGCTGGTTCCAGGCCTTCATCGAGGGCCTGAAGAAGGGCGCCCCCAAGTCGGGCGACACCGAATTCCAGGTCATCCTCCCCCGCGACAACCCGCTGGTCGGCCTCATCGAGATCACGATCGCCATCGCGCGGAAGTTCCCCATCCTGATGGACATCCAGAACGTGCACCACACCCACTCGCTGGGCCTCGTGGCAATGTTCGAGGCCCTGCTCGATGAGCTGGTCGGTCAGGAAGACGAGAAGTTCCACCTGATGGTGCTCCTCGGCCTCGGCGAGCTCGACGACACCGCCAAGCTGAGCTGGTCGCTGCCCCTGCAGGACTTCCTCACCCGCCGCGACGAAGACCTCGACCTCCACACCCTCGGCGCCTGGGGTGCCGAAGAGGTGGGCCAGTACCTCACCAGCCGCGACATCGAGTCCGACGCCGCCAACATCGCCCGCATCGCCGGTGGCCGCCCTGGCTACGTGGCCGAGCTGGTGGGCTGGCTCAAGGACAACGACCGCCTGGGCGACGACCTCTCCGCCTTCGAGCTGGCCCACGTCGCGAACGTGACGCCCGACGAAGAAGAGCTGGGCGACGACGACACCGACGAAGAAGGTGGCGAAGAGGCCGCACCGTCCCGTCGCAAGGCTTCCGCCGAAGACGCCGAGAACGTGGCCTTCACCGCCGCTCTCCTCGGCCTCACCTTCCCCAGCGGGCTGGTCGCCGACCTCCGCGGCCTCGAGCGCGACAGCGTCGACGACCTGCTCGACGCCACGGAAGACCTCTACAAGGAACTCCAGTTCTCCAAGCCCCTGGGCACCTGGATCTACCAGTACCACAGCGCCCTCCTCCGCGAGAGCGTCCTGGTGCGGCACACCTCCGACGAAGACAACCAGCACCGCGTCCTCGTGGCGCGCGCCATGGAACAGGCCCTCGTGCCCCGTGGCTACGCCTACGTGGTGAAGACCTCCCGGATGTACGCCGCCGGTGGCGAAGCCGGTCGTGCAGGCCTCATGCGCAGCATGGCGCTGGCGTCCGACCAGCCCCAGATGTGGGCCATGACCCAGGACCTCACCCAGTACTTCGATGAGGTCGCGTGGCCCGACGCCATGCGCCGCACCGTGTACCTGCAGCTCCTCGACCGCATGATGAAGCAGGGCGGCAAGGAAGTGGAGCGCTCCGAGGGCCTCTTCAACCAGGCCATGGAGTGGGCGACCAGCAAGGAAGACCGCCCGATGCAGGGCGTGCTCCTCTTCATGGGCAGCCAGATCGACATGCGCCGCCAGGACCTCTACCGGGCCCGCGACCGCGCCAACGACGCCCTCAAGGTGTTCAAGGCCCTCGAAGACAAGATGAAGACCGCCGAGGTGCACGCGCACCTCGCCACCATCGAGCTCAACGACGGCAACATCAACGCAGCTCTCGACCAGGCCCGCCTGGCGGAAGAAATCGCCCCGGTGCCGCCCATGCAGGCCCAGGCCGAGTTCGTGCGGGGCCACGCCGCCCGCCGCGACCCCAAGAAGATCAACGAGGCTGTGGAGCACTTCCGCAAGTCCAACGAAATCGCCGGTCGCGCTGGCCTCGGTCCCCAGGCGCTCCAGGCTGGCCTCGCATTCGGCGAGACCCTCCTCGCCAGCCGTCAGCCCGACAAGGCCGCCGACGTGCTCGCCCAGGTCCAGCGCATCGCGTCGCAGATGCAGAACGCTCCCCAGGAACGTGCTGCCGCCACGCTGCTTGGCCAGGCTCAGGCCGGTGTGGGCAACTTCGAGGCTGCCCTCACCGCTGGCAACCGCGCGCTCGAGCTCTCCCGGGCGCTCAAGTTCAGCCAGTTCGAGCCCTTCGACCTGTTCAACGTGGCGCTCTTCAACCTGCGCCTCAAGCGCCCCACCGAAGCCGTGAGCCTGTTCCGTCAGGCCCGCGAGAAGGCCAACGTCACCGACCAACGCTTCATGAAGGAACTGCAGTTCAACATGGGCATGGCGATGGTGCAGATCGGTCAGCGCTCCGAAGGCGCCGAAGCCCTTCGTGCCGCCATCACCCCCGCCACCCAGTCCCGTGACTGGGCCAAGGTGGTGGCCGCCAACCGCACGCTCTCCGACATCGAGCGCGTGGGGGGCAACATGACCGCCGCCCGTCGCCACCTCGAGAGCGCCATCAAGGGTGCCGAGGCCGGTGGCATGAAGGACCTCCGCAAGCAGCTGCGCCGTCAGCTCGACACCCTGCGATAGGTTCGGCTCGAACGCTCCTGCGGCCGGTGCTGTGATGGCACCGGCCGCGCTTGTTCTTGGTGGCCGCGCTCACGCGCCGAGAGAGACGCACATGACCGCACATGCAGAGTCCTGGAACAAGACGATGGCCGCGTCTCCCGGGCCCCTCGACCTCCAGGTGTCCGCCGAAGACGTGCACGGCAGCATCCCACAGGCCCTGCGCGGCGGCCGGATGCTGTCGAACGGCCCGGGCTGGACCCACATCGGCGGCCACCTGGCCCACCCCTTCGACGGCCACGGCTATGTGCGCAGCTTCCGGTTCACACCCGACGGTGGGGTGCACCTCCAGGCGGCATTCGTGCAGACCCCGTCCTACCGGGCGGAAGTGGAAGCGGGTGGGTTTCGCCATCGCGGGCTGGGCACGAACAAGCCCGGCGGGATGCTGGCCAACCTGATTCCCGGGCCCGTGCGCAACGTGGCCAACACCACCATCATGCGCCGAGGGAAGCGCCTGCTGGCGGGCTGGGAAGCAGGGTCGCCCCACGCCCTCCACCCCGACACTCTGGCCACCATCGGTCCCGACACCTTTGGTGGGCTCATCGACGGACAGGCCACTCTGGCCCACATGCGCCGGGACGCCACCCTCGGACGCCTCACCCTCTGCTCGGTGAAGCAGGGCCGCGACACCACCTTCACCTTCCGCGAGCTCGACGCCACCGACACGCTCGTGCAGGAGCAGGCGGCAGTGGTGCCGGGAGCGGTCTTCACCCACGACTATTCGCTGTCGCCGAGCTGGTATGTGCTGGGTGGCAATCCGCTTCGCTTCAGGCCGATGGCGCTGGCCGGGGCCCTCCTGGGCGCCGGGACGCTCATGAACGCCATCACCCCCGATGCCCGCAAGCCCGGCCAGCTGCACCTGGTTCCCCGGGCAGGCGGCCCGGTGCGCACGGTTCCCCTCCCTGGCCCGGCCTTCGTGGTGCACTTTGGCAACGCCTTCGAGCGCAACGGCGATGTCGTCATCGACGCGTGTGCCTTCTCCGAGTTCGAGTTTGGCGCCGAGTTCGGCTACCAGGGCCCGTCCGCCCCCTTCGACCCCGGGCTACCGGAAGCGCGCGGCCCCCAACAGCTGCTCCGCATCACCATTCCCGCCGGCGCCAACGTGGCCCGCTGGGAACCGCTGACTGCCCACGGCGTGGACTTCCCGCGGTTCCACCCCCACCACGAGGGGCGCGAGACCCGGTGGTTGTTCGGCGCCACCCGTGCCGACACCCGCTTCAGCGACCCCTTCGACAGCCTGATTGCGCTGGACCTGCAGGACGGCGCTCGGAGCGAACAGCTGTGGACGGCGCCAGAAGGGGTGTTCGTGGGCGAGCCCGTGCCCGTGCCGGACGGCGACCGGGTGGGGCATGTGCTCTGCTTGCTGTCGGACGGACTGAACGGGCGGACGACCCTGGCGGTCTTCGAGGCCGAGCGTGTGGCCGCAGGACCGGTGGCGAAGGTGGACCTGCCGCTGCTGCCGATTGCGTTTCATGGGGACTGGGACAGTGGGGCTGATGGTGCGGGTGGATGACCGCGGCCCCCACCGACCGCTTCGCGGCCACCTCCCCCTGAGAGGGGGAGGACTTCGAGCATCCACAAACCATCGCGTTCCGTTCGCGAGCGAAGCGAGCCAAGAACGGAACCAACGCCACCTTCCGAGACACCGTCCATACGAAGTGCCCGTGGTCTTTCCGGACACCCATCATCCGGCGCACCCCGACCAGCGCATCACCACCGCGCCATGACCTGGCACCCAGACCCGCCCCACTGGGGCGGGCCGGGGGGGTCCAGGGGGGGACGTTCACGAGCGAAGCGAAGTGGTCCCCGCCCGGCCGAGAGAGCCCGAGAGAGCGGAGCGTCTCTCGGACCCCGGGGGGTGTCGGGGGGCCAGCCCCCCGGGTTGCGGACCTGGCAGGACCTGACGCGGTCGGCCTCCACAAGCAAGAAGACCCATCGGGGCCCCCACCGACCGCTTCGCGGCCACCTCCCCCTACGAGGGGGAGGACTTCGAGCAGCCAGGTACCATCGCGTTCCGTTCGCGAGAAAAGCACTCCCCGAAGTACGCCCTGCTGGTCGAAATCCCTGACAAGTCAGCTTGACGAACAACAGAGAATCTTGAAGAGGGAAGACGTCGTGCGGCGAACAGCCGTCCGTAGCCCCGTTCAGTCCTCCCCCTTCAGGGGGAGGTGCCGAGCGCAGCGAGGCGGAGGGGGCCCACGGAGGGCGCTGTGCGCCCGGAGTCGCGGAGGGCGCTGTGCGCCCGGAGCCCGGAGGGCGCTGTGCGCCCGGAGGTCCCACCAGCTGCGGATTGTCGCCGATGGAGGTGGGGCGGTCAGGTCCAGAGGGCCTCGGCGGCTTCGCGGGGGGTCCGGCGCTGGCCGTCGACCTCGAAAGGCAGCCTGTAGTCGCAGCCTTCGCGCCAGCGGCTGCACCCCCAGGCGGTGCGCCCTTCGATGAGCTTGCCTTCGCTGCACTTGGGGCAGGCCTCGCCGGTGGGCGTGCGGGGCGGGAAGACGAACTTCACCTTGCCCTCTTCGTCGAGGCGCAGCGCGGCGCTGAAGGCCTTGCCCTTCTGGCTCTTGAAGCGCTTGAGCAGCGGGGTGCGCTTTCCGGCGAGCAGCTGCTTGGCGGTGCGCTTCGAGATGGCCCGCTTGGCCACCTTCTTGAAGATGACGAAGGAGCAGTCGCGCCCGGTGTCGCAGGCGTAGACCGACTTTCGCTCCCGCACCGCCCGACCGCAGACCGGGCAGTCTCCCAGCTGCGGCTCGGGTTCGGGTGCGCCGACGGCGGCGGCGGCGGGGGGCTCGGCGGCGGCGATGGCGGCCACGATGCGGGCGGTGTGGTCGCGGACGGCCTGCATGAAGTCGGCGCGCGCACCGGCACCATCGGCCATCTGCGACAGGCGGGCTTCCCACTGACCGGTGAGCTGCGGGCTCTTCAGCTCATCGACCGGCACACACGCGATGAGGGCGCGGCCGCGGTCGGTGGAGCGGAGGTCGCGGCCGGCACGGCTCACGTAGCCCCGGTTGAGGAGGGTCTGGAGGATGGCGGCACGGGTGGCCGGTGTGCCCAGGCCGGCGCCACGCATCGCGCGCTTGAGCTCGGAGTCGTCGAGCATTCGGCCGGCGGTTTCCATGGCCTGCAGGATGCTGGCGTCGTTGTGGCGGGGCGGCGGACGGGTTTCTTTGGCGTCGACTTTGGGCGCGCCCACGGTGGCGTCGGTTCCGGCGGGGATGGGGGGCAGGTCGCGGTCGTTCTTTTTGCGGGGGGGCTCGATGGCCTGCCAGCCGGGATCGGTGCACACCCGGCCACGGGCGCGGAGGCGGAGCGGCGCGGTGATGGGCTCGGGAAGCTCCACGCCCTCGGCCACGGGGACCTCGACCACGATGGTGGTGGTCTCGAAGCAGGCATCGGGGGACAGGGCTGCGAGCAGGCGGCGGGCCACGAGGTCGTAGATGCGCTTTTCGTCGGCGCCCAGGCCGGCCGACATGGGGTTGCGGTCGGTGGGCAGGATGGCGTGGTGGTCGCCCACTTCGGTTGCGTCCACCACACGCTTGCCCGGGGTGGGGGGGCCGGTCTCGCGCAGCGCCTGTGTGTGGGCGCGGTAGGGCGGCACCTTCTCGAGGGTGGCCAAGATGCCGGGCAGCAGGCTGACTTCCTCGGGTGTGATCTTGCGCGCATCGGTTCGGGGGTACGTGATGAGCTTGTGGCGTTCGTAGAGCGACTGGGCGAGCTCGAGGGTGCGCTTGGCGCTGAAGCCGAACCGTTGGTTGGCGAGGCGCTGGAGGCTGGTGAGGTCGTGCAGCAGGGGCGGCTTCTCGCGCTTCGGACGCCGCTCAGATGTGGTGACGGCGCCGGTCTTGCCGTCCAGAGCGGCCGCGATGGCCTTGGCCGTGGCTTCGGACGCCAGGCGGACCTCGGCGGTGCCCTTCTTCTCGGCGGGCCCGCCAGCGCCACCGGGCTGGAAGTAGGTGCCGCGCCACCGGGCTTCCACTCCCGGCGATGGCTCGGCGGTCAGGGGGGCTGTGACCGTCCAGAACGGCACCGGCTCGAACGACTCGATGTCGTGGTCGCGCTTCACAATCATTGCGAGGGTGGGCGTCTGGACCCGGCCCACGCTCATGAGGTTTCCACCCCCCGCCTGGCGGGCCAGGCACGTGAGGGCGCGGGTGGCGTTGAGGCCCACCATCCAGTCGGCTTCGGCCCGGCTGCGGGCGGCATCGGCGAGGGGGTCGAACTGGACTCCGGGCCTGCGCTTCGACCAGGCCGCACGGATGGCGCTGTCGGTGAGAGAGGCCACCCACAGGCGGGTCACGGGCGCCTTGCTGCCCGACATCTGGTAGACGTACCGGAAGATGAGCTCGCCCTCACGACCGGCGTCGCAGGCGTTCACCACCTCGGTCACCTTCTTGTCGCGCAGCAGCATCCGGAGCACCTTCCATTGCTCCTGTGCCCCCTCGCGCACCTGCACCTCGAACTGTTCGGGCAACATGGGCAGGCGGTTCAGCGCCCACACCTTCCACTCGGGCGAGTAGTGGGCCGGCTCCACAAGCTCCGCCATGTGGCCATGGCACCAGCTCACCCGGACGTCGTCGCCCGACAGGAAGCCCTTCTCGCGACGCGTGGCACCCACCACACGCGCGATGTCGCGGGCAACAGACGGCTTCTCGGCCAGAACCAGGATCATCGGGTCTCCGGGGGACCGGCCCGCGTATCGCTTCGAGCGCCATTCGTCGGCTCTGGCGCAAACCGTGTCTGTCCTGGTCTGCATTGGTTGCGACTCTGCGCCAGTCGGTGCACAGAGTGTGGGGAGGCGCCATGCCAATGCGCACCGGAGAGAACTCGTGAGCACCCGTCTGCTTGTTGCCCTGCTCGCTGCCGCCACCGCCCTCGGCTGCACCGACACCGACTCGAAGAAAAAGCCGGTCCGCGCCCCCACCCCCGGCGAGGACTTCACCCACGACACCACCGTCCGCATCGCCCACCCCGACAACGGCGGCCGCGTGCGCCCCACCTTCACGATGGTGGTCGAAGCCGGCGAAGGCGTCGACAACATCGAGGTGCTGGCCAACAACGTGCCGCTGACCTCCACCGTGCTCGACCACTCGCTCGAGCACACCGAGCTCGTCCTCCAGCTCGACCCCGCCAACTACAACCTGGTGGTGGATGGCTACGACGAACACGGGGCCAAGGTGGGCAGCCACATGGTCACGATGCGGGTCATCAACGACTCCGAGCCCGCCGAGCCCTGGGTTCTGGTCACCAGCCCGCGGGATGGCGCCACCGTCACCAACCCGGTGTCCTTCACCGTCGATGCAGCCCCCAACGTCGACACCGTCGAGATTCTCGCCGACGACTGGACCCTCGGCACCATGGTCCCGGGCGAGGTTCTCCGCTACGAATTCTCGGGCACGGGCTTCGAGCGCAACATCGAAGCCGTGGCGTACGACGACGGCGTGGAAGTCGCCCGCGACGACCTCGTCATCACCGTCCAGGAGTCCACCTCTCCCGGCGAGAGCGACGTCAACGACATCATCCTGGGCCACCTCTCCGAATACCCCACCGACGGCAGCTACGACTACTGGTGGCCCGACGACAGCTACGGCTGGGGCGGCAACCCCAACGACATCTACTACCTCGACGACCTGTTCGCCGCGGGCGACCCCCACCAGCGCTCGTACTGCGTGGGCATGACCTTCGAAGTCTTCATGCGCACCTTCGACACCCTCGACGCCTCGTACGACCTCGACGGCGACCTCAACGGGGTGTCGTTCGACGAGCTCTACGACTTCCGCACCGACTGGTACGTCCGCGACCTCTACGGCACGGGCATCGTCGAGGCGATGGAAAACTACGGCATCGGCCACCACGTCTCCGACTGGGACGACATCCGCCCCGGCGACATCATCCAGTTCTGGCGCCACTCGGGCTCGGGCCACAACGCCATCTTCATCGGCTGGGAGACCAACACCGGCGGCGACATCACCGGCTTCACCTACTGGTCCACCCAGGGCTCCACCGATGGCGTCGGCTACAACGACGAATACTTCGGCACCTCCGGCAGCCGCGTCGACCCCAACTTCTTCTTCGCGGGCCGTGTCGCGCCGCCGGAAGACTGGACTCCCTGGTGGTGAGCCGCTTGCGGGCTGCCCGCCGGCCCCTGTTCGGATAGGCACGGCCGGAAGGAGCCTGTGGCGGCTCTTCGAGACGGTCTGAAGCCGGTCTCGACTCGGAGGTGGTCGTGTCCAACCTGGACCGTCAGATTCGTCGTGCCCGCATCGCGGACGGTCGAGTGGATGTGAAAGCCCTCGACCTCCCCGCGCTCACGCAATTCATGGCCGACTTCGGCAAGGCCGAGCACCGCGCGCGTCAGGTGTACAAGCACATCTGGCAGAAGGGTGTCACCGACTTCGCCCACGTGGAAGACATCCCGAAGACTGTCCGCGCCGCCCTGTCGGACGTGGCGGTCATCGGCTGGCTCGACAACGCCGCCACGGTCCCGAGCGACGACGGCACCACCAAATTCCTGTGGCGACTGCACGATGGCAGCCATGTCGAGAGCGTTCTCATCCCCGACGAGAACCGCCCCGGCCCCAACGGCCCCCGCTACACCCTGTGCGTGTCCACCCAGGTGGGCTGCGCGATGGCCTGCACCTTCTGCCTCACCGGCGACCTCGGCCTCAAGCGCAACCTCAGCGCTGCGGAAATCGCCTGCCAGGTGCACCAGGTGCAGAAGTACATGACCGACACCACCCCCGGCAAGCGCATCACCAATGTGGTGATGATGGGGATGGGCGAGCCGCTGCACAACCTCGACAACGTGGTGGTCTCGCTGCGCACGATGCTGTCCGAACAAGCGCTCAACCTGTCGCATCGCCGCATCACGGTCTCCACGGTGGGGCTGGTTCCCAAGCTCCAGCAGCTCGCCAACCTGGTCCCCGTCAACATCGCCGTGTCGCTCAACGCCACCACCGAAGAACAGCGCCGTGCGGTGATGCCCATCACGCTCAAGTACTCGATGCAAGAGCTGATGGATGCGTGTCGCGCGCTGCCCCTGCCCTCGGGCAAGCGCATCACCTTCGAGTACGTGATGATGGGCGGCTTCAACGACACCGACGAAGACGCCGCCCGCCTCTACGCTCTGATGCAAGGCGTGCCAGCCAAGGTCAACCTCATCCCGTACAACGAAAACCCCGACCGCGACATCCGGCGCCCGTCCGATGCCCGCGTGAAGGCCTTCCAGCACTACCTGGTGTCCCGCGGGATGCACTGCTCCATCCGCACCACCCGCGGCCGCGACGTCTCTGCGGCGTGCGGACAGCTGGGCAAGGCCGCCGAGCTGATGGCCCGCCGCCTGGGCGCCTCTGCCTGAATCCAACACTCGTGGTGGTTCTCGGGATCGATCTTGACACGACAAGTCTTGGTCGACCCGGTACACTGACGCCGCCTCCGGAGACCCGATGACCGCACCCACCGACCCCCAGCACGCATCCGCCAACCAGCCGCTCCGCATCGGCGTCATCGGCGGGAGTGGACTCTACGAGATTGACGGCCTGGAGGACATCTCCGAGCACACAATCGACACCCCGTTCGGCGCTCCGAGCAGCCCCCTCGTGGTGGGCCGCCTCGCCGAGCACCCGGGGGTCGAGCTCGTGTTCCTCGCGCGCCACGGCCGCGACCACCAGTTCAACCCCAGCGAAGTCCCGTACCGCGCCAACCTCTTCGCCATGAAGACCCTCGGCGTGTCCTGGGTCATCAGTGTGAGTGCGGTAGGTTCCCTCCAGATGGAGGTCGAGCCCAGCCACATGGTCATCATCGACCAATTCATCGACCGCACGAAGAATCGTCCCTCCACGTTCTTCGACAACGGCATCGTCGCGCACGTGGGCTTTGGCGACCCCGTCTGCCCCACCCTCCGCCAGTTCCTCCTGGCCGCTGCGCGCGAAGTGGGCGCCACGGTGCACGATGGCGGCACCTACGTCTGCATCGAGGGCCCGGCGTTCTCCACCCGTGCCGAGTCCAACATGTACCGCAGCTTCGGCGCACGGGTCATCGGCATGACCAACCTGCCCGAAGCCAAGCTCGCACGCGAAGCCGAGATTTCGTACGCCACCATCGCCATGTCCACCGACTACGACTGCTGGCATGAAGGCCACGACGACGTCACGGTGGAGCAGGTGGTGCGCGTGGCCCGTCAGAACGTCGCCACCGCCCGGCAGATCATCAAGGCCGCCGTGCCCCGCATCGCCGCCCACGACGGCCCGTGCCCGCAGTCCAACGCCCTCGCCGGCGCCATCATGACCAAGCTCGAGGCCATCCCTGCCGAGCGCAAGGAAGCCCTCGCCCCCCTCGTCTCCAAGTACCTCGGGTGACCTGATGTCTGTGGCCCCTCTCGTGCGGTCCGGCCTCGTGGCCGCGCTCCTGTTGTCGTCGACCGCCGCCACCTCCGGCTGCATCTCGGCCCAACGCCAGGAGAAAGCCGCCGGACGGGTCACTCTGGGTTCGGCCTACCTCCGCGAGGGCAACCTCCCGGGCGCCATCGAGACCCTCGAAGAGGGCGCCAAGCTCGACCGCCGCAACTGGGCCGCCTGGAACAAGCTCGGGCTCGCCTACATGGCCGCCGGGGCGTACGACAAAGCCGACGAAGCCTTCCTCAAGGCGCTCGACATCGTGCCCGAAGAGGCCGAAGCGCTCACCAACTACGGCAGCTTCCTCATCCGGGCCGGGCGCCCCGCCGAGGCGATTCCCATCCTCGAAAAGGCCGGCCAGGACCTCACCTACCGCAAGCCCGCCATCCCCTTGTCGAACCTCGGCTACGCCTACCTCGAGCTCGGCCAGCCCGACATGGCCGTCGGCATCCTGTCCGATGCCATCCGTCGCGCGCCCAACCTGTGCCAGGCCCGCTTCCTCCGCGGCATGGCCTACTCCGAGCTCGACAAGCCCGGGCGCGCGCTCGACGACTTCGACGTGGTGGTGCAGCTCTGCGGCGAGGAAGCCACCGGTGCCTACTTCCAGGCCGGCAAGCTCCTGCTCGACTCCAACAAGCGCGACGAAGGCTGCTCCTACCTCCTCACCGCGATGGAAGATGCCGGTGACTCCGAGCTGGGCCACCAGGCACGCGACCTCCACAAGACGGCATGCCGTTGACCGACCTCCGCGCCCAAAGCACCGCCAGCCGGCCTCGTTCCGCCCGCCGCGACCCCCGCAACGACCTGCGGCGGGCCCGTGAGCGGCGTGGCCTGAGCCTCGACGACGTCGCTTCGCAGGCCAAGATTCCGCGTCCGTACATCGTCGCCCTCGAGCGCGGCGACCTCTCCGCGCTTCCGCCCGGTCGCTTCCGCACGGCCTACCACCGGCAGTATCGGTCCTTCCTCGGTCTGCCGCCCATGGCCGAAGACCTCCCCGCACCGGTCGTCCACGACACCCCCGACGAACCCGAGGTCACCGGCACCACGGGCACGATGCCACGCGGCGACGAAATCCCCACGGTGCGCCTGGTGGCATCGGGCTTCGCCTTCACCCTGCTCGTCGTGCTCCTCCTCCGGGTGGGCGCGCTGGTGATGGAAGCCCCGCCGGCATTTCTCATGGGCGATGCCGCAGCCACCGACGACACCCTGGCCGCCGCCGGCGAAGTGGCTCCCCTCGCACAGGTCGTGGGGCTGCGGGCCATCGAAGACGTCCGCGTGAGCGTCACCACCGACGAAGGCACCATCCGTCGAGGAGTGCTGCCCGGTGGCGAGTCCGTCTCGATCGAGAGCGACGGGCCCATCACCCTCGAGATCTCCGATCTCACCCGCGTGCGCGTCCGGTACAACGGCTCTCGCCTCGAGCCGCTGCACAACCTCTCGAAGGGCCGCCGGCTCGTGTTCTTGCCCGAAGAGTCCTCCTGACGTCTGCGGCGGGGGGAGCGGGATTGCGTTCCATAGGCTATCCGCGCGACTGCGGGCGGCTGGTCGAACGTCCCGAGGAGGTCCCATGGCGGAGGCACGGGTCGAAGCGATTCGGCGCCTGGCACGACGCGGCGCCACCGCACCGCTGACCCGCGCCCTCAAGAAGAGCCGACCCGTCGACATCGCTGCGGCGATTGGTCACCTCGCGCCCACCGAACAGCGCACGGTCCTGCTGCATGTGGCCGACGACGCCGCAGCCGCAGAGGTCATCGCCCGCGTCGAACAGACCGAGCTCAACAACCTGGTGCGTGCGCTGGAGTTCGAGCGGCTGGTCAAGCTGCTCAACACGATGGACGTCGACGACGAAGCCGACGTCATCGAGCGCCTCCCCGACGACCTCCGCGCCCGCGTGCTCCAAGCCATCGAGCACGACGACAAGGTGTTGGTCGAGGACATCCTCGCCTGGCCCGAGGACTCCGCCGGCGGCATCATGCAGCCCATCGCGTTCCGGCTGAACGAAAAGCTCACCTGCCGCGACGCCATCACCACGCTGCACGAAAAGCAAGACGACCTCGAGTCCATCTTCTACCTCTACGTCGAGAACGACGCCGACCAGCTCGTCGGCGTCACGTCGCTGCGCGCATTGCTCACCAACCCGCCGTCCACGGTCCTCCAAGACATCATGGCCACGGACGTTCTCACCGCCGCACCCGCCGACGACCAGGAAGTCGTGGCCCGCCTGGTGAGCCGCTACGACCTCCTCGCCATCCCGGTCGTCGACGAAAACCGCCACCTGCTCGGCATCGTCACCATCGACGACGTCGTCGACGTCATCCAGGAAGAAGCCCTCGAAGACATGATGCTCATGGCCGGTGTGGGCGATGAGCCCGAGCCCAACGTGGGTGGAGTCGTGGGCGTCGCGCGGCAGAGGCTCACGTGGCTGCTGGTCACGCTGGTGGGCGGCATCGGCATGGCCGAGCTCATCGGCGTCTTCGAGCATGCACTCGCCCAGAAGGCGGTGCTCGCAGGCTTCATCCCCGTCATGCTCGGCATGGGCGGCAACGTGGGCATCCAGGCCGCCACGGTCGCCGTGCGCAACATCGCCATGGGCCACGACCAGACCACCTCCATCCCGGCGATGCTCTTCCGCGAAGCCCGCATCGGGCTCATCCTCGGCATCGCCTTCGCCCTCACTCTCGGCGGATACGCGCTGGCCCGCTGGTGGACCGAGCCCCTCATCGCCGCGTCCATCGCCGGCGCCATCATCGCCACCGTGGCGTCCGCAGCCATCCTGGGCGCCGTGGTTCCGCTCACGCTCAACCGCCTGAAGGTCGACCCCGCCATCGCCACCGGCCCGTTCGTCACCACCGGCATCGACCTCCTCGCCATCCTCATCTACTTCTCCATCTCCAAGCTCATCCTGGGCCTGTAGGTGGCGGCCGCAGAACGCCACGATGCCGTAGTGGTCGGCCTCCAGGACTACCGCGAGTCCGACCGCATCGTCCGGCTGCTCACCCCGGGTCGGGGCCGGGTGGATGCACTCGCCCGCGGCGCACGCAAGTCTCGCCGTCGGTTCGCTGGCACCCTCGACCTCGGCAACTTCATCCACGCCCACATCAAGCGCGGCCGCGGCACCCTCGACTTCCTCGAAGACGCCGACCTCATCGACGCCCGCCTGCACCTGCGCTCCGACCTCGACCGCATCACGCTCGCCACCTTCGCGTGCGAGCTGTGCGCCGCCCCCGCCCGCGCCGACCACCCCGAGCCCAAGCTCTTCGGCCTGCTCCAGACCACCCTCGTGGTACTCGATGCCACCGAAGGCGCCCCCGCAGCCGGGTTCCGCGCCGGCCTGGCCACCAAAGCGGCCACCTTCACCGGCTTGCGCCCCCACCTGGTCCACTGTGCCGTCTGCCAGGAACCCGCCCGCGCCCCGATGGGCTGGCGACCGCTCGCCGGTGGCGCCATCCACGTCGACTGTGATGCCGGCGCCCCGCCCGTGTCGCTCGACTGGCTCCAGGCGGTCGAACAATGCCGCCGCACCCCTTTGCGCCACCTCGTCGACACCACACTCCCCGACGGCCCCCTGTCCACCCTGTCCCATGTGGTGGAAGCGCAGGTGGGCAAGCCGTTCCAGAGCCGGATTCTCCTCGACCAGCTCTCCGGCATGTCCGAGCCGCGATAAGCCGGCTTGTCCCTCGTGCCCGGTCGTCCCATGCCGCGTAGCCCGCTCTCCGTCCTCGCTCCGATGTTGCTCGCCGGCTGCATCTTCCCGGTCCGCGAGGTGTCGTTCGACGACGGTGGGATCTGGGAATTCTATGTGTATGACGACCCCGAAGAGGTCGGCGACTACGTTGTCCTGACCGACGCCACCGTCACCGTCCGCGACGACAGCGGCGCCACCCTCGACGCCGCCACAAGCCAAGGCGACGGCTCCTGGCTGGTCAACGTCGACCCCGGCCAGCCGGTCGACATCATCATCGCCGCCGAGGGCCGCCTCCCCACGGTCCGCCGCGCCATCGGTCCCGAGACCACCGCGCTCCTCGCAGTCCCAATGTACCCCCGCTCGGCCACAGAGATGCCCGGCCTCATCAACCAACTGGCCGAGGTCGACGGCCTCGACTTCCCCGACAGCTCCGGCTTGCTGTCGGCCGAGACGGGCGCCCTCATCGTGGAGCCACTGGTTCCCGAAGACTGGATTGGGGGCGAGGTGCTGGTCACCGACACCAACGGCTCTGAGCTCACCGCGGTCACCCTCACCGCCTTCGAGGACGGCTCGTACGCGTTCGCGTCCAACTCGGCGGTCGACCTCGTGCTGGCGCCGCAGGTCCCGGCAGGCATCGTCACCCTCACCTTCCAGAGCGCCACGGGCGTGGTCACCACCCAAGAATGGACCATCGAGCCCGGGGAGCTGGTCGACGGCCGCTACCTCTCGTTGGCACCGGAGAACTGATGCGCAGCCTGCTCATCCTCCCCCTCGCGCTCCTGGCGAGCTGCGTGCCCAAGCCCATCACCCAAGTGAAGGTCAGCGGCACGGTCTTCGACGGCCCCGACAGCATCGACCCCGTGGCCGGCAGCACCGTCGAGGTCCGCAGCTTCGACGGCGCCCTGTTCGACTCCACCACCGCCGACACCTCCGGTCGCTTCACGGTCAATGCACCGGCCAGCGAGCCCGCCTACATGGTGGTCAACGGCGACCTCCACGTCCCCACATCCTTCACCGTCAACATCGGCACAGCCGACGTCACCGTGCCCGCCCACGCCATCTGGGCCCGCCGGGCATCGGTCCTCGACACACACCACGCCGACTTCACCGGCTGCGACGACGCCGAGAGCGCCAGCCGGTCCATCGAGGGTGAAGTTCGCCTCTACCTGGGCACGATCGACGAACCCGGCTCCGAGCCCCTCGTCAACACCGCGCTCGTGTACTTCGAAGGCGACGACGGCTCGCTCATCAACGGCTGCTACCTCGACGACGTCGGCACCAGCGACCCCGACGCCACCCTCACGGGCGAGACCGGCCGCTACGCCATCATCGACCCTCCCGTGGGGCCCGGCGTGTTCACCGTGGCGTACGATGCCAACGGTACGCAGCTCTACAACGAGCTGCTCCTGTACGTGCCCGAAGGCGGCACCGTCCCCATCTACCCCACGTACGTCCCCATCCAATGAGTCCAGGCGGCTCCGCGCCGCGCAGAGGTCGACATGCCCACCGCCTTCGGCACCTTCGACGAACCCCACGCCTGGCTCATCCGCGGGCTCGTCGAGTATGGCTGGCCCGACATCTCTCGGGCCGGGGGCCACGTGCCGCCGGGTGTGTTCGGCGGCATGGACCTCTCCCGTGTTCCCGAGACGGAAGGCCGAGACGGCGTGGTGCTCGACATTCCCGCCATGCTCAACGGCCGCAGGTTCGACGACGACGGCACCTACCACTTCCAGGCCCAGGTGATTCGCTCGGCGGATTCCGGCCAGCTGGCCTTCGCGGTGCGGTGCCCCGAAGCCAACTTCATCCAAGAGTTCGCCTACGACCCCGCCAACCCCACCTGGGCAGCCGGCTTCATCCACCAGGCCCTCACCCAGTACGTGCCCCAGTTCATCCAGTGGCGACAGCAAGGCGGTGAGGTCACCTGGGCCCAGCGGCAAGGCATCGTCGAGATGGACGGCGAGCCCTGCTCCGGTCCGATGGCTGGCTTCGTGGCGGAGTCCATCCGTGCCGGCCGCACCCTCGACCGCGGTCCGGCCGAAGGCTGGTGGATCGGCGCCCGCAGCCCCCTGTCCGTCCCGGGTGGCTCGGTGCAGAGCGGCCCTGCGGTTCCCGGTGTCCTGCGCTCGGGCGGGGCTCCTCCTGCCGCTCCAGCAGGAGCATGGCCGCCAGCAGCCGCTCCCATCGCCGGAGGCCCCATCGCGGGCGGTCCGGTCGCAGGTGGCCCCCGTGGCCCCATCGTTCCCGGCGTGATTGCCGGTGGTCCCATCGCCTCAGCGGGTCGCGGCCTGGGTGGGAATGCCCAGACCGCCGCCGTCTCCCGCCAGCTCATGGCCGAAAAGCCCGGCACCGCCCTCCTGGTGCTCGCGGGCCTGGGCACCTTCCAGGGCATCACCTGGTTCCTCAACGCCCTCAGCATCATCGTCTTCTACCGCGAAGAGACCGGCGCTCTGCTCGTGTCGGTCATCCTCGCGCTGCTCCTCGTGCCCACCGGCGCGGTCGCAGGCTACGGCGCGTGGCGGTACCGCAAAGGCGACAAGCACCCCCTCGGGTGGGTGGCCATCGGCTACTCGGCGCTGGTTCCCATCTGCTGCGTGGCGGGCATCCCCATCGCCGGGTGGGCCCTGAAGACCTGGATGGACCCCGTCTTCAAGCGAGCCTGACCCCCACCCCTTGCCGCGGGCACCGGCCTTCGATACCCGCCGCCCCCTACTCGCTCGCGGCGGCTCTGCAGCCGTCTTCGCTGTCCATCCCCACACCGGGGGACTGCTGTGCACTTCCAAGACATCATCCTCGAGCTCCAGCGCTACTGGGGTGCTCGCGGCTGCGCCATCCTGCAGCCATACGACCAGGAGATGGGCGCCGGGACCTTCCACCCCGCCACCTTCCTCCGCAGCCTGGGCCCCGACCCCTGGAAGGCCGCCTACGTGCAGCCTTGCCGGCGTCCGGGGGATGCGCGCTACGGCGACAACCCCAACCGGCTCGGTCACTACTACCAGTTCCAGGTGCTGATGAAGCCGTCGCCCGCCGACGTGCAAGACCAGTACATCGGCAGCCTCGAAGCCATCGGCATCGACCTCAAGAAGCACGACCTCCGCTTCGTCGAAGACAACTGGGAGTCCCCCACCCTCGGTGCGTGGGGCCTCGGCTGGGAAGTCTGGCTCGACGGCATGGAAGTCACCCAGTTCACCTACTTCCAGCAGGTGGGCGGCTTCGAGCTCGACCCCATCAGCGTGGAGCTCACCTACGGCCTCGAGCGCCTCGCCATGTACCTGCAGGGCGTCGACAACGTGTTCGACCTCACCTGGGTCGACGGCATCTCGTACCGCGACGTCTACCATCGCAACGAGCGTGAGCAGTCCGTCTACAACTTCGAAGCCTCCGACGTCGACCAGCTGTTCGCGTCGTTCCAGGCGAGCTTCGACGAGTGTGGCCGCCTGGCCGAGAAGGGCCTCGCACTGCCCGCCTACGAGCAGTGCATGAAGTCGAGCCACACGTTCAACCTGCTCGACGCCCGCGGCGCCATCTCGGTGGCCGAGCGCGCCCGGTACATCGGCCGCATCCGTCAGCTGGCCGTCCACTGCGCACGTGCCTGGCAGAACCTGCCCGTCGAGCTCGAGCCGAAGAAGAAGGGAGGCAAGTGATGCGCGAGCTGTTCATCGAGATTCGCTGCGAGGAGCTCCCCGCACGCTTCGTCGACCGGGCCGTCAAGGGCCTGGCCAAGGCCGTGAAGGGCCTGCTCAAGGGCGTCGACCACGGCGACCTCACCACCTGGGCCACGCCCCGCCGCATCGCGGTGTCCGTCCGCGACGTCGCCGAGGGTCGTCCGCAGGAAGAAAAGCTGGTCACCGGTCCGCCGGCCCGCGCCGCCTTCCGCAACGGCCAGCCCACCAAGGCCGCCATCGGCTTTGCCAAGGGCCGCGGCGTGTCCGTCGACGACCTCGAAGTCGTGGAAGGGCCGCGTGGTGAAGTGGTCGCTGCACGCGTCCGCAGCGGTGGAGAGCGCACCGTCGCCCTCGTCGCCCAAGGCCTCGAAGCCGCCGTCCTGGGCATCGACTTCCCCAAGACCATGCGCTGGGGCGCTGGCAAGTGGGCCCGTCCCATCCACGGTGTGATCGCCCTGTACGACGGCACCCTCATCGACTGCACCGTCGCCGGTGTGGTGTCGGGCAACACCACGCTGGGCCACCGGCTCACCCCCGGTCCCATCACCGTGCGCACGTCGGCCGAATACGTCGACTTCCTGCAGCAGCACCACGTCCTCGCCGACCGCGCCGAGCGCCGCGTGGTCATCGAGCGCCAGCTGGCCGAAGCCGCCGACAGCCTCGGGGCCGAGGTGGGTGCCCTCGAGCTGGTCGACGAAGTGGTCGACCTGGTGGAGTGGCCGCAGGTGGTGGTCGCCGAGTTCGCCGAAGAGCTGCTCGAGCTGCCCCCGCGCCTGCTGGTCGAGTCCATGGGTGTGCACCAGCGCGTGTTCCCGCTGTTCGTCGATGGTGCCCTCACCAACCGGTTCCTGGTGGTGTCCAACCACCCCTACGCACCCTCCGACGCCGACTGCGCACGCACCATCGCCACCGGCAACACCAAGGTGCTCGCCGCTCGCTTCCACGACGCCAAGTTCTTCTACGCCGAAGACCGCAAGCAGACGCTCTCGGTGCACGGCGAAGACCTCACCGGCATGCAGTGGATCCGCAAGGCCGGCACGATGGCCGAGAAGTCCGCCCGCGTGGGCACCGTGGCCGAAGGTATGGCCGCTGTGGTCCTGGGTGCCGACGCCGCTGTGGCCGCTCGCGCGGGTGCCCTGAGCAAAGCCGACCTCGCCACCCAGATGGTGGGCGAGTTCCCCGAGCTCCAGGGCCACGTGGGTCGCCTGCTGGCCGGCCTCGACGGCGAGCCCGACGGTGTGCCCATGGCCATCGAAGAGCACTACCTGCCCCGCTTCTCCGGCGACAGCCTGCCCACCACCCCCGCCGGCACGGCCACCGCCCTCGCCGACCGCGTCGACACCCTGGTGCACTGCTTCCGCCTCGGCCTCAAGCCCAAGGGCTCCGCCGACCCCCTCGGCCTCCGTCGGGCCGCGGGTGGTCTCGTGGCCCTCGTGCTGGGCGCTGGCCTGCGCACCACGGTCCCCGACCTCCTCGACGCCGGTGGCGCCGCCGCACTGCCCAAGGCCGACGGCAACGAGCTGGTCACCTTCGTGATGGCCCGCGCCCGCGCCCAGTTCCAGGGCCGATACGCCACCGACCTGGTCGACGCCGTGCTCGCCACGGGCAGCGCCGACCTCGTGGCCCTCGACGCCCGCTGCGCCGCCATGACCGAGCTGGCCGGTGATGCCGACTACGACGCCCTGAAGACCACCTTCAAGCGCGTGGCCAACATCACCAAGGACCTCGCCCCCGACCAGGTCACCTACGACGCCGATGCGCTCGTGGAGCCCACCGAAAAGGCGCTCCACGAGGCCTTCGCCGCCGTCCGCGAGTCCGCCGCCAAGCGCGCCGCCAACGCCGACTACGCCGGAGCCCTGGCCGACCTCCGAGGCCTCAAGCCCGCGGTCGACCAGTTCTTCGACGACGTGATGGTGATGGTGGACGACGCTGCGCTTCGGGCCGCTCGTCAGGGCCTGCTGAACGCGATTGCGGGTGCGTTCCGGCAGGTTGCGGACTTCAAGCACCTGAGCTGAAGGAAGCGCTCGACCCGAGGGGCCCCCTCCGACCCTTCGGGCCACCTCCCCCTGTGAGGGGGAGGACTGTTGCGCGACGTCACGTCGGCCGCGCAGGGGTCGGAAAGGGGCCCAAGGAGTCCTCCCCCTCTAGGGGGAGGTGGCCGCGCAGCGGTCGGAGGGGGCCAAAAGAGTCCTCTCCCATACAGGGCCCTGAAGGCGGAGGACTGCTGTGCCCACGAGCTCGGTCAGCCTCGACCGAGTCGTTCGGAGCGTGAGCGCCAGCGAACAAAGCGACGAATCTGGCACCTACCCATCGATTCGTCGTCCCCGGAGCCCTTCGACACCCAAACCCG
>Ga0213833_1000345_pt1 | contig 54968 bp, 9 predicted proteins | sample SWATP21_FD_160575 | JGI IMG/M metagenome (GOLD analysis project Ga0213833, IMG submission 160575) | Coastal seawater microbial communities from Marineland, Florida, United States - SWA TP2 #1 | ecosystem: Environmental > Aquatic > Marine > Coastal | place: USA: Florida | collected 2016-08-14 | reverse complement strand
TGTCACCGACGATGTTCACACGGGTTCGTGACGACACCGGCGATGTGACACCGGCCACAGCGTCGAGACCGGAGAGAGTGAACGTGACCTGTTCATCGTGCGGCAGTGTGACATCAAACACGTAGCCTTCACCATCACCCGACACCGCCACGTATTGGTCTTGGAAGATGGACAGCGCGCGGCCAAACTGGGACTTGGGTTGGATGGGCCGCCAGTCCCAATCCTGTTGCACCACCTCTGGGTTGCGTTCACCGTATGATGAGCAACACGCGGACCACGGGCTTGCGTACTTGGGCCCAACTTGAGCGGATTCCATCACAACCACAGAGTCGACAGAGTTGTTGTACACACTTTGCACCGGAGTGTTGGAGGTGATGTTCACTGCGTCCTCGTCAAGGAACGCGGTGTCGTTCAGCGCAGTGAGGTTGACAGTCGCATTCAGCGGCACCAAGTCAGTCTCGGGCTTTGCCTCAGCAAACAAAGACGTGTTGGTGCCTGTTACGTTGGTTGCTGCCTCCACACGTCGCAGCTGCCACTCCATGTGAGACAACGGCACCACGGCAACATCGTGGACCAGCACTGTTTCGTCTTGCGTGGCGTTCGACTCGATGGAGTACCGGTCGTCGGTACTGCTAGGTGACGATGACAAGGACTCCATCTCGACCAAGCACTCGAAGTCGGGGCGTTGATGCAGAGGGTCCACAAGCGCAGGCCACACGGCAGCAAGCACATCCGGCTCCGTCAGGTACTTGGGTGTGTGGGTTGGATCCAGTCCAGCATGCGGGCGGCCCAAACACGGGTCGGATCGGTCAAACACGATGCCGTCACTGGCCGCAATGCGGGAGAGACCCACACCGTTGATGATCTTGACAAGCGACACATACGTGTAGCCCGTACGCAGGTCAAGATCTTCACGCTTCGCATACGTGTGGTTCTTCATGTCCAACCAGTCGGAAATCATCAGACCGTTCTCCGCCGCGAAGGGCGTGAACAGGTGCCCTGACCCGTATGGACGCGGGGACAGCGTGGTGGTCAGGTCGTTGGCGACAAGGAAGCTCTCCACAGCGGAGCGAAGGAGCTCCCCGGGCTGGAACGCGCTCACGGGGTTGCGTTCACGCGGGTCAATCTGCATGACAGCCCACTCATACCGCACCACGCCCGACTCAGCGTCCTTCCAGCTGCCCCAGCGTGCACTCATGCTAGCTGCATCAGCGTCGCCAAAGTCGGCGTCACCCGGTTGTTCCTCGGCGCCAAGCTCGACAAAGATGTCGTGCACAAACCCACCCGCGGGCGGGGTTTGGTCAAACAAGACAGGGGAAGAGAGCTGGGTGAACGACAACCCGGCCAGATTCCACGCCGTGATTTCCACAACGTAAGAGCGGCCGTGCAGCAGGTGCACTTCAGACACTTGAACAAACAGCGTGTCCGCCGTGACCGTGTGCGGCACAATGAGGTGCTCCAGACTGGCAGCATCACGGATCGCGACGGTGTACTGTGCGATGTCACTCTCCGCGTCAGAGAACTCGCTCCATTCGAGGGTGACTGTGGGCGAGCCAGCATGGACACCGGGGATGTCCTCAACGGGTGCCGTCGTGGAGTTTGGCGTCACACCCATGAACGCAAGGGACATGACAGGTGCTTCCTCCGCCGGCAGCGGGGGCGTGAGGTCGAACAAGACAGTCGAGCCTTCCGACTCCGAAGCACAATGCGTGGACTCGGTCAAGTTCACCTGGGCGACACTTTCCGCGTTTGGATTGCACGCGAACACGTTCACAAACAGCGCGAAGGGCGCCATGACTTCCACTGCGACATCGTCACCGTCGGGGATGACCAAGCCTGTTGCCGGATCGACATTTGGCTCTGGGTCACCCTCCGCAGCGGCTGCCGCAGCGGCCAGCGCGGTCTCATAAGACGCCTCCACGAACGACATGTTGAAATCTGACAAGTCAAACCAAGTGTAGGTTTGGTTCCCAGGGAGTTCACGGCACGACACCACGTCGTCCACGGTCTCCGGGGAAGAAGACAGGCACACAAGGTAGCGCGCCACACCGGACTCGGGATCACCAAAGCCACTCCAAGACACGTGCAGCGGCGCAAAGCCACCGTGCCACAACGGCTGCGTGTCGGCATCATCGTCGTCGTTCTCGTTGTTCAGGCCGCTTGCAAGCTCCTGCACCATGTTTTGGGCGTACACAACATCGGTGGCCGACAGTGGTGTCGCCGTGAAGTTGAGACCCGCACCGTTGAGCGCAAGCGAGGCAGTGCCCACAGAGAGCACAGTCACATCACCAACCTCAGGCGGCGTGGTGTCGATCACGAAAGGATCACTGGTGGTGACACCCTGGCGACCGGTCACGTCTGTCACACGCACGTAGACGCGGTGGGCTTCACCCTCTCGAAGGCTGAGGGCAGACAGGGTCGTGTTCGTGTCCAGGTCCACGCTCGCGAAGAACGACAATGGATTCGCAGTGTTCTGGCACCCAGTGACATCGCCGCACACGGCGATCTCATACTCCTTGACTGGCGCCACTCCCGTGTAACCCCACCACATAGCACCGATGCTCTCACGTTGACCATACAGCTCCACTGCACTGTCTACAGATGCCCCACTCTCGATCTCCATGTCGCTGTTCAGAGGAGCAGCGATGACAGACACAACAGTAGGGTCCTCCAACACAATGGTGACTCCGTCAGAGGATGCCGTGGAAGATGCACCACCGTTGTTGATTGCCTCGACAACAAAGTACACTTGTTGGTGGTGGTGCAGCGTCAAGTTGCGGGCGCACAACACCGTGTACGTGGCATCAACATCAGCGGCAACTTCAGGGGAGGCTACGCGTCGAGAGGCAACGTTGCATGTGTTGGGAGCAGTCCCCACGCACACTTGATACTCAGCAATGCCAGTTTCCAGGTCATAGAACCCTTCGATGGACACACAGAGCATGTTATCGCTGGCGGCGTAGTCCACATCCACACCGTTGGCACCGTCAAACATGAAACCAACGACGGGAGGGGTGACGTCGACAATGATAGGCTCACTCACAGCCGCAGCAGTGAGGTTGGCGGAGTTGTATCCAACCACCGTAACATACATAGCCGTCACATTGGAATCCAACGCCGCCAGGTCCCCACCAAACTGGCCCGCAAACACAGGCGCGAAGGTAGTGTCAATGACAGCTGTGTAGACCAGTCCCACGTCAGTGCACTTGCTCAGGTCGCCCGCGAACGGGTGGGTACCAACACACACTTCGAAGTGGTGCATCTGGCTTTCGTCGTCCACGAAGCCCGTCCATTGGGCCGCCACAGCACGCCACGACGACAGCATCGACACGGCAGGCAGTGTGTTGACCAAGCGATCCTCCGCAGCCGCAGCTTCAAGTTCTGCTGCAGCGTCGTCCGGGTTCACCACAGTGACAACTCCAGCGGAGGGGGGCGTTACGTCGGAGAAGAAACCCTCGCTTGTTGCAACGGATGTCAGACCCGATCGAGACGTGGCGCGAACCTCGGCGTAGTAGACAACGCCTGGGATTACATCAGGGTTCGTGAGCTTCACTTGTGTGCGCAGCTGCACCTCCGTCCAGTCCCAAAGGCAGGGGACAACTTCGTGTGACATGAGGCCTGGGCAGATGCGAACCGAGTAGGATTCAACTCCGGACTCGTTGTCCACAAACTCCCACGCAATCGTGAGTTCGGAGCCATCGCCAGTGCGCAGCTCCCTGGCACGACCTGGACTGGTGCTCGGATCGTGGTCAACGACGTACACGACTTCGGGAGCGGACGCGTCCACAAGAACACCGTTGCTGGAGACGGAAGTGGACAGCCCAGCCTTGTCAAAGGCCGTCACAGTGGCGTAGTACGTCACACCGGAGGACAGCTCCAACCCGTTGATCGTCTTGGACGTGGCTTTTTCACTCACCAGGATTCCAGCAACAACATCGTTGCTGCCAGGGCTGGTTCCCACAGTGATCTCGTACGCAGTGCGAGAGCTCTGGTACTCACGGAAGTGGGACCAGGAGACTGAGATTGTGTTGACAGATGACTGCACGTCAATGTCGTCCACCTTGATGCTAGGGGAGTCCATGACACGACCCGCAACAGGCGGGAGAAGGTCCAGGCGAACGCCGTCACTACTTTCGGTACGGGTCCTGCCGACTTCAGACACGGCCTTCACCGTGCTGAAGTAGCGCGGTGCACGCTTCTTTTGCTCCGGAATGAGTGCAGCAGCCGCTTCCGTCCATTCGCCGCCAGCGTCATTGATCGCTTGAATGATGTTTGCAGCAAGATCGGTGGAGTATGCACCCTTCAGCAGCGGGAAGACGTCCACGTCAGGATCGGAGATGGAAATGGACGCGGAAACGTCTTGCCCAACATTGCGCCAATCCAACATGTTACATTTGCCTGGGCTGGTGCCCACGCACCACTCATAGTGGTCGATCAGCGCCTCCGAGTCCTCAAAGCCGGTCCAGTGAGCGGACAGCGTGGACAAATCACCCAGGTAGTCCACGTCGCCATCACGGAACTCCACCCCGTCGTTGACTTGGCCTGCACTGGGGCGAGTTCGATCAATGGAGAGGCCATCACTGGTGATCTCCGTATACAACCCGACCTTGTTGTATGCACGAACGCGCACGATGTACGTGTGTCCGTGCTTCAGTTTAATTGATCTGTGGCGGAAGGAAGTGGCAGAAGCCTTAAGTTTCGACCACTTAAGCTTGGTGGCAGACACGGAACCCAATACCGACTCGACTTGGATCTTGAGGTAGGCAATGCCAGACTCATCATCCGTGAAGGCCGGCCACACCGCACGCAGGCGGTTGCTGGATGAAATGTCGATGTCAACATCGGCATCCGCAGCAGTGGCTGTGGAGCTGTAATCAGTGTCCAAGACGCCCGTGTCCAGGCTCGGCACAGGCGGAGTCTCATCAAACATGATGCCATCTGAGGACTTCTCTGCGCAGTTGCCAGCAAAATCGCAGGCACGGACGGTCGCGTACACGTGACCACCGTCACCAACAACGTCCGAGATATCCGCGAACGTGTGGGTCCAAGCAGAGCTGGGGAGATGCACAGCAGACACCACATCGTCAGCACCAGCAGACCAGCCCAGGAACACCTGGTACTCGGCGATGCCGGAGTCGACGTCACGGAAGCGACCCCAGGACACGTCGTATGACGAGGTGGTAGAGGTGATATCCGTGTCCTTCGTTTTCGACTTCGTCACAGTGTCCACCACAAACGCCTTGGATGTCTGCGGGGCGACCTGGTCAATCGTCCATCCAGCACTGCGAGACACGGATGTCTTGCCAATACCGTTCGTGGCCGTGACAGTCCACAGATACGTCACACCATCGGAAAGCGCCAGGTTGTCCACTTCCACGTGAGCAGCCTTGCCAGTGTTGACTTCCGCCTGACTGCACTCATCCGACGGGGTTCCCAAGCAAGCGACGAAACTCACAATACCGCTTTCTGCATCGTTGAAGTTGAACCAGTGAGCGGCGGCGAAGGTCGTGTTCTGCGTGAACTCGATCTGCCCGAACTCGTCAGCAACACCATCCAGCACCACACCGGGAGATGGAGGTGTCGTTTCCACCACTGCCCATGTGGCCGACGACGCAGATGTCGTCTGGCCTCGGATATTGGTGCACTGCACAGTGGCAGCCATGACCTGGCCCTCTTCCATCTCTGTTGACCACGTCACCATGCGTGTCTCTGCATCAACCGTGGCAGAGAGCAACACGACCTCGGATGAAATGGAGGGCCGGATCTCCACAGTGCAGCTGGACAGGCCTTGGGCATCGGACGCGTTCCACACAATGGTGACAGGGGACGAGGCAACAAACTGGACGCCGGCCGGCACGTCAGGGTGGGCCGACGGAGCAACGGATGCATTGTGGTAGAACGCCACATCGCCAACCACGGGCGGATGTGATCCCATGACGATACCGTCGCTGCTTGCGTTGGCCTGCACGCCAAGGTCGTTGGTGGCGAGGACAGTTGCGTACACAACCGTGCCAATATCCAAGTCCAGGCCCTGCAGAATGTCGATCTCCGTCGCCAATCCAACATCCTGCCAGCCTCTGATGTCCTCGAGCCCAGGCTCCGTGCCAAGTGCAACTGCGTACCAAATGTCAGAACGCGGGTCTGTGAATCCGTTCCAGCGAGCGCTGTACGAGGTCGTACTTGGCGAGTAATCCACGTCATCCTCCTTGTCCGACCCAGCGTACCCATCATTCACGAACCCAGCACTCAAGCTTTCGGTCGAGATGCGGACCGCTCGAGAAGCGGCCTCGGTAAAGTGGCCAGCGGAGTTGCCAACGCTTACCTTCACCCACACGTAGGTGTCATTGGTCAACACGACGCCATCGATGACATACGTGAGCAGGCCAAAACTGACATCCACATCCGTTGGTTCAACAAGGGTGGTACGGTTGGCACCACCAGAGAAGTCATATGGCAGCAGGTCTCCAGAGGTCACACCAGCGTCATCCGCTGGATCGTCAGACGTTTGCACGACTTCCACCGTCAGCGAGGACACTCCTGAGTGAACGTCAAAGAACGACGTCAAGGGAATGTGAACGGCGGTGCCACTCACAGCCTGTGGGTAGGAAGCTTGCTGGTCGAACCCAACAGGGAACGCATACTGGATCAAGAAGGGGATGTGAGGAAGCTCCATGAACTCGGGAGGCGAGGCATCCACACGCATGCCCGGCGAAATGGCAGTGGCTTGAAGCCCGACTTCGTTCGTCACAACAAGCTTAGCAAAGTACGTCGTTCCATCGGCCAAGTCCAGGTCACTGAAGGTGTACGATCCGCCCGCACGCGGGCCCAAGGGTGTGTTCACATCCCCAGAAAGGTCCACCAGAGGCACGATGTCCTCGGTTCCAGCGCGTCGCCCAAGGGCGACTTGAACAGACACAATGGGTGAGTCCGGTTCGGCGATAGTGGTCCAAGAGAACGTAACATGGTCAGCCACGGATTGCAGCTTGGTGTTGTTGCCCGCAGCACTATCATCGCCCACAAACAGTGTTCCGATGACAGGAGCGGTCAAATCCACGGTGACACCAGTGGATATTGCCTCCGTGAACAACCCAAGGGCGTTTACGGCACGAACCATCACTTCGTAGGTGCCACCCTGCTCAGCAGCGAACCCGCTGGTCCACGCGCACGTCGTGCCGGAAACAAACGGGAAGTTGCTGGCCACACCAAACGAGGCGGATGCACTGCGAGGAACCTGCGTCCAGTTCACAAGTTGCTCCGCAGTAGCTTGGTTGCGCAGAGCAATCATGTAGTGGTCCACCTGGCTTTCGGCGTCACTGGCTTCCCAACAGGCAGCCAACGAGCCCGCCGTTCGCTGGTACTCAGCATCCTCGCTCGGGTTGATGCCATCCGTGGGCGTGACGTCAAACACCGGCGGAGAGCTGTCCGGTGTCCATCCGTCCGTGTCAACGGTGCTGGTCAAGTTCACAGAGTTCATGCTGGAAATGCGTGTCCAAACCCGAGTGCCGGAAGGCAGAGGCAATGATGCGGCAGGGACAGCGCGAATCACGGTGACTGGATCCTGTGATGGAGCCGCGCTGACAGAGTCTATGGTGACCTCAGAGCCATCCACGGTTGTCATGAGCGACACGGTCACCCACTCCACACCGGTGTGCTCGTCATTGACCATGAACCAACAGCCCCAGTGCGTATCGTTTTGCGTGAAATCGATGTCCACGGCATCTGTGGCAGCCAGTACATCAAGCGCAAACACGGCCTGCGGAGGGCTGGAATCATGCACTTGGCCGTCTGTGGTTACCCACTCGGACGAGCCAGCGGCGTTCTCGACATACACAACACCGTAGTACGTCACGCCATCCAGCAGGGAAGTCGACAGTGAAGCCACCTCACCATCTACAAGTCGGTATGGTGAGATGTGTACAGGGTCCAGTGTGCGGTTGTGAAGACCATCCAGGTGAGGTGGTACTGGAAGTGTCGACACAGGCGCAGACGTCAATTCGATGACATCATCCCATCCCTCCACTGTTCCCAAGCCCCACATGGCCACCGTCACCCCACTGTCCAGGTCTTGGCAGTGGAAGTACACCCTTGGAACGCCCTCTGTGCTGAACACGATGTCAGGCGCCCCACGAGATCCGTCACGGGCCGAGCATATCGGAGGCGTCAAGTCGACGAGCACACCCTCGGAGTACGTGTGCGTCAACAAACCCGCGCCGTTCTATAAAAATCGAACAAAGGGAAGGGTGTTCGGGTCACACACACTGGCAAACCATAAACAGGAGACACACGGCACACACAACGAACCTTGGTGCGCACAGCTCCATAGTAGACACTGCCGTGCTCAAGTTGAATATGGGTCGCCACAGCTTGGGTAGCAAGACCCACCGCAACGAACGGGGTCAAATCTGGTTCCTCAGATGGAACTGTGGATACGGCAAACGAGTACTCCACCACATCACTCTGTTGACAGACACACACCATCAGTACAAGTACGGATGCTCGTGGCATAGCTTCGGCCACGGCCACGAACCTCAGGATCTTCGACATCCTCCCAGCGAACGTAGAGCTCGTCCTCAGAGTTGGTGAATCGCCTGACAGCTTCGTTTTCCACGTGGTGCACCACAGAGCCAGGCAGTGCTGGCGTGATATCAATGATGACACCGTCTGACGACGCTACCGTCTGGTGGCCAGCGTTGTCAGTGGCACGAACAGTCAGGTAGTAGGTCACCCCGTGGAGCAACTGCTGTTCGTCTGTGAAAGACATGTGGACACTGGTTTCGAGGCCAACCGACTGCCACGGCTGGACATCAACTGCTCCAGGCGAGGTGCCCAGTCCAACTTCGAACTCGCGAATGCCAGACTCGTGATCAACCCACCACCTCCACGCGCCTGCAAACGTTTCATTGGAAGGAGAAACATCCACTTCGACGTACTCAGGGAGGCCATCCAGGACAACTCCTGCACGGGGTGCCACCGAATCCACCAGGTACGCCGTGGGCGCACGATTACGAACAAATGTACCCACGCTGTCCACGCAAGAGGAGGGTCACACAAGTGAGAGAGCAAGTGATAGACAGGTTTGTACACATAACAATCAACAGCACAACAACCAAGGGGAAACGTACTCATTGACACACACCACCCAAGCATAGAAGGTGAGATGGTTAATGAGTGGTACGTCTTCATTGATGATTTCACTGAATGCAACCGAGGTGGTCACCTCCTGCATCATGGAGGGAAGATGTCCACAGGTGCCATCGTCGAAGCACGCAGCTTCACCACCACTTCGGCGAGGAATAGTTGTGCGGCGACTGATGTTCACCTCAGCCATGGGAACCGTGACCACACCGGTGATGTCACTACCATCGGGATAGGAACCCAATGCGTATCGGCAGAGCGTGAGTCCAGACTCTGGATCTTCGACAGTCACTGTGACTCGGAGCTTCGCCGACGTGCTTGTGATGATGTGAGGCTCCAAGCCAATGTTAGCAGAGTCATCAAGGAAAAACTCCACCGGCTCAGTAAACACCGGGGAGGTTGCGTCGATCGTTAGTCCGTCGCTCAAGTACGTCGTCTTCGAACCAGCCCTGTTCTCAGCCTCCACAACAACGCGGTACTGACCAAGATGGCGCTGCGTAGGGATGGACATGGTCCATGAAGTCAGCGAGGGGTGCACCCACGTGGGCTTTGACAGGGGTTCGCCCGTCATGGACTCAGCCCAGACCCAGTAGTTATTCACACCCGACTCGGGGTCTTCAAACCGCGTCCATGACGCGAAAGCCGCCTTGGTTGACCAAGTCCAATCGGTGTCACGCCCCTTGTACCCAATCAAGCCGTTGTTACCGTCCCACACAATTCCTGACAAATGCGGCGTGGCAACAGGGCCAGTCAAGTCCACCAGAACACCCGTGGTTTCGCACGCACGCTCCACTCCAGCCGTGTTCACTGCCGTGACGACGGTTTTCACGCGCTGGCGATGAGAAAGGGTGAGGTTCTGGAACAAGAAAGAGGTGGCAGTGCCAACAGGCGTTGTTTCTACCACGTCTAATCCAGTGTCCATGTCCACGAGGCGCACATTGAAGTGGTGAACTCGCGACTCCAGATCAAACATGGCCGACTTCCACTGGGCTCTGACTGTTTCCTGTTGTGACTGGAAGTCCAAGTCCAGGATCCAGTGGTCGCCGTCGCGAACACGATACTGGACACAAACTGGGGGCGTGTCATCAACCATGATGCCGTCTGCGCTTTCCCAATAGGACAGCAAGCCAGCACCCTGAGGGACGCATGCGACAAGTTAGGAAACACCACAAACATAAGGCGCCGCACACTGTGACTCACATTGATGGCCGCGATGCTCACGAAGTATCGTCGGTGGCGCCTGACACGTGTGTTCTTGCGCAAGGGTACCACAAAGTGGCGCTTTCCCTTCACCTTCACACGCGTCCAGCGAAGGACAGAGGTCGAACCTGGGGACGTCCCGACAGCTACATGAACGAACTGCACTCCACTGTCCTCGTCCCAAGCGGCGAAACCGACGCGAAGTGTGTCCAACTCCGCAACAAAGTCGATGTCAAGGCGTGCGACGTCAAATGGAGGGAGGAGCGGGGGGACGGTAAAACCTAACTCTTGGCGCGACCCAGGCTCTGCGACAATGGCCAGAGAGGAAGATGCTGGCTCCTCTGCAAGGTCGACGATCTGGCGCACGAACGGTCGCGTGCGGTCGATAGTGACGGTCTCACTGTACATTTCAGACCACAGCGCAGCATCGTTTTGGCACCGCACATGCACTTCATAGCGGAAACCCTGGGGCATGTTCACTCCGCGACGGAATCGTGTCATGCGCATTCCGCGGCGAGTCCATCGGGTTGCAACAGGAGAAGCAGGGTCTCCGTCCGCATCGAGTAAACGAATACGGCACCGTTCGATCTCGCTCTCATCATCTCTGAAGCTCCAGTACGGCGCTACAGTCCAGTACGTTGCAGAGTACTTGGGGATTCTCTTGAACTTCAACCACTTGAGATTGTACTCAAGCATGATGCTGCGGCCGTTGTGTGGGTTGACGAACTTGGGCTCTGCAGGAGTGGTGTCGATGTACAGAACAGGCTCCATGGTTACGATTTGTTGGCGTCCAATCGTGTTCGCAGTGCGAACATGGATGTAGTACTCCACGCCGTGTTGGAAAGCCAAACCAGTGTATGAAATCTTCGCATAAGTTGGATCGGTGTTGAAGTCGTGGAGAACTTCCGTCCACTCCATCGCGTCTTGGAAGCTTTCAGGTCCAAGCCCAATCGCAATTTCAACAATTGTGACGTTCACGCTGGGGTTGAATTCACGTACTTTCAAGCGCATAGCGACGCCGGTCGTGTCACTGTGCTTGAGAAGAGGCTGGCTCACATAACGGTTGTCCCACTCTCTCAAAAGGTGGAACTTGGTGACCTCCGGAGCGGAGTCATCGAGCGTGAGTTTGGCAGACTTGATGGATTCCAGACCTTCGCCATTCTCCGCGAACACACTTGCATAGACAACAACCCCGTCCTGATCGATGATGTCAACGAAATCGAAGACGTACTCCTCATCGAGCTCCACGAACATACACTCGGCGAAGTCCTGAGCGCCCGGGGTGGTCCCCAGGCACACGGTGTAGGCTTTGACGGTACTTTCTGGATCGCGGAAACCTCCCCAATTCACCTGAATGGTCTCTGCGTCGAGTTGCACAGCCGTCACATAGGCGTCATCGACAACTGGTGGGGTGCTATCTGGCGGGGTGTTGCAAATAACGAAGCTGCGGAACAAGCCATACACAAAACAAAAACACAAAAACAAAACTGCAGTGAGCAGTTGTGACCAGCGGACCTACACAGTTGGTCACGCACAGGTTCTTGAAAATGGAATCCATCGACCACTCCCAGATGTCTTGAGTGAAGTCCGGGCAGAACTTCAACCCACACGGTATGGGAATGCACACCTTCTTTCCAAACACCTTGAAGCATGACTGCGAATACCAAGGCAACATTAACGCTTGCAAACACAGCGATGCCCACCATCAAGGCACGAACCTCACAGAATTTGATGCAAATGAAGAAGGAGAGAGTGCCAGCAAGGGTGATTGTAATGGGGGTCAGCTCCAGATCCATGGCCAGACACACAGAAGTACCCGTTTTGAAGCTGAGAGAGCCGCTCGGATTCAGAAGGGTATCCATCAAACGAACGGTCAAGAGGATACCTGCCCGAGCAAAGTACGGAATTTCAAGGCCACCGAACAAACTAGCTTCCAATGCAGCACCGGGAATCAGTGTCACCACGACCGTTTTATCACTGATGCACACGGTGACCGTGATCGACAACGAGTACACCAAGCTGAAGTCGACTGTAATTGTAAGCGGAACAGGGCCGACCATGATGATGGAGCTGTACTCAAACAACGTGATGGGCGTTTCCACAATGATGGGTACATCCGCTGCAACACACTTGCTGGGATCAGCATAGGCTTCCCCACGAGTTTCGAGGCGACGCTGACCACGTGAAAACGCAGTCACATGCCCTCCTCGCCTCACAATAGCGCCACGGCTCGGCTGGTCTTCTCCCCACGGCGGGATGGCACCAGCTTGATCGAACGCCCACGTTTGAATGGCCTGGGAAGTGCGAGACATCGGGACAAGGCCGACTTCGATTTCTTCCGGGGTTGGCTTGACGACTGCAGTGTCAGCGGCAAGCTTCCGTGATTTCTTCTTGGGTTTTTGCCGGCCACCGTCCTTGGTTTCAGAATCCTCAGCGGCTTCTTTGCTCTTCTTGCACTTGTCGCCGATTGGAAGGACACAGCGAGGGTACACTTTGTACATGCCCAGCAACTCTACATACATTTGATTCTCGACGATGCTGGGAGGGATGGTCGCAAGCGCGGGCATGCTCATGAAATGGGCACTGTCTTCAACATCGCCACCGATCTCCATGAAGTACTCATGGAACGGCTGGCTAGCACCGCCAAACAAGAACATCATACCGTTCTCGAAAGCATTGTTGTTGTACCCGATGCTCATTGCGCCGTTCGGCAACATGATGGCGCTGACGATGGTACCTTCATCGCCCAGGTTGCGCATCTGAACTGATGTGTCCGGTTTCTTGCCCGAGCCCTTCTTCTTGGCGTTTTTGTCGGCTGCATTCTTTTTGGACCTCTGCTGCGTTCCCTTGCGACGCTTCTGCCGAGTCCTGCGCACGTCGCCCTTACGAGCATGGGCATCTTGCGATTTGGCGTCCGTGTCGGGCTTTTTGGGTGCCTTGTCGTCTTCTCCACCATCTTCACTCGGCACGTACACCCCCTCATATTCCGCCGGAGTTCCAGGGTCCAATATCATCACATCAAATGACGTAGGCCCACCACCAACCCAGTATGGCTTGATGTTGCTATTCTCCGTGGAATGATCACTGATGTCATGGACTTCAAGGCGACAATTGTAGCCCTCCGTCAAGCTGCATCGTTGGATCAAGAAGTAGTCATTTCCCAGCTGTGATGCTTTAAACGCCCCTGTCACACCCTCTCCAACGTAGACAGCGAGGTCAGGGATGAGGACGTTCTTTCCGCTCAGCTTGTCGGTTTTAATGGCCGTTGGCAGATCATCGTTGGCACCAAGTTGGTACATAACTGCCCAACCATACTGTTCATATGTAGCCACGTAGTGTTCTGCGTCCACTTTAAGCTGTGCAATAGGGATTTCGTCCTCAGGCGGCAAGAATGTCAAAATCGAGGCAATGCTCCGCGTTCGAACCTCTTGATTCGCAGCGGTGTTGATCGTTTTCGGCTTCTTTGATCGTTTCTTGCCCCTTCCTTTGCGCTTTTTGTGTGACAGAGCAGACCCACTACCGTACTCAGTTAGTCCTTGATCCTCGGACTCCGTTCCGTCAAGCTCAAGCTTGACCGGTTCATGGTACTCGGTGACCCACAATTCGTCGTGCTTCTGCAAGTCATAGGTCAGCCCCGAGGGCTTTACTTCAGTGTGATATGAAGCCGCCATCACAACCTTCATTGGAGGTCCTCGCCCACCAAAGAAGTCGTTAGACTCGAACGCAAAAATTTGATCATTGCGGTTGTTTGGCAAATGGCCGTACTTGGTCTCATTGTACGTGTCGTCGCACGTGTACACATGGGACATTGACACGGTGACGTCTCCAACCGCACCAGTGTGTGGTGTGACACCATCTTTTTCCCAAAGTGTGTACACACGCATCAAGCGGCCCTTGGCCTCCTTTTCCAGGCGGGCAATCACGGATGGACGCCCAGCCAGGTCACCAACCGGCTGCAGGCTGATAATAAACGTTTCCTCGTCAAATATTGCGATGCCCTTGGGAATGTACGACTGGAACAGGCCTGGGATAGTCGCTCGACCCATACGATTCGGCATGTTGAACGGCGCAATTGTCTCGTACCAAAACTGCGTGTACATGGCCGGGTAGCGGAAGTTTCGGTACACGTCTGACGATCGCGCAATTTGATGAAGGCACACGCCTTCGGGCAGCGAGGGGTCGTTGCAGGTGCGAACTTTGCTCCACTTGGGGAAGTCTGTGTCAAGCAAACCAAGGCCCGCCTTGGCCGCAAGCGCGTCTGCAGCATTGTCGATGTCGACAACAAGCTTCGCTACCTTAGCGGCACCATCGCGCATCAGCTCAATCAACTCATTTCCAAGGGTCTGGATATCTTCCCAGCCGACTGGCGAGCGCACGACACGGATTCGCCTCAGCGTGTCTCCGAGGTCGTTCAACTCATCGAACTTCGACTGCATGGTCTCCAAGTCGGCAATCGACGAGACATACTCGCTCATGCGGGAGCGAATTGACTGGACAACAGGCTGCAATGGCTGGAGACTTGCCAGCCAGCGGCGGCCCGAATTTGTGACAACCACCATCGCGTCCAGTTGGTCAGAACCAGCCACGACGGCGTCTCCGATAGCATCAATGTTTGTGCTGAAGGTGCCCAGGGATTCTTGCACAACTTCGCTCAACATGTTCGTGGGGGTAGTCAACTGCTGCGCGTTTTGAAGCACCTCTGCCATGCTTGGGCCAGTGTTGGCGGCAAGTTGTCCGGACATGAACTCTGTGGCAAAGCTTTGCACTTGCTGCAAGGAGCTGGGGACAGTGGAGAGGCATGCCACAGTGGTATCGATCGAGTCAGCAAACTCTGGGGCAGCAACACGGAGAGTAGCAAGGGAGCTGAAGCCAAGGTCGAACTGGCGCAGCAAGTCCACCATGTCTTGCAGGCGGGTGCCAAGTGTCACTACTGCGCACATGGCGCCTTCTACACATGTTTGAGCCGTTGCAATGGACACGAGCGATGCAAGCTCCAGCCTCAGCTTGTTCATGTCCGTCAAGGAGGAGTGCAAAGACGAAAGGACACCCTTGGCGTCAGACACCAGATCACCGAAGTTCATCTGGGTGACAGCAACAAAGTCTGCCGAGCACTCATCAACCGGCGCAAGTCGGCGCACACCAGCCACCACCTCTTCCCCTTCATCCTCTTCCTCGTCGGGCTGGTTCTCCTCGTCCGAACCATGGAGCAGACGCGTGTCGAGTGCGCGAATGGATGTGATGGCGGCTTGGGGAACGGCCAGGTGCTCAAGCACTGACGTCATGCGCTCGCGAAGGTAGGTTCGTCGATCCACCAGGTCGATTGCGCTCTCCACATGCGGCCGGGCAATCTCAATAACCTCTTCCACGTTGCGGAGAGACAGCTGCACCTCGGCCAAGTTCTTGTTGAGCGATTCAAGGACACCCTTCACAGTGATTGCAGACACCTGCGTCGCGGCTTCATACATCTGCGACGCAAACAAGAAGCCATCTGCCTGGATATCTGCAAGAGACTCTAAATACGACTCCATCAGCTCGATGCTGGCATTTGCGTCCGGTACGCCAGCCAAAAAGTCTGTCGTCCACTTGTGCACTTTGTGCAGCATGTCCACAATATTCGAGGCAGCCTTGCGCACGAAGTTCAGCGCCCGCATTTGTTCATTCACAAACTGAACACCTGCCAGCACAGACATAAAGATCTTGGGCATTTTCTTCAGGCCAATATCGGCAGTGTACGGCAAAAGGTGTTCCGCAGCTTCCTTCGCCAGGTTCGCAACGCCTCTCCATGTGTCAATATCCATGGTGTCACGCTCAAAGAATGCCTCCAGCGTGTCCAACGAACTCTGAATTGTGTCCAAGGAACGCGAGGTCACGGCTTTTCGAAGCGCTTTCACTGCATCACGCATTGTTTCAACTGCTTCAGCAGTGGGGACCATGCGCTCCACAACGTTGGACCGAGTGTTCCCCAGCTCAGAAACCAAGGAGTCCATCGATGCAACAAGGCCAGAAATATCATTCTGCAAGCCCGTGACCACGAGGGTGGCGACTTGATCAGCGGTACTTTCTAGGCGAGCGGCAAAGGCACCGAACCCCCGAGCACGCTCCACGAACGCGGACACGTCGACGTGGAGCTGCTGGGCGAGGTTAAAGTGCTTTTGAAGCACTGCGGTGTGAACTATGCCAGCTCCTGCGATCGCGGAATCAAATCGATGTGCTTGCACAGTGGCATCCATGACACGCGTCACGGCGTCGTTCATGTGCACAACGGGAGTCGCGATGAACGACTGGATGCCCGTTACATACTGCTCAAGCGTGTGCAGCGCCTGCGCCGCGTCACCAGGTGAAGCAGCGTTGGCATCGGCACCATCCAACGAGGACTGATTGAACAAACGCGAGGATGAACCCCCACCAAACTTGGCGACTGAAAACTGCACAAAGTCCGAGAAAGTGGAAACAATGTCCCTGACTTGCACCAAAACCGCATCTCGCAAGCGTTCCTCAAGCTCAGCAACAGCAGCTGACGCGACACGGTTGATCACTGTCGTATGAGCCCCAGCTTCGATCAACTCGTACACTTCAACAATGCTGCGAAGCATGGTCACAAGCTCCAAGGAAGCAAACGTAACCTGCCTGGCACCAGTGTCGGTGCGCAGCGTGGCCACAGACGAGAGCTCTGACAGAACTGCCTCAAAACTGGACCTAACGCTCGCCGGCAACTGGGCGCTGGCACTACGGCCCTCGGCATCGTCAAGCCACAAAGCATGGGCCAGCGAGTTCTTAAGGCTCGTCAACTCAGTCAGGAGGTTGTCATACGTGGTAGCCGTCGTGTTGGCATAATCGCGGGGACTGGTCAATGGCACCTTGAATCCAATGGACACGTTCAAGGCTATCATGGCTTCCACGTCCTCAGCTTGCACGTAAGCATCCATAACGGCTTGCTGAAGACCGGCATCTACCGTGCCCACAGCAACTGAGGCAGAATCCACAGCCAGCAGCAGCGACTTCACCGACGAAGTGACCACCTCCAATTCCACGTCACGCAGCTCTGCAACGGTGTTGTTGGCCGGGAAATCCATTGTAGCGCCGACCAACTCAGCGGCCAAGGGAGGGGCAAGCGCCGGGAACTCCGTGATTGCCATGTCAGCCATGAGTGTCACGGTGTCCAACACCATCCCCAACAAACCGGACTGGGTAGCAGCCGAAGAGAAGTGCGCGGACGCGGCGCCACCACAACGGTGCAGTGCCCACTCGTGCATGATAGGAAGCCATGACCGCACAACCAGTAGCGCATTGGCACGGGCCGCGTCTCCGGCATCACGTGCGGAGCTTTCTGCCACACCAAGGTCCAGGCCGTGCTGTTGAGCCTTCGCCATTGCGATGCGTGCCGTGGAAAGAGCTGACAGGAGGTGCAAGGTGCCAACGTAGTCCTCATGGAGGGAGGTAAAGGTGGTGATGCCATCAGACACTGCGGTGAGCGCAGCAACCAGGTCATCCAACGCCGAATCTACCTCCGCGCCAGCTTGACTGGACGCCACAGAGCCGTCACCAAGTCCAGCAACCACATCCGCCGCCGCGGCACGCAGTAGCACTGAGAAGTCTGACGCAGTGGGGTCAGGCCCAACCCATGACAAATCGTCACGTCTCAGGGTCATAGCAATGGCTGTGGCCCCAGCCTGGAAGGTGGGCACACCGTTCGCCAACAAGTTGTCGAGAGACACGCTGGTCAACAGGCCTTGCACGTCACCAGTGATGGAAAACAACCTGGACATAGCCCAAACACGGCGCCCGACCTGTGCGTCTGCAAGGCACGACCCTAAGCAGCGCACAGAGAACACACGCACAAGGGACAGCACGGCAGAATCGACGGCGGAGGGCACCGTGGCGCCCACAAAGTAAGGCTGCAGGTACTCCACCAGCGCGGAAGCTTCCTTGGCACCAACCAAGACACGGACTGCATCGTGTAGCACCGCAGGCACAAGCAACTCCACTTGCTCTTGGGTGGGGACGAAGTCAGCGGACGAGGTCATCCACCCGCGCTCGGTTGCGACAGCCCGCAGGTTGGAATCGAGGTCACTGATGGCACCCGACAGCGAGGTCAACGTCGGTACCAAGAGCTGGGCTCGACGAGCCACCCACGGAGAAGGTCCAGAGAAGGAGCCCAGTGCCACAGTAGGGAGCGTCAGCTGGTCCACAGCATCCACAGCGGCAGGAATGGCGGCCGCGAGTTCATCAACCAGCCCATCTGCGATGGACAGCGCTGTCACTAGCAAGGGTGCGGCCACCGCGGCCGCTTGCGCTTCCAGCCGTTGGAACATGGGGTTCTGACCGGCAAGCAACGACTCCATGGGCAAGGCGCGAGTGTCCGAGACTGCGTTTGCATCCACAACGACCTCCACGGCAGCCCGGGCAGCCATCAGCTCAACCAGAAGCTGCATGGAGCGCATCGTGGAGTGGAGTGTGGCAGTGGCTGCAACCAGCACAGGCGAAAGGCCGCCACTGTCATCCAACAGCGCGGCAAGCGCAGTCTGCAGGTTGGTGATTTGAGAAGGAACCAGGTTTTCCATAGAGCCCGCTGACGTGAGCGGGCGAAGCAGGGCGTCCACATCCACCATGCGAGCCCGCTGTGTGGTTGTCGCGGTTTGTACCAGCGCCGTGGCCAGTTCAAGGCGCAGCACGGACACCACCGCATGGGACGGGATGGTCCCAGCAGTAGCTCCAGCCCGGACACGCGCAATGACGGCGTCAGCATCTTCGGCGAGTGCATCAAGCGTGGCAGGACTGGAGACAGCCAGACCTGATGCCAGTGCGCTCTGGAGCGAGGTCGCCACCTGTTCCACAAGTGTGGTGGTTTCGAGAAGCTGCTGCATGATGGGCATGGACCAAAGTGGCAAGGAGGCTTGCACATACCCACGTGACACGTGCTGGTGATGCAATTGCAGCAGAAGTGTGTCCAGGCTTTCCGCAATGGGGTCAAACGCGTCCACACCCGCCGCCTTGGCGAGGCGCATCGCATGTCGCACCTGGGTGCCGCTGCTCATGGCGAGCGCCAAGGACACCGCAACATCGGCAATCATGCCGCCCGACACGCTTTCCACGCCGAGTAGGTTGCCGTTCTGGTCGACCACACCGTCCGTGTTGTTGGCCGCCAGGTGGCCATTCAAGGGCAGGGTACCGACCAACTCGGCAGACATGGAGTCCAAGAGCATTTGGATGGACACCTGCAGCAACGTAAGCGCAGCGGGCGTGGCGACAGTCGGGGCTGTGGTGCACTTTGACTCGAGCACGTCATCGAGGCTGCACCCGCGCAGTGCAGACAGTGTTTCGTCAGCAGCAATGACCTCCAAAAGCTTGGCGCCGGCTTGACCACTGGACGACAGGCGCATGGCGCCACGCTGTGCCCACGCAAGCACGACCGGCTCGCTCAGAGCAACGCGTGATGCGTTCACGGTCATCAAACCGCTGCGCACAGCCACACGCAGGGCACTCAGATCACCAGAACTGGCGCTGACAGCGTCAAAGGCAGCGATGTCGTCTTGCACTTCCTGATTGGCGGCAACGATGAGGGAGATGTCCTCACAGGTGGCCGTTGACAGCGCCACATCCACCAGCACAGCGACTTCGGAGACGACGTCGCGTGCGGCCGTGTCACCGTTCTGGCGGACAGACACCAGGTCAGAGTGCAGGGCCAGGAGCCACTCAGCAGGGGAGTATGGTCCGACCTCGTAGCCGCCGGCTCCGTTCAGCGCGTCGACAAGTGGCGCCGCTACAGACGTAGGCACACTGGAGAGCGCCGACAACAACAGCGACTTGTGGGCCGTGACGAGAGCAGGCACGGTCGAGGCGGCAGGCACAATGTCCGCGCAAGCGGGCGGCTCCAACGTCGCAGTAGGCGACGTGGAAGCGATGCTGCTCATGGACGCATCCATGTCCAGCGGGAACGAGATGCGTTCGAACCTCGACAAGAGGGTCGCTTCAGACGAACCCAATCCGACGAGAGACTCTGTGGCGGCAATCAACACACGCATTGCCTCGTCTGACTCCTCAAACACGCCAAGCAGGCGCAGACGCGACACGGTGTCGTCACTCATGGCGTACCAACTCGTGAACAAGGACGCCAGCCCGCTGTGCAGGTCTTGGACACCCTCAACTGCCAAAGCAACACCACCCAACGAGGCCTGGTGAGCGGGGGTGTCACGAGTGGTCACGTCCAATGCGCGTTGCATCTTCATGCCGCCGGCTTCGGCACGTGTCCCGTACTCTACCAGCCGCGCCCAAAACTGTCGCTCCGACACGGTGGGGCAGCCCACGAGGCACGCAGATGCATGGTCTTCCAGACCGCGCAAGTGTTGGAGCACATCGCGGCAGGCCGAGCGCAGCCACATCAGCGCGGAGGCGCCCACCGGACCAGACTGCGCCACAGCACGGAACATGGAGGCGCTGAAGGCGACATATGACGCAGTGACTTCGCCCGGCAGCTCTGTCCTTGCGAATGCCAGCCATGTGGCGGCATCACTGGAGCCCTGCATGGGCGTCGTGGACGTGGACGTGGCGACGTCGTTCAGGTGGCTGGACAGTCCCTGCAGCGACTCGAATACCTCCACAAGCCCCGTGGCATGAGCGGCCCGGCGCACGAACACGGCGAGCCGCGTCGCCATGGCCAACCCACGCGCCCACGCGGCATGCTTGTCGGGCGACAGCATGGAGTGTTGGATGAGGGCGCTGTGCGTGCGCACCGCAGACGGCAGCGCCATAATGTCACTTTCCATGGACGCGAGGCGACTCTGCAGGGCATCCAAGCTCGCCACGCCGACCTGATCCAGCGCAAGGCCACGGCGCAGGCCGCGCAGTGCGTGGGCATCGACGACCTGTTGCACGACTGTGGTGACGTCAGAGGCGCCGCCCAGGGACTGGGCCAGGAAGAAAAAGTCAGCTGACGCGGCGTCTGCCAGGATCGGGACGCGTGCTGCGTCCAATGCAAGGTGGGTATCCACACCCGTGTCGGTCACCGCGACGGGCAGAAGCTCGGTGGGTGTGGCACTGTCCACGGCAAGGGCCTTCATGCGAAGTGGGACAGCGCTAGCTCGGATGCTGGCAGCAATTGCGCCCCGCGCAACGTATGTATCATTGGCGATAGACAGCAGGGTAGCAGCATCCGTTGTGGCCACCCCCGTCCCAAATGCAGCTTTGTCTGCAGCCACCAATGACCGAATCACGCTCAAGGTGAGCGCCACCGACTGGGCGGACGCAACCAGTTGGCTTGGGACGTGCGTTGTGGACGGAGCGAGCGCCTGGATGGAGTCGCGCAAGAAGGCGAGCTGGGTGTACACTGTGCACTCTTGCTGGTCCTCGTCCGACAACAGCTCCTGCATGTCGTCGTCGCTGCGCGTGACGTTGTCATAGTGCTGGCCACATGTGCCAGACGCCCGGGAACCCAGCAAAGCTGCCGCCCGAGCCGACACTGGCTGGCCAGACGCGGTGGACGACGCCACTTCCCAGGCAATGACGATGGCTTCACTGAACAAGCGGCGCTCGACAGCAGTAGGCTGCGCCTTCACCTGCGGTGCAAATGCGGCCATCGCTTCTGCCTCAGACGAGATGTACCCACGGTACACACCATCCGCGATGAAGTCAAGCTGCCAGCTCTCAAGGAGCTCCAAGGCCATGAGCCACTTGCCGTAGCCCTTTTGCCGTGCGCACCCATAGTAGGAGAGTGCACTACCGCCGCGGCGCAGGATACCGACGGTGTCCGTCAGCGCAGCCACGACCCGCACCATGTCGGGCTTCTCCGCCAACGATGTCTCCTCCACAGCGTCAACCAGTTCAGAAAACGAACGCACGGCATCACTGACGTACGCCAACGTGGACTGACCGCGCACTGCCGGGGAGTACACGCCTTCCTCCAGCATCGCGGGTGACTGAAGGCCAAGCGACTGGTGGTGGGTGGTGCGGTTACGCACCGGCTCCAGCGACGATCCAGCGAACTCGGGCACGCGCAAGCGCGACACGGCGCAACGGATGCAGTCTCGGTCGCAGGTGGTGACCGGCGCCACAACAGGACTCCAGCGCTTGTCGGGCCATGCCACAGACTCAGACTCGCACGTTGGGTGCGACGAGACATGGCGAGCGACCAGGGGGTGCGCACAGCACGCCACCGGCAACGCAGCGTCGGGGTCTACATGTGGACCAGAGTCAGACGTCCAGTCCACAAAGGCGGCACAATCAAGAGGAGTGCCACACGAAGGATGAGTTTCCCCGAGCGCGAACACTTCCGCACAGCAGCTCTGGGGAAGAGTGGCTGAGGCGTCAAGGCGCAGGACCGCGCAATCGACAGCCGCAGCACAGTCAGCCGTGCGCATGCCCTCCAGCTCCAGCTCGAAGCAGCACGCCTGGGGGATGGTCTGTCGTGCCATGAACAGGTCAGTGCACACAGAACCAAAGCTCGACAGCGTCGTGTTCACTTGCTGCGCGGCATGAGACACGGCGCGGAAGCCACCAAAGCCCAACTCCATCGTGGAGGCGTTCACCAATTCCAGGGGCTTCACCCACACCGCCTGAGCGGCGTCGGTGGCCGCCTGGACAGCGCCGACGAATGGCTCCAGCGCCACAGTTCGCTCAGCAGCGTCGGCACTGTCCACAATCTGCGGGGCGGCGGCCATGGCAGTGTCCAACACGTGCTCGAGGCGCTGCACCGCGCCTTGGTGAGCAACAGCGACACGTGCCGCATCGTACAGCACGTGCAGGGTCGACGCGAGAGAGGTGAGACGCAGTGAGGCATCAAGCCGGCGCGCTGCCGCGAGCAGAGGTGCAGTGACGTGCACGTGCTCCGTCGCGTTGCCGAGGTTCGCGGCAACCGCAGCCAGACGTTCGGCGGCGGCAGCCAACTTGCGACGGGTGGATGTGCTGACGGCGGTCAAGGGCGTCGGCACACGCACAGGCAGTGACTCTTGCCAGGCGGCAAAGTCCGCAAGCGCTGCGGTCACGTTGCGCCCGGTTTGTTCCGGGGCAAGGCCACTGGCAGTGGCATTGACGGCATTCCACGCTGCGCGGAACGCCCGGAACAGGACCACTGGTGCCACGCTGTCCGCCACCGCTTCGATGCTGGCAGCCAGGGTCGGCAGGTGCTGCGACAACGTCGGGAGGGTGATGTTGAACGGGGCGGTGTGTCCGCGGAGGGCGGTCATGGGCTCAAACAACTCGCCCAGCATGTACGACTGGCGAAGCTCCTCACACGCCATGGCAAACTCGCTGTGCCCCAAGGGGATGAACGGCAGGCTGGACAGCGCCGACGTGTACGACGCCAGAAGGGTGGACGCGGTGCGCGCCACGCGGCTGCCGGTGGTGGTAGGGTCGCGGGGGCTAAGTTCACGATCTGGGTCGGCGGCCGCCACACGCACAATCAAACGCAGGCCTTCTCCCACGGCATTCAGGTTGGAGAGAACACGGATGGCACGAAGAGCCTCGATGCCGGTGCCAGACTTCGGGAGCTCGACACGAGCAGCCGCGATGGCGTCCGTGGCGTACCCGACAGCGAGCACAACGGGAGACTCTTGCGAATCCTCGTCGTTCATGAGGGGGTGTGACCACGTCTGCAGGCGTGCGGTGTCGTCGTGGACCGCATCCGCGAGCGAGTCCACCATGGTCGCAAGCAGGTCACGCAGGGTGGAGTAGTCATCCGTGGAGACGTGCTGCAGAAGCCACGAGGCCTCCTGCCCCAGGAAATCCAGCACCCCTGTGACAGTAGCGTTGTGGGCGATCCAATCCGCTTGCAGGTCTGTGGCATCACCCTCTGGGACGTTCTGCAGGGTGGACAAGGCAGACAGCGCCGAGTTAAGGATCCTCAACCCGCCGTGGAAATCCCTGACGTCGACGCCATCAGCGGCACCGACACACACGGCAGACGAGATGGTGGCTTCAATCCACTCCTGGCGGCTGGCCATGCTCATGTCAGTCGCAAGCGGCGAGGATGCGAGGAGTTCCGGGAACACGGACGTCGCACGGTGGTACGCGTCCTGGAAGCACACACGCGCATCCACGATGGCGGTGACACCGCCCCACACGTCATCCAAGTTGATGTCCGCGGGGAACGCCGGTGATAGGGCACGCGCAACCGAGACAAAGCGGTCCCAGGCAGCGTCCACCTGCGCATCGGCACCGTCCCGCTCGGTGGCGTACGTTGCCTGCGCACGAACCATGCCGCCCAACAACCCGAGCAGCTTCATGGTGTTCGTGCGACCAAACACAGCGAGCGCCATGAAGGGATCACGCGGACGGTCGAGAATGAACGCGTCCACGATGTGCTGCACGGCGGTGGTGCCATCGACGAGGTCTTGCAGGGCGGTTGCAGCCGCGGCTGGGGTCACTGACGCATCAGCAGCTTCGGACGCTGCACTCTCAAGCCCTTGCAAAGCGCCCCGCAGTGTGTACATGAAACCCGGCGACTGGGCCCCGAACGCAGCTTGGAGACGGCTCACCGTCATGGCCCGGCCACCAAGCGTGGCCTGGCGGACTTCAGCCGCCAACAGCAACGCACGGGGGCGCGCGGGAGGTGTTTCAAGGGCAGCGTCCACCGCACGCAGGGCCACAGACACACTGTGGAAGGCGGACACGGTGCTCGCGACGTCGTGCAGCGGCCGGGTGCGCCAATGAGACAACAAACGCGCCTCCAGCTGGCGTGTGAAAATGAGGAACTCCTCCAGGCGCTCGGCAAACTGGAGAGCACCCGCTCGGCTGGCGGTTTCACCCAACGTCAAGTACGGGTAGCAGTCACCATCGGTACGAACGCGCTCGATGATGGCAGGCTTGCACTCCACGATCATGGGGACTTCGTGTGGGATTTCCTCCATTGTGCACTGGGTGCAATTGCAATCGGGAGCGCTCACGTTCCGGGCCGCGATGGCACACTCTGTGTAGCACGGGCCGGTTGGCGTTGGCAGGTGGCCAGGCGGGCACCGGAACAGGAACTTCGAGGGCTCCGGCACGTACGTGGGGTCACGCGTGCTGGTGCACTTCTCCCCGGGCTCGAACACAGTCGAAGAGCTGTTACCACACTTCACGGGCTGCTGTGGGTCGCTGTCACCGATCACAACCTTCTCCAGCTCCGCGGAATCAGCGCACGTGGTCATGGCGCGCTCAGAAGCCACCATCAGCGACAAGAGCTCTTCAAACGACATCAGGCTCAGAGTGGCCTCGTCAGGGTACAACGCACCAGCGGAGCTTCCTATGATTTGTGGCAACCCGGCCAACAGTGCGGTGGTGGTGTTGTACACACACCCAAGCGCGTGCGTAATGTTGGGGTGGATGGGGTTCACGCGGTGGTCTTCGGTGGACATGTTTGCCACAGCCACTTGTGTTGCCAACGCTTCCGTGTTCAAGGCAGATGCACGGTTCTCCATGACCGTGAGTTGGCGATGGAACCACCCGGACTCGGGCTCACTCATCAAATTGGCGCCGACCAAAGCGTCTGTCAACACTTCATCAGCGGCCTCCATGACAGTTACATCAGACGCCGATGAAGCAACCACCGAGTGGTATGTCGCAATCGTCTCGTCAAAGGCGATGCGGGCAGCATGGGGGTAGAGGGTCGTGAGCATACTCGCCACGCTGCGCACAGACGCAGGAACAACGGTGTTGAGGGTTTTGACCATGAGGCTGCACTGACGTGAGTCAAAAGAAATCGCAGAGGCTTCTGAGCGCATCATGAACATGGAAGCCGCAAACGCAAGCCTGCGTGCAGAGTTGCCATGCACATGGTCGACCTGGGCCTCGTGGCTGGCTGCGGCAGCGGCAGCATACAGCTCACGCAGAGCAAGAACGATGGGATCTGTTGGACTGGCCGCCTCGTCGACGATCTCGGTGGAGCAGAACATGGCCGCACTCGACAAATCGGACACGAGCGAGCTGCGATCATCCATGGAAGAAAACTGCTTCGCGAGCAGCGCAAAGGACATGTAGCTGCTGCGCAGCTCCGAGGAGAAGTTACCACGGACGTAGGTGGTCACGTTGTGCATCATCGCCCCATCGACAACCAAAGGGTGGGCCAAACTCAAATAGTATGGGTCGCTGCCTGAAGCAGAGGCAAGACCACCGTCCGTTTCCAGGGCGAAAAACAGACGTGCGAGAGGTGCCGAAGCCTGAGCGAACCACTCCATGCGATTGAGCACTTCCTCGAGCTGGGCCAAGGAAAGGCGCTTCCAAAGGCCCTGCAGGCCACCGGCAAAGTAGGACCCAAGCAGCTCGTCTTCGAAGTTTTGGAAACGGGTGGACACGAGGGCTGAGATGTGCTGGATGGAGTCCGTGATCTTCTGGTCAGCGCCGTTGGCGATGATGTCCTCCACCCAGCCGTTGTACACGCCAGACAAAAGGACGTGGTGTTCCACGGTGACGATGGACTCCAGCAGAGACCTCAATATGCTGTGCACGTCGGTCTCCTCCTCTGTCAGCGTCTGGCCGTTGATTGCCGCCTCGTCCTCGAGCATGATGGCTGCATCGACAGCACCCTCGATGTTCGCTCGGAGGCTACGGAAGCTCGATCGAGACACTTCAATCGCCAACGCAGACACTGCATCATCCATGCTTGCCACAAACACGGCAACTTCGGGAGAGCCATTGAGCGATTCGAGAAGCGACAACGTGTCAATCCACGCCGCTGCAGCACTGCCACCAGCGAATCCAGATTCAACGCGAGAAACTGACTCTTCCACGGCACTGGACACGCTTGGTCGGCCTTGAGAGCCAAGCGTGACACGGGTGCCGGACAAGTCGTCCTTGAGCTGCTGCAGCGTGATCGTTGCAGCTTCCGACAACTGAGTCAAGAAGGTCGTTGCAGACACGCTGACCTGCTCCGTGGTTTCCACAATGGCGCGAGCCAGCGGGTGAGAGGGGATCCCGGACGCCACGGCGACCTCTGTGGCAACCTCCGACGCGTTGGCGAGTTTGTGCACAAAGACGGGCAGCAAGAGGTCCTGCAGCGCCGGCTGCACCGCGTCCCACGTCCACCCGAGGTCTTTGAAGCCACGCGACACGACCGGCCCTGCAGCATCCGCGGTCCACTTCATGGACTCGAGTTCACGCACGGCCAGTGCCTCCCAGGTCGCCGGCAGCACCTCCACACCCAGGGTGTCGAGCACAGAGCGCATCTCATTCGAGACCGCAGACGCCGAGGCAGCGAGGGCGGAGCTGGGGTGCGCCAGACCGGCCACAAAGCGAGACAGGTGGAAGTCCCATTGAGACAGCGTCGAATTGATGTCCAAGGCGGGGTACTGCAAGGCAGCGCCAATGGCAGCGTCGAGGGGCTTGGCGGCGGAGGCGACAGAGCCCAAGAACGCTGCGTTCGTGGCAGCTTGGCTCTCAACGCTCGCCACAGCAGCTGGGAGCGAGCCGATGACTGCGCTGGCACCATCCAGAGAGGCGTCCAGGCTGGCGGAGACGTTGATGGCGTTGAGGGACGCCACGGAAGCCAGTGCCACGGCATCAAACAGGCGGGCGCCTGACTCTGCAACCTCGCTCACAATATGCTTCTTGGTCTGTGGTGCCAATGCACGCAGGTAGGAGAGCAGTGACGCCCTCATTGACTCGATGTCAACACTGGCTCCACCTGACGCGGCAGTGATGGTGTCGACCACCGTCTGGATGTTCACAATTTGCTCCTGAACGCGCGGAAGGGCGGCATGGAACACGTCCACGTGGTTCTCGGCAAGCTCCTGCGCGGCGGTGTCCAGCCCGGCGGTGGCACTGACGTATGCGTCGATGGCAGCGATGCTCTCTGGCAACTCTGCTTGCGCTTCGACAAACGACTCGAGGGCCGACGCCACGGAGGCAAGAGGTGGTTGGATGACACGCACGGCGCGCGGAACCAACGTCGACAGCAGCTGGACGTCACTGTTTGTGCTCGTCAGGGCACGGTTCACTTCAAAAGACATGTCGTTCAGCACGCTCTTGAACGACGCAATCTCGTCCGCCAACTCCAGGACTCGGTTGAGAGTGGAGTCCGGCGCAATAAGCTTGTCGGTGGCATCGTACGTGTCGCCAGCAAGCACCACCGACGCTCCAGCCGTGTCCGAGCGCGCAAGGAGCACGCTGGCCAGGCTGTTTTGCTCCACGAGCTCTGTCGTCAAGACATCGACGATGGCCGTCGTCAACACGCTCAGCTTGTCCGAAACCGTCAAAAAGGTATCAACCTTAGTCGCGTATTCGATGGTCGGCTTCACGATCTCGTCAAGGCGTTCCGAAAACCTGGTCATGAAGCCAACCGTGCGACCATCGCGGCTACGAACCGCGCGCACGTTGTTGCCCAAGTAGGTGTTCGCCGAGCTGACCGCTTGGGACGCGAGGTCGTTGGTGTAGGACACACCGGCATTGAACGCAATCTTGAGCTCAATGAAGCTGAGTTCGAACCCCAACACGAAGAGGGATGCCGCTGCCCAGTTGTCCACAATGATCTCGAAGAACCCAGAGAACAGGCCAATGTTGATCTCAAACGTGTTCGTGGAACCCGCACCGATGAATGCAGCAACCAGTGCGCGCTTCCCGATGTCCAGGCGCCACGTCTCCACGAAGCCGGCTCGGAAGTGGAACTTGGTGTAGGACAGGATCTCCTCCAGCTCCTCCAGCGTCTTGTACAAGCGCCGGGCGCCACGCACACGAGGATGGTCCTTCTGCGCCTCGTCGTCTGGCATCTGCGACAACCGGCGCACTGCGTCACGCCGATCTTCTTCACTGACGACGTCGTCCGTGACGACGCCGTAGCGAAAGTGCGCCAACGCGACCACAGCCTGCTCCAATTCCTTCATGGCGCCGCATTTGCGAGCGCAGGCGCGGTGGCACATGGCCATGTCGCGCTGCTGACACGTGTCGGCACAGTCAATGTCGCACCGGATCCAATCCACACCGTCGTTCCGAGAGAGATGGGTCAGTACAGCGTCCATGACATCGTCCGCCCCTTCGTCCAGGTGCTGTTGGGGCCACTCACCCAACGCATCGACGGCGGTGGTGCGCAGGCGCGTGTTCTCTGCCTCGTTCAGCATGGTGTCCAACAACACTCGCCGCGCCTGCGGCGTCGGGAACGACTTCAAGGCGTGTGTAGCGAACGCACGCACGCTTGTCATGCGGTGCTGCGCCAGGGCCAGCAGACGCTCGCCCGACTCTGGATGTCCAAGGTTGGCCATCGCCTGAACCGTGTAGCGCAGTTCCGGGGCTTGGACGTGCAGCACATCCACAACGGCGGCCATGGTGGGATCCACGACACCGGCCTCCTGCAGAGATTTCATGTCATTCAAGAACCGGCGGCGACCATAGTTCCCTCGCACGCCCGACCCGTCATCCAGGTCGTCGTTGTCGGCAAGCATGCGTGCCACCGCCACGCGTGTCGTTTCGACAAACTCCGCACGGTCGGCTTCGGTCGCGGTGCGCCACGTTTCTTCCCAGTCTAGGCGCTCCACATGGTTGCACTTGGCCATCCACGTGTGCCGGTGCTCCTCCGTCATGGCAGCCAGCTCGGTGTCGGCGCGCTGCAGGTACGTCGCAAACACAGCCTCCGCCTCTGCATTCACGGCTGCCATTTCATCGAAGCGGGAGTGCAGTGTCTGCAACACACGCGCACGTTGCGGGTGTGCATCGGGCAGCGCGCGACCCAACGCGCCGAGGGCCAACAGCAGCTGGTGGTACTGGTCCGCGTGCGCGGCGTGGTGTTCCATTGACGTGTGCATCGCGTCAAACACCAACGGGAGCGGATCCTTCAGCATGCTCAGCGCGTTCACCACGTGGAAAAAGTCGTGGGAATCCTTGAACGTCTTCATCTCCGGGACCTCGTAGTCGATGGACAACAGCAGCTTGGCCAGCGCTTCCTGGCAGTCACGCGTGCCCACTGAACTTGCCACACCCATGAGCATCGGCGCTGCGTGCGCGAACCGCGTATGAAGCTCCTCAAGCTCCTCGGGTGCCAGGTATCGGACCAGGGCGTTGCGCATGGCGTCATCGCGCCGAGCTTGGATGGCGAAGTCCTGGAAGCACTTCGCGGACACGCGACGGCGGGCGTCGTCATCGGCGTTGTCCGCACAGGCAACGTAGAACTCGATGGTGTGCTCCTCCTCCAACGTGGGGTGCGCAAGCCCCGACCTGTCCAGATGGCCGCCAGGCACGTCGCTCAGCCCCAACGTTGGAAAGTGTGAGGTCAACGAGACAGCATGCAGCACGAGTTGGGCGCCGTCCTCCGCGTCTTGTTGCTCCAAGAGGCGGCGAGGCACGTCGTGGGACTGCACCGTCTCGGCCACCACACCGGCGTCCAAGAACGCGCGGGCCTGGTCACGCACTTGCGCGGCGGCTTTGCTGTTCGGCACGCGCCCCAAAATGTCACGCTTCGCACGCTCCGGGACGCGCACCGCGCGCTCCACCACCGGCTTGGGGGCGGCGGCAGCGGCGTCGCCCTCCGCGAGACGACGACCAGGGGCAAACGAGGGGATGGGGAACTCCTCCGTGTCGGACAGCGTGCGTTGCGCCACCAGCCTGCTGGCGGTCTCCACGTACTGAATCGGGGGCTCCTTCATCGCCTGCTCCGCTTCTTGGTTGGGCCGCCCCGCGTGCTCCGCCGCGGCTTGCTTGGAATGCCGCTTGGCAAAGCCGCTGCTGGTGTGCTTGGGGGAGTCGTCATCCGACAGTCCGTGCACCGCACGGCTGTGCGAAGACACCAGGGCGAACCCGTGGGGGGTGGGGCGCACCACGGACGTCGCACGGCGGTGGTGGACGGACTCGATGTCCGGGTTGTGCAACCTGCGCGCTTCGATCGCACGCTGGTGGTCCATGGGGCCCGCCAGTTGACGAATGTGGGACACGTAGCGCTCCACGCGGACGTCTTGGGAGGTGTCAGCGGCAGCGGCGGCAGCGGAGTTCGCCACGCCGTCTGCCTCCGACCCTGGCGCGCCGTTCAGCGCGACGGTGTAGTCAGCAAGGTACCTGTGCACCACATGGCCAAACACACAACGCACACACACCAGCATCACACAATTATGCACACACACACACACACACACACGCATTAAACCGGCAAGGGCAGGGAACTCAGCAGGGGGGCACGGGGTTGGGGCCTCTCGCACGATGCACGAACGTACACGCCGTTCTCGTCCTGATCAACCATGGTGGTGGACACCTCCACGTTGTTGCGGGCGTGGAGCCTGCGCACCGGTCGCAATGACACCGACAAGAATGACCCCACAATGCCGCGCTTGAAGTTGCGATCGGCCAAGGTCTCGTTGGCGAAGAAGTACAGCTGGCGCACTGCTCCGTCATCGGTTTGCGTCGCAAAGAACGGCGTGGGTGCATGCCCGACGACAGCTGCGCTGGCCTCGTTCATCTGCGTGTCGGTGGGCGCAGGGAGCTTGATGTAAGGACCACCAAACCGACTCCTCATGGGTGTGCAGTGCTCCACGCGAATGCGCAGCAGCCATGAGTTGGCTTCTCCAAGTGCGTGTTGGGGCCACGGCTCGCGCTGGAGTGGATGTACGAGCACAAGACAGCGGAGGCCGTGGTTCTCTGGACCAATGGGTGGCCTCCAGCTTGAGTCTACAACATCTGCCGCAGTGCTCGAGAGCTTTGCAGTGCCAAGCCACCACTTGGTGTCCACTTCATAGCGGTATTCATGCCCAGAACGCCAGGCCACAGTGGCGGAGGAGAACACCTCACGGGGTGTAGGCGCCTCACCCTGAACGCCAGCTGCGACTACCGTGCAGACACAAACTGCAAGGAGACACAGAACTCCTTGAAACGCCATCGTGGGCGCTTGTTAAGCCCACGTGGTGACACAGTGCCTGAGCCGCTTTGGCGCTGCAGCAGCTGCAGCAGAAGCCAGCCGGCAAAAGTGGCACTTGGACCTTTTACTTTGTGGTGGTTCTGTTATGTAATTTCGATCGGTCCTTTTGCCGTGGTGCCTGCTGGGCAAGCCGCCATCGTCGTGCTGCGGAAGGCGAGCAAGGCACTCGACAGGCTTGTGCACCTCCTGTCGCATCAGGTACCGCGCCGAGGAAGCACATGGTGTGTTGAATTTCATCCACGGGGTTGGCTAGGGTCCTCGCTTGATCCACTGTGGTCGCATCGCATCCTGTGAGCACCCGTGAACCATGGCTTCCCAGCCAAGGCCGTCTGCCGTTTCAGCGTGGGTTGTCGTTGCTGCGCTGGTGCTGGCTTGCACCCCAGTGTTTGCTGATATTGGTGGCGAAGAAACAGGTTCGCATGAGTTTGCCTGGTGCTGCCCGCCAGCTGGCCCTTGTGGTGCTCACCCGCATTCGTGTGTGCCTTGTGCTTGCCTGCGCTGCCCGCCAACACCACAACAGAGTCATGCGCCATGACGACCGTGATCCACCAGGACGAAGCCATCGTCTTCGTCCCTGTCAAAAAATCGCTCAACACTGCCCCAGCCGGGAGTGGCTCCCTTGAATCGGGGTTCAGCCATGCCCGGAAGACCAAGTACGCGTATTTTCCACAGCAGGACCTCAGCCCTGTGTGGGACCCGGCTTGCAAGTGCCTGCGGAATGTGTTCATGGAGGCCGATATCAAGGTAGGAATGGATCAGAGCACGTGCGCGTGCACCCATGCCGCCTGGAGAATTATAATAGAACGGGCGTGATCTGACGCCGTGTTGGGTGCGTGGCCAGGTTCCCCATTTGAGCACGCCCATCACAAAAATGGTGTTTCGGGATTCCCGAAGGAAGCACGTGTTGAGTGTCACCATTCCTGCGAACCAGCAGACCCGGTTCGCTCTGGATGGATCGACGCTGCTCAACCGCATCCGTGTTGAGATTACTCAGAGCGGCAAGCCTTCGGGCGACCTCCGAAAGATTCGCAGTGTGCGCTTGTATCGTGCCGGCGACAAGAAGCTGCGCAACATCGACAACACTTTGCACCGCAAAGTGTTCTTTGTGCTTGCTTCACTTCGCTTCCGTCGTGGGTGCAAAGGTACGGCGGCGGCGGCGTGGTGGTGGTGACGGCGTGAGAATGTGCTTGTGGTTGGACGACCATGCCTCACCAGTTTGTTGTTGTGTGGTCCTGCTACCACGACAGAATGTAGCTCTGATCCCGCGGAGACCGGTCGTGAAAACTCGCTGCTTGCCATCACAGCGCCAGATACGGAGATGAACTTGGTTGCAACGGATTCGCTTGTGACCTCCAGGCCCTTGGACTTCCGCCCACTGGTTGACCCGCTGTGCCGCTGCCTCGAGCCAAATTTTGACCCCTCCAAGTCGACGTCCGTCCTCGTCGATGTCAAGCTGCGACACCGCAACGTATTTCCGCGCTACGTCACCCTCAAGTCAGAAGACGGTCGGGTGGTGTGGCAGGGCTCACTGCCTCGAGCTGACTCCAGCCGCATTGGCGAGTGGCAGCGTGTCGTCATGCAGGCCGAAGGAACCGCCAACGTGTGGAACGTGGCCCCGGTGAGCGAGGGCGGCGATGGTCCGCTTCCACCGTGGCACGCACTGCATGTCTACGTGGAGCGCAAGTCGTTGGAAGGCGCGCCCAGCGCCGACGACGTGCCCGCCATCAAGAACCTCGTGTTCATCGGCGGCGCCGACAGCATCGAAGGCGCCTACGTGGCGGACCTGCACGTGCCCACCGCCACTGGCGAGGCGTCCATGGAGACCACGCGGGTGCAGTTGACTCGCCACGACGGCTCCATGGGTGAGACCCTGCCCTTCCGGTTCTACGATCTGGATGTCATGATTGGGCGGGGCGTGGCCGACCAGGCGTCCGCGATGTCGTGTGCCGAGTCGACATGCGGCGGTGCGCATGTGCTGGTGGACGTGTCCTTTGCCCCGTGCCAAATCGACTGCCTGTCCACCGACCCCGAGATCCAGGTGTACCCGGTGTCCCTGGCTCTCGAGTACCTCGTCCTGCACGATGCGGCAGGGAAAGTGGCCACGGTGAACGGCACAGCCGATGACGTCCAAGCCCAGCGCGCCTCGGAGCCCGGTGTGTCACGCACGCTGTGGTTCCCCGTGGCCGAGGGCCATGTGGCCGCGGAGGCCGGGTTTGACTGGACGCAGGTGCGACGCGCCAGCTTCAGCCACGTCGGGTTCCCGCCCCCAAACCCCGTCTCTGCCAGGGCCGCTGGCTTCGTCAATGTCTCCCGCCTGCGCGTCGGCGTCCCACAGCGTGTCGGGCACGTGACGGACCCAGGCGCCTACGCCTTGGACGACATGGCGTGCGACCCCCTGCTGGGATGGTACGACGTCAGCCCGTTTGCGCGGCACGACACGACTCGCTACGCGCACTGCCGCGAGTGCTGCTGTTTCTTCGACGACCCCGCCAACCCCGGCACGAAGATGTGCTTTGACCAGGGCGACATCATGGCGGAGGTTGCGCCGTCGGAGGCGCTGGCGCCCAACGACCAGTGCGCGGTGTGTAACCGTGTGCACAACGGCCAAGTCATGTCGCCCCGCAATTTCTTGCCCGAGTTCTTGTCCGCTGGCATCAACGCCACGTGCGACGACGGTGAAGCGTGCACGCACAGCGACCGGTGCACGGACGAGGGTGCTTGCGTGGGCGACACCTACCTGTCTTGTTTCATCAAGGACTTCCATGGCGGTGACCCCAGCAAGGACTGCGAAGTGTGCGACGGCACCGGCCCCGACTCACCGACGCACGGCTGTGTGGCCGCCCCCGGCAAGTCTGTCCACAACCCGACGGGGGTGTTCGCGGAGCGGACGTGCGGCTGTGTGATTGACGGCGAGTCGTACGGCCACCTGCAGCCCAGCCCCAGGAGCCCTTGCCAGGTGTGCGATGTCACGCAGAGCTACTCGGAGTGGACCTTCCTGCCGGACGACCTGGCGTGCAACATCACGGACCAGTTCGACTACGAAAACCTGCCCAGCCAGTCGTGCTCGTTCAACTACAAGTGCGTGGCGGGTGAATGCCGAGGCACAGGGTACTCCTGCCCGCCGCTGCAGACCTGCGAGGCGCCCGCCCCCGAGTACCCCAACGTGTGCGACATGTCCGGCCCAGCGTCCGCCACCGGCGGCTGCCGCCGTCGTTTGCTGGAGGAGGGCACCGTCTGTGCCCCCGAGGTCCACGGCTGCATGCCCGCCAGCGAGTGCACGGGGGCCGCCGGTACCTGCCCTCCACAGCTGGTGCTGCCCGGCATCATCTACAACGACGTGGGCAAGGCCGTGGAGCTGCTGCTGCCCGACGGCACGCCCGCAGACGCCCAGCTGCCCGTCCTGCCGTCGGAAGAAATCCTGGTGAGCGTGGAGCGCTACCGCGTGCAGTGCGGCGACCTCAACCTGCGCACGGCCGTGCTGGAGCCCGGGGACTGCACCCTCCACCGCGTGCTCCCCGAGTTGGGTGGCTGGGGCGACGGCTTCGACCCTGCGCCCCGCGGCTCCTTCTCGTTGATCTCCCGCCCCGTTCCCCTGTCCGTCGCCGACAACGCCAACGCCTCCGCAGACCTGCTGGTGCCGGTCCACGCGGCCGACGCGGCTGCCCGCCGCCCCGACCACGTCGTGCCCAGCCCCGACAGCCACGACCTCACCGACGCGGTGCAAAGCGTGTTCCTCACGGCGGGCATCGTGGAGCCGGTGGTGGACGTCACGCTGCGACGCGACCACGGCGCGGTGCAGCTCACCCGGCTCACCCTGTACGACGACTTGAACCGGTCTGCTGTGTTCCACCTGCCGCAGGTGTTCCCGGTGGCGACGTGGACGCTGGTGTCCGCCAAGGTGGACGCCGACAACTCCCACGACGAGTTCCGCTGGGGCTTCGTCTCCCGCGTGGAGCTGCTGCACAACGGCGCCGCCGACGTCAGCTCGAATGGCACCGCCCTCACGCTGCAGCAGGTCTCCATTCGCACCCGCGCCCAAGCGCCGCCGTGCCCCGCTGTCCCGCTGGACAACGGCAACGGCAACGGCAACGGCAACGGCAACGACGCGCCGGCGGGCGTGGGTCTCACTGCCGTGCTCAACGCGACATCGGAGGTGACGAGCCACACGGGGGCAGTGACGGTGGACTTTGTCGCGCCGTTGTCCCCTGCCGCCGACGCGTCGTCCCTGTATGACGCCACACAGAACGCCTGGAAGGACGGCGCCGTCCTTGTCATGGACGTGGTGCCGCCCGTCCCAGGGTTTGCCCCCACCGAGGTGGCGCTGCGAGGGTCAGACGGCAAGCTCGTCGTCGCCGTGCCGGTGACGCACTCTGTCCCTGCGCCCACGTCGGGTTCCGTGGACGGTGACGCGGGTGAAGCCGCCGCCGAGGGTGTGCTCGTGGTGGCCCGGTTGTTGAAGGGCACGCTGCCGGTTGACATCGCGGACGACACGCTGCAAGCCGTGACCTCCATCCACGTGCGGTTTTCGTCAGACATGGTCGCTGCCAGCGAGGCTGCGGGGGTGCCGGTGACCGTGCGGGTGCGCAACCCGCGCGTCGTGTTGGCGTCGCTGTGCGCACACGGCCTTCCCTCGTTTGTGAACAGCGACAAGCAGCTGTTTGCCGCCACGTCACGCGCCCCGGCGCTCATCATGGAGCCGCTGAGTGGCGTCACCACCCTGCGGGCCACGGTGTCCGCCTCCGCCGACACCTCCACGCCGTCCATGAACCTGGACCTGGCGGAGTTCTGGGACGCCGACTGCGGCTGCTTCGCGGACGCCGTGCTGGAGGTGGAGGTGGACATGGTGCCGTCGCTGCTGCTGACGCGCGTCGACATCCTGGAAACGAGCTCCGGGGACGGCATCCAGGTGCAGCTCGCGGCGCCCCACGTGCGCGCCAGCACGCGCTTGTCCAGCACCCCTGCCGCGCGCAGTGACAGCCGGTGGCAGCGCGCTGTGGTGTCCGCGCCACTGCGTGGCGCCCACGTCACCTTGGTGGGTCCGCCCGAGTCGTGGGAGAACGTGAACGTGCTCCGGTTCCACCACCAGCTCCGCACCGACGCGCCCGTCGCGTCGCTGTCCCCTGTGCTGGTGCGCTCCGTGCGCGTCGCGCCCCGCAGCGTGCCGTGTGTCACCAGCACCGCGCTTCCCGACACGGACTTTGTGCCGCCGACGGGCGCCGTGATCACGGGCCGCGCGAGCACCATGCTCAGTGTCGCCGGTGGCGGCGCCGGCGCCGGTGGCTCCGCGTTGGTGCAGGCCCCTGACGCGGAGTCCGGCTCGCGGGTGGACGCCGGTCCGGCGTTTGCGCCCACCCGCGTGGTGGGCGCGTGGATGGACCGCGGCGGCGACGGAGACAGCGAGTACACCGCCGCCGCGACCGTCCTTGTGGGGCGCACCGCGTCGGCGCATGTCACACTGGGTTGGTCGTCCACTGCCGCGCCGTCCGTGGTCGCCGACGCCGTCACCGCCCCCGTGCACGACGACGGCACCCCCCAAGCCGTGCTCAGCGTCCGCAACGGCCTGACCGGCGCCGGCGTGTGGGGCACCATGCTGGGCAACGTCACAGGGGGCCCCGCCGCCGTGGCTGCCGCCGGTCTGGCGCGCGCCGTGGTCGTGGGGCAACTGAACGTCGCCGCGTCCGCGGTGGGTGCCCCGGCCCACATGGCTGGGTTGGAGTCCCGCAGCGCCACCCAGGGCGGCGGCGGCGACGCCTTCGCCATGGTGCTCGACCTCACCGAGATGGCGGAGGGGGGGGAGCCCACCGCTGGCGCGGGTGCCGGCCTGGGCGTGCATGGCACCGCGGACGGCACCGACGCGTGGACGTGCGTGGCTGCGCACGCGACCATGGAGGCCGCGCGCACCGGTGTGGTGGTGGGTGGCTACTCCAGTGGCAACGTGTCCGCCATGTTCCTGTCCGCTCCGGCCGCTGGCGCCCTCAACGGTGGCGCACCCGCCTCCGTGGCGGCCCAAAGCGCCGTGGTGGCCTCCTTTTTCGACGTCGACGGCTTGACCTCGGCCTTCCCCACGCCGGTGTGGCTGCGCGAGTTGGGGCACGGCATGGACCACAACACGTCCGCGCGTGTCACGGGCGTCGCTGCCATCGGCCGAGCGGACGCCTCTGGCGTCGTCGTCGTCGTGGGTGACTACGAGGCCGGGCGCCTGGCGCTGGATGCGACCACGGAACTGCCCGCGTGCCCCGCGCCGCCATCCCCCTCGTCGGCACCAGCCTGCGGATTTGCCGCCGGCTTGGCGGCGGACACGGGTGCGACGCTGTGGGCTCGCGCGATCGGCGCCGCCCCGACCTTGTCCGCTGCCGGCGACGTGGCCGTGGTGACGGAGCAAGCCACCGCGACGCAGGCCACCGTGACGGCGCTCGCCGCCTCCTCCGGCGCCGTGGTGTGGTCGACGCGTGTGGACGGCGTGTCTGGTGCTGCCGTGGCTGTGGCCACTCACACCGTGAGTGCGGTGGGCACCGTGCCTGCCGGCTCGCGTGTGGTGGTGACCAGCAACAGCACGCTTGTGGGCGCCGCCGTGGACGTGGCGTGCACGTTCCCCAGCGCGACGTCGGCCGAGTCCGAGTCCGAGTCCGGCTCCCACGCCGCCACAAGTGACGGCCTGGTGGTGGTGCTCGATGTGGCGACCGGCCGCTGCCTGCACGGTGAACGGCTCGGCGGCGCCGACGCCAACGTCACCCTGCGCAGCGCCGCCGCCACAGCCATCGACGGCGCGGCGCACCTCGTCCTTGCCGGCTCCGTGCAGGGCCGGGCCACGTTCGGCCATCCCGCGGAGGTGGCGTTCGCGGCACCCGCTCCCGCGTCTGTGCGCCACGGCGCGTCGTTGTTGCTTCGCTTGCCGGGCACCGTGCAGTCCAGCGGCGCCCCGGTGCGTGTGCTCCGTGCCGGTGGTGGCTCCTCCACGCACCAGGTTGCGACGGGTGTCGTGGCACTGCCGCGCGTCCTGGTCGAGTGCGGCGTGCAGTGGCCCGTGGTCCCCGCCGCCGCCGCCGCCGCCGCCGCCGCCAACCCCGAGTTTGTGGGCCAGCTGCGCTTTGTGGAGCGTGTGGAGGGTGTCGAGGTCGCGTCGGTGCCGTTGGATGCGTCGTGGGGCGTCGACGGACCCAGTGCCTGGGTGGCCGCCGCGGCAGCCGGAAGCGAGCAGGTGATCGCCGTGGGCCACGTGGCGAGCACGGTGCGTGGCCTGTTGACCGTCCCGGGTGCCGCTGCGCGGGTGACGAGCTTGGCGTTCCCCGACACCCAGGAGCCGGTGGTTGCTGCGTTGGACGCTGCTGGGCGGGTGCTGTGGGCGGTGTCGTCCAAGGGCACGGGCGCCACCGCAGGCCGCGACGACGCCGTCGGCGTCGCGTTTGACGCGCGCCACGGCGTCGCGGTTGTGGTCGGCGACACGGACGCGACGGGGATGTACACCTGCGGCCACACGTACGGTGCCGGCGGTCGCCTGTCGTCGGACGCGGCAGGCCCGGGGTGCACCCACGCACGCCTGGCGCTGCTCGACGTGGGCGACGGCGGCGACGTGTCGCAGCCGCCCGTGGCGTCTCGCGCCTGGGTGCTTGGCGGCGACGGCGTGTCCACCACCGCGACGGGTGTCAGCACCCGCGCGGACGGCGTGTTTGTCGTCACCGGCACCGTCGCGGTGTCGGCCACGCCCTTCGCGCCGGACTACCTTGACCGTGCGCTGCGCCTGCCGACGTGCCTGCGCGACGCGTGCACCAACTTCTCCTCCACGTGGTCCACCACGCCGCTGTCCCCGCCGGCGGACGGCAGCACCGCGACGTGGGTGGCCACGTACTCCATGGCCTCTGGCCGCCTGTTGTGGGCGACCCTGGGCAGCGGCTCCGCCACCCCGGAGCAGCAGGCGGGCGACGAGGGCGAGGACGAGGACCTCCTGTCGGAGCTGTCCGTGGCGGTGACGAGTGCCACGTGGACGGACGCGGGTGTCGCCGTGTGTGGCGAGCACACGGGCGCGGACAGTGTGTCGTGGTCCGCCACGCCCCCGTCCATGGTTGGCATCCCGGCGAGTGCGGTGGGTGGAGGCGCTGACGTGCAGCAGATGGCGGCGTCGCCTCTGACCCCGAGCCACGGCGTGTTTGTGGCGCTGCTGGATGCCGGCACGGGCGCGGTGTCGTGGATGCAGTGGGCTGCACCCGCCCAAGAGTCCACCGTGATCACGTGCGAGTCCATCGTCGCGCTGGGCGATGTGGTCATGGCCGTGGGTGCCGTGAGCACCGCAGGTGCCTCGTCCTCCTCGGAAGAAGGCGACGCAGAAGAACAGGTGGCGTTTGGCAACGCGGACGAAGAGCACGGCGTGCTGCTCGTGCCCAGCGCGAGTGCCGTGTGGGCAAGTCGGTTTGGGATCGGCAACGGCCGGTCGTGGTCGCGTGTCGCCACCACGACGACGCCTTTTGCACACGCCGGCGCCTCCTCCGCAGCGGAGCCCGACTTTGTCGGTGGTGCCACGGCGGATGCGGCGACGTCGTCCGTCCTGGTGGCTGGCGGCGCGTGGGGCGGACCCATGCAGGTCCTCCCCGTGACGGGCGGCGCATCGTCGCCGCCAACCATTGGCGGCGTGGTCGGCGACATTGCCATCCCCGACGGCCCGCCGTCCTGGGACTCGACGATCACCGCGTTCCCTGTGGCGCCGGCGGGGGTGGCACTGCCTGGCCACGCCGCCGCCACCATGTCAACGGTGGTGGGAGCCGCCGTGGCGGCCGCGTCGCCGACGCTTCCCGCCGATGTGCACGTGGGCGGGGCGGCACAGGCGCCGTCTTCGAGCGCCGGCATGGGCTTTTTCACGTCCGTGAGCGTCGGCGCGGCCCATGTCGTGTCTGGCGGCATGTTCAAGGGCACGCTGCAGCTGGGTGACACCTCCATCGTCGGCCATGGCGACGTGGGGGTTGCCACGCACGCCTACGACGGTCTGGTTGTCGCGTACCCCGCCACGCAGCCCACGGGGCTGGGTGCCCCGACGGCGCTGCGGCCGACGGTGGACGGCGTGGCCACTGCGGATGACCGTGTGCGCGCGTGCGCGTCCTCGCCCAACGGCCGTTGGCACGCGGTTGTCGGCCACGCCGACGTCGCGGCCGCGGGGGCCGGCATGTCGTTTGCCGGTGCCAGCGCCACGATGCCCGGCGATGGCGGCCGCGATGGCTTCGTGGTGCTGCTGTCTGACGCCACGTTGGAGGGCCAGTGGCTGCTGCCGGTTGGCGCGGTGGTGTCCAACGACGACGCCCTGCTGGCCGTCTCCATGTCCGACTCGATTGTCGTTGCCGGCGGCTACACCACTGGCGCGGTGCCCTCGCATGGCGTCACAGCGGTGTACCCAGGGACCGTGTCCCTGCGGCAACTCGCGACGGTGTACACCGCCGCCGTGGGTGACGGCAACGCGGTGTGGGGCAAGGCCTTCGGCACCGACACGTCGTACGGCTCCGCGACGACAACCGCCGTGGCGATGTCGGGTGACGGCGCGGTCATCGCCATGGCAGGGTACTTCTCCCGTGGCAGCCTCATGGTGGGTTCCTACACCCTGCCGCCGGCCATTGCCGCGTTCGAGGCCGAACACACCGCGTTTGTCGCGCTCTTGGACGCCTCCGACGGGAGTGTGACCTGGGCCAAGGCCGCGGCGGCAGCGCCGTTGACCACGAGAGGCGTGTTCAGCGTCGTTCGTGGCGTGGCGGTGTCGGCGTCCGCTGTCATTGCGGTGGGCGAGTTCCACGCCCCCTCGACCGGCCAGCTGCAGTTCGGCACGTACTCTGCCGCCGCTGCGGACGCCGTCGTGGGCGTGGCCGCGCCGTTGTCGGGCGCCGCCACCAACACCACGCTGCTCGAGGCCCTGCCCCACGCCTTTGTCGGCGTCTTTGCCCGCTCCGATGGTGCCACGTCGCGCGTGCACGTGCCGCAGTGCCCCGACGGCTGCCGCGCCGGTGGCGTGGCCCTGTCCGGCTCCGCCGCCTTGGTGTCGGTCGTGCACCAGGGCACCATCACGTTCGCGCACCAAGGGCCGTCCCCGGTGGTGGTGTCCCCTGCCGGCAGCCACCGCGGCGTCAACCGAGCGCTCGTCGCCGTCTACGGCAACACCGGCTTCGGCGCCGAGCGTGCGGTGCCCCTGTCCAGCGCCATCGGCAACACCGCGGCGTTCGTGGATGCCCTCGGCGTCGCCGTGGGGCCCCGTGGCTCCATGGCGGCGCTGGCGGGGTGGCAAACCGGCTTCACCGGGTTCTTGGACCACCCGTCGTGGCAAGCCGGCGTGGCGCTGCCGACCTTCGACGGCGTGCGCGGCGCCAGCGGCATGACGCTGCTCGAGTTCCAGCCCTTCGTGGCGGTGCTCGACACGCAGGCCCGCGCCGGCGTCCCCGTTGCGCCCGCCTCGACGCTGTCCCACCGACAGGGCGCGGCCGTGTCGGTGCTGGCGGCGGTGCGGCCGTCCGCGGGCGGCGCCACCGCCGTGGTGGACGCGGTGCCCAGCTTCTCCACGTCCCTGGGCCGCCGCACCGCCATCTCCGCGGTGACGCACGTGTCCAGCACCCTCGGCGTGTCCGGCGCCTTGCCGGGCGGCGCCACCCTCGCCAACCCGCGCTCCACCACCCGTGGCGCCGTGGTTCTCAGTGACCGCGCCACAGGGCGTGCGCTGTGGGCGTGGCAGGTGATGGGCGTCGACGAGGAGGTGTCGCACTCCGCCGTGGCCACGGCGGCGGACCCCAGCGGCGACACGCTGTGTGTGGCGGGATCTTACACCGCTGACGCGTTTGGCTTCATGGGCCCCATGTTCGGCAACCACTCGGTCGACGGCCAGGGCGGCGAGGACGCGTTCGTCGCGTGCTTCCCGGACGTGTCCACCGACGGCGCGCCGACGTGGCTGAGCCAGTTTGCGGCCGAGGAAACGCAGCGCGCCACGGCGTTGGCCACGTCGGCGGGCGTGGTGTGGGCCGCGTTCACCACGGCGGGCAGCATCGAGTACGCGGGCGCCGACCTGACGCACGCGTCGCCGGGCTCCTCCCACCGCTGTGTGCTGGCGTCCATGGTCACCGACTCCGGCTCCGGCCTGCACTCCATGGTGTTCGGCGGCGAGGCGGCGGGAGACGACTGCACCATCACCGCCGTGGCGGCGTCCAAGGACGCCTCCCGCGTCTACGTCGCCGGCACCTTCCGCGGCTCCGCGCTGCAGTTGCCCGGTCGCTCCCTGTCGCCGACGCACGCGGGCCGCACCACGCCGTTCCTGGCGTGCTTCGACTCGCCCGGCGCCGCACGCGGGCCGTGGCAGCTGCGCTTTGCGTCCATGGCCACCTTCGACAACACCACGTACATCCCGCCGGGCGACGTGTTTGCGACCGTGGACGGCATCACGCTGTCGGAGGCGGCGGCGCCCGTGGATGGCGGCGCGACGGGCGCCGATCGTGTGTACCTCTCGGGCCGCTTTGCCTCGCGTGACATCGCGTGGGGAGACCAGTGGCCGACCGCCACGTGCGGCACCGCGTGTGTGGGCAGCGACGCCGGCGTCACGTCCAGCACGGGCTACGTGGCCATGTTCGAGTCCCGCGGCGGCGTCGACGCCATTGGTGCCGCGACGTTGGACAGCGCCGTGTGGGTGACACCCATCCGTGCTGTGGACAGCACCGCCATCTCGGCGGTGGCGGGTGTGGCGCTGGCGGAGGGTGGCGTGGTCGCCACCGCCGTCACCACCTCGTCGCCGATCTTCACCTCCGCCACGGGGCACGCCAGCGCCTCTGCCACCACCACCCCGCCGGTGTTCAACGCCTCCCACGCGGCCAACGCCGGTTCCTTTGCCGTGGTTGTCCACCTGGACGCCCTCACCGGCGCCCTTGTGGGTGGCGTCCGTGTCCGTGCCACCGAGGTGGGCTCCGTCACGTTGGTCACGCCGCCTGGCCTTGCCGCCCGCCGTGCCGCTGCGCCGAGTCTGGCGCTGGCAGGGTGCGCACGCGGCACCGTGGTGTCCAGCGACATGCCCTTCACCGGCGCGAGTGTGGCCTCCCCAGCGGGTGGCGACGACGTGATCCTGTTCTCGTCGCCGCTGGTGAGCCTGCGTGCCGTGGCGGAGGCACCCGACGCTGGCATTCCGGTGTTGAACCGCGACGCGTCGTTGGTGCGCGACTTTGTGTCGCAGCACCACATGGTGCAGTTCGAGGTCCAGCGCAGCCGTGGTGCCTCGGGCGTCGTTGCCGGCGGCACGTGGCAAGGGTCTGCCGGCGCCGGCAGTGGACCGGGACTGGCGTTTGACGTGACCCCGGCTGGGCTGGCGGCCCAAGCGGCGGCCGGTCGCGGTGACTGGGTCACGGTCGCCGCTCGACTGGCGGTGTCACCTGCCCTGCCCCGTGGCACTGCCGGTGCGGACGGCTCGTGGCAGGCCCACTTCCATGGCGTGGCCGGTGGCGCCGCCTTTGGCTCGCTCCAGGCACTGACGCTGCATGCGGACGCCCGCAACGTGGACCCGGACACGCGTTGGCGCGTGCGCAACGTGCGCGTGGTGCCAACCGAGTCACGGTGTGTGCCGTGTGGCCACGTGTCTGTGCGTGAGCCACGTGTCGACTTGGCCATGCCACGCGCCGTGGCGGTGCAACTGGCGGCGCAGCGCGTGCCGTTGGTGGACGTGGATGCGGAGGTCAGCAGTGCCAACGTGTTGCCGGTGCCCGTGGACATGTCCACGTTGGTGCACCCGGGCTGCAACTGCCTGGATGGCGCCACGCTGCGCTGGATGCAGCGTGTCCCCGTGTCGCCGAACGCGACGGCGGCAGAGGCAGAGGCAGAGGCGGGCGTGCCCGTGGTGACCGGTGTCATGGTGGGCAACCTCGACGGCAGCGCCGGCGCCACCTCCTTCGACGTCACCTCCTCCCCGCCACTGCCCGCCGCCGACGACGACGCGACGCACACGTGGCAGGAGCACGCGGTCACCTTCACGCTTGGCTCCCACGTCAACGCCGGTGACATGGACTGGTCGAGCGTTCAGCGCCTCGCCTTCCTGACCTCCGTGGAGGGTGGCTCCCCTGCCGCACCTGCGGGGACGGTGCTGCCACCCAGCTCCGCCACGGTGTCTGTGCGCCACGTGAAGCTCGAACGCGGGTGCCCCGTGTCGCAGTCGCTGTTGCACCCCCGACCCACCGCCATGAACACGTCGCTGCAGGTTGGGCGTGGGGGGCTCCACCTCAAGCAGGGCGAGTCGTACCGCGTGCTGGCTGTGGAGGTGAACATGTGGGGCGACGTGGGTTCCCCGACGTGCAGCCCCGTGTTCATCTACGACGCCACGCCCCCGATGGTGGTCGACGCCGACGTTCACCACGTGCTGCCCGGCGTCGGCGGCACGGACCAGTACGTCGACTACTCCTCCGAACAGATCGTGAAGGTCGGCTGGTCCGGTGAGTTTGTGGAGGCGGAGAGCGCGCCCGACAACATCCTGTTGTTCCGCATCGCCGCCGTGACCGCCGACGCGCCCGACGGCGAGCCCGAGCCGGGGCTGGTGTCGGAAGAAAACCTGCTGTCCGCCAGCGGCAACGGCTTTGTGGAAACGCAGCCGCTGCCGGGTCTGCAGGACGGTCGCGCGTACTACGTGCACCTGGAGGTGTGCAACCGCGGCAAGCTCTGCACCTCCGTGGCGTCCAGCCAGCCGCTGATCCACGACAGCAGCCCGCCCGAGTCGCCCGCGTTTGTGACGGTGCCCAACACCACCACCATGTGGGGCGACGCGGCGCTGACGCAACGCGCCCGCGCGCCGTCGCACCACCAAACGGAGGACGACCAGGTGCACGTGATGTGGATCCCGTTCACGGACCCGCACTCGTGGACCACGGACGTGCGCGTGGGCATGGGCACCAGCGGCTTCGGCACGGACGTGCACGAGCTGCAGGTGGTCAGCAACGACACCGTGTCCATGTCCTTTGCGCCCAAGTTGGGCAAGGCCCGGTTCACGCCGGGCCGCGCGTACTACGTGGTGTTCTCCGTCACCAACCACGCCGGCGCCCAGGCGTTCTACCGCACCGCGCCACTGTACGTGGACCAGACGCCGCCGGTGCCGCACTGGGCGGCGGACGTGTTCCCGCGCGACGTCGCCGGCATGGACACGTACTACACCGTGGACGCCAACGTGGGCGACATTGCGCTGACGGACGGCACGGCGGTGCGGGCCAAGTTCAAGTGCGACGACCCAGAGAGCGTGGACGGCGGCGCGAAGGGCAACATGACGTACCGCTGGCGTGTGTGCAGCACCGCCGAGTGCGACCGCGTCGTGTACGCGGACTGGATGGATGTGGGCATCACGCCGCGCGGCACCGCCTCCCCCAGCGCCATGGCAGACGCCAGGGCCGCCGGCACGCTCGAGTGGGTGTTTGTGCAGGTGGAGTGCACCAACCCCGTCGGCATGACCGCGGTGTTCTCGTCCGACGGCGCCCTGTTCGACGACACGCCCATCAACAACAGCACCGCCGTGGTCGCGGACACCAGCCCCGCCTTTGGCACCGACCAGGCGCCGGCGACCGGTGACATTGACTGGCTTGGGTTCAACACCGTCCGCGCGTCTTGGATGGGCTTCCACGCCGAGGACGGCCGGCCGCCGCTGCAGCAGTACCTGTTTGGTGTGGGCACCGCGCCGGGGCTGGACGACGTCCAGGCCTTTGCGTCGGTGGGTCTCGCCACGGAGGCCGCCACGGACCCGGACGTCACGCCGCTGGAGCAGGGGCACACGTACTACATCACCGTCGCGGCGGTGTCCACGGCTGGCGCGGTGTCCACGGCGTGGTCGGATGGCTTCACGGTGGACATGGAGCCGCGGGTGTTGCACGTGGAGGACATCATGCCGGACTTCCTGTTCTTGAACGAGACGTACCGGTGCATGGAGCACCTGAACTGCATGGCGGTTGCCGAGGAGGGCGAGGACATTGACTTCATCCCCAGCATGGACACGATGTCGTTCCGGGTGTGGTCCGCAACGCCCCAGCTGGCGCCGACGGCCACCACCGAGTACGGCGTCAGCCTGTGCTCGGGTGACCCACTGGCCCTGAACGTGCTGCCCATCGCCGCCGCCGCCAACGCCAGCGCCACTCGCTTCGACTCGTTGGCGGAAACCATGCTGTTCCATGGCCAGTCGTACTGCGCCGTCGTGTTCCAGACCAACGCCGCCGGCATCGTGAGCTACAACGTCTCCGACGGCGTCACCGTCGACATCACACCGCCGGTGGCGCTCACCATCCACGAGGGCCCCAGTTCCCAGGTGGATGACGACGCCACGCCGTCGCTCACCAACGTGACGGTCACCCTGGAGTGCGCCGACACGGAGAGTGGCATCCACCACGCCGAGGTCATGGTGACCGCGGTGGACTTTGCGACGGGCGATGTCCTGGGGGTGGAGGCGGAGTGGGGCGTGGTCCCGGACTCCGCATCGCCACCTGGCGAGACGACGGGGGTCACACACGTGGTGCAGGGCCTGAACCTGACGCAGGGTGACTGGTACGTGACCACGGTGCGCTGTGTCAACGGTGCCGGCGCCTACGTCGACCTGGACTCCGACGGCTTCACCGCGGACACCACGCCGCCGTCCATGGACGGCGTCACCATCCGCCATGCCGTGCACGACGTGCACGTTGCGGCACAGCCCGACGCCGACACCATCTCGGCGTCGTGGTCCGGCTTCTCCGACGACCTGTCGGCGCTGGAGTCCTTTTCGTGGTCCATCGGCACCGCGCCGCACTTGGGCGATGTGATGAACATCACCGACGTCGGCGCGGCCACGACGGTGACCGCGTCGGGGTTGAACCTGCAAGACGGTGTCACGTACTACATCACGGTGTACGCCCACAACGACGCGGGGTTGGTGTCCTCCACCGCCTCCTCGGGCGTCACCGTCGACAGCTCCGCGCCGCTGTCACCAGAGCGCATCCGTGTGGTGGCGGCAGACGGCTCGGGCGAGTTCGCCGACAGCTGGTTGGGCGTCACCGACAGCATCCACGTGTCTTGGACCGACGCCGTGGACCCCCACTCTGATGTCACGTACCGGTGGGCCATGGGCACCGCGCCGCATGGCCAGCACGTGCAGCCGTGGTCGGAGGTGGGTGCCAACACCTCCGCCGTGCTCCACGGCCTCAGCCTCATCCCCGGCATGCCGTACTTTGTCACCGTGGAGGCCACCAACGTCGCGGGGCTCACCACGGTGACGCTGAGCAACCGCATCGGCGTGGATCCATACCCTCCCTCGCCGGGCGTGGTGGTCAACGGCCGCTCGCTGCAGACGGCCGTGTCTGCCCAGCTCTCCGCGGACCTGTCGTGCGCGTGGAGCGGCTTCGACGACTCCCTGTCTGGCATCCAGTCCTACCACGTCGGCATGGGCACCACGCCCGGCGCCTCGAATGTGGCGCCGCTGCAAGTGCTGCCCCCCGCCGCCGGCGCGACCGCCTTCAATGTGACGGGCACGCCGGGGACCACCTACTACTGCGTCGTGACGGCGTACGACTACGCCGGCAACGCCGCCACGGTGGTGTCTGGCGGCTCCGTCGTGGACGTCACGCCGCCTGTCGCGGGCCAGGTGCTGGACGTCTCGGCGTCCGCGGTGGCCAACAACGACGACGTGGACGTGGACTACATGCTGCTGCCGACGAAGAGCAAGTACCGCCGCACCGTGGCAGCGGTGTGGGTCAACTGGTACGACGCCGAGAGCGGCGTGACCCGCGTCGAGTGGTCGGTGGGCACCTCGCCCGAGGCCGCTGACGTGCTGGCGTGGACGCATGTGGACTCGTACAAGACCCGAGCCGAGGCCCGCACCGCCGTGACGCTGCAGCCGGAGACCAAGTACTTCACCTCCGTCCGCATGTGGAACCAGGTGGGCCTCATCACCACCGCCACCTCCGACGGCTTCACGGTGCTGTACGACACGGCCGTGCGCAGCGAGGGCGGGCTGCACGTGGAGACCCGCACCATGCACATCCCCGCGTACGCGGTGCCCGGCAACGCCTCGTGGTGCTCGTGCGGCGACGCCCACGGTGCGCTGGCGGCGTCCGGCGCCGTGTTTGACCCCGTCCACCACGTGTGCTCCTGCGGCGCGGACACGTTCCTGGACGCGCAGCCCGACGGCGACCTGCTGTGCGTGCCGTGCCCCACTGGCACCTGCAAGCGGGGCCTCGGCAACAGCATGCACATGTGCTCCGCCGCCGCGTGCGCCGAGCCGCTGCCCACGACGCCGATGCCGGTCGACGCCAGCGCGCTGGAGGCCTGTGGCGAGGAGGGCCTGGGCAAGTTCTGGAACAACGACACGGGGCTGTGCAGCTGCCCGCCGGGCACGCGCGCGCTGCCGTCGGGCGCCTGCATCCGCTGTGGCGACGGCACCATCAACGCGTGGCACGCGGACGTGGCGCAGTGCCGCGTGTGTTCCAGCCCCATCGCCCCGGACACGGTGCTGCGGGTGTCGTGGGACGCCTCGCAGCTTGTCGCTGCCGGCAAACCCCCCACGCACTTTGTCGTCTCCACCGGCACCAGCGTCGGTGCCCTGCGCTGGCGCCAAACCCACGCCTTCAACGCCTCCCTCGCCGAGTTCTACTCGCGCGCCGCCGGCGACGCTGCGCCGCCGTTCCACCACGGCTCGCACACGTACGTGCGCGTGCGCGCGCTGGCAGACGGTGGCGAGACGTCGTTGGCGGACACCCGGGTGGTGGCGCCGGTGGTGGACTACACGCCGCCCACCGGCGGCGGCGTGACGGACGGCGACCCACGGGGCTACGTGGACATGGACGTCGTCACCAGCGGCTCGAGCTTCAAGCTGGCGTGGCACAGCTTCGCCGATGGCGAGTGGAGCACCGGCAAGCGTGACCTGGGCGTGCACCTGTTCCACGTCGCCGTCGGGTCCAACGGTCCCGGCAGCGTGGACGTCTCCGGGGGCTGGCACGTCGTGCGCGACGCGTCGGCGGCCACCATCGACGCCGTCGGTGTGGTGCCGGAGGGCACGCGCGTGCACGCGACGGTGCTGGGCATCAACGGCGCCGGCGCCTGGGTGCAGGCCTCCTCCAGCGGCGCCGTGGTGCAGAGCGAGATCCCCGAGGGCATCATCGTCGTCGTGCCGGTGGCCGTGGCGGTGGCGGGCCAACGCGGCGGCGACGCCGGCACCTTCCGCCACACCACGTCGCAAGTCGCGACGCGCTCGATCGCGGCCGCGTGGCACTTCCCGGGCGCCGACTTGGCGGACGGCGTGGTGCTGAGCTACGTGTGGAGCGTCGTGGACCTGGACCGGCCGCTGCGCAAGGGCGGCTACTACCCGATTGTGAAGCCCACCAAGGTGGGTGACGCGGAGGTGGGCTACGTGACGAAGCTGTCCAAGAAGCGCCGCCTGCGCATGGGCCATCGCTACGAGGCACGCGTCACCGCCACCAACACCGCGGGGCTCAGTCGCACCATCGCGTCGCCGTTCATGCTGGTGGATGCGACGCCGGCCACTCCTCAGATCGCCATCACCTCCGGCCGTGTCGTTGTGGCGGGTGAGCTGCAGCAAGAGGTGCGCTTCATTGCCTCGCCCAGCGAGGTGGGGGTGGCGTGGCAGTGCGAGGACCCGGAGGCCGGCGAGGCGGGGTTCGTGTTCAACGTGAGCGTGGCCTTGGGCAGCACGGTGGGCGGCGACCAGGCCCTCCAGCGCCACACCGCCGAGTTTGCCAGTGGCAGTGTGACGTGGAAGGGGCTGTCCCTCGTCCACGGGCACTGCTACATGGCGCAGCTGGCGTGCCAGCACGCCGGCGCGGAGTTGGTCAGCGAGTACGTCTCCTCCAAGCCCGTGTGTGTGGACGTCACGGGCCCGCAACTGGAGGTCGTGGTGCTGCACCCGACCCAAGGCGACGCCACCGGCACGCGTCCCAGCCCCATTTCGGCCAGAAGCATGGTGCTCGCCCAAACCACCAAGGGTGCGCGGGTGGCAGTGCCACTCATCACCTCCATGGCGCACTCGTACGCCTCCGCGCCGGCGTTGGAGCTGTTCCTCGAGAACTACCTGCCGTTCTTGGACGTGGTGCCCGTCAGCACCGCCATGTACCTCCCAGCGCGCGTCTCCGTCACGGCTGTGGACTCACAGTCCGGCATCGCCTCGGCGGAGCTGGGTTGGGTCGTCGCCGCCAACACCTCCACCGTGGTGCTGCCGCCACGTGCCGTGGAGGTGGACGACCTGGATGTCCTGGGCAACGGCGTGTACGACGCGCAGTTCTCCGTGGCGAGCATCACGCAGGCGCTGCAGGCCAGGAACCTGTCCACCAGCACCGCCGTGGTGCCGCTGTGGCGTGTGACCAACGGCGCGGGCGCCGTGTCACAGGTCCTGGCACCCGTCCCGCTGGTGGCGGACTCCACGCCGCCGCTTGGCGTGGTGCTGGCAGCCAGGTACCAGCACGAAACCAACGAAATCAGTGTCTCGTGGGACATTGACGACCCCGACTCGGGGCTGGTGGGGTTCGTGTGGGGCGTCTCGCAAGGAAAGCGGGTGGTGGTGGCGCCGGAGTGGGTGGGGCGTCAAACCTCCGCCTCCTCTTCCAGTGTCTCCCTTCGCCACGGCGCCAGCTACACGGTGACGGTCACGGCGTGCAATACGGCGCTGCTGTGCGAGTCCTTCTCGCACGCCATCATCGTTGACACGACAGCACCCTCGGGTGGTGCCGTGTTCGCCGGCGGGTTGGACACCCACACCAGCGCCTCTGGCACCCCGTGTTCTGAGGTCCTTTCCCCGCGCCCGTCGGCCGCCCAAATCCTCGAGTGTGTGGACGCGCCCCTCCTTGCCCTGCCCCACGTCACGGCGCTGTACTCGGTGCCGGACCTGCACTGGGGCGGCTTCTTCGACATGGAAAGCCCCGTGTCGTTCTACGTGGTGTCGCTGGGCACCTCCGAGGGCGGCAGCCAGCTCGGCGAGCCCGTGGTGCTGGACGCCAGCAAGACGTCAGTGACGGTGAAGTCGCTGGTCACCCGGCCAGAGGGCATCATCAACGAAGTGGTGTTCCACAACACTCCCGTGTACGCGTCCGTCACCGCCATCAACGCGGCGGGCCTCTTGTCCACCATCTCACGGCCCCTGTTCGCCATCGACAAGGAGCCGCCGACGCCCGGCATCATCGCATTCAACGCCCACCTGGCGCAAGCCGCGGTGGTGGTGCCGGGGCTGCAGAGCAACGCCACCGGGGAGGGGGCAGTGGTGCAGTCATCCACCTCCGCGGTGTCGGTGTGGTGGGAGCCGTTCAAGTCGTCGCAGGGCGGCCTCCTTGCCACGAACGACACGGACGCGGACGCCACGCCGGCCACCACACCCGTGGACGCGTACACCGTGCATGTGGAGGACGCCGACGGCACTGTGGTCGCGCGACCACAGACGGTGGCGGCAGCAGCGTCGCTCTTGGGTGCGTCGTGGGATGACCTCACACTGTCGCCCTCGACACCGTACCGAGCGGTGGTGGCTGCGACAGACACGGCAGGCAACACCATTGTGGCCCGGTCGTCCCACCATCTGATCGTTGACGTGACGCCTCCAGTGCAGGACTTTGCCATCCGTGACGGCGTGCTGCATGACATGGAGCTGGATTGCCAGTCGCGGCTGGGCGAGGAGGCCATGGACCCCAGCGACATCCTGACCGTTGATGCGCGCGTGGAAGCCACCGTGGTGGCAGCGGATGCGGTGCTCGACATCCCTGGCACGTTGGGCACCTCACTGTCTGTTACAGAGCCGCAACGTGTGGTAGACACAGCCACGGTTGTGCGCGTGCTGGTGCCGCCCTTCCAGGACCTGGAGAGTGGCATCCAGCGCGTGGCCATCGCGGCAGGTACATCACCGCATGCCACCGATGCCATGGACTGGATCACCGTGTTTGAGCGGTCTCCGTCGGCGGTGTCACATGTGCAGCCGGGGGCATACCAACTGCTTCTCCCTCCGCAGCATGAAGGCGTGGTCGTGTACACCTCCGTCAAGGCTTGGAACGCGGCTGGGCTGTCCACCGTCACCGTTTCGGACGGTGTGCGTGTCGTTTGTAGAGCCGGCACCCCGGATTGCGACTTTGATTCGCTGTTTGTTTGCTTATCTATGTAGTAGGTCTGCGTGAGTTGTGCGTGTGTTTGTTTCATGTCTGCCACGCGCTGCACAAGTCAAGACTCTTCCGTGGCTGTGCTGTTGTGTTCCACGACGCGTCCTCAACCATGGGATCCAGTCATCACTTTGGTTTTAAAATTACCGATTCTAGTACCCTGTCCCTCTGAACCTGTTAACCCCTCCTGCTGCGCTGCTTTCCTTGCACAAGCACATCACCAAACGCAGTGCCAGGGGTGTGGATCCACACTGTGGATCGTTGACCCGTCCCACAGCACGCCGTTGAAGCCCAAGAGTCAGTCATGACCACTCTCTCGGGTCCGTGACGCAGGATCCCGCGAGCGGGGATGGTAACGCCCTTGTCTGAGGTCGTCGGCAAGACGGGAATCAGCACGGATTGCGTTTCGTTGGGAGTTCCAACCTGAGCCAGAGCATGTCCGCCACCTGTCGTGGGGCCGGACGGTTGAGGCAGGTCGCGGGGCCACGCATGGACACAGAACCGAGCAACAACAACAACGCGTTCTGGTGTGCTGGGTTAACGTCGTTGTGTTTGGAACGATGACGCTGCGGCGAGTGCGAGAGAACCAAGAGATGTTTGACATGTGGGACGGTGTTCAAGAAAACTAACACAGTGTCGCACTGGGTCACAAGTGCTGAACAAAGTTGTTGGTTCACGCGCGAACTTTCACACAGCAGCAAGAGTTGAGCACACGTAAGATATTGCAAGGATAAGGAGACATGTTCGGAAATTCCACTCGGAATGGGCTCAACAACTTTGAGGTTTCAAAGTGATGTCCGGTGGGCAAACGAAGTCGTCCGTGGGCACAGCCACAAGACACATCAATGGGTGGTGGCCATAGCGCATTGCGCTGCGCACCTCTTGGCGAAGTTTCTCAAGGAGCCTTGCTGGCACGTTCTGAAGAGACCGTCCAGCGTGAGTCACAGCAAACGCCGTCGGCCACTCATGCCACGTTTCTCTGCCACGTGTCGTGTAGCCTTGGGCAGGCGCACACGAGACATTTCATAAGGATCCCGCTGCTTCAATGACAGGTGGGGACCCACCATGCACCTCATGGAAGACGCGGGCACCCAACACCCTACACATGTCCAGGCTTGACTCAATGTCGCGCATCCACGAGCTGTCGTTCGCAAATGAAAGAGGCACAGGCACCACTTCGTCGGCGACAGATTGAATGGCATCGGGGATATGTTCCAGGAACTGGGTTAACTCGGTTGCACGACACTCGCCTCGCGAGACCCGGAGTTCTGGGCAAAACCCAAGGGCTGGTAGGCGCTTGGAAACCATGATTCTGACAGCATCCTGTTGGCCTTGCTCATCGGCCTTTGGTTGCGGCAGCCTCCTGTGACAGGAGTCCTGTCGGGTGGATGTTTTGTGGCGGCTGGCCACATGTCCCTAGCCGTACGCAGGCAGCATTGTTGAGCAGCCATCGCAACGGGCCAACAGCCGGGAGTGGATATCTTTGTTGCGGTCCTGATCCAACAGCCCACGTCGGCGTCCGGCCCTGGAGCGGCCCATCATGCCAATGCGGCGAACCAAATCCACTACCGGCGTACACCCGACATCCACCAGACTCTGCCCAGAAGCTGCCCTGGCCCTGGGCGACCACTGCGGTGCATTGAGCACGCGTTCGGGTAAACCGCCCCAACGTTCGACATCCTGGGCGAGGCCGAGCAGCTCGGCGAAGGCAAATCGGTGAAAGCAACAAGTAGGTATTCCACGTAAGTCGCCGGTTT
>Ga0213833_1000344_pt1 | contig 55276 bp, 48 predicted proteins | sample SWATP21_FD_160575 | JGI IMG/M metagenome (GOLD analysis project Ga0213833, IMG submission 160575) | Coastal seawater microbial communities from Marineland, Florida, United States - SWA TP2 #1 | ecosystem: Environmental > Aquatic > Marine > Coastal | place: USA: Florida | collected 2016-08-14 | reverse complement strand
CCACCACGTGCACAAGGGCCGAAAGACCGTAGTAGCCGGGCATGTGGTTCATGTCGTAGTGGCGGAAGCCGCCGGCGCGCACCCCCTCGATCATCGCCAGGTTGCCGTAGTCGCTCTCTTCCCACCCGGCGTAGTGGGTGCCGAGCCACATGCGCCAGGCGAAGGCCGCTCCCAACGCAAGCAGCCATCCCCACATGGGGATGGCATTCGGTTCTCGAGGGGTGGTGGGTGGCGTGGCCATGCATCGAACATGGCACACTCGACGGCGGCAGGCACCCGGAGGCGCTGCCGCCACACCCTCAGAAGTCGGTGAACAGCGGCTCTCTCGGCAGGGCGAGCAGCAGTCGACGCAGGCGGTGGGCCTGAGCGTCCGTCAGATCGACGAACTTGACCCCACACCCGGACACGTCGCCATCGCTCTCGTACCGGTGCCAGCGCACCTCACCTTCGACCACGAACCCGTCAGAGTCGTCCACCGACAGGTTGAGGCGGATGCGCTCACCCACGCCGGGCGGGCTGAAGGTGGCCACGAACACGCCGCCTTCCGAGATGTTCTCGGTGAGACCGGTGAACAGGTTGTCTTCCGACTCCGCATCGAAGTGTGCGTGCAGCATCAGGCGCGGTAGCCGCCGGCCCGACTCTTCCCGCGCACTGTTCACAGCAGCATCCGCACGTCGCATTTCTTCGAGTTCTGCAGACGTGGGTGCGACCCATTGCTCCATGAAGTCCTCCAGGCTTGGGCAGCCCGAGTGGCTACCCGCACCAAGGAGATCGGAAACTTGGGTCCGGTCGGTTAGCTCCGGCGACCCGACAGGTGACGCCATGCCCGACTCGATCGACCGCCCCCAGTCCTCCGGCTTTGCCGAGACCACCGACGGCTTGCGCATTCACTGGCGCTCGGTGGGCGACGGACCACCGGTGGTGTGCTGCAATGGCGTGGGCGTGAGCACGTTCTTCTGGAAGTACGTGATCGAGCAGCTTTCCGACCGCTACCGGGTCCTGGTGTGGGACTACCGCGGCCACGGCCGAAGCTCCCGCGACCTCGACTTCAACCGGCACGCCCTCTCCATCGAACAGCACGCTGCCGACCTGGAGCTTGTCTTGGAAGATGCCGGCATCACACGGCCGGCGCTGGTGATGGGCCACAGCATGGGCTGCCAGGTGGCGCTCGAGCTGTGCCATCGATCGCCGGAGCGGGTGGCGGGACTTGGGCTGTGGCTGGGCACAGCGGGACGCACGCTGCACACCTTTGGCGGGTGGTCGGGGTCGGTGCACGTCTTCCGGCTCATCCATGCCTTCGTTCGGGCCGCTGCGGAGTCCGTCAACCGCACCCAGCGCATCCTGCTCAACTCTCCGCTCGCGTGGCGGGTCACCCGTGGCTTCCACCTGGTCGACCCCTACTACACCAGCCGCGCCGACATGGAGCCCTACCTGCGGCACATGGCCACGATGGACATGCGCGTGTTCCTGGCGTGCGTGCGGGGTGCCGACGCCCACAACGCCTGGGACCACCTCCCCGAGATGGACGTCCCTGCGCTGGTTGTGGCCGCCGAGAAGGACACCTTCACTCCCCTCACCTGCTCCCGCGACATGGCCCGCGACCTCCCCCGGGGCGAGCTGTTCGTGCTGGCCGATGCCTCTCACGCCGCGCTCATCGAACAACCCGAGACGATTGGCTACCGGCTCAACCGCTTCATGGAAGAGACCCTCACTCCGTGGCCGGACGCGCGGTGAGCGTGGGCCGCGCGTAGAGCACCCGAGCACCCAGCGTGCGGTGGTCGAGGCGGGCGGCGCGGTCGAGGTCGGAGAGGAGCTGGGGCAGATCCGGCTGGCAGCGGTATTCTTGGTCGAGGCAGTCGGGGCGGACCTGGCGGATGGTGCGGACCGCTTCCGGCCACCAGGGCGACGCCCGGAGCGACAGCGGCGCGAAGATGAGGGCACCCGCTCCCGCCTGGAGGCGCCGGACAACCGCTGTGAGCGTGTCCCGACGGTCGTCGTCGGAGAGCTCGTTCAGCACCCACCCGAACGTGAGCAGGCCCGGGCCGCGGGTGCGTTCTACCGCCTGTGGAAGCGAGGCCTTGCGGGTCTTCGTGCGAACGCCCAGCTGGCGACCGGTCCAGGCTGCCACCTCGAGGTGCCGCCCCAGTCGGTCGGAGGCTTCGACCCGTCCACAACCGGTCCAGCGACCCGCAGCCGCTCCCACCACACCTGGACCACAGCCAAAGTCGAAGACGGTGTCGACCCGTTCCGCCGGGTGCTCGCGCATCCACTCCTGCGTGAGAACGAGGTGCAGACCACCATAGTAGACCACGAAGGCCGCCCGCTTTCCCCGGCCGTCGGCCGCCTTGTCGCTGAGGGCCCGGGTGTTGCGCTTGTGCACGTACAGGTTGGAGACGGCTTGGACGCCCCGCCGGAGCTCGCGGAATTGGAGGTCGGCGGCCCAGCGCGTGTGTGCGGCGTCGACCCAGCTGTGGACGTCGGCGACAGTGAGTGGCTTCAGCACGAGGGCCGCACCCGCCGATGAACTTCGTCGCGGAACCGGGCGAGGGTCTCGGGGAGCGCACGCTCCATCAGCGACCGCGCGATGTTGTGGGGCAGGAACACGGCCAGCGTGATGTCGAGGGCGTGGTGGGCACGGGTGCGGCCCCCTTCGAGCGGGGTGAGCGTCCATGCGCCCGAGTTCTTCAGGAACACGCCTTCGTCCACGAGGGTCCACGACAGCGACCGGTTGCCGTCTTGCACCAGCCGCAGGGTGTACTGGAGGTCGCGGATGACCCGGGTGGTGTACGCCACGCGCCAGTCACCGTCCCCGAGCACCTCGACGTCGACCGCGCGGATGTGCGGCAGGAAGTCGGGGTAGCTCGTGTGGTCGACCAGCACCGCCATCACCTGCTCGGGTGTGGCGTTGATCTCGATGCTTTCGCCGGTGGTGGGCATCGCCGTTCTCCCATCTCCGATGGGGGGGTCTAACGCCGCTTCCGCCGACGCCGCCGCCCATCGTTGCGCTTCTTGGCAGACACACGCGGAAGGGCTTGCCCCAGCCAGTCTCCCCACCGCAGGTTGACCGTGGCCGCCACGCCGCCCGCGGAGCGCAGCTCGGGGTCGCGCCGGATGAGGTCGAAGGCTGCCTGACGTGCCCGCATGAACAGGCCGCGGTCTTCGGGGGGGTCGGCCCACGAGAAGATGGGGGCTTCGGTGGCGCGGTCGCCGAGGATGGCGGACGCCCCCCGGAAGCGGAGGTCGAGCTCAGCGAGCCGGAAGCCGTCGCGTTCCCGCACCAGCTGGTCGAGGCGCTCGGCCTGGTTGTCGCCGGGGTTGTCGGACGTGACGAAGGAGCAGACCCCCGCCTTGTACCCACCGCTCACATGGGACCGGAGCCGGTGCAGGCGGACGAGGTCGTGGAGGTCGGCGTACTCGACAACCATCGCAGTGGCGTTGGTGACCGCGGGTGAGTCTTCGATGTAGGTGGTGCACACCAGGACATCGATGCGGCGGTGCTGGAAGTCTTCGAAGACCCGGCCCCGCTCTTCGCGCGACATCTCCGACGAGTACACGCCCACCCGGGCTCCGGGGAGGAGGTCGGTCTGGAGTGCCCGTGCCGTGCGCATGGCGTCTTCGACCGACAGGAGGTCGCGGCCATCTCGGACCGGGAAGACGACGTAGCCCTGGCGACCGCTGGCGATGACTTCGCGCAGAGGGGCGTAGGCCTCTTGGCGGTCGGTGTTGGCGAAGACCCCACACGCCACGTGGCGGGGGGTGGACGCATGGAGCGTGGAGACATCGAAGTCGCCGAAGACCGTGAACGCGAGGCTCGACGGGATGGGCGCCCGCGGGATGACGAGGAGGTCGGGGCGGGTGCCGCGACGGGCGAGGGCTTCGAGGTCAAGCGACCCGAACGTGCCCCGCTCTTCGACGGTGACGAGCCCGAGACGCTTCCAGGTGACGGCCTTCTGCAGGATGGCGCGGGTGCCGAACACGATCTGGGCCTCGCCCCGACGGATGGCGTCGATCTGCGCGCGGTCGAGGCGGTCGTCGGTGATGAGGAGCGTCTTGATGCCGATGGAGCGCAGGATGGGGTCGATGTGGAGGAACCTGCGCTCGGCAGCGAGGGAGTCCGGAGCCACCATCGCTGCCTGGCAGCCACCACCGACCACCATGAGCGCGGCGAGCTGGGCCACCAGTCCCTTGCCCGAGCCCACATCGCCTTGGAGCAGGCGGTTCATGGGGACCGGCCGCACGAGGTCGCGGCGAATCTCCGAAAACGCCAGCTCCTGGGCGTCGTCGAGCCGGATCTGGTGCTGGGCTTCGATCTGGCCGATGCCCATGTGGACCGGCTTGTGGGCGATGCCCCGTGCCGGCTTGCCCCGCCCCGAGCGCCACGCGACCCCCACCTGGATGGTGAACAGCTCATCGAAGGCCAGGCGCAGGCGGCCGCGGCGGGTGGCGTTGGCCGGGAAGTGGGCGTCGCGGAGGGCTTCGTCGAGGGCCAGCAGCCGGTGTTGGTCGCGGATGGCGGCGGGAAGCCAGTCGGAGAGGGTGTTCTCGACCTCTTCAAGGGCCGCAGCCACGGTGGCGCGGACGCGGGTGTCGTCGATGCCATCGATGCCGTAGACCGGCAGCATGCCACTGCCGCGACCGCGGAGCCCGAGGGGTTCGGCCTCGTACATCGTGGGGCCGGCCTCGGCTTCGCGGACTTCGCCGTGAAGGCCCAGCTCCTGCCCCACTTCCCAGTGTTCCCAGCCACGGGGCTGGCTGCGGAACCAGCGCACCCGAAGGGGGGGTGCGTCGGCGTCGCCCAGGCCCACTTCCCAGCGCCGACCGTGCGGAGAGAGGTGCACGACCCGCCACAGGATGGGCGCACGAACCGTGACGGGTTCGTCGAGAACCGCGCCTGCTACGCCCACACGCTGCGAGCGCTCGTGGCGCGAGGGGGCCCGCTGGAGGAGGTCGGCGATGGTGTGGATGCCAGCTTCGGTGAGCGCTTCGAGCTCGACTTCATCGAGCACACCGAGCTCGGCGACGGCACGACCGGTGGCCATGGGATGACCGAGGGGCCGCACGACGGGCTTGGACACCACCGGCTCGGCGGGGGGCGCAGCCTTGACCGGTTCGTCTTCGCGGCCACCACGACGGCGACCACGGCGACGCTTGCGGTTGTTGCGGCCGGAGTCGTCGGTGGGGTCGGGGGCTGCCTCGCGAGCCGGAGCAGCCTCGACCACGCCTTCCTCGGCACGGGGCTCGGTGGCGGCTGGCGCCCGGGGCTTGTCTGCGGCACTCCGCCGGTCGCCACGACGACCCGAAGAACGCTTGGACTCGGAGCGCGGTGCTTCGGAGCGCTTGGGACGGCGCTTCCGGCGCTTCGGCGCATGCTCACCGAGGAGGTCGTCGGCGGCCCGACGGACACGACCGAGCAACCGACGACGCGAGCGCACGGGCGCCCCATCGATGGCTTCGAGGGCACGGACCAGGGCTTCGAGCGCAGGCTCTTCAGCGTAGGGGCCCAGCAGGCGCAGCGACGCGGCGCCGATGAATCGAAGGTGCGGCGCACCCTTGTCTTGCCGACCCGCCCAGGCCACCGAGCGGCGGACCGCGAGGAGGCACTCGAGCCGTCGGTCGAGCGGCGCGGCTTCGACAGCATCGGCGCTTTCGGGTGCGGGGGCCTCGGGTGCCGGTGCGGCTTCGGCAGCTGCCACCTCGGCCTCACCCACCACCGGAGTGGGGGCGTCGGCCGGGTCTTCCGGGGCGGCCACCGCGGCGAGCGCTTCCGCATCGATGTCGAGCACGAGGGTGTCTTCTTCCAACACCTCGGCGGTCTCGACAGGCGGGTGCGCCGTGGACGGGGCTTCGGGGGAGTGCTCCGGTGCGGACTCGGCCGCAGTCTCGGTGGCCTCGAGGGTCACCTCACCATCCTGTTCGCTCACGGCAGCCTCTTCGTCTCGATCTGCGGCACCACGGGTGTCGATGCCCCGATTGGGGCGTCTCGACTACTTGTAGTGGACGTCTTCGATCACATACTTCCGCACGCCGCCCGGCGCTCGCACGGTCACCTCATCTCCCACTTCGCGGCCCACGAGGGCACGACCGATCGGAGATGTGACCGACACCATGCCCGCCTTCACGTCGGCTTCATCGGTGCCGACGATCTTGTAGGTGACTTCCTCGTCGGAGGAGAGGTCGATGAGGTCGACCGTGGTGCCGAAGATCACACGGTCCGATGCGGGAATCCGGGACACATCGATCACTTCGCTCGCGGAGAGCTTGGCTTCCAGCTCGCGGATGCGGCCTTCGTTGAGGGCCTGGCGATGCTTGGCGTCTTCGAACTCGGAGTTCTCGGAGATGTCGCCGTGGGCACGGGCCTCTTCGATGTCCTTCACGATCTGGTGGCGGACAATTTCTTTGATGTGCTTGAGTTCCGCCTTCAGCGCGGCGTGTCCGCGGGGGGTCATGGGTACTCGCTGCATCGAACAGATTCCTCTCGAACTGATGATTCACGGCGTGAGCGTCACGCGATGGGCAGTGGACCGACCAAGCCGCCGGTGGTTCGCCCGGGTTGACCCGAAACGAACGGCAGGGGCCTGTGGAAGCGGGTGGGCCACGGTGGAAGACCGGTGGGGACCACACGCCAGTCAAGCTCACGCACCCGGAGGCGGTGGAGCTGTCGGCGACAGCCTCCGGCAACGACGTCGCCCAATGCTTGCCCCGAACAGACGGACCCCCATACCGCCGGGGTACGGGGGACGAGATGTTCGGCGCTGTTGGGCGGGCTCCGACCGGGGGCCGGTGCAGCCGTCGTTGCGCGGACGTTACATTGCTAATGTGTCGAACGCCCAGGTGCCAGACACCATCGTGGCTTTCACCGCTCCTTGCAGCACCCGGCCCGCAAGAGGCTCGTTGACGCCCTTGCTGTGGCGCGGCGCGGTGGCCGCCTGCCGGGCGTCGGGGTCAACCAGGGCGAGGTCGGCCGGTGCACCGGGCAACAAGGTGGCGGTCTTGCCCAGAACTGCGGCTGGCAGCGACGAAAGCGCCCGCACCGTGGCCGGCATGTCTCCGTCGAGGGCGGTGAGGGTGGCTGCGAAAGCGGTCTCGAGGCCAGCAGCTCCCGGCATCGAGCGCTCGAACTCGTGTTCCTTCTCCACCCGCGACAGGGGCCGATGGCATGCACCCACCATCACGTCGCCCGCCCGCACGGCGTCGACCAACACCTGGCGGTCGGCTTCCTCGCGCACAGGCGGCACCAGCCGGAGGTCGGTGTCGTAGCTGGACCGGGCGACGTCTTCATCGATGAGCAGCAGGTTTCGGGCAGGCACACTGCACGTCACCGGGAGCCCTTCCGCCCGCGCCGCGCGCACCTGCACCACCGCCCGCGCCGACGAGATGCCGGTGAGGTGGAGGATGGCCCCGGTGAGCCGCGACAGCGCGATGGCCCGCGCCACTCCGATTTCTTCGCTGGCGGTGGGAAGCCCGCGGAGGCCGATGCGGAGCGCCACCGCCCCTTCATGCATCACACCATCGACCTCGAGCAGGGGCTCGGATGGCCGCAAGATGACCGGCACACCAAACTTCTGGGCGTACTCGAGCGCCCGCCGCAGCACGAGGGTGTCGGCCACAGACCGCCCGCCGTCGGACAGCGCCACCGCGCCGGCATCCACCATGCAGCCAATCTCGGCGAGGTCGGCCCCCGCGAGCCCTTCGGTGAGGGCCCCGGCAAAGTGCACCCGCGCACCATCGAGGCCGCGGGCGCGCTTTTCGAGGTTGGCCAGCAGGGCACCGCGGTCAATGACAGGGTCGGTGTCGGGCGCCGCAACCACCGTGCCGAAGCCGCCGGCCGCACCGGCTCGACTGCCGGTCTCCAAGGTCTCGCGCCAGAGGAAGCCGGGGTCGCCCAGATGCGCGGACAGGTCGACGAAAGCAGGGACGAGCCACAGGCCACGGGCGTCGACCACATGGGCGTCGGGGCCAGCATCCTGGCAGATGCGACCACCGAGGATGTGGACCACCTGGTCTGCCTGCAAGCCACGCTCGGGACACCACGTGGTGGCGCCAATGATGCGGGTTCCGGGTTCAGCCACGGTAGCCATCCCCACCCTCCTCGCCGAGCAACAGGTAGAGCAATGCCATCCGCACCGCCAGGCCATTGGACACCTGCTCCAGCACCACGGAGCGGTCGCCGTCGGCCACATCGGGGGTCATCTCGACGCCCCGGTTGATGGGACCTGGATGCATCACGAGCACCTCGGGACGGGCCTTCTGAAGGCGGTCGATGTCGAGGCCGTACAGTCGGGCGTACTCGGACACCTCGGTCATGACAGCCCGCCCGAGGCGCTCGCGCTGCACCCGCAGCATCATGATGACATCGGCATCTTCGAGCACTTCGTCGACCCGGTGGCGGACCTCCACACCGAGCGAAGCCATCCGTGGCGGACACATCGTTCCCGGACCCGCCACCACCACGTGGGCCCCCATCGTGCGCAGGCCGAAGATGTTGGACCGGGCCACGCGGGAGTGGAGCACGTCGCCCACAATCGCGATGGTGCGCCCTTCGAGCGAGCCCAGGTGGTCGCGCATGGTGAGCATGTCGAGCAGGGCCTGGGTGGGGTGCTCGTGGATGCCGTCCCCGGCGTTGATGACCGACCAGCCAAAGGCTTTGGCGAGCATGTGGGGGGCGCCGGCGTTGGGGTGCCGGATGATGAGGGCGTCGGGCCGCCAGGCGTCGATGTTGCGGGCGGTGTCCATGAGCGTCTCGCCCTTCTTGGTCGAGCTGCTGCTCGCCGAGAAGCCGAGGACGTCGGCGCTGAGGCGCTTGGCCGCCAGGTCGAAGCTCATGCGGGTGCGGGTGGAGTTCTCGAAGAATGCCGACACCACGGTGCGCCCGCGGAGCGTAGGCACCTTCTTCACCCGACGACGGTTGACCCTGCGGATGTTGGCGGCGGTGTCGAGGATCTGGGTGATTTCCTCGCGGGACACGCCACGCAAGCCCAGCATGTCTTTGCGGCGCTTGGGACGGGCGGCTTCGGTGGTCATGTCTCCCCTCCCCCACGGCGAGCGAGGTCGACGCCGCCGTCTGTGCCGAACTGGACGGTGACGCGGTCGGCGCGGTCGGTGTCGAGCGTTCGACCGACGAAGTCTGCCGCGATGGGAAGCTCCCGATGCCCACGGTCGATGAGCACCAACAGCTTGATCCAGGCGGGTCGGCCGTAGTCCCACAGCTCATCGAGGGCCGCGCGCACCGTCCGTCCCGTGAAGAGCACGTCGTCGACCAACACGATGCCGGCCCCCGACACCGCGAAGGGCAAGGTGGTCTCGCCCAGGACCGGCTTCTCGAGGCCCGTGTAGAGGTCGTCGCGGTACAGCGTGATGTCGACGTTGCCCACGACCGGCCGCTGGCCCTCCAGCTCTTCGAGGGCATCTGCCAGCGCGTGGGCCAAGGTGGCACCACCCGTGACAATACCCACCAGCACGAACTGATCAGGAGGACCAAGGCGCTCCACCAGCTCGAGTGCGAGGCGATGGGTGGCGCGTCGGACGTCTTCGGCGGACAACAGCCGGTTGGCTTGCGGGCTGCCCATGGGCACCTCCGGTCACAGAACCGTGGCGCGCTTCATGTCCCGATGCTGCGGGCCTGTCGAGGGCTGCCGCGGAGCGATGCGGTGTCGATCAGTAGACGTCGACGACGCCGCGTTGGTCGGCTTCGGCGGAGACCTCGTACTCGAGCGTCTTGTAGTAGTCGGTGCCCGGGTAGTAGACGTCGACAATCCAGAAGCACGACACCGTGTAGAACTCGCCGCGCTTCTCCCACTGGCAGTCTTCTGCCGTGATGTAGTCGATTTCCTTTTCCTTCATCGCGATGCGGAACTTCTCGCGAGCGGCGTGCTCTTCGACGTGGGCGTACCAGGCGATAGCAGAGCCCTTCACCACCTCTTTCATGTTCATGTAGTCGAGCTGGTAGGGCACGAAGAGCCACGCGAAGAAGCCGCCCACCGCGAGGATGAACAACAGCAGGATGGTGAGGATCTGGACGCGACCGCCGCGGGCACGACGGCGCATGCCAGGCAACGACGGACGGCGGGAGAGCGGGTTCATGACGGCCTCGAGGGGTGATGGCCCACTGTACCGCGATGGACGCCAGCGAACCGTGCAGGGTGGGCGACTGTAAGGTCAGCGAATGCGGTCGCCGGCTGGAAAGCCCGCGATGGTGCCCAAGATCGCAGAGTGTGGAATCGCCCCATGCACCCGACTGTCGCCGCCCAGGGGTCGGGCATCGGACAACATGAAGACCTCGCCTTGGGCAAGCTGCGTGTGCGGGAGCGACGGACCGCCCGGAATGATGGGCACCGGATAGCCACCCACAACCTCCTGCCAGCCGTCGTCTTGTTCAGTGCGTGGGAGCACCTTGCCGTCGACCCACACCGTGGTGTCGGAGCGGACCTCGACCGTGGCAGGACCCACCGCAACGACCCGATAGGCGCCGGTGAGGGTGGTGCCGGGCCACTGCACCCAGGCTGCGTCTCCGGGGGAGACTTCTGAAGACCACTTCCACACCCAGACCGTGGCGTTGGCGGGTAGTGAGGGAGCGAGCGTGGGGGCTTCGATGGACAGGGGGCCGCCCACCTTGGCGCGAACCCCCAAGACGACCACCAGCAGGCCAATTCCAAGGCCCACCGACCGAACGACCGACCGGCTCAATCGTCGCCGACCTTGAGCACGGCCATGAAGGCGGCCTGCGGAATCTCCACCGAGCCGATGGACTTCATCCGCTTCTTGCCTTCCTTCTGGCGCTCGAGCAGCTTGCGCTTCCGGGAGATGTCGCCGCCGTAGCACTTGGCGGTGACGTCTTTGCGCATGGCCTTCACGGTGGTGCGGGCGAGCACCTTGTTGCCAATCGCTGCCTGGACCGCCACATCCCACATCTGCCGCGGGATGAACTCCTTGAGCTTGCGGGTGAGGCCCTGGCCCATGCGGTAGGCGTTGGTGCGGTGGATGATGGCCGACAGCGCATCAACCCGCTCGCCATTGACCAGCACATCGAGCTTGACGAGGTCTTGGGGTTCCCAGCGGTCGACCTCGTAGTCCATCGAGGCGTAGCCCCGAGAGCAGCTCTTGAGCTTGTCGAAGAAGTCGTACACCACCTCGGCGTACGGAATCTCGTAGGTGAGCACCACACGACCGGGGCCGGCGTAGTCGAAGCCGAGCTGGGTGCCGCGGCGACCCTGGCACAGCTTGAGGACCGGACCCACGAACCGCTCGGGGACGTGGACCGTGACCTTCGCGATGGGCTCGGCGATGTGGTCGATGGTCTGGACGTCGGGGAGCTTGCTGGGGCTATGGATCTCGAGGTCTTCGCCGGCCTTCGTGCGGACCCGGTAGACCACGCTGGGCGAGGTGTTGATGAGGTCGAGGCCGTACTCGCGCTCGAGCCGCTCCTGGACGATTTCCATGTGGAGCAGGCCGAGGTAGCCGCAGCGGAAGCCGAAGCCGAGGGCATCGCTGACTTCGGGCTCGTAGTCGAAGGCGCTGTCGTTGAGCTGGAGCTTTTCGAGGGCGCTGCGCAGGTTGTCGTGGTCTTTCGAGTCGATGGGGTAGATGCCCGAGAAGACCATGGGCTTGATGTCTTGGAAGCCCTGGAGGGGGACCTCGGCGCCGCGGTCTTTGGTGGTGACGGTGTCGCCCACGCGGGCATCGGCCAGCGACTTGATGGCGGCCATCATGAAGCCCACCTCGCCGGCGGCCAGCTCGTCGCGGTCGACGATTTCGGGGGCGAACACACCCACCCGCGTGACCTCGTAGATGGCGCCGGTGGCCATGAGCTTGACGCGGTCGCCTTTCTTGATGGTGCCGTCGACCACGCGCACCATGACCACCACGCCCACGTAGCTGTCGAACCACGAGTCGAAGATGAGGGCCCGCAGCGGCGCATCCCGGTTGTCGGGGGGCGGCGGCACGTATTCGCAGATGGCGGCCATGACGTCTTCGATGCCTTCGCCGGTCTTGGCGGAGCACATCACGGCGTTGTCGGTCTCGAGGCCCACGGTGTCTTCGATCTCACCGAGCACGCGGTCGGGCTCGGCGCCGGGGAGGTCGATCTTGTTGAGGACCGGGATGATCTCGAGGTCCTGGTCGAGGGCCAGGTAGACGTTGGAGAGCGTCTGGGCCTCGACACCCTGGGCTGCGTCGACGACCAGGAGCGCACCCTCACAGGCCGCGAGCGACCGGCTGACCTCGTAGGTGAAGTCGACGTGCCCGGGGGTGTCGATGAGGTTGAGCACGAACTGTTCGCCATCGGGCGCCGTGAAGGGAATCTCGACGGACTGGGCCTTGATGGTGATGCCGCGCTCGCGCTCGAGATCCATGCGGTCGAGGTACTGGGCCTTCTTGTCGCGGTCGGAGATGAGCCGGGCATGCTCCATGATGCGGTCGGCCAGCGTGGACTTGCCATGGTCGATGTGGGCGATGATGGCGAAGTTGCGGATGCGGTCGGCGGGCGTGGGCACAGGGCCTCCAGACGAGCGCAGCCGGATATCCGCCGGCCACGACAAAACGAAGCAGCGCGCTAACGTCTGTGGGTCGGGTCGACCGTGACATCCACGCGGACTCACAGCGACTGCGGGGGACGAACCGGTTCAGGGACGACCGATGGCGTAGTACTCGAGGCCGGCGGCCCGCATCGCGAGGGGGTCGTAGATGTTGCGACCGTCGAAGACCACCTTGTCGGACAGGGCGTCGGCCAGCTCGGACGGGACGGGGTTGCGGAACTCGTTCCACTCGGTGACCAGCACGAGCGCGCAGGCGCCTTCCAGCGCATCGTTGCCATCGCGGGCGTAGCGGATGCGGTCGCCCAGGACAGCGTGGGCGGTCTCGGCGGCTTCGGGGTCGTAGGCGGCCACCGTTGCACCGCGGGACAGCAGCTCTTCGATGAGCACGAGCGACGGGGCTTCCCGCATGTCGTCGGTCTGGGGCTTGAACGCGAGACCCCAGATGGCGAAGTGCCGACCGGTGAGATCGGCGCCGAAGCGGTCGACCACCTTGGCGCCGAGGACAGCCTTCTGTTCGGCGTTCACAGCCTCGACGGCCGACGCGATGCGCAGGGACACTCCGGCGGACCCGGCGAAGTCGACCAGCGCACGAACATCCTTGGGGAAGCACGACCCGCCGTAGCCCGCACCGGCGAACAGGAAGCGCGGACCGATGCGGGTGTCGCTGCCCACACCGCGGCGGACCATCTCGATGTCGGCCCCCATCGCTTCACACACGCGCGACAGCTCGTTCATGAACGAAATCTTGGTCGCGAGCAGCGCGTTGGAGGCGTACTTCGTGATCTCGGCAGACCGGTTGTCCATGATGAGGATGGGACGACCGCTGCGCACGAAGCCGGCGTAGAGGCTGCGCATCTGGTCGGCGGCCCAGGGCTCGCTGCAGCCCACGACGATGCGGTCGGGGCGGGTGAAGTCGTCGACCGCAGCGCCTTCTTTGAGGAACTCGGGGTTGGAGACGACGTCGAACGGATGCTGCGCGGTGGCGGCGATGTGTTCGCGCACCTTGTGGGCCGTGCCGACGGGAACGGTGGACTTGATGATGACCAGCGTGCGGCAGGTCATGTGCTCGGCGATGGCGCCGGCCACGGCGAGAACACCGGAGATGTCGGCGGAGCCATCGGGCAGACCGGGGGTGCCCACCGCGATGTAGACCACGTCGGCGGCCGCGATGGCCGAGGCGGTGGCGGTGGTGAAGCGCAGGCGGCCTTCGCGCATTCCGCGCGCGAGGATGGGCTGCAGGCCGGGCTCGTAGATGGGGACGCCGCCGCTTTCGAGGAGCTCGATCTTTGCGGTGTCTCGGTCGACGCACGTGACGTTGAAGCCGAGGTCGGCCATGCACACGCCCACGACCAGTCCCACGTATCCAGTACCCACGACACAGATTTGCATCGCTGTTCTCCTCGTCCTGTTGGCCCATTCGCCCCACATTTGGAGATCGCCAAGCCGACCGCACCGGTATACCCCACCGGCACCGAACAAGTCGGTCACCGGCGATCCCGAGCGGATGGGTCTCGAGAGCGCCCCGTCCCTTGACGTTGGGTGGCATGGCGGGATAGCCGCCGGCGGCTGTTCGTGGCAGGCATCACCGCGCGGCTTCGAGGCTTCCGTCTCACCAGACGGCTCCCCCGACCAACACATCGGGTCAACCTCTCCAGACCGCAGCCTGGCCACCGCACACGAAATCATCCCTTTTCTTCGTTTCGACAGAACCAACGGGTCCGCGGACCCACCGGAGACTCCCCGTGGCAAACCACAAGGACGCCCTCAAGCGCATCCGCCAGAACACGAAGCGTCGTGCTCGCAACCGTCACTTCCGCAGCATGATGCGCAACCAGGTGAAGAAGCTCAACGCCATCATCGAGACGGGCGACCAGGAAGCCGCACAGGCACAGCTCTCCAACGCCGTGGGCATGATCCAGCGCGTGTCGTCCAAGGGCATCATCCACCGTCGCCAGGCTGCCCGTCGCGTCAGCCGCCTCACCCACGCGGTGAAGAAGATGGCTGCACCGGTGGCCGAGAGCTGAGCCTTCGCCAAGAAGCTCGAGAGCCGCGTCCCAAGGGTCGCGGCTCTTCTCTTTCTTGTCTCTATTCTTGGGAGCGGGGAACGCGCGGAGTCAGCTCGCGCGGGTCATCTCGAGCACCAGCCCCTCGAACACGTATTGGTCGGACGCCTTGGCACGGTTGAGGGCCCGGTTGGCACGGGCCAGCTGGGCGGTCACTTTGGCGGGGTCGATGGGACGGCGCCGGAGGGTGGTGGATGCCGCCCGCAGCTTGCTTCCCGGCATGCGCGCCCACCGTCCGGGGGGTGGGGCGCCTGCACGAAGGGCTTCTTGGAGCGCGAGGAGGTCGCGGATCTGCCACGCCACCATCGACAGGAGCTGGTGGGTGGACCGCTGGGCCCCTCCCCCACCGAGCAACCTCTGGCAGGCCGCCATCGCGCGCCCCGAGTCGCGGGCCACGATGGCATCCGTGAGCTCCCACACCACCGCCTCGGCCACGAGGGAACAGGCCGCCTCCACGTCGTCGACGCCGATGGAGCCTTCACCTCCCACCGCGCACACCAGCTTGTCGACCTCCATGCGCAGCCGCGCGGTGTCTTTGCCGGTGAGCTCGATCAAGCGGCGCAGGGCGGTGGGCTCGATGCGGCATCCCGCTGCTTCCACGCGTTCGCGGGCAAGCGCATCCGGCCGCTGGTCGCGGGATCGGAAGGTCTGCAGCGCGCCGGCCTTCTTGGCGGCGGCCCGAAACGCGCGGGCGGCCTTGGTGTTGCCCAGCTTGGCCCCGCGCATCACGAAGACGGTGCTGGGGTTCGGGCTGGCCATGTAGGCCATGAGCGCTTCGAGGGTGTCGACCGACGCACTCTCCAGCTCTCGCACCTCGACGAAGCGGTGCCGCGACATCATGGGTTGGGTCTGCGCTTGGGACACCGCGCCGGCAGCGCCATCCCCTGCTCGGTACACGGCAGCGTTGAATGCCGCCGCCGCACCGGGCACTGCAGCTGCGCGGAGGGCGGCGACCGCATCGTCCATCAGAGCGGCTTCGTCTCCCAACATCACGACGACTGGGCGCATCTGGGGATCGGACACGGGCACCTCGTTCGGGTTCGTCGGGACCGTATCTCGCGACCCCGGGGTGAGCCGCGATAGGCTACGTCCCCGGCGCCCCACGCCGGCTCGGAGGCCGTTCGATGTCCACGTTGTCGCTGCGCATTCCGTCGTCGCACGCTGCGCCGTCGTCTGCGCTTCGCGTGTTGTCGGTGCCTGCCGCGCTGCTGGCCGGTGTCCTGTCCACCGCCGCCTTCGCCCAGTCCGCGCCGCCTGCAGGAAATGGTCAGCCCGCCACCGGCCGCGAGCCCGTCCAGCGCACCGAACGGTCGATGCTGATGGAGACCAACTTCCGGGTGCGGTACCTCAGCGTGCCCAACTCGGTCATGGACATCTGGTTCTTCGACTCGGATGAAGAAGGCGCAAACCCCTTCGAGCGCCCGAAGATCCGCATGTACACCTTCGGGGTGGAGTACGTCCTCAAGCCCAAGCCGATGAACTGGATCTTCTACTACGAGTACATCGGTAGCGGCATCAAGGAAGGGTACTGGGACGACGCCGAAGAACCCGCCGACCACGACGACGGCGACTGGATCAAGCCCAGCGGCTTCGGCATGCACGCCATCGGCGCCAACTACGCCCACGAGATCGACGTCTCCAACCCCGACCGCGCCGTGTGGGTGAGCATGCTCTTCAGCGCGGGCCTCGGGGCTGGCATCGTGAGCGGCCAGCTCCAGACCTGGCACCCGGGCGGCAACGAAACCATCACCAACCAGTGCCTCCGCGACGCCCCGGCGTACGAACGCAAAGACACCTGCCCCGACGACGGCAGCGTTCGCTTGCCCGGCCTGCTGCCCATTCTCGATCTCACCATGAGCACGCGGGTGAACTTCTCCGAGCGTGCCTCGGCCCGTCTCGATGTGGGCCTCCACAACTTGTTCTACGTGGGAACAGCCTTCGGGACGGTGTTCTGATCAGCGCCGCTCCTGCGCGGCAGGCCGTGGTCTGGCCCCGGCTGCCGATTGCGTCCATGCCCATTTGGGCGACCTTCCTGTGGACGCCGCTGCCTTCGTCCGATACCTGGGGCGGGTTCGCACTCCAGCGCTCGTCGGTGGATGTCGCGTAGCTCCTCATCGGGTCAACTCCCGCTCACCGCTTCCACCGCAGCCTCCTGGTCCCCCTTCCACCGGACCATCCCTGGCCGCACCCGGACGCACCCCGAGCCCCGGCCCGAATCTGCTCTTCCAGGCTGCCCCCTGTGGCCAGCCTTCCCAGCCTCGTCCACTGGCCCGGCCCACCGGCCACGGCCCGGACACCCAGCTCACCGAGGTTGTCCTCGGCCCCCCCTTCCTCCGAGCATCGCTCGGAACCCTTGGAGTCGCTTTGATCCTCGTCACCGTCCGTGAGAACGAACCGTTCGAGAAGGCCCTTCGTCGCTTCCGTCGCAAGGTGGAACGGGAAGGCATCCGCAAGGACATCAAGAAGAACAGCTTCTACCTCAAGCCCGGTGAAAAGCGTCGGCTCAAGCAGCGGCTCGCCGAGAAGCGTCGCCGGAAGGCTCTTCGTCGCGCCATCAAGAAGGCTGCTCAGGGCCGCTGAGCCCCGCACCTTCCAGGGGCCAGTCCCCTCCCCTCGCGCCCGCAGCTCCGGCTGTCGGGCGCGAAGTCGTTCTCGCCCTACCCGTGGCTGGGCTCAACCTCGAGGAGACGCGCACCAGCGTCCAGCCCGCCTTCGAGGAGGCTGCGGATGTCGTCGACGGTGATGGTGCCGCCCCCCGACAGCGCGGAGAGGATGTCGACGTCCATCGTGAGCTGCAGGCCAGCACTTCCTTGCAGACGCGCCTTCCCGCCCGCAGCCACCTTTCCACCCCCCGCCACCGACAGGCCCACGAGGCCATGGAGGTGGAGGCGGGTCAGGCCTGACAGCACGGTGTTGGCGATGTGCTCGGCGTGGGCGGCCAGCTCGGCAGGCGCCTCACCTGTGGCCAAGAAGCCCTCGACGTCGTGGTACAGCTGCTGGAGCGGCGCACCACCCTCGGCCAGCCCGCTCGCGGCCCCGGCCACTTCCGAGAAGATGCCCCGCATCATGTCGGCGGTGAGCTGGCTCTCGATGTCGAGGTAGCCCTCCACCCGCAAGCCAGCCGACCGGTACTCGGCCGGGAGCATCACGCTGAAAGCGCCCTGACGCTCGGCCTGCTGGAAGCACTTCTGGCCGAACTGGTGGCCCAGGCCAATCCGCCGAGCAAGGTAGCTGCCGCCCTGGATGTTGGACAGGAAGGCGTCCAGCGACTCGAAGGCCGCGGGCGTGAGGTTGCCGACAGCGAGGGTGGTCTCGCTGGCATCGCCGTCGTAGCGGTCGAAGTCGCCCGACTTGCGGAGGAGCTGCCAGGTGGGCGGCGACACCACCGGCTCGGTGTCGGTGGGCCCGCCACGGAGCGTGAACATGACCTTGATGCCCACGCCCTCGTCAAACACGGCGGGGTCGGGGAGCTCTCGGGAGAGCAGCGGGATGGCGTGCACCATGGCGATGGCCCCGCTGCCTTCGGCATGGAGGTCGACTTCCATCGTCGCCGGGACCCGGTCGCCCTGTGCGTTGGTGGTGAACTCGGTGGTGCGGGTCTCGACCCCCCGCACCAGGTTGAGTCCGGCGTTGGCGAAAGCACTCGCTTGCGTCCAAGATGCCCACCACCACTTTGTGCTGCCGTTGTCGCGCGCGCCGTCCCCGGTCAGCCAGGCGTCCCCGCCGCGGGTGGTCTCCTTGCCTGCCACACGCAGGCCACCTTGGGCCGCCAGGTTCCCCTCGGCAAAGCTCTCGAGCTCGAGCTTGGTGAGGGTGTTGTAGCTGACGGGATTGCAGCTCCGCACCGTGCTGCTGAACAGGCTGAAGAGCCCCATGAGCGGCCCGAGGTCGGCCTGGAGTACACCCACGAGGAACGCTGCGAACGCGTCGTCTTCGAGAATGGGAAACTCGAACTCCTGCAGCACCACCTGTCGCACGCCCGCCTGCACCTCGCTGCCCAGCTCGGCCCCGATGCCCAAGCCGCCTTCGTTGTGGCCGTTCTTGCCCAGTCCGACGTAGCCCCCGACGCCAGCCCCGGTGTCGAGCGCTTCGGTGGCAATCCCGCCCCGGCGCAGCTGGAACACGCCTTCGCGCATGTGGCTCACCGTGAAGAACGCCTCTCCGCCCACGTGCACGGGGTACCCGAAGGTGGCACCGATGCTGGCGTCGAGCTCCATTCCAAGCCCCACCGGCCATCCGCTCACCAGCCCGTGTCGAGCGAGGTCTTTCATCTCGTCGGGCGCGCAGGCCCAGATGAGCGTGATGGCGGGACCGCCCAGGTGGTGGAGGATGGGGTACGCCCCCGCACCGAGTGCGATGAGGGCGGGCGCGATGACCACGACACAACCTGCCGCAAGCCCCACCATCACGATGGCAGCGGCGATGTGCGCCTCGTGGCTCTGGAGCAGATCTGTGAGCTGCTCGGGCGACAGCGTGCGGAGGGCATGCCCCACCACCACGGCACCCGGGTTGGCCAGGAGCAGCCCGACGATGAGCTCGACCCGGTGCTCGGCCAGGACCTCGATGGCCTGAAGGGCAGCCGTCTCGCCAAACTCAGCGATGAGGGCCAGCAGCCCGGGGAGGTCGTGCACCTGCTCGATGGCCAGGGCTACCGCGGTCTCCCCCACCCGGTCGAGCGACTCGCCCAGGCTGAAGTTGTGCGCCGACCCGGCCGAGGTCGACACGGTGGTGTGGGCCGCCTGCCCAGCCAACGCCAGCCCGGCTGCATGGTTGGCATCGGCCTCCGGGTCTTCTCCAGAGCGGGGGGCCGCACCGGACATGGCCTGGTGCACGTGGGCGAGCTCGTGGGCCAGCACCTCTTCCTGCTCCTCCTCAGCGAGCTCCGCGAACAGGGCACCCATCCAGATGGTGTCGCCCTTGGCGGTGGCTGCGACCCCTCCCGACACATGGGCCGCGCCTTCCTCCCCGCCGACCATCCGCACACGCGCGAAGCTGCAGTCGAAGGCGGCCTCCATCCGCGCCCGGAACGCATCGGGGTCGCCATGGAAGCCAGTCGCATCGACCCGCTCATTCAACATGTCCTGCAGCTGGGCATTCCCGAGACCACACCCTGCAGGAGCATGACCCCGGTCCGAGCTCAGTGCATGCGACTGGTTGTGCCCTGCAGACGTCCGCTTCTTTGCCATGGAGACCCCTCTTCGAGCGGTGCACCAGGGCCGGCGGGTGGTGGGTGCCGACGAGACCGCTCGGATGAGCGGTATGGACCGGAGCGGGCCGTGCCCTCGGACCAACTTCGGACCCGAGTCGGCGCGCGACTCAGCCTTCTTCGGCCGGGACCTCGGGCTCGGGCGGGGCCTCGGGCGGCAGCGGTTCCATGCCGAGGGCAGCTCGGGCCCGGTTGATGGCGTGGCGGTCTTCGAGCTTCTCGGGGTCGTCCGCGGGGATGGTGGCCTCGGCGACCTCACGCAGCATGGCGCTGGCTTTGTCGGTCTTGCCCATGGGCTGCAGCACGTAGAGCGCGAGGTCGACCTTGGGGGTGTAGCGCTCGGGGGCCGCTTCGATGGCGCGCTCGAACGCAGCCTTGGCCCCCTTGAGGTCGGGCGACAGCGCCGGCGGGGGCAATGCAAGGGCCAGCCCATGTGCGTAGTGCCCCCGACCCGAGCCCCACTCGCCGGCGAGCTCGGCGGCCCGCTCGCCCATGGCCGACAGGACCGCGTGATCGAGGCCCACACCGGCCGTTCCGCGGGCGCGCACCCAGCGGGTCCAGGCGATGGTGGTCCACACGAGGCATTCCTTGGATTCCTCGGTGAGCTCGGCAGCGGCGGCGGGGACCACGCGGCCCCCACGGGAGATGACCAGGCCAGCAAAGGAAGGCTCGAGCATCAGGCAGCGCAAGCCGAATTCCCGTGCGGTGGCGTAGTGGCGCACGGCATCGGCGGGAGATTCGTCGCCCAACATCGTGTACATCCGCGACAGACGCCACAGCACGCGGCTGTCCTCGGGGTACGCCTGGTCGACGTTGAGGTACGCCTGCAGCGCGGTGTCGAGCCCGCCCGGATCTGCCCGCTTGCGCCACGCCTGGTCGGCCGGACGGACCGCCCGCAGCACTGGATCGCGGCGGTTCCCCCCACATCCAATCGCGACAAGAACAGCCACAGACACCGCCACGCGACGCAATGCCTCCAGCCACCCACGCCGGGTGGATGGCGAACGGGGCACCGTGCAGCGTGCGGGAGGCTTCATGGGGACTGCTCCAGGATGTGCGCGCACAGGCAACACACACGACACTTCGCTCTTGACGCGTCTGGCTGCGGCCGTCCACCGTCGCCCACACAAGGACTGAACGACGAATGGGTGGAAGGGTGGCGCGCAGAGGCATAGGAGGGCTGCCGTGGGCCGTTTCAAGGGCCCGAAATCCGGCGTTGGCGTACCATTCCACGAGTCGGCGTTTCTGCGCTGCTCGGGGCGTTGGTCCACCCAGCTCCGCCCCACCGCCACTTCGGCGGGCCTGGTCTCCAGTCCGCCCGCACCTTCGTCCACCGAGCCACCAGGGGCACACATCGGATGTCGACCATCATCGGTATCGATCTCGGGACCACCAACTCGGTCTGTGCCTTCGTAGAGCGCGGTGAGCCGCGGATCATCATCAACGAAGAAGGGGGGCGCACCACGCCCTCGGTCGTGGGCTTCGCCAAGGACAACGAGCGCTTCGTCGGCGACATCGCCAAGCGTCAGATGCACATCAACCCCGAAGGCACAGTCCACTCCATCAAGCGCTTCATGGGGCGCCCCTTCGAAGAGTGCGACGACGACCTCGACCTCGTGAGCTACCCGGTGGTGAAGGCGCCGAGTGGTGAGTGCGGTGTGCCGGTGGGGAATCGGGTATTCACACCACGCGAGATCTCCGCGATGGTGCTGCAGAAGCTCAAGCGGGCCGCAGAGGACTACCTGGGCGAGCCGGTCACCGAAGCGGTGCTCACGGTTCCCGCATACTTCACCGACCGCCAACGCCAGGCCACGCGCGACGCCGGCACCATCGCCGGCCTCGACATCCTGCGCATCATCAACGAACCCACGGCAGCCGCACTCGCGTACGTGCACGACCGCAAGAAGGCCAGCCGCATCGCGGTGTACGACTTCGGCGGGGGCACCTTCGACATCTCCATCGTGGAAGTGGGCGAAGACATCGCCGAGGTCCGGGCCACCCGCGGCAACAACACGCTGGGTGGGGCCGACGTCGACCGCATCCTGGTGGACTGGCTCCGGCGCATGTTCGAGCGCGAACAGCAGATCGACGTCCGTGGCGAGCGGGTGGTGCTGCAGCGGCTCCGCGATGCAGCCGAGCGGGCCAAGATGGAGCTGTCCACGGTCCACTCCACCGACATCCACCTCCCCTTCCTGATGGCCGACCACCGCGGCCCCCGGCACCTCCAGACCACCCTTGACCGCACCACCTTCGAGCGCATGATCGCGCCCATCGTCGACGAGACCATCCGCGAGTGCGCACGTGCGCTGCAGGATGCGGGCCTCAAGTCCGCCGACATCGACGAAGTGGTGATGGTGGGTGGCTCCAGCCGCATCCCGCTGGTCCAGCGCCGGGTGGAGGAAGCCTTCGGGCGTCCGCTCAACAAGGGCTTCAACCCCGACGAAGTGGTGGCCATTGGTGCCGCGGTCCAGGCGGGTGTGCTGGAAGGCGAGCTCAAGAGCGTCACGCTGCTCGACGTCACGAACCTCTCGCTGGGCATCGAAGTGGCGGGTGGGCGGTTCGCGCCGCTCATCCCAAAGAACACCACCATCCCCGCCCAGAAGACCCAACTCGTGAGCACGGTGGTCGACAACCAGCGCACGGTGAAGATTCACGTGCTGCAGGGTGAAGAGCCCAAGTCCCGCGACAACACGAGCCTGGGCCAGTTCGAGCTCACGGGCATCCAACCAGGCAAGGCGGGCACCCCGCGCATCCGCGTGAAGTTCGGCATCGACTCCAGCGGCATGGTGCAGGTGAGCGCCCGCGACCTCCGAAGCGGGGTGTCGGAGAGTGTCGAGATCGACGCCCCCACCGGGATGTCGAAGCATGAGGTGGCACGCCTGCGCGACGAAGTGGCCGACCAGGAAGAGGCCGAAGCCGGCGACCGCGAGCTGCGGAAGCTGCGCAAGGGCATCGAGCAGCGCCTGGTGTCCATCGAAGCGCTGCTGCGGAACAATCGCGGGGCCGTGCACAAGTCCGAGCTGTCGGGCATCGAGCAGGCGCTGAAGCGGGGTCGGATGGCGCTGCTGAAGTCGAGCGACCGCACGAACCTGAAAGACCTGGGTGCGTACCTGGAGCGGGTCGAGACGCACGTTCGGAGCAAGACGGGCTGAGTCGCAGGGCCACCTCCGACCCCTGCGGGGCCACCTCCCCCTGAAGGGGGAGGACTTTGGTTGGGCTGGATGGCGCGGGGCCCCCTCCGACCGCTTCGCGGCCACCTCCCCCTGAAGGGGGAGGACATCGTCGTTCTCACAGTCCTCCCCCTTCAGGGGGAGGTGCCTGCGGAGCAGGCGGAGGGGGCCCGCAGACCTGATGTCGTCCGGTTGGGTGCCTCGACAGCCCGCGAGCTCGGTCAGCCTCGACCGAGTCGTTCGGAGCGTGAGCGTCAGCGAACAAAGCGACGAATCTGGCACCACCTCATCGATTCGTTGTCCCCTGAGCCCATCGAACCCCAGACCCGACAGCCGGCGAGCAGTCGGCCCGGAGGCAACCTCAACCGAGGACTTGGGCGGGTCGGAGACCTGCAAGGGGAGGACTTTGGTTGGGATGGATGGTGTGGGGCCCCCTCCGACCGCTTCGCGGCCACCTCCCCCTGAAGGGGGAGGACATCGTCGTTCTCTCAGTCCTCCCCCTTCAGGGGGAGGTGCCCGCGGACCTGAAGTCGTCCGGTTGGGTGCCTCGACAGCCCGCGAGGTCGGTCAGCCTCGACCGAGTCGTTCGGAGCGTGAGCGTCAGCGAACAAAGCGACGAATCTGGCACCTACCCATCGCTTCGTCGTCCCCCGAGCCCACCGGTACCCAGACCCGACAGCCGGCGAGCAGTCGGCCCGGAGGCAACCTCAACCGAGGACTTGGGCGGGTCGGAGACCTGTGAGGGGAGGCCTTTGGTTGGGCAGGATGGCGCGGGGCCCCCTCCGACCGCTTCGCGGCCACCTCCCCCTGAAGGGAGAGGACATCGCCGTTCTCACAGTCCTCCCCCTTCAGGGGGAGGTGCCTGCGAAGCAGGCGGAGGGGGCCCCCGGCGGCGAGACCTTGGCTCGCCGCTGCTGCGAAGACCTTGGCTTCGCAGCCCGCGGAGGCACACCGTGCCGGAGCGGCCCATGAAAACCTGAACCAAGAACGAAGAAACCCGCTGACGATGCAGCGGGCTTCAAGTGGAGCTGAGGGGACTCGAACCCCTGACCCCTAGAATGCCATTCTAGTGCTCTCCCAACTGAGCTACAGCCCCAAAGGAGAAACGCTCTATGAGCGGTCTTTATGTTTGTCGGCGGGGGAAGCGTTGCCGCCCCTCCCGAGGACGCACGCCTTATATGGAATGGTGCGCGGGAGGGCAAGGAGAATCTGCTCCGAAATCAGGATTCGTTGTCATCCTCTTCGGCGGAGCGCACCCGGCGCAGCTCGAGGTCGGCCAGCTCGGCGTCGAGCTCTGCGACACGCTGCGCACTCCGGAGCAAGCCGGGATGCGAGATCTCGTCGGCTTCCACCAGGCGGAGGACCTCCATCCCAATCTTCCGGAGCATGGCGTCGCGGTCGGCCTTGAGCTGGCGGAGCTGGAGGCGGTGGCGGCCAGACGTTGCGGCGCGCTCCACCTCGGACCGTCCTCGCCGCAGGGCCACGCGCATGGCCTGGCCGAACGCATCGCCCAGGACACCGGCAGCGGAGCCGAGAGAGGGGTGTTCTTCGGCCTCGGGGGCCTTGGGGGTGTCTTGTTCTTCAGACATGGTCGTCTCCGCCAAAGTCGCCGCCGGCTTCGTACACAGCCGCCAGCAAGGATTCGATGTGGGCCTCGGTGAGCACACCCTCGACGCGGTGGAGAACAGCGCCGGTGTCGTCGATCACCCAGGTCTGGGGGACGGTCTGGTTGGTGACCGACAAGGCCGCGAAGAAGTCGGGGGGCTCGACGGCCTCGCCGATGAGGACCGACGGCCAGGGCAGGCCGTGACCGGCGGAGAAGTTGGCGACATGCTCGGCGATGTCGTCTTCGTCGCCGCGGGGGTCGAAGAGGTCCCAGGACAGGCCCAGCAGCGGGACGCCATCGGGCAGGCGTGCGTGCAGGGACTTGAGGAGGTCGAACTCCTCGACGCACGGGATGCACCAGGTGGCCCAGTGGTTGACCACGCGCAGCCCCTGTCCCGCTCCAAGGAAGGCGCGGGTGCCGGGGAGGTCGAGGATGTCGACGCTCGCGAGGGTGCGCTCGGGCGCCGGTACAGGGGCCGTTGCGGGGGCGGGCACGACGTCGGCCGTGCGGCGCTCGCGTGGCGGGAGGGACGGGGTGCGGGGTCGGTCGCCGGGCTTTTCGAACAGCTCGTTGCGAGACACCACCGACGAGACCCGCTTGAGGCCTCCTCGAATCAGGCTTCGGATGCGCCCCATGGCGACTCCCGGTGAGAGGTGTGGTGTGTGGTGTCGGCCGGGTAGCAAAGTGGGGCCAGGGGTCAAGGGCTGGGCTGGGCTGGAGCGGGCAGGCCGATGGTGCCGCGGACCTCGCCCCAGACGGTCCACTCGGTGCCGTTGTGCTGGTAGACCCGAGCCGAGACCGGTGCGGCGCTGGCTTCGGCCATGCGCTTGACGCCGACGGCCAGCATCTTGTCGAAGTCGGCGTCGCCCGGAACCCACCACATGAGCGTGCCGTCTTCGGGAATGGCCACCACGGGGTTGTTTCCAGCGAGTGATGCCAGGAGGTCGGGGCGCAGCAGGCCGGCGGAGTCGAACCCATCTCGGGCCGCACGCACGAAGTAGCTGCCCTTCACGCCGTCGACGCTGTAGGTGCCGGCGGGGGTGGTGGCCCAGGCCGCTTCCACGCCGTCGCGCACCTGAGCGAACACAGCCGCTTCGGACACGTTGGCCGCGGCGAGCTGGGATCGCATGGCGATCTTGGTGGAGTCGGGCGCCCGCACGCACAAGGCCAGCCCAGAGGCCATGCGGCGGCAGACTGGAATGGCGGCGTCGCCCGAGGCACCCGAGGCCCGGGCTTCCGCGGAGGCGGCGTCTTCAGCAGCCGGCGGTACGGCCACCACGCCCCACGATGCATGTACGGGGGTGGTCCACAATGCCGCGGCGAAGAGGGGAAAGGCGATGCGCAAGCTCATGGACACCTCTGGTCGGCGGTGGGATGCACCCGACCAGACTGTGCACACGGCCCCGCTGTTCCCCGGCCGAACCTATTCGGAGACCTTGTATTCCTCGACCAGCGACTGGAGCTGGTCGCGGAGGTTGGTCTGCACGGCCTCGGCTTCGTCTTCGATGACGTCGGTGAGCTGCTGGGTGATGGTGCGCTGCCGCACGCACAGCACCCGCGCCATGGCGTAGACCAGCTTGTAGGCGGCGAGGCTGCCCTTCGCGAGGAGACCTTGGAAGGCTTCGCGGGGGAATTTGAAGACGGTGGCGTCGCCGCGGGCCTGGATGGTGGCCGAGCGGTTGGAGCCGTCGAGCACGGCCATCTCGCCAAAGCAGCTGCGGCTCTCGAGGAGCGCGATGGTGCGGGCGGGGCCGAAGGGGGCGTTCTTGGTGACCACACACTCGCCGCGGAAGATGACGAACCAGGCATCGCCTTCGTCGCCTTCGCGGAAGACGGCGTGGCCATCCCGCAGGCGCTGGAAGAGCATGATCTGGACGACTTCGGCCAGCTCGTTGGGGGTGAGGTCTTCGAACAGGGGGGTCTCGAGCAGGAACGAGATGACCTGTTCGAGCGTGACAGGGTTGTCCATGATCGCGCTCCAGTTGCCACACGAAGGGGGTCGGGGCGGTGCGATGTCCGGATGCGGTCGATCCGGAAGGGTCCTGAGAGCCGGTGTTGTGCGGGAGGCACGGACCGACGGGAGGAGAAAGGGGGCTCGAAGTGGAAGACGGCTGTGACGCCGCAAACGTGAGGCCGAAAATGGCAACGCGCTTGCCCCGAGCGGCCGGGGGAGTGTACACCCTGCGCTTGCACAGAAGTGGATTCGACACACCAGCTTCACCTCGTGCGACCATTGGGCTACCGATGCAGCGGTGCCCGACCTCCAGGAGACCTCGATGGCAACCGGACTCGACCTCCGCGGGCGGCTCAAGCGCAAGATGAAGGCCGCGATCGACAAGCTGAGCGGTGAGCACTCCGATGCTGCGCCCGACCACCAGGAAACCTACGCCCGCCCCGGGCGGCCCAACGAAGACGCCGAGGTGGTGATGGCTCGCCTGAACCGCCCGGGCGCCGCCAAGCCCAAATAGACCGAGGCCCCGATGCTGCTCGAGTCCCGACTCGCCGACGACACCCCCCTCTTCATCGACTGCGAGACAGTCGGCGGCTTCGACAAGTCGGACGCCGGGACGGACTTCCACCCCGACGACGCCATCAAGCACGTGTGCACCATCGCCGGACAGGTGGCCAACGAGCTCGCCAAGGCGGCACGTGCAGCAGCCGGTGCCAAGCCCTCCCCCGGCGGCCTGGAGCTCGAGTTCGCGGTGAAGGTGGACTCCAAGGCCACCGTGAGCGTGGCCCGCAACCCCAACGACGGCCAGTTCAAGGTGCGTGTGCGGTGGGGTCGGTAGCGGCCAGCTCTTCGAGGGTGCGCCGGATGGGAATGCCCTCGCTGGCGACTCTGTAGGACACCCGTACCGATGCGAACGGAGCGGGGATGCGCTGGCGGTCCCAGGAGCCGAGGCGGACCGCCGGGGTTGCGTGACAACCCACGAGCACGAGCGGGACTCCGGCCCAGCGTGCGAGGGCTGCGGCGCCCGGTGACACCACGCGCCGAGGGCCGCGCGGACCATCGACGGCAACAGCGAGGGATCGTCCGGCGCGCAATGCACGCATGCCGGCGAGGGCCACGGCGCGGGCATGGCTGGACGTGCTGCCGCGCACGGTGGTGTACCCGAGGAGGGTGAGGAGGTCGGCGAGACGCTGGCCGTCGGCGCTGCGGCTGACCATGCCCACGAAGCTGCGGTCGGCATGCAGAGGGCCGAGCACGGCGAGATCTTCGTGCCAGAAGCCCAGCACCACGGGGCCGTCTTCGAGGAGGTGGGCGAGGCGCTGCTGGCCGCTCCAGCGCACGTGCCAGGTGGCGGACCACGCGCGAACAATGGCGCCGGTGAGCCGGGCTTGGGCCGAGGGTTGGGGGGTCACGGCGCGTCTCCGTCGACGGGATGATAGCCGCACGCGTGCCCCCGATGGACGTGGGGTCGGCAGGGAGACGCCATGGAGCCCGGGCGCCGTGTCTTCGGACGCTTCGAAATCACCGGTCCCCTCCCCGATGTGGGCGACCTGGAGCGCCACGCGGCGGTAGAGGTCGAGACCGGCCGCGAGGTGGAGCTCGTCCGGCCGGGCGCTCTGGCGGCTCTGCGTCCCGGTGCTCGCGAGCGCTTCCGGGCCGCGTGGAATCCCGAAGAAGCCCAACACCTCCCCCCCTCTCGCCTGCCTGCCTTGGCGGTGGGAGAGCTCGACGGGCGGCCGGCAGCCATTCGTCCGAGGGTGGCCGTGGCCTGGAGCCCCACCCGTCGCCTCACGGCCGACCGCGCCCTCGAGCTGGCGGGCTGGCTGCTGCCCGCACTCACCGTCTCCCCTCCCCCGGGCGGCGTGCTCACCACAGAAGACGTGGTGGTCGATGCCACCGGCCGACCGTGGCTCGCTCCCACCGGCATCGTGCCCAAGCCCACCGTGAGCAACCCACCCCTGCACACCCCACCCAACTCCGCCGACTCCGAGATCGACCGTGCACGCTACGGCTTGGGTGTGCTGCTCTTTCGGGCGGTGTCGGGAGAGTGGCCCTTCGAGCCCACCGGCGACCGTGCCCGGCTGTCGGAGCGCCAGAACACGCCCACCCCGCTCGACCAGGTCGCCGAGGTCCCCGACGCTCTGGCCAATGTGGTGAACAGCCTGGTGCACCCCGATGCGGCCCGACGCGCCCGTGCAGCCGTGCCGCCCCCCATCGAGCCCCCTTCCCTTCCGGTGCAGGACAAGCCCCACCGGCCGCCCAGCGCCCGCATCGCCGTCCCCGAGAAAGCCGCGCCCACGCTGCGCCGCGATGCCCCGGTCGACGACTACGCCATCGTGTTGCACAGCCACCAGGCCACGGATGCGGCCCGACGTCGGCTGGCTGCGCTGATGGACCTCCCGGCCAACGCGTTCGTGCTGCCGAGTGGCGCCCCCGAAGAGGTGCTGGTGGCCACCGCAAAGACCGAAGCCGACGCCGCCCGACGCCTCGCCGAGCTCACCCCCGCAGGTGCACCGCTCGAAGTGGTCAGCACCGCCACGCCCACCGAAGCCACCACAGCGATGAGTGTGGGCCTCGCGGGGCTGCTGCTGGGGGCGCCGGCGATGGGCTTCGCGCTCGGTCCGTTCGGTGCTGCACTGGTGGCGATGCTGGCGCTTGTGGGCATGCTCTTCGGGTGGCGCGCGATGACCGCCGCAGCCAGGCGCCGCGACACCCTCCAGCGCACCGGGCAGTACGTGGAGCGCGGGCCCCGTGCGGCACCTGCCCTGGCCGACGGTGCCCAACAGCTCGGTGTGGGGCGCAGAGCCCAGTCTGCGCGCAAGGCGGTGCTGCTGGCCGACCTCCCCGACACCGTGCGCATCGACTTGCTCGCGTCGATCGACGAGCTGGAAGCGGCGGGCGGCCAGTCACCGGAAGCAGTGCAGGCCGGCCTCGACGACATCGCGCACACGGCCAGGGAGTGGTCGGAGCAGGGTCCGTCGGCAGAAGATGCGCTGTCGCGGGCCCGTCGAGCGGTGGCCGCAGCCCGCGGCGTGCATCGCTAGGGACTGCGCTCCAGGCGGGCCCAGGGCTGGCCACGGCATCCACCCGACGTGGGGTCGGTGTCGTCGGCGGAGCTGTCGGCTTCCGCACCGGCCACGCTGGTGTGGGTGGAGGCGGTCCAGCACCAGAACATCTCGGAGGTGTCTGCGCCATCGCGCCAGTCGAGCCGAGAGTAGAGCAGGGGGTCGACCGAATTGCCGGCGTCGTTTTGTGCGGCGATCCAGCCGTCGTGGTTGTCGTAGGACAGGACGTGGAAGACCTGGGTGTTCCCTGCCGCGGTGACTTCGACGGTGGCGCCGGAGATCTCGAAGGTGATGCCGAGGTCGGGGTCGACCCACGAGCCCACTGTCTCGACCGGGACCAGCGGGGCGTCGTCGGACAGGAGCTCCCACGGCGCTCCTTCGCAGCCCCCCACAGCCGGTTCGGTGTCGTCGGCGCGGGGCACGGCGGCCGCATCAGAGGTGCTCTCGCGGTCGGTGGCGGTGAAGCAGACGTAGTAGCCGGCGCCTGTTTCGGTCCAGTCCACTCGGCTGAACTTGCCAGGAAGCTCAGTGCCTGTGCCGTTCTCGGCCACCAGGAAGCGGTCTTCCAGCGAGTACTCGGCGATGCCCCACAGCCGGGTGCCGGTGGCCGTCTCTTCGACCCAGATGTCTTCCGAGATGTGGACCTCGCCCGCGAAGGCGAACCAGGAGCCTCGGATGGGCAGCCAGGCATCGGGGAAGAGGCGGGTCCAGCCGCGGTCGTCGACACCACACCCACCCACGGCCGGGTCGTCGGCAGACACGGGGGCGTCGCGGGCATCGGCTTGGGACTCGGCGGTGTTGGTGGCGTGGCAGAGCCAGGCGAGGTCGCCGTCACGGCGCCAGTGAAACCCACTGAAGAAGCCGTCGGCGTCGGTGTTCTCCAGGTTGATGGCCACCCCGTGCCCAGCCGCGTGGTCGACCTCGACGAATTGCCATGTGCGCCATGGGTCGAGGTCGGTGACCGTGGCCAGCGTGCTGTCTTCCATCGACACCCAGCCAGCGCCGTCAGTCCAGGGGCCGCGGATGTCGTGGTTGACGTCGGTGTCGGTGTCGGCGTCGGTGTCCGCATCGGTGTCGGTGTCGGAGTCGGCATCGGTGTCGGCGTCGGACTCTTCGCCGTCGACCGTGCCGGGGGTCGACGTGAGGTCGTCGGACGTGGACGCTTCCTTCGGTGGCCCGGAGCACGCCACCAGCAATGCGCCGACCGAGGCCATCCTCGGTGCAATCTCAGCGACACGCATCGCCACCTCCACGGAGCCGCATCCGCGAGGCCATCCTACATGCCCAGAGAGGCAACCGCAGCGCCCGGGATGCGGTAGGCTCCCGTCCGGCCCGCCCCACCCCGCGAGCGTGACGATGTACGTCCTCGGTCTGTCCTGCTTCTACCATGATGCCGCTGCTTGCCTGCTGCGCGATGGCGTGCCGGTTGGCGCGGCCAGCGAACAGGTCTTCACCCGCAAGAAGCACGACCCCGACTTCCCCATCCACGCCATCCGGTGGCTGCTGGGCGAAGCGGGCATCGGCCCCGAAGACATCAAGCTGGTGGCCTTCTACGACAAGCCGCTGGTGAAGTTCGAGCGCCTCCTGCTCAGCCACATCGCCACCTTCCCCAAGAGCCTGCCGCAGTTCGTGCGCGGCATGCCCGGGTGGTTCGCCACCAAGCTCCGCCTCGACAAAGTGCTCAAGAGCGAGCTCGGGTACACCGGCCCCATCACCTACAGCCAGCACCACCTCTCCCACGCCGCGAGCGCCTTCTACGCCTCGGGCTTCGAAGAGTCCGCGGTGCTCACGGTGGATGGTGTGGGCGAATGGGCCACGGCCTCGTGGGGCGTGGGCAAGGGCAAGCGCATCGAGCTGCAGGAGGAAATCCGCTTCCCACACTCGCTCGGCCTGCTGTACTCGTCGTTCACGTTCTACCTGGGCTTCAAGGTGAACTCGGGCGAGTACAAGGTCATGGGCCTCGCACCGTACGGCGAGCCCATCTACGTCGACCGCATCAAGAAGCTCATCCACGTCCACGACGACGGCAGCTTCCGCCTCGACATGCGCCACTTCACGTTCGACCACGGCATGCGCATGTACAACGAGCGCTTCGAAGAGGTGATGGGCGCCCCCACCCGTCCCCTCGGCGACGAAGCGCCGCTCGAGCAGTTCCACAAAGACGTCGCCCGCTCGCTGCAGGAAGTCGTGAACGAGGTGATGGTGGCCCTCGCCAAGAAGGTGCTCGACAGCACGGGCCAGAAGAAGCTGTGCCTGGCCGGCGGTGTGGCGCTCAACTGCGTGGCCAACGGGCACATCCTCCGCGAGACCGATGTGGAGGAGCTGTTCGTGCAGCCCGCGGCTGGCGATGCAGGGGGTGCGATGGGTGCTGCACTCTGGGCGTGGCACGACCTCATGGGCAAGCCGCGGCGGTGGGCACTGGAAGACGCCTACCTGGGCCCGGGCTACGACGACGAGCGCATCGCCGCCGACCTCGACCGCTACGGCGCCGTCTTCCACCGCCTCGACCGCGCCGAGCTGCTGAAGCGCACCGCCGAGCTCATCGACCAGGCCCATGTGGTGGGCTGGTACCAGGGCCGGCTGGAGTGGGGCCCCCGGGCGCTCGGGCACCGCAGCATCCTGGGCGACCCCCGAAACCCCGAGATGCGCGACACCATCAACCTGAAGATCAAGATGCGCGAAGGCTTCCGGCCGTTCGCCCCCAGCTGTCTCGAAGAAGACGCCGGTCGCTACTTCGAGCTCGAAGGGAACAGCCCGTACATGCTACTGGTGGCCCCTGTGCGCGACGAGATTCGCAACGGCCCCGACGCCATGCCGGCCATCACCCACGTCGACGGCTCCGCGCGCGTCCAGACCGTCCGCCGCGACCAAGACGCCCTCTACTACGACCTCATCAGCGAGTTCAAGAAGCTCACGGGCTGCGCGGCCATCGTGAACACGAGCATGAACGTGCGCGGCGAGCCCATCGTGAACACCCCCGAAGACGCCTACCGCTGCTTCATGCGCACGGGGATGGATGTGCTGGTGTGTGGGTCGTTCCTGATGATGAAGGACGAACAGCCCGACATCGCCTTGAAGTCGGCTGCAGAAGAGTTCGGCCTCGACTAACCCCGAGACGCCACCCGGATGTCCACGGCCTCTTGACACGAGCCCCGAGTGAAAGGCGCTACCTGTGCGTGCCCCGGCATGACGGAGTCGCCATGCGCCGCCCCTTCGTTTCGCTCCTGCTCACCGCCATCCCCACCCTGGTCGCCGCGACGATGCCCTCGACTGCTGCGGCGGTGGATGTGCTCGCGGTGGCCGACCTCGGCACCCGCGGAGATGGGGGCCTGGTCACCTTTCCCATCTACGACACCGACTTCCCCGAGTGGGTGAAGCCCAAGGTGAAGACGGAAGTGGGTCGGGTGACGGCGGTGGTGCCGGTCGACGGGCTGGCGATGGTGACCTGGCAGCCCCCCGAGAACTTCGCGGGCGGAGCGGTCACCTTCCAGGTGGTCTACAAGAACGCATCGAAGGCGAAGGTTGAGAAGACGGTCCGCATCGACGTTCCCGCCAGCCCCGCCCAGCCCATCCAGATCAAGGCCGCTCCCGCGGTGGCCGCCCCCGATGTGAGCCAGGTCACCCTCACCTGGAAGGCCCCGCCGTCGGGACAGGCTCCCGAGCTGCGCCAATACGTGGCGTCGGCCTCCTTCGGCACCTTGGGTCCGGTCTCGGTCGACAGCTCCGGCACAGCCACCGCCGTCTGGCGCCGTCCCGCATCCGTGAAAGCACCCGTCATGGCGCTGATCACACTGGTCGACGCCGCCGACCCCCGCCGCCGCGGGAAGGTGGAGCTGCCCGTCCAGGTGGCCCAGTCCACCTCGTTCACCGTGCCCCCCGACGCCAAGGTGTCTGTACAGCTCGGCGATGACACCATCGGCCCCGTGCAAGCCAGCCCTGCCGGCACGGTGGCCTTCGACCTCCGCCTCGACCCCCGTGTCACCGAAGGTCGGCTCACCGGCCGCACGCCCCACGGCGACGACGTCGAGCAGGTGGTGGCCCTGCCCAATGCGGCCCAGCCCGTGGTGCACTTCGCCCCCATTCCCCTCCCCGCCCGCCAAGGCCCGGGCACCCATTCGGTGCCGGTGGCCGTGGCAACCTGGACACCCCCCGGGCAAGACGCCACGGCTGTGGTGCCCGCCGTCTCGAGCGGCACGTTCAAGGCCGGTGCCGAGCGGGAAGACGGCTGGGTGGTGGGCCGGTTTGTGCCCGGACCCACTGCCGGAGAGGTGCACGTCACCGCCGGCGAGGCCAAGACCACGCTCTCCGTAGAACAAGGGCTGCTGCGGGCCCGTGCAGAGGTGACCCCCACCGAGCTCAAGGGAACCGGGCGCGACGTCACGTTCTCCGCGACCGCTCTCGGTGCAGACAATGGCGAAGTCGCCGACACCGTGGGCATGCGTGTGGTCGATGGAACGGTCACCGCTCGGCCTGGCCGTCGGGGCACCATCACCACCGGGAAGGTCCGAAAGAACCGTGACGCCGAGCATGTGGTGGTGCTGGCCGAGCCGCCGGGGTCGGTGGCCAAGGTGCCGGTGCAGGCCGTTGTGCCCTGGTTCGTGACGGTGTCCGACGACACCGTGGTCCTGCGCCTGGCCGCCGTCGACAACCTCGGACGCGCGGTGGCCGGTGTGCCCGTGTCGCTCGAAGCCGTGGGAGGCTCCTTCGACGGTCTCCCCGACACCCTCACCACCGACGGCTACGGCATGGCCTACGCCCGCCTGTCCCGCCCCGACTCCGCAGTGGGCGTCCGGGCCACGGCAGGAGGTCGCAGTGGCGGCGCAGCGCTCGCAGCCTCCGGTGTATCTTTCGGCGGTGGCGACCCCAACTGGACGGTCGCCCTCGACCAGTGGAAGGCGGCCGCACCCACGCTCGTGGTGGGCAAGAAGGCCCCGGTGGCCGTCGCTGCGGCTGTCCCGCCCCCCACAGAAGCCTCCGACACCCCGCCCGAGGGGGCTGCCGACTCCCCCGCACGCCCCACCAAGCCCGCCAGGTCCCCCACCTCCGGCGCCGCATGGCTGCGAGCCGCCGCCGCCTTCCAGGGGGGCGCCTACAGCCTCACGTCCACCCAAGCCGACCCCACCGTGGGCCCCCTCGACGTCACCATCGACGAAGACGGCCTGAATTCGGGCGGACTCCAGGCCTTCGTGCTGGCCTGGGTTGGCGGCGGACCGTTCGGTGTGGAGGCCGACTTCCGCCTGATGCAGGGCGACCTCACGGCGGCGCAGGTGTTCGCACCCACCGCGGTCGACCTGGCCGACCCCACCGACCCTGACGCAGAAGCCACGAGCGTTGCCACAAACGTGGACTCCACCACCTTCGAGTCCAACGCCTGGGACCTCCGCATCGGGGGCCGGTACCGGGTGGATGTGTCGGGGCCGCTGTCTGGCTACGGCCTGGTCCAGCTCCACCGCCAGTCCGCGGGCTTGTACTTGTGGGACGACGGCGCCGTGGCTCTGGTGGACAGCCCGATGCTCGGTGCCCGCTTGGGTGTGGGTGGCCTAGTGGAAGCCGGGCCGTTCTGGCTCGACGCCCAGCTCGCCGAGACCTTCGCGCCCTTCCCCATCCGCCACGAGCTCGAGGCGCGCATGCACCTCAACATCCTGCCAGCCGTGGCTCTGCACGCTGGGGGCGGCATGGCCTGGCGGAGCATGACCTTCGAGGTGGACAGCTCCGAGGTGGCCTACTCCGACGACCGGTCGTACTTCGCGGTGGGCCTGGGCACGGCCATTCGGTAGGCGCTCAGAGCTCGGTCCAGCGCACCGACGGAATGCCCGAGCCGGCAGGCGGCGGGTTGGCGCCCACCATGTAGAGGGCACGGCGGTTGCGGCCTTCGTCGACCCCATCGCCCGTGCGCACGGCCAGCAGGGACTCGCCGAAGCCGTGGTAGTAGATGGGCATGTCGTACCCGTTTTCACGGAGCCAGCCCGCGATGGCCTTGGCCCGCCGACGGGAGAGGTCGCGGTTGTGCGAGGCGTCGCCCACGGTGTCGGTGCAGCCGGCGATGTAGAGCTTCACGGGCACCACGCTGCCGTACTTGTCGAGGACGTCTTGCAGCTGCTTGAGCGTGTGCTGGAGCTTGAACGACTCGGAGGTGGGGATGTCGGCGCTGTTGGACTCGAACAGCACGTCTTCGTGCGGGATGTCGAGGAACCACGGCGAGTAGGTGAAGCCCGCCCAGGCGTTGCCGCTGTGCAGCTTGACGTCGAGCAGCACCACGTCGCCGGGGTCGCCCACCCAGGGCACATCGATGTTGCCGGGGCCGGCCCCAATCTCCACCTCACCTTGGTCGAGAACGGCCTTGCGGGCGCCATAGGCGATGATCTCTGCACGGTCGACAGGATGCGAGACCCGGACGGTGACGGTGCGCTTCTGGACGTCGGCCGAGGCGCGCCCCAGGTCGACCTCGAGCTGACCGCCGTAGGAGTACTCCATCGGGATGGTGACTTCGCTGACGTAGCCGTCGGTGAAGACCGCCCGGACGTAGGCTTCGGCGGACGTGACCCGCTCGTCGCGCTTCCAGGCAAAGGTCTGGGCAGACCCGGCCGACACGGTGCCCTTCTCGAAGCGGTACTCTTGTCCACCCGCCGTGACCACCACCACCAGCTCCTTCACGGGGCGGGACGGGGTGACGATGAACGCGGGCTGTTCGCCGGGTTCCGGGGCGGGCCGGTAGCCGAAGTCCATGTCCTGGGCGGCTGCGGGGCGGGCAGCGGTGAGGCCGATGGCAACGGCCAGCAAGAGAGAACACAAGGTGCGCATGGGGTCTCCCGAGGCAAGGAGAACCCGTACTCCGTCGTAGGGGCCGGCGCCGCACAGGACCCGCCATGGCATCTGCTGTCGGTCGGGTCGATGGACGCCAGCCCCGCGCGCTATGCTGCCACAGCAGGAGGCCCCTATGACCACCCCCCAACCCACCCCGGTCGTCCCCCAGCGCAAGCGCAATGTGTGGCTGGCGGTTCTCGGCGTGTCTTCGGTCGTCGGCATGACCGCAGTGGTCGGCGGTCTCGTCGCAGGTGCTCCCGGTTGCGCCGCCACCCCAGCCAACGATGTCGCAGCCACAGCGGGCGGCGGCAGCGCTCCCGCACCCAAGTCCAACGGTGCTGCCCTCCCCGACCTCACCAAAGAGTTCGAGCCGGGGCAGTGCGAAGAGATCAAGGGCGCCGCAGTCCCGGGCGCCGACAGCTACTTCCACGGCAGCTTCAAGATCTCTGGCGAGGCGGTGTCGGGCCACGAGACCTGGTGGCTCCACGCCAACCAGTCGTGGGAAGACAAGGGCGGCAGCTCCTGCACCATCAGCTGGCAGGTGCGCGGCACCAAGGTCGAGCCAGGAGCCTGCCGCGACTGCGACTACGGCCTCCAGCTCACCGCCTCCCCTGAAGTCGGCAACAGCAAGTGCCCCGAAGAGCTCATCAAGCGCGAAGCGCGGTCCCAAGACCTCCGCTACGACGTGAAGCTCTCGAGCAACGGCGAGGCATTCGTCTACTTCTCGAAGAGCGGAAACCTGCTCGGCCAGGGCTTCCACAAAGACGGAACCGTGGTCTACCGCACCCAACACCAGTGCAAGTGGTTCTGACATGCGCGCTTCCGTCTGCCTTCCCTGGTTGCTGACCGCCGCGCTCGGCTGCTCGGCGAATTTCGACAACAAGAACGCAGGCACCAGCGGCACCACGGGCGACGGCCCCGGCAGCGACGGCGGCGGCTCGGGTGGTGAAGGATCGGGAGACGGCTCTGGCGGCGAAGGCACCGGCGACGACGGCGCCACGGTCGACGACCTGGTCGACCTCAAGTCGGCCCTCGACGCCTCGGCCAGCGGCTGCCAAGACGTCGACGGCACCCCCCATCCCGGCGCCGCCAGCTACTTCTACGGCGAGCTCGAGCCCACCGAGTCGGAAGACGGCGAAGGCCCTCAGTGGCGCGGCACGGAAGAGTGGATTCTCTTCGCCAACGATGCCTGGCGCGACACCGGCGTGTCCGACTGTGTGGTCACGTGGTCGGTCCAAGCCGAGGAAGTCGCGCCGGGGGCCTGCGCCGCTTGCGATGTGTCGGTTGCTGTGGCCGCGACGGTCGACATCGCCAACACGAGCTGCCCCGAAGGCTTGTGGGAAGGTGTCGAAAACTACGCCGAGACCTACGACATCCGTCTCGACACCGATGGCACCAGCACGTGGTTCTTCGGGGGGTCGGGCACCATGATGGGCACCGGCAGCTACGTCGACTTTGCGATGAACTACGTCACCGAACGAAGCTGCGTCTGGTTCTGACCCCTCGTTCGGCACCCAAGAACCACCACGCCCCGCAACCTGTGCGGGGCGTGTCTGTTCTCGGCAGGACGACTACTGCGGGCCCTTGCCCGAGATGTCGACGATGTGGAGCTGCCGCCAGTCGGCACCGGCATCTGGCAGGGCCGTGAACGCGAGGAACGTGCGGCCACCCGAGGTGACCAGGGCGGGCTCACCAGCCGCGACGAGCTTGGTGTCGACCTTGACCGTGGCCGAGCCATCCACCTTGGTGAAGTAGATGTAGTTGGCTTTGTCGGGGAGGTCGGAGCCGTACGCCACCCACTGTCCGTCGGGGGACATGGCCGGCGGTGCACGTACGGGCAGGCGGACATCCTTGGCGAGAATCTTCTTCTTGCCCGGGCCCGACGACACCGCGATGTCCCAGTGGCCGTCGCCGCGTTCGCTCGTGAAGTACACGATGCTGCCGGCCGGGGTGTAGACCGGGCGGGTCTGGTCGCCCTGGCCACCGATGAGCGGCGTGGCGCCCCCACCCGACACGGTGAAGAGGTCTTCGCCGCCTTGGTTCTTGCGGCTGAACGCGAGGGTGTTGCCGGCGGCGTCGTAGCGGGGAGCGGCTTCGGTGAAGGGCGACTCGAGCATGCGGGTGACTTCGTTCGTGTTGGCATCCCACACGTAGATGTCGCCCTTGCCGGTGGCATCGCTCACGAATGCGAGCGCGGCACCGTTGGGTGCTGCGGCTGGCCAGGTGAGGTCGCCGCCGATCTGGTTGGACTTCAGGAACTCGCCGGCCATGGAGCCGCCGGGAGACCAGAAGTAGAGCCGCATGGCGCCACCAGCCGTGGAGCCTTCGAACATCATCCCGTCGTTGAGCCAGGATGCGTTGGCAGCCACCGAGCCCGAGCCACCGAAGGACGACTCGGCTCCCGCCAGCTTGGCCTTGGACGGCGCGCCGACGGGGTTGCCGTTCTGCACGCGGGCTGCGAACAGGGAGATGTTGCCGCTGTAGTCGTTGATCTCGAACGCAAGCTGAGCGCCGTCGGCCGACCAGGTCGGGTTCGAGGCGTGGCCCTTCTCCGTGACCGAGACCTCCGCCGCGAGCGCGGGAAGCGCGCCTACGAGGAGTGCGCTGGACAACATGGGCATTCAGGCCTCCGGAGTCCGCCCGCCAGATATGCGAGCGGCAGTGCAGAAGTGCAGTTCTGAAGAGGTACTGCGTAGAAGTGGGGAATGGGCGGGGTCAGCCTTCAGGAGCAATCGTGAAGGCGACCTGTGCCCAGGGGAATGTCATCATCGACCGCGACGCGAACACGCCGGCGGCCGCACTGAATCCACTCCGAGAGTTGGACAGCAGGGGGGTGTCGAAGAGGCCGTAGAACACGGAGATGGCCGCGCCACCACACGTGAGGTTGCCTTCGAGGGCACCCTGGCTGACATCTTCGGCCTCGGACGTGACGTGCACGAACGAGTACGTGGGGCCGACTGTGATGGCGAGGTCGTCGTAGTACCAGGTGGGCGCAACCCATCCGTACACCGACCAGAAGCCCAGCGACGCGGACTCTTGGACCGAAGCCGAGACGAGGTCGTCGTTGGCATCGGTGGAGCCGGCAAATCCGCCATGCCAGCCCCCCTGGAGCGCGAGGCTCCAGCCCTTGGTGAGGAAGAACTCGTAGCCGCCGCCCACGCGACCACCGATGGACGACGAGGAGCTGACCGTGGCTGCGCTGCCGCCCGGGCCACCCGACGACAGCGCGGTGGTCTCGATGTCGGTGGAGCCCATGATGGTGTAGAGCGGTCCCATGTCGACGCGGGGACCCTTCCGCTCGCGGACGGCCATGGGGTCGCCCTTGCCACCCTTGTTCTTCTTGACCGGTCCCAGGTACACCTCGACGCGCTCGGCGTCGTCCTTCGAGATGTCGAAGGTCTGGGGACCGAGGGTGTAGCGGCCATGGGGCAGCATGCCGATGAACTTGCGCTGTTCGGCCACCTGCTTCTGGGCGGTCTCGATGGCGGTGCGCTTGAAGGGGTCCATGGGCATCCGCTCGGGCTTGAACGGGAACTCACCCTTGAACTTGTCGTCGACGTCGAGCTTCACCAGGCCGTAGTTGGCTTCGATGTTGGCGATCTGACCCTGGAGGTCGGGGCTCGGCGCGACGGTGTTGGCGGCCTGGAGGCGAAGGTAGACGTCGTAGACGGAGCCGAGCTGCCGTGCGGCCTGGACACCGAGGAGGTGGTCTTCGGCCGACAGGGTGACGCCCTTCTTCTCCAGCTCGAGCATCTTCTGGTACGACGCTTCGACGCCACGCCAGGCGTTTCGCGTGGCCAGCTTACGCATTTCTTCGGACAGGCGGATGTGTTCCGCCTCAGCGGCGGTAGCGCCCCACGCGGGAGCGGATGCAACCATCGCTGCAATCGGAACCAGAAGACCAAGCCGCATCATGCACGCTCCTCGTGGATCGAGCGACGGAACCTCGACGGACAAGACACCGCAACGGTACCGTACGCGGTGTGTTGGCGGTGCTCCCGATAGCATGTTGGTGACATCGAAAGCCGGGTGAAGTTCGAGGTTTTCATGTTGCCTCCACCACGTGACAGGCCACGCGGTGCTGGCGTGGATCTGCGGGCGACAGAGCAGGCTCGTCGCGGGCACACACATCGCCGTCGGCTTCGGAGGCCCGCGGACAGTCGGGCCGGAACGGACACCCTTCTGTGGCGAGCGGCTGCGTGGGCAGTGGCCCGGACCACGGATCGAAGAGCACACTTGCGTAGGGGTGGACCGGTGCGTCTTGGCGGAGGTCGACTTCTTCGATCACCCGGCCGGCCAGCATGGCGAAGATGCGATGGCACCACGCACGGGCTTCCGACATGTCGTGGGTGACCAGGATGCAGCCAGCATCTTCGGGCAGGTTGCCGATGAGGTCTTGCAGGACCGACTCTCGGCGGTCGGGGTCGAGCCCGCTGGTGGGTTCGTCGGCCACGACCAGCTTGGGACGCAGCGCAAGCACGCGCGCCAAGGTGACCCGACGCTGTTCTCCCCCCGACATCTCGCGCGGGAGGGCATGCAGGCGCTGGCCGAGGCCCAGGCGGTCGAGCATGGAGACCGCTTCGTCGTGGGCGGCTTCGGGTGTCTTGCCTGCCAGCACGGTGAGGGTCTCGACGACGTGCTCGAGGGCGGTCTGCTGGGGATCGAGCGCGCCCATGGCGTCCTGCGGGACGTACTGGTAGCGCACCCGCTTGCCGCGGCGCTGGGACTCTGGTTGGTCGTCCCAGCGTTCGCCATCGAGCCAGATCTCACCGTTGGTGGGGTCTTCGAGGCCGAGAACGATGCGGGAGACGGTGGTCTTGCCACTGCCCGACTGGCCCACGAGCGCCACCACCTCGCCCGGAGCGATGGTGAAGTCGACCCCGCGGACCGCGCGGACTTCGCGGGACTCGCTCCACGGCCAAGGGCCGGACTGCACGAAGGTCTTGTGCAGGCCCACCACCTTCACGACCGGCTGGGCGTCGACGTCGACGGTGCGCTTCATGCCGTCCCTCCGGTCTCGCCGTGTTGACCACGGAGCTGGATGACGTCGTCGGCGATGCGCTTGACGGTGTCTTTGTGGTGGCTGATGAGGAGCAAGCCCGCGCCTTCGTCCTTGCACACCTGCACGAGCAGCTCGACGACCGCCCGACGGAGGACGGGGTCGAGGCCCGTCTCGGGTTCGTCGGCGATGACGAGTCGAGGCTTGGGCGCTACCGCAATGGCCAGAGCCGCCCGCTGTGCCATGCCACCCGACAGCTCGCCGGGAAGCGCACCGGCGGCCCACGGCTGGAGGCCCACCTGCTGGAGGATGCGGCGGATTTCCGCACCGAGGTTGTCGGGGGGCGTCTGGCGGCGGGCGATGGCCATGGTGAGCTGCCGGCCGATGGTGCGGCCGGGGTTGAGCGCGGAGCTCGCGGCCTGCGGGGAGTAGGTGAAGTAGGCGCCACGCAGGTGCCGGGTACGGGCCAAGAGACGCTGTTGGGCGGACATCCCGCCACCGCGCACCCCTTCGTACCAGTCGACGTTGGGGTCGAGCGCGGGGTAGCGCAGCGAGCCACCCACCAGCCCGGGGTCGACATCGAGCACACACATGACCGCGCGTGCAGTGAGTGACTTTCCGGCACCCGACGGCCCGACCAGTGCAGTGACCCGGCCACCATGCACGGTGAAGCTCACCCCTTCGACGAGGGTGCGGGTGGGGGCCCGGATGGTGAGACCATCCATCACCACGAGGGGTTCGCTCATCGGGCCCTCGCAGCACGGCTGATGCCGATGGTGGTGCCAGCAACCAGAGCGACCAGCCCCAGCCCCAGCACGAGCGCGTGCATGTACGGCGCATCGAAGGCCAGCGCCCGGTAGCCGAGGTGGAGGATGTCGGCCCAGGAGCGCACGCTGTCGGGGTGGGTGAAGGAGGGGTCGTCGTTGGACGTGGCCAGGTACGACAGGGAGATCTCGAGGAACACCACCTGCATGGTGACCTCGGCGGCCTGTCGGACAATCACGGGGCGCAGGTTGAACGCCACCACGTGCACCACGAAGATGCGCCAGCTGCTGTAGCCGTGGGCACGAAGCGCCTCGACAAAGCGAGCGCCACCCAGCCGCTCGGCCACGGCAGCCGCTTCGTCCATCGCGCCCGGTGCGGAGAGCAGGGCCCAGGTGGCTGCGAGCGGGAAGAGGCCCCGCCAGTCGCGCGGAAGCAGCAGCGCCACGATGAGGATGACCACCATCCGCGGCAGTGCGCCCACCACCTCGCCGAATGCAGCGACGGCGGAGTCGGCCCAGCGGAGGTCCATGGACCGGATGAGTCCGCCCGCAGCAGCGAACAGGCCGACCACGAGACCGGCCACCACCGACGGAAGTGCGACGACACGAGCGCCCTGAGCGGCCAGCTCCCAGAGGGGCCGGCCTCGGTCGTCGGCGCCGAATGGAGGCACCGCAGCGGGACCGAATTCCTTGAGGTCGAGGTTGGCTTCGCTGAGGAACTCGGGCGCGATGACCGCGAGCACAATCAGCGCGGCGAACAGGACCGCGGACACCCCGATGGCTGGCCAGCGACCGGTCATGCGGCACGCTCCATCACGCCCTTGGGCGACCAGCGAATCCACACGGCCACGCCGCCTTCAGCGAGCGCCTGGGCCAGGAGCAGGATGGCCGAGAAGCATGCAAAGACCGTGGCCACCGGGAGGACCACGCCGAAGTCCTGCACGAGGGCGGCCTGCCAGAGGAGGTCGCCCAAGCCATCGATCTTGAGCACCACCTCGACCACAACCGCCCCGCTGAAGAGGTGCAGGATGCGGGCTCGGAGCTGCCCGACCAGAGCCGGCGTGATGTTGGGGAGGATGTTGGACAGCTCGGTCTCGCCTCGAAGCACGCCGACGCCGGTGTAGCGCTGGCGACGCTCGGCAGACGACACGCTGCGGGTGCCGGTGACCGCACCGGAGAACGCGCCATCCGCGATGCCGAGCACAGCGGCACCGAGGAAGAGTGCGGCCGTCTCGCCCCCGAACTCGGTGTAGGTGAGCACCTTCCACGCAGCCGCGATGACGGCGAGGATGACCGCCGGGAAGAGGCCCATCAGGTGGAGGATAGGGTCGAGCCGCCGGTGGATGGCATCGAGGGCGGCCAGCACGGTGCCCAACAGGATGGGGATGAAGGCCAGCCCGATGAGGGCGAGCGTGTTCGGGATGCTCTCTTTCACGAGGTCGGAGACCGGCACACCGGCTTGCATCCGCCAGGAGTTCCCGAGCTCACCGCCAGCGGCGTTGGACATCCACGCCGAGAAGAAGTGCATCGGACCACGGTGAAGGTTCCAGCGCTCGGCCAGAGCTTCGGTGCCCGTACAGTTCTCGGGCGGACACACGATGCTTGCCGGGTCGCCGGGCAGCGCCCACAGCAAGAGCGTGAGCAGCAACGGCACAGCCACGGGCAACGCCAACGCAGCCACCGTCCGCACGAGCGGTCGCACCCACCACCGTTTCAAGCTTGCCTCCGGGTCCGGGCGGGACGACCTGGCCATCCCGCCCGCTTACCGCACCGAGTCGACGCCTACTTGGAGTACTTCCAGCCGTCGATTTCGGTGAAGTAGTAGTACGGGGCGATGATGTTGTTCCGGACCTCGGTGCGCCAGGCGCTCCGCGAGTCGAGCTTCCAGAGGAAGAGGTACGGAAGGTCGGTCGCGAGCACCTTGTGGAGCTTGTGGTAGGCGTCCTGCGCAGCGGTGTCGGTGCGGGCGGCGGCGTACTCGCCGAGGATGCCGTCGACTTCGGGGTTCGAGTAGTTGAAGATGTTGAGCTTGCCCTCACCACCCTTGCGGGTGTGGAACTGGTCGTTCACATCTTCCACGAGCCCGAAGGACCACTTGCCGATGAGGAGGTCGAACTCCTGGGCGTTGCCCGTGGTGACCCGGCGGGCCCACTCATCCGCACGCACCTTGTCGACCTGGCGGTCGAAGCCGCCCTTGCCCAGCTGGTTGCCGATCTGGTCGAGGATGTCGGTGGCTTCGGCGTTGAGCGTGGCGAGCATGCCGATGTTGAAGGTGACCTTGGCCCCCTTGTACATCCACGAGCCGCCACTCTTCGACAGGCCGGCTTCGGTGAGGAGCTTCTCGGCACGCGCCATGTTGGCCCGCTCGACGACCGGGACCGCACGGTTGTAGTAGGGCGACGACTGGACGAACGGCCCGGAGATGAACTCGCAGGGGCTGTTTTCGTCGCCGGCTTCCACACCGATGGCGAACTTCCGAAGCTCGGTGCGGTCGAGCATCAGGTTGAGGGCCTGACGCACCTTCTTGTCGGCCAGGGGGCCCTTGTTGGTGTTCAGGGCGATGAACCACCAGGAGCGAAGGTCGTACGACTTCAGGGCCACTTCATCCGACGCCGACAGCTCGGGGCGGTTGGGCGGCGGCACCTGGACAATGCCCTGCATGCCGTTGTTGATGAGGGCGCGGACGAGGATCGAGCCGTCCTGGCCTTCGCTCAACCGCAGCTGCGCGAGCGCCGGACCGTGGTGCGCGTTGCCAAAGGCCTCGAAGTTGGCGCCACGCCGGCCCTTGGTGCCCTTGAAGGGACCGGTGCCGACGGGGTGGGAGCCAAACGGGAGGTCTGGAGTCACGGCCGTGCTGCTGAACTCGCTCGCCGGCAGGACCGCAAAGCCCAGCCGTTCGCGCGGGTTGTGGAAGACCCGCGTGAAGCGAACCAGAGCGGTGGAATTGCCCTGGGTGTCGCAGCCTTCGAGGATCTGGCGGTAGCCCTCGGCGAGCGGACTCGGCGTGCCCTTGTCGAGGAGCGCATCCACCGTGAAGCAGATGTCTTTCGACGACAACCCCTTGCCGTTGTGCCACTTCACCCCGGGGGTGAGGTGGATCTTCAGAGCCTGTCCGCCTTCCGCAACCTCATACCGCTGAACGATGCGGCTCTTGAGCTCGTTGGTGATGGCGTCGTGGTACCAGAGGCGGTCGAAGACCAGCTCCTGGGACCGCCGGTCCACCATGGTATCGGCAAACAGGGGGTTCAGGGTCGTGGGGAGTGCCTCTTCGTAGTAGCTCAGAGACGCTCCCGTACCGAGCAATGCGAGCGAGGCGAGTCCGGCGGACATCCAGGCTGGATTGCGTGCCATCAGGTGAACTCCCGGGTTCGGCGAGCGAGCGGCATCCACAGCATCAGTGCACCGCAGTAGTTGGGGCGGCCGTGCGGCCCAACCGGATGTGCAGTGCATCCAGCGGGTAACGCGCAGCCCGGATGGAGGGGTAGCGGGACACGAGGCCGTGCACGATCTCTTGAGCCCGCAGTGGGCTTCGGTTGCCAGCATCCCACGCGGCGGTGGAGAGCAGGAACACAGGGTCGCGGCTGGGGCCGTCGGAACGCTCGAAAGCGTTGATACGGAGGATACCGGCGTCGCGGTATTGGTCGTTGGCGTCGGCGATGATCATGCCGGCGCGCAGCACCGCGACCTCTCCCATCTGGGCGAAGGGCGGGTGGAAGGACTTGGGCGAGCCCGACGCCTCGAGCATCGCAGCCTTGAGCTGGATGCGGAGGTCGGCGGCGCGATCGATGACGGTCTCGACATTCAAGCCTTCGGGGGTGACCGCGGGCTGCAGCACAGCGGCGAGCACGCTGCGGTCTTTCCAGGCATCGATGGCGGTGAGGCCGTCGCGCTTGGCGGCGTCGAGGAAGTAGTGGTCGGCGCCGACGAGTGCGAAGTCGAGGAACAGCCACTCGTCGTGGACTTGGGGAAGCTCTGCCGACGGATCTGCGAGGGGATCGACGGGGAGCTGCCAGGGGACCATTCGCGCAGCGGCCAGGCCCCGTTCTGCTTCCGGCGCGGCGGCCAGAGACGCGGCACGGTGACCGGCGGACAATGCGAGCAGGTGGGTGAGCTCGCCTGCGTGGACGTCGCGCGAGTCCTCGGAGCGTTCGGTGAACGTGAGGTGCGGGAGGGGGGGCAGCTCGGGGTCGGTGCCCGCTTCCACCACAGCCGGTGTGTTGGGCAGGCCCTGGAGGTCGGTGTGCGCGATGGCACCGGGACAGCCGTCGGCCGACGCCCAGGTGGTCCACCAGGCGTGGTGCTTCTGGAGCGCTTCGGGTGGCGCGGCGAGGGCGGCCAAGGACTCGGTGGCCCCGGCGCAGTCCCCCATGATGCCCTTGGCTACGCCCAGCATGTAGGCCGCTTCCAGGGGATCGGTGTCCTGGCGGTCTTTGCCGTAGATGTGGCCGGTGGCTTGGGCTCCCATCCACGTGGCCTGGCCGTACAGTGCAGCGAGGTCGGCGTGGACCCGCGCGAGCCCCCGACCATCGCCTGGATTGGCCTTGAACGCCGCGAGCGCACCGGGAAGGTCGCGCTTGAACAGCGCACCCCAGCCCGGATGGCCCTCAAACGGCGCACGGGTGGTGTCGTCGGCCATGCGCACGGGCCAGGTCTGGGCGAGCAGCTCGGGCGACACCGCTGACTTGACGGCCTTCGGGGTGTCGGCGCCGTCTTCGGTGGCACCATCGGAACACGCCAGCCCCACCAGGGCGACACACACGGCCGTCGCACGCGACAGTCGCCCGGTCGTCCCTGAACGGAGACGCTGCTGCCCGAGGAATCCCTGCTCGAGCTGGCCCTTGAGTCGAGAGCGCATCATCCCCCGCAGAACGACTTGTTGCCGGCTGCGGACACACACAGTGCCAGCGGGTTCTTGGTGCTCTGGCCCGAAGCCTTCGCGTAGTCGAGCCACTCGCGGGAGAAGTCCTTGGCCTTGCCGCGGTACAGCTCGGCATCGGACTTGGCCTTCTCGTTCTTGGAGTCGGCGGCGTACTTCTCGGCGTTGTGCTGCCACAGCTTGTTCGCGGCCTGTGCGCGCAGTCGGTAGAGGCCGTACACGTACTTCTTGTACGTGTTGCCCGACCACTTGGACTTGTTCTCGAGCGCGTAGTCGGACCAGCGGATGACACCGTAGGCCGACCCGGCGCCCTTGCGGGACAGGTACGCGGCGTACTTGAAGCACATGTTGGGGTCGGAGCGGTCGATCTGTTCGAGGTGCCGCTTCATGAGGCGCGACCAGTCGCCCTGGCTCTGACGCGCTTCGGCGTCGGCCAGGAGCACCAGCGAGATCTTCTTCTTGTCGGTCTGGGAGCCAGCGCTCGCGAGGCGCCGCTCGAGGCACTGGCGACGGCCCGCACCCAGCTCACCCATCATCGCGGGTGCTTCGAGCGCAATCAGGTCATCGCAGCCCTGCGGTTCGGGGGGCGGCGGAGGCGGAGGAGGCGGCGGCGGGGGCTCGGCATCCGCGACCGGAGGGGGTTCCTCGGGCGGCGGCGCTTCACGTGCGGCGCTGGGCTCTTCCGGCGGGGGCTCGCGCGCAGGCGGCGGCTCTTCCGGCGGAGGCTCTGGCGGGGGTTCTTCGGGCGGCGGCTCTTCCGGCGGGGGCGGAGGCGTGGGAGGCGTAGCGGGCTCGCTGCCGTAGTCGTCGTCGTCGGGGACGGGTGTGGGCACGGGCACCGGAGCGCTGCGGCCGTTGTCATCGTCGTCGTCGCGGTCGACGCGTGCGGGCACCGGCGTGGGGCGCTCACGACGCTCTTCGCGCGGCTCGGGTGCAGCCTCGGGGGGGTCGTCGGCGTCGGCCGTGAAGACGTCGCCGCTGTTCGAGTAGTCGGACAGGCCGGCCACGGGGCTGAGCGTGGGCATGGGCTCGAACTCGAAGAAGCCGAACCGCATGTGCGCGGGGTGCGGCCGACCGTTCTTGTCGGCGACCATGCCCGGTGTGACGTAGTTGTCGCCCTGCATACACGCCATCCAGCCGTCCTGACAGGGAAGCGGCTTGAAGGCGGTGTCGAACTGGTACCAGCCCGTCGCGGCGAACGCGACACTGGCAACGCCGAGGAGGCCAAGGGCGACAAGGCTGCGACCGGAAGGGATGAGGCTGCGCATCAGACGCGGTCTCCGGGTCCCCGAAGGGACTGAAAGGTCAGTTGGAGGCGGGGTTGCCGGGTCCGACTTCACGCGGCTTGTCCCGACCAAACTGGATCAGAGGCTCTTCGATCTCTTCTTCTTCGATTTCCATCGGCTGGAGCACGACCTCCAGCTTGTTGTTCCGCTTGCGCACGTCGTAGGTGGCCACGAAGGTGATGTAGCCGGGCGCTGAAATCTCGAAGGTGAGGGTCATGCCGGGGACAAACCGGAGCTCGCTGCCATCGGGCAGGTAGAGGATGGAGTCCTCCCACACACCGGTGACCGAGTTGACCCGCCGGCGGTCGGCTTCATCGGGGTGCCGCACGACCGCAGTGGGAATGGGACTGCCCGCGGTGTCGAGCACCGTGATGCGCACGTTGACCCCGGCGTCTTTGTCCTTCTTTGCTTCCGCGGTGGTGGGAAGCAGTCCAGCAGCGGGGACGACAGCGAGCGCGGTTCCTGCGAGAACAGCGCGGAGGAGCGAACGAGCGGCGAGTTGGCGAGGGCGGGCCATGGTCAGCCTCCAGCATCCAGGTAGTTGTCGAGGACGCCGCCCGGGGAAGCTCCCTTCGCTGCGGTGGCGTCTCCGGTCTGGAGGAGCGCACGCGCGGCGGCGTTCGACTGGATGGAGCCCACGAGGGCCTTCGCGACTTCCGGGTTGTCTTCAGCGATCAAATACGCGGCGGTGGCCCGCGCATCTGCCACGCCGGCTTCCGGGCCAATCTTGTCGACGGTGTCGAACGTTTCCTGGCACAGAGCGGTCTCGCCGTTGACGCAGTGGACCATCGCCTGCACGGCATCCATGCGCCACTTCATGCCTTCGGGCGGGAACGTGAGGGGGTCCAGGAGGCCCTGCGCGATCTCGGCTTCACCCACAGACACGGCGCGTCCGGCCCAGGTGAGCAGCATCTCGGGCTTTTCGTCGAGGTCTTCAGGGAGGCCTCGCACCAGCTCATCGGCGGACTGGACCGCCACCTTGCGCACGCCCAGCGCCCAGAGGGCCTCGGCTTCGCACAGGCCCGACACCATGGAGTCGTCGGAGTCGAGCAGCTCGATGTACCGACCGGCCAGGCGACCGATCTGTCCGCCAGCGTTCTCCGCCTCATCGAGCAGTTCCATCGCGGAGTCGGTCTCGCCGTCGGCCATCGCGACCTCGGCGGCCAGCAGCTTCCCGGCCGGGAGCCCGCTTGCAAGCGCGTGTTGGCCCACGGCGTCGAGGTTCCCGGCTTCCAGGGCGACCAGCGCCCGCCGCATCTTGATCTCGGGAAGGCGCGGACCGGCTTCTGCTTCGGCAGCGGCGAGCGCAGCGTCGGCGGCGTCGGTGTCGCCCTTCAGGAGCAGGGTGTAGGCAGCGCCTGTGGCGGCGTCGACGTCTGCGGGGTTGTCGACCTGGGCCTGTTCCCACTTGTCGGCGGCCGCGGGAAGGTCGCCTTGTCGAAGGCTGGCCTCACCGGCATCGTAGGCCGCTTTGACGTCGTTTCCGTTGATGAGCTTGGTGACCTCATCACACCCCGAGAGGGCGAGCGCTCCGAGGAGGACAATGCCTCCGATGGCGACCCGGGTGCGCGTCATCGTGTTCACCTCGTGTGAGTCTTCGGTATGGCGCCGCTGGACCGTCGAGTCCGACCCGGCTCCTGCCGTCGTTCCCCGGCTATCCACCCGGGGCGCTCGCTGCCGTACAGCAGGCGGGCGGACCGACGTTTAACCACAAATGTCGACATCGAAGCAAGCCGCCCGCTCGCTCGCGCGTGCTACAGTCCGCCCCCACCGCCCCGCTGCAGAACCCCGGCTCGACGCCCTCGCCGTCGGTCGGAAGCGGGCGCGAGACACCGGACGGAGCGCGCATGGCATCCGGCGCAGGACGGGACGCCGCAGGAGACCTCACGCTGCTCCAAGAGCGGAGTGCTGGCACCTTTTCCACGGTCTACGTGGCGGAGTCTCGCAGTGAAGGCGGCCTCGCGCGCATCGTCGCGGTGAAGCACCTCAAGGAACAGTGGACCGGCGCAGACGAGGTGCTCGACCGCACCCGCGACGAAGCGCGACTGCTGTCTCGGCTGCAGCACAAGAACATCCTGCGGGTGGAAGCGCTGATCACCCTCAAGGGACGCCCGGCGGTGGTGATGGAGTTCGTCGACGGCGTCGACGTCAAGCAGCTCTTCAACCACCTCGCCGAACAGGGCCGCCCCTTCCCGCCGCGCGCGGCCTACCGCATCGCCCTGTCGGTCGCGAGCGCCCTCGATGCGGCCTGGAACCAGGTGCCATTCGGCGCAAACGCCCCCCTCCGTGTGGTCCACCGCGACATCAAGCCCTCCAACCTCATGGTCAGCAAGGAAGGCGAGGTCAAGGTTCTCGACTTCGGCACCGCCCGCTTCAACCACGAAGCCCGCGTGGCCCACACCTCGATGATGCGCTTCGGCAGCCTCCGGTACATGAGCCCCGAGCGCAAGGAAGGTGGCCGCGGCGACCACCCCGGCGACATCTACGGGCTGGGGCTGCTCCTCATCGAGCTGCTGTCGGGCAAGAAGTGCAAGGTCCTCCCCGTGGAGCCTTCCGCTCACGACGCCGCCATCGCATCGGCGGTCGCGCAGATCCCCGACGTCGGCCTCCCCGACGACCGCTGGGAGAACACCCTCTACGAGACCCTCGCCCGCATGTGCGCGTACACCGCCACCGAACGGCTCACGGCATCCCAGTGCGTTCCTCTGCTGCGCGCATTCGCCGACCAGGCCCGCGGCGACTCCCTCGAAGCGCTCGCGGCAAGGATCGTCGCGCCGCTCACATCCGCCACGTACGGGCGCCTCGGCGACGGTCCCCTCCCCTCGCTCGAGCCCATCCCCACACCCGACCCCGAGCCGGAACCCGAGCCCGTGGTGGCCGACCCCGCCGACCCCTTCGGCATGCCCACAGAGCGCATTTCCACCTCAGCGGGCGCGGCCCTCGCAGCTGCAGCACCGGCGGCATTCCGCGCCGAGACCGGTCCCACGAACCTGGCCCACAGACAGCCCGTGGCGCACCAGCCCTCCCCCCCCGCAGCCGCGCCAACGCCAGAGCGCACAGTCGATGCCAACCCGGCGTCCCGGCCAGCGCGCACCACGGTTCCCAAGCCCCGGCCCATTCCCCCACCGCCCCCGGCGTCCAGTGGCACCGGCAAGGTCCTCATCTTGGCGGGCCTGGGCGCCTTCCTCGTCGTCGGCGGCTTGGGTGCGGCAGCGATGGCGCTGTTCGTCTGGAACAAAGACACCCCGACCGAGCTGGCACCGGTCGAAGCGGGCACCACCGACGGCACCACCGAACCCTTCGCCGACGCCGGCACGGTCTCCGTCTCCGTGGGCAGCGACGACTCCAAGGTCCGCTGGATCAAGGTCCTCGACGCCGACGGCAACTCCCTGGGCAAGGGTCGCCCCGACACCTCCGTCGATGCGAGCCCCGGCATGTACACCCTCCAGGTGAGCATTGTCGGTCGCCCCACCCTCTCGGGCGAGTTCGAGGTCACCGGCGACATGGACTGGACCTGCGCATCCGAGTCCGGCGGTGGCGCCACATGCACCGACGGCGACCACAACCTGGCCCTCACGCCGTAGAGCACCCCAACCAGGCCAGGTCTCCCACACCGACCACACACAATCGCGGCTATTCTGGCCGACCGTGCCCCTCGCGCGCGCGTCTGCTGGAGCCTCGATGTCCCTGTTGCTTGCGTTGCTCGCCCCGTCCGCCGTCGCAGCCACCATCACGGTCGACCCCTCCGGTGGCGCCGACCACACCAGCTTGTCGTCGGCCATCGCTGCAGCGTCGTCCGGCGACACCTTGTCTCTCGCGGCCGGCACCTACACCGGGCCCTTCGACACCAACGGCAAGTCCCTCACCATCGACGGTGCGGGCGTCACCAGCACCATCCTCACCGCGAGCAGCTCCGAGACGGTCCTCACCGTCGACAGCGGCGAGGTGGTCGACATCTCCGACCTCACCCTCCACTCCGCGCTCCAAGGCCTCGAAGTGCGCGGCAGCACCGCATCGCTCTTGCGCGTGCACGTCACCGACCACGCCGGCCGCACCCCCGGCGCTGGCGCGGGTGTCTCGGAAGGCGGCACCCTCACCGTCACCAGCAGTGTCTTCGCCCGGAACGAAGCCTCCGGCACCTACAGCGGCGGCGGCATCTACGTCTCCGACAGCACCCTCACCGTCGACAACAGCACGTTCCGCGACAACGCGGCCGGTCAGGGCGGGGCCCTCTACATCGACGACTCCGTGGCCGTTCTCACCGACGCCACGCTCGAAGGCAACATCGCCAGCACGCACGGTGGCGCCATCCGCGTGCGCTACGACGCCAGCCTCACCGCCACCCGCTTGTCTGCCACCGCCAACACAGCCGGTGGGCGCGGCGGCGGCATCAGCGCGTACCAGGCCGATGTGGCCATCACCGACGGCACCTTCTCCGGCAACCAGGCTGGCTCCAACGGCGGCGCCCTGCACCTCGACCAGACCAGCACCACCGCCGTGTCCATCTCGGCCGACATCACCGACAACACCGCCACCACCACCGGCGGCGGCATCCACGCCGACACCATCACCATCGACTTCACTGGCACGCTGTCCGACAACGTAGCCGGAGCCGACAGCGACGGCGGCGGCCTGTACGCCATCGCCGCCGACGTCACACTCTTCACAGCCGACATCTCGGGCAACACCGCGGGCACGGGCGCCGGCATCTACAGCTTCTACGGTGGCAGCCTCGACCTCGAAGGGGTCACGCTCGACGGCAACACAGCCGAGCTCGAAGGGGGGGGCATCTACACCAAGAACCCCCTCACCCTCGCGAGCTCCACCGTCTCGGCCAACTCCGCCGGCAGCAACGGGGGTGGGCTCGCCATCTTGTCCACCGGCGCCACGGTCACCGACACCGCCATCGACGGCAACACGTCTGGCGACGCCGGGGGCGGCATCTACGCCAACGACGCCGACCTCACCTTTGCGGGCGCCGTGCCCGTCACAGGCAGCGAAGCCGTGTTCGGGGGCGGCATCGCGGTCGCCGGCAGTGGCGCCGAGACCATCGACTTTGGCGGCGGGCAGGTCATTTCCGGCAACACGGCCACCGGAGAGGGCGGCGGCATCTTCCTGTCCAACCTGCTGTCGGTGACGCTCGACGGCTCCGAGCTGTCCGACAACCAGGGCGGCGTGGCGGGTGGCGGCGCTCGGTTGGCCGACCTTGCGGCATTCTCCGCCCTCGACGTCGTCGTCCACCACAACACCGCCGAGCACGGTGCAGGCTTCCACCTCTCGGGCATCGGCACCGGCGAGACCGCCTACGGGCGCTTCACCGAGAACGTGGCGTCTGCAGCCGGTGGGGGCATCCTCGCCCAGAACCCCGACGCCCTGCACCCCCTCCACCACCTCCAGTTCATCGAGAACGACGCCCCGGAGGGCTCTGCGCTCTACCTCTTCAACGACACCGCCACCCTGCACCCCTTCGAGTTCTCCGATGTGGTGGCCAACACCGGCGATGTGGTGTCCCTGCGCCAGTCCCCCGGCGCACGGGTGTCGCACGTGTCTGCCGCGTTCAACGCCGGCGTGGCCTTCGAGACCGACGCCACCTCGGCCGCCACGGTGCAGCTGCTCTGGAACGCCTCGTGGGACAACACCGACCACTTCGGCGGCGCCTTACCCGCGCTCATCGGGGTCGACGGCAACATCGAAGCCGACCCCGACTACACCGGCGTCACCCCCGACGGCAACTCGAACAACGAGCTGCTTATCCTTGGCAGCAACAGCGGCACGCGCGACATGGGCGACCCCACCCGCTTCGACCTCGACGGCAGCCAACCCGACATCGGCCACCTCGGTGGACCCGATGCCCGCGACCAGGACTACGACGGCGACGGTGTCTTCATCAGCGGCGGTGACTGTGACGATGCCGCAGCCGACACCCACCCCGGTGCGCCCGAGACCTGGTACGACGGTGAAGACAACGACTGCCTGGGTGGCGACGACTACGACGCCGACGGGGATGGCTTCCAGGCTGGCGAGGACTGCGACGACACCGATGCATCCGTGCATCCCGACGCCATCGACGACACCGCCGACGGCACCGACCAGGACTGTGATGGCGACGACGGCCCGGGTGGTTCTGGCGACGGTGGTGGCTCCGGCGGCTCCGAAGACGACCTCGACCTCGACAGCGACGGCATTCCCGAGTCGTTGGACTGCGACGACTCCGACGCCACCGCGTTCCCCGGCAACGTCGAGACCTGCGGGGACGGCGTGGACAACGACTGTGACGGCTTTGTCGATGACTTCGACAATGACTGCACCGGCAAGGCAGGAGACCGGGCGTGCAGTGTGGTCGACGCGCGCGGTGTGGCCCCAGTCGCTCTGCTCGCGCTCGTGGCGGTGGCCGGTCGCCGACGGAAGCGCTGACTATCGCGTGGTGTCGCGCATCCTCTGGAGCGTCTTCGGACCCACTCCGGGCGCCGCGCCCACATCGCGCAGGGAGCGATAGGGCCGGCCGGCCTTCACCCGGTTGAACTCCTGGGTGCGGATGCCAGCGGCCTTGAAGGCGTCGAGCGAGGCCGTGTTGGCCATGCGGAGCGTGTGCGCGGCCTGCTGCGAGGTGAACGTGACGCCGTCGACCGTGACCGTGTTGCTGGACGACGATGGCGTAGAGCCAGTCTGGGCAGGCGGCTGGCCGGCGCCGGGTGGGCGGGACCGCTTCGAGGCGCTGGCAGACGGCTTGGCGGGCGCCCTCTTGCGCGGCGTGGCCTTCTTTGGAATGGCCTTGAGGACCACCGTGTCGGACGCGGCCCCGTCGACCACATCCAGCTCCACCGAGCGGCTCTCATACCCGGCCAGGCGCAGCTCGAGCGGCTGGTGCACGCCGTCGTCGACCGCCAACGAACCCACCCAGGGCGTGGCGCCCACCTCCGCGCCGTCCACCCACACCGCAGCGCCCGAGGGTTCGG